>Ga0163144_10027924_pt1 | contig 10906 bp, 10 predicted proteins | sample OliLak19BULKMAT1_FD_123175 | JGI IMG/M metagenome (GOLD analysis project Ga0163144, IMG submission 123175) | Freshwater microbial mat bacterial communities from Lake Vanda, McMurdo Dry Valleys, Antarctica - Oligotrophic Lake LV.19.BULKMAT1 | ecosystem: Environmental > Aquatic > Freshwater >... | reverse complement strand
TGAAGCTGAAGTTGAGCAAAGGAGATATCAATGCGACCAAGGCTATCGATGCCAGAATCGACGGAACCGCCGGTCTGCCATTCGAAACCCTCAAGGATTTGAAGGATGTCGTGCAGCTCGACAAGCTTAGCGAAACTCAAGCCGTTATGCTTGTTAACAATAGTGGCCGACAAGACGTTCGAACAATTGACCTGCCGTAGTCTTCCCATGTGCAAGTTAATCATCTCGTTGCATTTATTCATTGTCGTCGTCCTGCACAGCTGCGCATTGCCAGCGGACGACGACACAAAAGCGGCCGCGACTGTTTCGTTCATCACCAACATCGGTGGTTCGTTGCGGCTAGAACTTCGCGAATCAACCGACTCCGCGACATTCGCCATCCAAGGAATAACGAAGCTCAGTCTACTACAGAAATTGCAACCGGCCGATTTGCGAAAGATGATGTCCGTTCGCGTGTTACGACAAGAGAACGCCATCGAGATGATTCCCTTACTTGGTACGTATTCCGTTACAGATACCGAACTCCGTTTTTCTAGCAGGTTTCCACTCAACCGTTCGATCGACTATCGAGTTGAATTCGACTCGTACCTCGTGCCAGGTGCTCACGAAAAAGTGGAAGTGGTTATTGCCAAGCTTCCTAAAAAGCAGAGCCCGACGACATCCGTTTTAGGGATCTACCCATCGGCAGATGTCCTGCCAGAGAACTTGCTGAAGTTTTACATTCACTTTTCGGCACCCATGAGCCGTGGCGAGGCGTACAAACGAATCCACTTGATGCACGCGGGCGCCGAGGTCGAGTCTCCGTTTCTCGAATTGGCTGAAGAGCTTTGGGATGCGGAACAAAAGCGATTTACGGTCTTTATCCACCCCGGGCGAATCAAGAAGGGCCTCAAGCCACGCGAGGACAGCGGTACCCCGATGACCGATGGCCAGGAGTACACATTGCTTGTCGATAAGGATTGGATGGATGCCGATCAACAAGTGCTCGGCAACCTTTGGGAAAAAAAGTTTCGGGTACTTGGTCCGGATTCGAAACAGCCAGACCCAAACCAATGGAAAATCACAACCCCGATCGCGAAAACAGTTCAGCCGCTCACAGTAGCGTTCGACGAATCGTTAGACCACGCGATGTTGGAACGAGTGGTAAGCGTGCGAGACGCTTCTGGCAAAACAGTGACCGGGGAGATTTCGATTGCCAAAAACGAAACTCAATGGGTCTTCCAACCTACTCAGCCTTGGGAGCCTGGAAAGCACACCGTCGTGTTTTCAACTGCGATTGAGGACTTAGTAGGCAACAACCTAATCAGGCCATTTGAAACGCTTGAGCAAGAGCAGGTAGGGGGAAACGCCGCTGTGTCGGCAACCGAAATCTTCATCGCGTTCGACGTTCTCTAGTAGTTCCGCAACCTTAATTTGGCAAACTTAGTTGCACGACGCTCCGCGTCGTGATTCATGCGACGCGGAGCGTCGCACAACTAATTGCATACCCAAAGATTAGAACTTGAAGTCGTATTGGTGTGACTAGGCACTTTCTACAACTGCCCTATTGCAAAATCGTTGCATGAAATTCGGCTTTGCAAGCGGACAAGGCGTTTTGCATGACCGAATCGGCTTGTTCGCCGGTTAGTGTTTCAGTGTCGCTTCGCAAATGCATGCTGAGCAGCACTCGCTTCTTGCCATCTCCGTCTTTTTTCGTGTCGCGATAAATTTCACGGAACAAAACTTGGATACAGAGCGGGCCAGCTGCCTTCTGAATCGCAGCCGAAATCGATTGCCACTGCGTCGCTTCGTCCAAGATCAAATTCAAATCTCGCTCGACGGTTGGGAACGGAACAATCGGCTGAAGCTGAGGCACTAATCTCGCATGCTCGAGGAGCATGTCCAAGTTCATTTCACCGACAGCTGCTGAACAATCTAGCTTCATCGAATCGACGATCAAACGATTCAATTGCCCAATCCAAGCGATCGTCTCGCCACCCACTTGCCACACGATGCCACTTTGAGGTGCTAGTGTGTTCCATGAGACCAAGCTCTTGGTCAGTGTTGTTTGAATGAAAGCAGGACCGCATACGCGATGAAGGATTTCTTCGAACATGCCAGCCACAGTGCGGATATCGGAGAGTCCGATGACTCCGAGATTGAATTGCTGGCCAGGCAGCCCTGTGGTTCGCGGCAAGTAGACGTTCGCGGTTTCAAAGAGTTGTGAATCCCGGTTCGTTTGCGATTGGTTGTACAGTCTAGCCGCAATCAAACTTGGAATCAGTGAACGACGCAATTGGTTTGCACCCTCAAGCAGAGGGATGAGAGTCGTCATGGCGTCTTCGTTCGTCCAAGGTGACATGGCGGCAGTCGGTGATTTGCCAATCAAACTCGGCGTCATTGTTTCGTCGAACCCCGATGCGCAGACGACTCGTCGGACCGTTTCCATCACAATGTCTTTTGGTCGTTTGGTGGATGAGACCAAAGGAACGGCAGCGTCCTCGGGGATCTGTTCGTAACCGTGGATTCTGGCGATTTCCTCGATCAAATCGATTTCGCGGGTGAGATCCGATCGATAGCTAGGAGCTAGTATCTGAGCATCGGCTTGGCTCGAATCACCCGTCACTTGGCAACCTAAACGCACCAGGATTTCAAGCGAACGTTCCCATGGGACGTCGATGCCGAGCACGCTAGCGATTTTGCTTTCACGCAGCACTATCGGATTGCGGTGCGGTAGCCTTTCGCCCGTATCAACCGAACCGGCCAAGAGTTTTCCACCCGCGGTTTGCAAAATGAGCTCGCAACAACGTTGCGAAGCCCAATCCATATTCGCTTGGTCTATTCGCCGTTCGTAGCGATAGGAGGAGGGCGAATGCAGCTTGAGCTTTCTGGCCGTACGGCGAATCGAGAGCGGCATGAACTCGGCCGCTTCGAGCAGGATATCGACGGTCGTATTGGAAACCTCGCTTTCGACACCACCCATGACTCCACCCAATGCAACAGCTCGCTCCGCGTCGGCAATGACAACCATTTGCGGATCGAGTTGGTACGTGCGATGATCGATTGCGACGAAATTCTCTTTGTCTCGCGCAGGTCGAACAACGATGCGTCCGCCACGAATGTTGGCAAAGTCAAACGCATGCAAAGGTTGACCGCACTCGAACATGACGTAGTTCGTAGCGTCCACGACGTTGTTGATCGGTTTGATGCCAATTGCGAGAAGCCGTTTTTGCAACCAATCGGGGCTTGGTCCGATCTTGACACCGCGAATGACACGTCCGATATACCGTGGGCACGCTTCCTCAAACTGGTTCTCGATGACGAGAGCCTTCGAGGCGAGTTCATCCGCGGTCGTAAGTTGGGGAGACGGAAAACGCAATTCGCTTTGCAATAGAACCGAGGCTTCTCGAGCAATACCGATGTGCCCGAGGCAATCACCGCGATTACTCGTGATCTCAAGATCGATCACAGGCACGCCGTCGACCATGACCGTGCTCTCATGATTGAGGCCAGTCAGCGCCCAGCGTGTTGCCATTTCTTCATGGCTAATGTCGATATCAACGTAGTCCGACAACCATTCCCAAGAGACTAACATTCCCGCGACTCTACTTTCAATGACTAAGATGCAAACTGACGTAGGAAGCGAACGTCGCTCCGATACAAATCGCGAATATCAACGATTCCAAATCGCCTCATGCACAGGCGTTCTACGCCCAGTCCGAATGCGAATCCACTCCAATTCTCGGCATCGATTCCCAAGGCCTGGAAGACATTGGGATCGACCATTCCCGCGCCGCCAAACTCGACCCAGTTACCATTCCACCAATAGTCAACTTCGACGCTCGGTTCGGTGAACGGAAAGAACGATGGACGAAAGCGAACGTTGACGTCGCTGCCCAAGTAGCTCGTGGCAAATAGCCTTAGCACACTCTTGAGCTGAGCCATCGTTACATTCTTGTCGACCCACAGTCCTTCCATCTGGTGAAACATCGGGAAGTGCGTGGCGTCAGGAGCATCCGGTCGATAAACCCGTCCCAGCGAGATAATGCGTAGTGGTAACGGATGCGATTCCATGACGCGAATCTGAACAGTGCTGGTCTGGCTACGCAGCAACATCGCATCCCGGTCTGTCGGGTTGTGCAACTGCTTGCTTGCGGTCGCTAGATAAAAGTTGTCTAACGGATCGCGTGCAGGATGATCTTCAGGGATGTTGAGGGCCATGAAATTGTGCCATGTGTCCTCGATTTCGGGTCCCTCGGTAATGCTGAATCCCAAACGCCCCATGATGTCCTTGAGGTGCTCGATGGTCTGCGTGATGGGGTGCAACTGACCAAGGACAGGTCGAATACCGGGCAATGTAGGATCGACGAGCTGTTCGTTAGACGCTTTCTGCGTTGAACCGCCCAGACGTTCCGATGCGGCATCCAGTGCGGATTGGATCGCGTCTCGCACTTCATTGAATCGCTTGCCCGCGGCGGGCCGGTGCTCCGATTCGACGGCTCCCATTAATTTCTGAACTGCTTTGATCGCACCATTTTTGGCGCCAACAAATTTGACTCGCAACGCTTCCAATTGTTCGGACGAGGCAACACTGTCGAGCGACTGTTTGGCTTCGCCGAGTAACCCGTCGAGCGAATCGACAAAATTCTGAAGGGACATAGTTTGGTTCTCAGACTCTGTTGTCACATATTGCAACGAGCCCACGACTGGAAAGTCGCAGGCTCGGTAATCACAGAACAGGCTGTGGGATAGGCTTCCAGCCTGTCGTATTGAAAATGACAGGCTGGAAGCCTATCCCACTTCAAAAATCGGACATTTATTGATCGACTGTCACTAAATAAATTTAAGCTGCAGCTTTTGTAGCGATGGCCTTCTTGACCGCCTCGACTACGACACCGAAGCCTGCCCAATCGTTCACCGCCATCTCGGCGAGTTGCTTTCGGTCGATTTCGATCTTTGCCAGGACCAAGCCGTGGATGAATTCGCTGTATCGGAGCCCGTGCATTCGGGAAGCTGCGTTGACCCGGATGATCCAAAGTCGTCGGAAATCTCGACGTTTGCGGCGTCGATCGCGATAGGCAAACCGTCCAGCTCGTACTAAATTTTCTTTGGCCGTTCGATAAAGACGACGACGACCACCAACGTAACCCTCGGCTCGTTGGAATAACTTTCGCTTGGCCTGCCTTCTGGCTGAACCTTTTCTTGTTCTCATGACTTACGCAATCTTGCTTGCAAAGGGCGTCTCAGGTCATCGCAAAGGGCTGCCATTTTTCAGCAGCAACGGCCCGTAAAATTTGGACTTCGCGACAGTTATTACCCAAACGCCTGGTGATAAAAATGGGCCAGGTGTTTTACTTGTTTCAGTAGCTATTGCCACGCAAAGCGTCGTGAACCATTCGTTGGAAATTCGGCTCTAAAACGCGAGTACCACGCAATTGGCGAATCTTCTTCGCCGATTTGCTGATGGCCAAGTGGCTCGTACCGCATTTACGGTGCTTGACCTTGCCTGTCGCAGTTAGGCGAAATCGCTTCTTTGTGGACTTGTGAGTCTTTTGTTTTGACATTGGGACACTAAAGCATTCTAAAAAGTCGGTGTATAAGCATCGCTAATGGCGTAATCGTTTATCGCCACTGTCGGCACGATTCCGAAATCAGGGGGCGGCAAGTTTAACGGTCGAATGGGATTCGTCCAAGGGTAAATCGGACGTTAATTGACCAAATCGTTAAGTCGAAGCAAATTGTTCGTCCGGAAGTAGAGGAATCGGGCTTCCCGCTGATCTAGATTTTGTTTGCGTATTTTCCTACAAGCCAAGGCATGCAGGAATTCACTATTCAACGCAGTTCGAGGAAGTGCCACAAAGGGGAGCGCCCGTTTGAACCGGGAGAGCGGTATTATTCCGCCGTGTTGGAACGAGGCAGTGAACTGGTCCGGCAGGATTTTAGCAAAGAACATTGGCAGGGACCTCCCGAGAAAACGGTCGGATGGTGGGTTAGCCAAATGCCTGCCAAGAAAACCGGCAAACTGACACTTGCACCGACCAGCGTTCTGCTCGACGCCCTCGAAAAACTATGCGAACAGCACGACGATGGCGATCTAGCCTATCTACTGTCTGTCCTTTTGATCAGGAGACGTCTGCTTGCCGAACAACCAAGTGACCCGCCAGAGGACGAAGCCAGCAGTTTGCACCTGACTCATTCTTCCAGCGGACGCGAGTTTTTTGTCCCCGTTCACATGCCCACCCCAGATCGCACCGAATCCCTACACCAAAAATTGATTGAACTGCTTTATTGTGAAACCTAATCGGCACGACAACTCATCCCCACAAGGAAAGCTAAAAGCGTTCAAGGCATTGCAGTGCTTTGCAATTGTCGTACTTACGTTCATCGCAGGCGGAGCCACTTGTATACCTAGACGCACCATACCCGAGTTTCAGCCAACTCCATTGTTCAATTCGCCTCCGACTCTGGACCAACTTTCGGAAGCCATTAACCGGTCTCGCAACGTCCAATCGCTCCAATCCAACTCGGTGACGGTCAATGTCAACAAGGAGCGAACCATCAACACAAACATATCATGGGCTCGTGAGAAACGATTCCGTATGACGGCGAGTGTGGCAGGCATTGCCGGCGTCGACATCGGCAGCAACGACGATGCGTTTTGGATGGCCATCCGCGGCGGGCTGACAAAAGAGATGTATTACGCGAGACATTTCGAATTTGAATCCCAGATCGATCGACCGGTCTTGCCGGTCTCCCCAGTGTGGCTCATTCAAGCGATGGGGATCTGTGAGTTGGATGTTTCTAGGATGCTCCAGCAGCCTGTCACGCGCGCCGATGGCTTAGTTGAGCTGACAACTATAGAACCCAGCACCATTGGAAACTACACACGCACGCTGGTTGTAGACCCAAAATACGGATTCAGTCGGCAAGTGTTCTTGAGAGATCCAAGTGGACGATTGGTAGCCAATGCTCAGCAATCTAAACATGAGTACTATGCGTCCGTTCAAACCTCCTTGCCGCATCAGGTAAAGGTCCAATTGATACCATCGGGCAGTCCGGTACTTGAATTGGATATTGTGATTGCTTCGTACGTAGTCAATGGTCTAGCACCGGGCAACATGACGCAATTTGAGATGCCCAGCACCAGTGGGTACACGCTAATCAATCTGGGGCAGAGTGGTCCGCAAGCAGTGACTCCTCAGCAGGTCGCACCACCTCAACCCAGTTATCCACAAAATTCTTATCGAGGTGTAGAATGGGAGGGCGCAACAACTCGATGAACCCAACAATCCTCTGCGCTCTAATTCTAAGTAATCGTTTCCACACGATTCGCAAGAAGCTGCTGGTTTCGATGGTAGTTCTTGGCATCGTCGTTACCGTGCTTGGCTACAGTAGCTTTCGCGGTGTCTATGCCTATCGCGACCTAGTGCGGACACTGAGCAGCAGAGCATCCGAAATGCCGCTTACCGCTGAACTCACGCGGTCGATCGATGAACTGAGAATCGGCTTCCAACAACTGGATATCCGTGAGCCGATGGAGTTTTCGCTCACGCCGCATCATAGCTTTGAAACACTGAATAGCCAGCGACGCTTTAGCCAAAAACTACATCGCGTGCGTGAAGTTCTTGCACGCTACAAATCCAGGCTGGAACTGTCGGATATCGACGATCCCTTTCTGGCCGATCGAACGGACGAATTTCAGAAGTCCGCTGAAATAACGGACTTGCTCAACATCATCGCGCGCCGTCATGACGACATACTTGAGTCGGGGAGTTTTTCGCACGCCATTCAGCAATTGCAGGACCTCGAACGGTTGTCCAATATGGCGCACCTGTTGCCAACCTTGTTAACAGCTCGCATGGCAAGTTTCAAGGAAGACGTACGCTCTCGCTATCGAACATGGATTGCGCTGGCGTGGAGCAGTGCAACCCTTGCCGCTTTTCTACTGATCGGGTTAATCGCTTACGCCCGCATTGCTGTGATCAAGCCATTCAAAGAGCTATTGGCAGGCGCGCGCCGCGTGGCTTCAGGTGACTTTGCACACCGGATTCGCATCGACAGCAAAGACGAACTGTCGGAGCTTGCGGCCGCCATCAATTTGGGCGCCGCGAGCTTTCTCAGTATCCAACGCGATCTCAACGAACAAGTCCGGGAACGATCGCAGGAGGTGATTCGCAACGAGCAGTTGGCCAGCGTGGGATTTTTAGCGGCTGGGGTCGCGCATGAAATTAACAATCCGCTCGCTTCGATAGCCTGGAGCGCTGAGGCCCTTGAATCACGCCTGCATCACATTCTCAACCCCGCGTCCAATTCAAGTGTTGGCGACGACATCCATCCTGCATCCGGTTTTGACATCGAAACCCTGAGGACTTACCTGCGTCGAATCCAGGACGAAGCGTTCCGTTGCAAAGGAATCACGGAACGGTTACTTGATTTTTCACGACTTGGCACAGAGCAGCGCAAGCATGCGATCGACATGAATGAGATTGTGGCTGATGTGGTCGATATGGTACGACACCTTGGTCAATTCCGTTTCCACAGGATCGAGTTTAAACCGAGGCCGATGCCCATGATCGCCTGGGCCTGTCCCCAGGAAATGAAACAAGTCGTACTGAACCTACTGACCAATTCACTCGAGTCTTTGGATTCGGCCCGGGAGGATGGCTACGTCGAGATCACGCTCGAAGCCCAGCTTGATTCCGTGCGATTGACGATCGAAGACAACGGATGCGGCATGACCGATGAAGTATTGCAGCATCTCTTTGAACCGTTCTTTACTCGACGCCGCGATGGTCGCGGAACGGGCTTAGGACTACCCATCACGAGCCGCATCATCGCCGACCACGGGGGACGGATCACCCCAAAGAGCCGGGGCGTCAACTGCGGTACCCGATTTGAAGTGGTTTTACCCAATCAACCTGCCAGCAACGAAAAAAATGACTCAACACGCGAAAAAATCGCAGCCTAACCAGCTCTCCATTCTGTTTGCAGATGACGAACCATCCCTACAAGAATTGATGCGCATGGAGTTGCCCCATTTGGGCCATCGCGTGACGGTTTGCCCGGATGGCTATACCGCCGTAGCTGCGCTGGAACGCGAATCATTCGATTGTTTAATCGTCGATTTGGACATGCCAGGGATGAACGGCATTCAAGTCATCGAGCGAGCAGCAACCCTTTCACCAAGAACCGAAGCGATCGTTTTGACTGGCAAGCAGTCGTTGGAGTCCGCCGTTGCGGCCTTAAGATTTGGTGTTATCGACTACTTGAGCAAACCCTGCCGATTGTCCGAACTGCAGTCGTTGCTGCACCGCGTGGCGGCTCGCCGCGAGCTCAAACGCAACTCCGCAGCCAAGGAACACAATTCCGATTCGGCCAATTCAAGCTTGCCGAAACTCATCGGTAGTTCCAAAGCCATGCAAGACGTGCTCACATTGATCGGCAAGGTCGCACGCACGCAAAGTACCGTCTTGATCCGAGGCGAAACAGGCTGCGGCAAGGAGTTGGTCGCGCGAGCGCTTCACGATCAAAGCTCAAGAAGTGACAAAGCGTTTGTGGCAGTCAACTGCGGCGCTCTGCCCGAGAACTTGATCGAGAGCGAGCTGTTTGGGCACAAGAAAGGGGCTTTCACCGGCGCGGATTCCCAGCGCGAGGGTCTTTTTGAAGTTGCAACCGGTGGCACCATTTTCTTAGATGAAATCGGCGAGTTGCCATTGGCCATGCAAGCCAAGTTGTTGCGTGTCTTAGAAAGTGGCGATATTCGGCGCGTCGGCGACAACCAAACGTTTCATATCGACGTTCGTGTGGTCTGTGCCACGCACCGCGATGTGGAGACCATGGTCGAATCGGGTGCGTTTCGCGAAGACTTGATGTTTCGAATCAACGCGTTTGAAATCCACGTTCCAGCTCTTCGAGATCGCATGGAAGATGTCATTCCGTTGGCTAAACATTTGTACCTGCGCCATCGCCCAGAGCACGCATCCATCACCGACGTGTTCGCTCCAGAAACCATCGCTGTCTTCAAACAACATCCTTGGCCAGGCAACGTTCGAGAACTGGCAAACGTAGTAGAACATGCGACCATTCTTTGCGATCATCCTCCCATTCTGCCTGAACACTTGCCTCGCCATTTTGGAGACAAGCGAGTCAAACGCGAGGTAAAAGCCGCCGCTTCCACCACAAACCCTTTGAGCCTAAGAGAGATGGAATCCTTGGCTGTTCACGAAGCCATTCACAGACATCAAGGAAACAAACCGGCAGCGGCAGAAGAACTCGGAATCAGCCTCAAGACTCTGTACAACAAGCTGAATCAAAGCGATCTATCCAACAAAAAAGCTGCGTAGCGACCACAGCCCCGCCGCCCCCTACGAGTTCACTCGTGGGAGCGCAAGCTTCGTGGCTAAGTCCGGTGTTAGCCGAGAAGCTTTGGTTCCCATGAGCAAAGAGGCCGTCTCACTTTCGGAACGCCCCGATGGGCTTGACCCATCGGACGTAAAGGTTCGAGGCTAGGATCGAACCCGCCAACCAATCTTCGCATCCCCCACTCAGGCCAACGCCTACAGCGTTGGCCTGAGTGGGGGATGCGGTTGTTCGCGGGGGAGCGTTTCCTAGCTGCGAACCTTAGGCTCCGACGAGACGAGCTCGTCGGGGGCCAGTGAAAACAAAGCTCCGAAAGCGAGACGGCCTGCAAGCTCACGGGGGACCGCAGCCGCGAATCGCGAGGACGACTCACCACCGAGCGGCGATCAGCAATGGCCCATGAATCGGTTCGCGAACGAGTTGATGAGTAACCGGTGCAAGCTGACTTCGTCCAAGTCTTCGCAATAGCTCCGCGACAATCGTGGGGTGATTGCATACGATGCCGCCGCTTAGAGCAAGTGAGTACCATAAATGTCGCAACTCAAGTCGAGAGGCCGTAGTGATAATC
>Ga0163144_10027922_pt1 | contig 10906 bp, 5 predicted proteins | sample OliLak19BULKMAT1_FD_123175 | JGI IMG/M metagenome (GOLD analysis project Ga0163144, IMG submission 123175) | Freshwater microbial mat bacterial communities from Lake Vanda, McMurdo Dry Valleys, Antarctica - Oligotrophic Lake LV.19.BULKMAT1 | ecosystem: Environmental > Aquatic > Freshwater > Lake... | reverse complement strand
GAAAGCCGAAGCCGAAAGGGAAGGACGTCGCCACACTCCGGTGGCCATTGGCATTGGATTAAACACAGGCCGGGCATCCGTGGGCAATTTCGGATCAGAGCAGCGCTTCACCTATTCCTGCCTTGGCGACGAGGTGAACCTCGCTTCCCGTCTCGAGGGGCAATGCAAGACTTACTACGTGGACATCATTATCGGAAGCAATACCGCCGCCCAGGTTGGTGCGTTCGCCATGATCGAACTCGACCTGATCATAGTTAAGGGCAAGACCGAGCCCGAGTGTATCCACGCTCTGATCGGTGATGTCGATTTCGGACAAACGCCTCGCTATCGGGCCCTGGTCGACCGGCAGGCGTTGTTCCTCGCAGCCTATCGTAGCGGCGCTTTCGCCGAGGCGCTCGAATCGATTGATTCCTGCCAGACGGCGGCAGAGACCGCAGGCTGGCAGCAAGGATATTACGCCATGATGCGCGCGCGCATCGGACAGCTGATCCAAGACGCGCCGCAGGACTGGACGGGCGTGTACGAGGCCAAGGAGAAGTGAAGCTGCAAGTTGAGCCGGCACGAGATAGGCCTGTCAATTAAATGGACCTACTCCATGCGAATGTATTGAGTGGCAAACTTACTCTGCTCAAATGAACTAGCGTCAAGAGGGCCCTGCGATTGATGCAATCGCAATCTGTTCTTTTGCTATTGATAGGATCGCGTGTGCTGTTCGTACTGGATATAGTCGACCTGTCGTTCGGAACCGGATCGAGCCGGCCAAGCGAGGTTGTTGTGAAGCCAGAAGCTCCGTGTAGGGCCACAGAACAACTGACGGCTGTAGCCCCTTCTAGCTCAGGCGCGCCGCCTTCTCTTGGCACGACACATGCCGCTCGTCGGTGAGGTCATTGAAGAACATGGCAGGCGCGATCCGAACGCGATCGCGCTGCTGTGCGAGGGGATCGAACCGCTCACATTTGCGGCCCTTGATCGCCATATCCGGCGGATCGGCGAGCAGCTGCAGGCCGCCGGCCTCTGCCCCTTGTCGCGGGTCGGCATCGGCCTGCCGCGCAGTCCAGAGGCCGCTCTGCTGAGCCTTGCCATCTGCTGCAACGCGACGATGCTGCCGATCAATCCCAATCTCCCTGCGGCCGATCTCGAAGCGGAGGTGTTGGGGCTGAGGCCCGATGCCCTGATCGTCGCGGAAGGGACGGAGGTGCCACCGTGGGCCGAAAAGGCTGGCGACGGTTGCGCGCTCTTCCAGGTTTCGGAGGTCGTCTCTTCGTTCGACGGCATCAAGCTACGGCAGCTCACGCCGAACCGTCGGCCGCGGCGCCCCGAGCCGGTGAACGGCGACTCCATCGCGGTCATATTCAAGACGTCCGGCACAACCGGCGTTGCCAAGCGCGTTCCCGTGACCCACGGGAACCTGATCGAGATGGCCCGGAAGATGGAACGGTGGCTCGGCCTGACGCCGGCCGACCGCTCGCTCTGCATCCTGCCGATCTATTACAATGCCGGTTTCAAGGCGACCTTGCTGGTGCCGCTGCTGATCGGCTGCAGCGTCGTGATGCCGGCCACGACCAACCCGCACGACTTCGATAGATGGATCGCCTCGTTCAGGCCGACCTGGATTACGGCAGCGCCGGCCTTCCTGATGGCCGTGCTCGAAAAACAGCGCCTCCTGCCCGTTGGACGGCTTCGGCATTCGCTGCGCTTTATGCTGTCAACCGCGTCATATCTTCCCGAGTCGGTGCGCAGCGAACTGGAAGCCGTCCTCGCCATACCCGTCCGGGAATTCTACGGACTCGCCGAGGCCGGCATGATGACCGCGCCGGCGCTTGCACCGGACGACGCGCGACCGGGGACGGCCGGCCGTGTTCCCGCGGGCGAACTCGCGATCCGCGACGACGGCGGGGTCTTCCTCCCGCCGGGCCAGGCGGGGCAGGTGGTCGTGCGGGGCCCCAGCGTGATGCCGGGCTATCTCGAGGACATCGAAGGTCCGCCGGGCGGGCTTCAGGACGGCTGGCTGGCCACCGGCGATCTGGGGGTCGTCGACGCCGAGGGCTGGTTGACCATCGTCGGGCGCACCAGGGAGATCATCAATCGCGGCGGCGAGAAGATATCGCCCTACGACGTGGAAAAGGTGCTGCTGCGCCACCCGGCGGTGCGCGAGGCTGCCGCCTTCGCCGTGCCCCATCAGCGGCTGGGCGAAATCGTCGCCGCCGCCGTGACCTTGAAGCCGGGGGCGGAGGCGACATCCTCGCACCTACTCACGTTCCTCCACGACCGGCTGGCGCCCGTCCAGCTGCCGAGGCAGGTCACGGTGGTGCCGGCCCTGCCGCTTGGCGCCACGGGCAAGATCTCGCGGTCGCAGTTGTCCGCCGCCTGGGCTGGCCAGACCCGCCGGATCGAGCCGCCGGTGGAGCCCCTGCAGATTCTTATCGCCGACGTCTGGCACAAGTGGTTGCAACGCGCGGACTTCGGCATCGACGACGACTTCTTTGAGATTGGCGGCGATTCGCTGCTGGCGACCGAAATGCTGCTGGAGCTCGACGCGATCACCGGCCGTCCCGTCTCCTTCGCCGACGTCGACGCCGAGCTTTCCATCCGGCGACTCGCCCAGGCGCTGGTTCGCGGCGTGAAGGCCGAGGGCAAGCTCGTCAGCCGGATATGCGAGGGCAGGGGCACGCCGCTGTTCCTCTTCCACGGCGACTTCGACGGCCTCGGCCTCTACGCGCCGCGGCTGGCCGAGCGGCTGGGCAGCGACGCGCCGGTCTTCGTGGTCCATACCAACCTCGACCCGGCGGCGGGTGTGGCAACGATCGAGCAGATGGCACGCTCCTGCCTGCCGCACGTGCTGGAGGCCTGGCCGGAGGGACCCTTTTGTCTGGCCGGCTTCTGCCATGGCGGTCTTGCCGCCTGGGCGGTGGCCCGCGAGCTGCAGGCCATCGGCCGCGAGGTGAAAAGCGTGACCCTGATCGACAGCTTCTCCCTCAATGCCCGGCCCCCGGTCCGCGCCGTCGCCGGGACATTGAAGGCGGTGCGCCGGATCGTGCCCGGGGCGGCGGGAGACCGGCTGTGGGAGAGCGGCATGCCGCTGGCATGGGTGCTGGCGCGCCGCGTGCTGAACAGCGACGGTGCCATCCTGCAACGGGTGATGCGCCGGATCGGCAACCGGCACTTCACGGTCCACGGACCGGGATCGGCGTCCACCCTGCGCACCCTCTATTTTGACGCCATGTCGAAGTACCTGCCGCCGCGGATCGACGCTGAGGTGCAGTGTCTGCTCAGCGAGGAAATGGCCGGCAAGGCGGAGTTTTCTCCCGACGCCTGGAAGCCGCTGGCCCGTGGTCTCGAGCACGAAAGTATCAAGGGCGACCACGCCACCTGCATCACCCGGCATGTCGACGACCTGGCGACGAAGCTCGGCGCTTGGCATCGTCATATCAACGGGACTCACTCGCCGTGAGGTAACGTTAGCCACGTCAGTCAGAATATTGAACTGATCGACCCGGCATCACGCCTGGGCCTGGCGCTCTCGTGAATCTGTTCCTCCCTCTCCTGGTATCGCTCAAGACGCGGGCGCAGCTGGGCCACCGGAGCATGTACGGTCAGACAACGGACCCGAGTTCGCGGCCAAAGCTGTTCGGCACTGACTCGGCAGGGTGGGCGTGAAGACACTGTTCATCGAGCCGGGCAGTCCCTGGGAGAACGGTTATTGTGAGAGCTTCAACTGGAAACTCAGAGACAAGCTGCTCAATGGTGAGATCTTCACCACCGTTCACGAAGCCAAGGTGCTGATCGAGACCTGGCGTCGGCACTACAACGCCGTCAGGCCACACTCCTCGCTCGCCTACCGACCGCCTGCACCACAAACCATCCTGCCGCCAACCCATGGCCTGCCCTACGCTCCGCTCCGGTCAGCCCATGGGCTGGCCAAAGCCTGCAGTAGTTGATCGTGACGTTCGGCGAGCGGCATCTAAGGTGTAGCTTTCGGTTGGCCGATCTGGTGATGGTGGAGTGTAACTCTCGGGGACGAGCTCCAAGGGTGGCAATCACACTCGATTCCAAAGAGGTTCGCATCTAGGATTTCAACCCGTCATCGACAGTTCATGCTGGATGAAGGGGCGATCGTGATGTCTGGTCTGCGGGCAGGTGGGACCGGGAAAATGATGTTGTGACTTGGAAGAATCCTTAGGAGTTGACGAGATGACGACGACGCGTTCCCTCTCGGCTGCAGAAGCTGGGGCCCAGATCACACGAGACAATATTTCATGGAGTGCATTGGGCAACGCGGCCAGTATCACCTACGGCTTCCGCACCAGTTCTCCTCCTGGCAGCTACGGAAGCGAAAGCACGTCATTTTCGCGCGTCAACGACGCCGAAAGGGCGGCGGTTTTGGCAACCCTCGGCGAGTGGTCCGCTGTTGCCAATATCACCTTTATTCCTGTTGATCTTCAGGGCTTCACGAACGAGGCCGTGATGCTGTTTGCGAACTTTAGCGTGTCCACGGGCAATGTTGCAGCACACGCCTATCTTCCCACCACCAAGGACATGTCGTTCGCCAGTCCCGAGGGCGATCTGTGGTTCAACCTTGGCTCGGATCCCTACACGAATCTCACTCCGGGCACCTACAACTACTCGACGGTGCTCCACGAGATCGGACATGCGCTCGGCTTGGACCACCCCGGCAACTACAATGCCGGTGAGAACAGGACTGCCACCTACGAAAACAACGCCTTCTATATCGAGGACAGCCTCCAATACACCGTCATGAGCTACTTCGACGCTTCCAAGACGGGCGCCAATCACATCTTCAACAACGTCACCCTTCAATCTCTCACCCCCCTCCGCGACGACATTGTCGCCATTCAGCGCCTTTACGGTGCCAACATGTCCACCCGCACAGGGGACACGGTCTACGGTTTCAATAGCAACGCCGATGACCAGGCTTTTCATCTGTCGGGCAAAGGCCAGGCTGTGTTCAGTATTTGGGACGCGGGCGGCACGAATACGCTGGACCTGTCCGGCTACTCTACCAGCCAGGTCATCGATCTTCGTCCCGGCGCCTTCTCCAGCGCCGGTGCGCTCGCGAAGAACATTTCGATCGCACCCGGCGCACTGATCCACAACGCTAAAGGCGGAAGCGGAATTGATACAGTCACGGGAAATAGTTTCGATAACGTCATTACCGGTGGTCCAGGCAATGACATCGTCGATGGCGGCGGCGGGACAAATACCTCGGTCTATAGAGGCGCGGCAAAGAACTATAAAATTACTTTTACCAAGGAGGCGGCGGCGTTCACCGTGCAAGACAAGGTGGACACCGATGGAATCGATACGCTGATCAGCGTCCAGAATCTTCAATTTTCTGACAGAGTGCTCGATACGAACTGGTTCACGAAAACCGCATCACTTTCAGGAGTGCAGCTGACCAACTTGGTCCAGCTCTATGTCGCCACGTTCAACCGGGCGCCAGATGCACTAGGCCTCGACTACTGGGGCAGCCGGCTTAGCGATGGCATGTCGCTCAGCGCAATCGCCAGCAGCTTCTTCGCCCAACCAGAGGCGCAGGCTGCGTATCCAACGGATCAGTCCACACAGACATTCGTCACACAGGTCTATAGTAACGTTTTGGGACGGGCGCCTGACGTCGAGGGGCTTAGTTACTGGGCTGGGCAACTGCAAAACTCCAGTGTTGCAAAGAATACCTTTCTGCTCGCCATAATCGGCGGAGCCACGGGCCCCGATGTGCAGTATTTCGGCAACAAGACGAGCGTGGGCGCGCACTTTGCACTTGCGCAGGGCTTGAGCGATCCGGTGTGGGGGAAGACAGTGATGAGCGGCGTGAATGGCACCGCCGCGAGTGTGATATCAGCAAATCTTCAAACCGACACCTTCGCCGCAACGGCTGCTTCAGCGGCGAGTTCGGACATGGTCGTTAACATTCTTGGCATTGTTGCCTAGTGAGGAACGCCAGCTTGATCAGTCCGGCGGTGTCGGCCGTCGGCACTGGCAGCAAGACGCCTCGGGAGGCCCCGCACTGCGGATCCTGTTTCGCGGAAAGGGTTCGTCTCAATGAAGGTGCTGAGATGCGGGTAGTGGGTCAGTTTCGATTTCTTAAGGGTTGACCCTGCCTCGCGCGACTGCGGTGGCAGGTATATTCGCCCCATGAGCGATCAACCCTCCGAAACGTATGCGATATGGGCTGAGCATTCCGACGGGTGGAGAGCCGGCTACGGCGTTTCTTCTAAAAAGGAAGCAGAGGCAGAGCGGCGGAACTTCGACTGGCGGGCTACACGGTGGAGATAACCATCTCGGAATCGGAGCCCCGCTAATGGCTAAGCGACTGAAGCGCTCTGAGACCCTATCTGCCTCGCCAAGCTCATTGGCGACATTGCTACAGGTCAGGTGTCGGACACAGTTTCCGACGACCGGAGCGTCACAGCAGTTGCGGTAGGTCGCGTTCCTGGGCGCTGCGGCGGGACCGGCTGAGCCAGCTGTGCCTGCTCAAAACTCCAAAAGCCAAGAAAGCATAGAGTTTTTGACGCCGCAGTCATACCGTCATTGGCATGCTCACGCTTCTGAAGGCCGACGGCCAACTCTGCGTGTTTGTGCCGAATTACGGCTCACTATTCGTGCGCCATCTCTATCGCCATAACTGGCCAGGCTATGTGCCCCTGCAGCATGTCTGGTATTTCGACCCGCGCTCGCTGCGGCGGTTGCTAGCCATGAGCGGCTTGCGACTGGTGCGGATGAGGAACCGTGGCCTAATGCGCTTCCGCGGCCGCTCGCTGATCGTCACGCTGCTCAAATCCCCGCTGGTGCTGCTGCAGCGCTTGATGCCGCTGCAGGGCGTGGAGCTTGCGGCGATATTCGAAGCTAACGTTAAAGACCCTAAAACTGGTGCCGCCGTCCACCACCACGGCCTGAGCCGTAGCCCAAGCTGGCAGTATCAGGGCTTAGGCAGAAATCCGCACGACAATTTGTGGGTAATGCCGTTGGCGCTGTTCTTGGCGTTCATTGTTCTGATGGTGCTGGGTGTCATTTGTTGGATCCACCCGTTGGCCGGCCTTGGGTAGGGCTCGCACGGCGCCTGCTCTAGCGCCTTGATGAAACGGGCATTGCGCTGCACGACGTTGCGCGGGCCTCTGCTGTACGAATTGACGAACAAAAAGAAGCCCGCTCCCTGTGGTGCACGCAGGGGCGGGCTTCTCGCTGGACGGCTGTGGCTCGGGGGGAGCAGAGCAGCAGTCCAGCTAGCCTCATAACGAAGCGCAGGAGCAAAGGTTCCTAGTGCAAGCGTCGCCTCGAACGCCCTGAAGCGTCGCGGCACCAAAGCCGTCGTTCCCAACAGGTCGAACCGCAAGCAGCCCTTCAGCTTCGACAAGAAGTCCTACAAGCAACGGCACCGCATCGAGAACGCCTTCTGCCGGCTCAAGGACTTCCGCCGTATCGCCACCCGCTACGACAAGCTGGCACGAAACTTCCTCGCCTCCATCTGCCTCGTGGCTGCTATCGTATGGTGGATTTATGAGTCTGGACCTTAGTCCCACGCTAGTGTCATCGATTGCCGTTTCGTGGAGGGATTTGAACCCGCCTCGTTTCAACAAGTCGCTGCGACTAAGCAGAAACACCCACGATCTGAACAACTAGCTCCGCAGTTGAGGAAGAGTCGGCGGTCTTGGAGAAACTGTCGGCCTCAAGGTTCGCGGCTGATACACTAGCCGCGGTTCCGTCGACGCCCGACATCACGCTCTTGGCCCACGCGCCATTGCTCAGTCCTTGCGTAAGAGCGAAGTGCGCACCGACTGCCTGCTTGTTTGCGAGCACCTGTACGTCAATAGCGCCGCCGGTCGTCGAATGCGCGCCGTTGATAATTGCCAACAAGAAGCTGTCATTGGAGATGTGACCAGTCTGTAATTCGTTCGTCCAGTAGGCAAGCCCCGCGCTGTCAGGTCCACGATTGAGAGCGTTGTTGTAGACAGAGGTCACGAACCCCTGGGTTGTTTGTGAGGTAGGATAGAACACCGATGCCTCAGACTGGGCAAAGAAGCTCTTTGCAATGTCCTGAAGCGACATGTCGTTCTTGAGCCGGCTCCCCCAGTAGCCGAGCCCTAGCGCATCCGGCGCACGGTTAAACGAAGCAACGTAGACTTCAACAAGACTCGAAAATTGGGGCGCGGACAGGCTCGCCGCCGTGGTGAACATGGCGGCGTCGATGATTTTGTCCGAGAAAAGAAGATTTTGAATGTTCGTAAGCGAGTCGGTGCCGTCGGTCCCGATCTTGTCATGAACAGTTATTGCAGGTGAACCAACGGTGACCGTAACCTTGTAGTGGCTCGATATCCCTGAATAGACTGATGTGTTAGTGCCGGCTGTTCCAAATATTAGATCGTTGCCACCGCCACCAGTGAACTTCGTATTTGGGTCATAGCCATACAACGTATCTCCGAAGGAGCTGCCAATGATTGCATCATTGCCCCGAAACCCACCTGTCATGGTTACGCTCGTCCCCGCCACGACATTGCCGCCTCCGGCGATCGCCAGCGTGCCGCTACCCTGGATATTGGCGAGCAAGGTCGTGTCCGAACCACCGCCGTAGTACTCGTTGCTGTCGCCGGTCAGGCTTACTTTGCCCCCCGCCACGTATCCGCCGATGCCGACCTGCTGCCGGCCGTGCGTCGAGAACGTATCATCGACGAAATTGGCCGTGCCCTGGATGATGGCGCCAGTGCCCAGGTTGTTCTCGAAGCCGCTCTGCTGCACCAGGGTAATGCCCGATGTGGCGACGATGCCCGGCCCGTTGTTCTCCACGAAGTAGGCGCCTTTGACCGTCACGTCGTTCGCGCCGTTGTCGAGGATCAGCCCCGCGACGCCGTTCTTGCGAAAGCCGCCGCCTGTCCACTCGAGCCCGTCGGCCACGCCGCCGCCGGCGCTGTTGGCGAAGCGCGCCCCACCCTGGGCATTACCGTGCATCCACGAATTGAACACGGTGCCCGAAACATTGCCCAGGACATCGAGCCCGATGCCGCCGACATGTTCGACGTTGACGTTGCTGATGTTCAAGTTGCCGATCGAGCGATCGGTGCCGTCGACCACGATCTTGATGCCGTCGCCTTCGCCGCCGCTGCCCTGGATCATGAAGTTCGACAGGGTAAGGGTGCCAATGTTCACGCCAGGCCCGACGATGATCTCGATGACCGGTCGGCCGTTGGTGATCTGCGAGACGATTTTGGCGCCGCCGAGGTCGATGCCGATCGGACCCTGGGTAGAGCTGGTCAAGTTGATGACGATTGGCGCGGTAACGGTGTAGGTCTGGCCCGACAGATCGGCGACGTAGCCGCCCGCTACCGCTGCGTCCAGCGCCGTCTCCAGCGTGCTGATGCCGGTGGTGTTGGCCACGGCGGCCGTCGTGGCGGCGGTCACCGCCGCCAGCGCGGGCAAGGCCACGCCCTGTGTGCCCGCCGAGACATTGGCAACGTTTCCACCGCCGGCAACGCCCACGGCGATGTTCGAGCCGGTGGTGACCTGGCCGATGTCGCCCGTCAGAAAGGTCGCGCCGTAACCTTGCAGATTGGCCAAAGCCGATCCTGTGCTGGTGTTGCCGACCAAAGTGCTGTTGCCGTTCTGCCAGCCGGTGATACCGATTGTCTGCGCCCCGGTGCTCGCGAACGTGTTGCCGCTGAAATTTCCGTAGTTCTGAAACCAGACGCCAGGCCCCTTGTTGTCGGTAAAGGTACTGGAGCTGACCGACGTGATGCCCCCCTCGGCGCTGATGCCCATGCCGTTGTTGTGCATGAACGAAGCGCCGTCGACGCTGATGTCCCGCGCGCCGTTGCCCAGGGTCAGGCCTGGTGCGTCGTTGCTTTCGAAGCCGCCGCCGAACCAGCGCAGTGCGCTAACTTGACCGTCCACGAGATGGCCAAAATAAGCGCCACCGTCCGCATTGTTGGTCATCCAGGAATTGGAGACAAGGCCTTCAAAGACGCTGCCCTGCACGTTGAGGCCGTAACCACCGACGTTATTGACAGTGACGTTGTCTACCAAAAAGTTGTAAAGCCAGCGATCGTTGCCGGCTGCCACGAGCTGGATGCCGTCGCCTTCGCGACCGTTGCCCTGGATGGTGAAGTTGGAGAAGGTGAGATAGCGCAGATCAACGCCGGGGCCGACGACGACCTGAATGACCGGAGAGCCATCGGTGATCTGCGACACGATGGTCGCACCGCCAAGATCGATGCCCAGCGGTCCCTGGATCGTGTTGTTGACGTAGATCACGATCGGCGAGGTGACGGTATAGGTCACCGCCGGCGGATGGGCGACGTAGCCGCCTGCGATCGCAGCCTGCAGCCAGGCGCCAAGGTCTGTGGGGTTGGCTCCGGCGGGAACCACTGTCGCGTCGGTCGTTACGGCCATGCTCAGTTTCTCCCGTGAGATGGAGGCGCTTCCGCGATCGGGCATCGGCAACTGCTTGCGAGCCAAACCTACGACCGCCGACGCTTCAGACCATTGATTGGGATCACTTGGTTGACGAATCGTAAGGTCTTATTATCCGACTGTGTCGGCTGGGTCGGACGAGGGAAATCCATATCGCCGCACGATGCGTACCGCGTTCATTCTTGCGCGGAAGCTCCGAGAGCACCTCGCGGCGGCGCGGCTTGCTGAGCAGCTAGCGGTCTATCAGCGTTTGTTTGTTCGCACCGGGCGCTTGTGTCGAAGTGTCGTCGAGACCGGGTTCGGGTTCTGTGACGCATGTACCGGGACGTCAAAAAGCAGCAGGCCGAAGGTCTGTTGTCGTGACTGATCGGCGGCTGACGGAGCCCCGGCCGATTCACGACTTCAACACTATTCACGTTTGAATTAAATGCTTCATGACGATTAATGGTTTTTGTTCTGTCCACATAACCGTGAAAGGCCCCATTAG
>Ga0163144_10027921_pt1 | contig 10906 bp, 9 predicted proteins | sample OliLak19BULKMAT1_FD_123175 | JGI IMG/M metagenome (GOLD analysis project Ga0163144, IMG submission 123175) | Freshwater microbial mat bacterial communities from Lake Vanda, McMurdo Dry Valleys, Antarctica - Oligotrophic Lake LV.19.BULKMAT1 | ecosystem: Environmental > Aquatic > Freshwater > Lake... | reverse complement strand
GGCGGTGCTCGACCCGCGCGGCGTGCTGGCCGATTTCGGCGTGCAACTGCCGCCATCGACCCGGATCCGGGTCTGGGATTCGACCGCCGAGATTCGTTACCTGGTCGTTCCGATGATGCCGGCCGCGGCGCAGGGACTGGACCCGCGGCAACTGGCGGCCTTGGTCACCCGCGACGCGATGATCGGTACCGGCCTGGCGCTCGCACCAGGTCGGGCCGCTACAGACACGCCATGAAGCGGCGGCGCGGATGAACGGCGTTCACGACATGGGTGGCCTGCAGGGGTTCGGACCGGTGGTGCCCGAGCCCGACCAGCCGCTGTTTCACGCCGCCTGGGAAAAACGCGCCCTGGCGTTGACGCTGGCGATGGGCGCCACCGGGCAGTGGAACATCGACCTGAGCCGCTCGGCGCGTGAATCGCTGCCGCCGGCGGTGTACCTGGGCAGCAGTTATTACGCGATCTGGCTGCGTGCACTGGAGCGGCTGATGCGCGAGCGCGGCCTGGCCGACGCCGACGAATTGCAGGACGGCCACATACGGTCTGCGGCAAGACCCACCGCCCGGGTTCTGCGGGCGCAAGACGTTGATGCGTCTCTGGCACGGGGCACCCCGACCGAACGCCCGGCACAGGCACCAGCCCGGTATGCCGTGGGCATGAAAGTGCGCGCGCGCAACATGCATCCGCCGGGCCATACCCGGCTGCCGCGTTATGCACGCGGTCACATCGGCACGATCGTGCTGGTGCACGGCGCGCATGTGTTTGCCGACGCCCATGCCAGCTCGCCGCTACCGCCATTTCAGGAGCAGCCGCAATGGCTCTACACCGTGGTGTTCGCGGCGCAGGAGTTGTGGGGGCCGCAGGCCGACGCCACCGTGCAGGTCAGTGTCGATGCGTGGGAATCCTATCTGGAGCCCGCGGGCTGAGACATTGCCGTGAACAGGACGCTGCACATGACATTGGCCGAGGTGGCCGCCGCCTGTGCCGCCGATGGTGCCGGATTGCCGATGCCCGCGCAACCTGCCGGCGAACGGCATTTCGACGAACCCTGGCAGGCCCATGCGTTCGCGCTGACGCTCATGCTGCACCGGCAAGGCGTGTTCAGCTGGGGCGAATGGGCCGATGCGCTGGCGGCGCGGGTCCGGCAGGCCCGGCTTGACGGCGACCCGGACGAGGGTCAAAGTTATTACCGCTACTGGATGGATGCGCTGGAGCAGCTGGCGATCACGCGCGGCATTGCCACGGCGGACCAGCTGCACACGCTCGAACATGCCTGGGCGCAGGCCGCCGAACACACGCCGCATGGCCAACCGATCTTATTGCCACCGGCGCCGGAATAAGCCGCGGCATCACCTGCGCTTCGCCATGTACCGCCGCCTACCGCCGTCGACCGCCAGTGCATCGGCGGCCCGACCGGGCATCAGACGCCGAAGTGGCGCCGCAGGCCAGTGAAACCCTGCTCGAACACCTGCTGCGCGCGCGCCTGCATCGCCTCGCGATGCGCAGTATCGAACCAGGCGTCCCACTGAACATGGCAACACGGCGCTGCACCGGACTGCCGCTGCTCCGGCTGCGCCACGACCCGCATCTCGGCGCGGTAGTTCCATACCGGCATATGCATCGGCTGCGGTGTCGCGACGATCCGGTATTGCAGTTTGCGGTCGTCATCGGACAACCCGGTCAACTGATGCGTCCAGACGCCGCCGTCGTCAAACATCAGCAACCGCCGGCAACCGACACGGTCTGCCGGCCCATCCTCGATGCGGGACTGCCGGACCGACGCGTTCCAGGCCGGCATCGCGTCGAAATCGCGGATCAGGGCCCAGACCCGCTCGGCGCTCACCGGCATGGCGATGCCCTGGCTCACGGCGACACCACTTGATTCGATCGGAGAAACCATTTGAGAATATGATCCGTCTTTTTCCCGCCCGCCGGTTGCGGACAAGTTCTTCTTTTTTACCACGCCAGGAGTCCATCATGAAGATTCGAGCCACATGTTTTGTCGCGGCCTTGCTGGGGTCGGGATGCCTGGCCCTGGCCGCCCACGCCACCGAACTGCGCTTCAACAATCCGCTGCCGGAGTCGCGCCCGGAGACCCGAGAACTGATGCGGTTCGCCGAAGACGTGGGCAAGAACAGCGGCGGCGCGATCACCATCAAGATGCAAAACGGCGGTTCGCTGGGCATCAAGGATGCCGACGTATTGCAGGTCCTGCCCAAGGGCGCGGTGGACATGAGCCTGATCTGGTCCAACTACGTGTCACGCGATGCGCCGGCGCTTGGCCTGACGCTGGTGCAGGGGGCGATCGGCAACGTCGATGAGCTCAAGCGCGCGTTGCCGGTGGTGCGCCAGATCTACGACGATGAACTCAAGGATTGGGGCATCACCGCCGCCGGCTACATGGCCATTCCGATGCTGGAAGCCTCGATCTTCTGCCGCGACCAGCCGGTCAAGACGCTGGCCGAGCTGAAGACCCGCAAACTGCGGGTCTGGGCCAAGGAGCAGGTGGCGGCATTCAAGCGCCTGGGCGTTGCTGCGCAGATCATCGGACAGGCCGACATGTATGTCGCCATGAAGACCGGCGTCGTCGACTGCGCCGTCTATCCTGCCCTCTATGCGCATACCGTGAACATGCATGAAGTCGCCAAATTCGGCGCCTTCCTGTATCCGATGCCGTCGGCTCCCTACGCGCTGGGCATCGCAACCACCAAGTGGAACGCGTTGCCGCAGGCGCAGCGCGCGGCCATCAGCAAGGCGGCCGACGACACCTGGAACCGCACCAATGAATATTCGGCCGACCACCAACGCGAACTGGCTGCACGCGAAGAGCTGAAGAAGAAGGGCCTGACCTGGCTGGGCGACTTCCCCGAAGCCGACCGCAAGCAGTTCCTCGAAGCCGTCTCGGCCACCTGGGCCGACCTGGCAGCCGAAGCCGGTGGCAAGGCACCGGCCTATCGGGAGCGGGTGATCAAGGCCATGGGCCGTTGAGTCTCGCTCGACCGTCGGGCTGGCAATTTGATTCTCGCGCTTGCCACAAGGCTGGAGCAGGTGCTGGTCCGGGTGTCCCGGCTGTGCGCCGCGCTGGCGGCTTCATCGCTGTTGCTGATCGTGGGCATCATCGTGGTCAGCGTCGTGATGCGCCGGCTGGCCGGGTCGCCGCTGTACTACACCGAGGAGCTCGTGGGCTTGCTGCTCAGCACATCGCTGTTCCTGGCCTTGCCGATGGTCACGGTGCAGGCCAGCCACGTCCGGGTCACCTTCCTGGCCCATTTTCTGTCGGCGCGCGGACGCGCCGCGCTGTCGGCGTTTGCCGCGCTCGTCATGCTGGCCTTTTGCGGCTGGTTCCTGGTGGACGCCATCCCCTGGCTCGAGTTCGCTTTCAAGCGCAACATCAAGTCCGAGGCCGCCAGTCTGCGCCTGGCACCCTGGATGGCGGTGCTGCCGCTGTCGGTGGCGCTGTGCGCGTTGCTGGTACTGGTGCGTACGGTCACCGGCAGCGGCAACTCCCCCCATGACCAGCCCCAATGACCCACCCCTCGATGCCGCTTGACGCGCGCGCGCGGCGCCACCGCAACGTGCTTCATCCATGTTCCTGACGGCGTTCGGTTCCCTGCTGGTGCTCACCGCCACCAGCGGCGCGGCTCTGGGTGCTGCGCTGGGCCTGACCGGCATGCTGTTGCTGCAGTTTTTCGCCAACGGCGCGACCTCGCTGGCCGTCAACGCGATCTGGAATGTTTTCAACTCGTTCACCCTCAGCGCCATACCCCTGTTCATCCTGCTGGGCGAGATCCTGCTGCACAGCGGCATCAGCCAGCGTGCCTACACCGCCTTCAAGCCGGTGTTCGCGCGGGTGCCCGGCGGGCTGCTGCACACCAACATCGCCGTGTGTGCCCTGTTTGGCGCCGTCAGTGGCTCGAGCCTGTCAACCGCCGCCGCGGTCGGCTCGGTGGCTTACCCGGAAATGGTCAAGCGCGGCTACGACAAGGCGGCGGTGGTCGGCAGTCTGGCTGGCGGCGGCACGCTGGGTTTGCTCATTCCCCCCAGCCTGTCGTTCCTGATCTACGGCGCGTTGACGGAGACCTCGATCGGAAAGCTCTTCATTGCCGGCATCGTGCCGGGCCTGATGGTGACCGGCCTTTTCATGGCCTACATCCTGTTTGCCTGCCTGCGCAACCCGGCGCTATACCCGAAGGACGACACACGCACGCCGCTGCTGGCGATCCTGGCGGGCATGCTGCAGATCTGGCCGGTGGTCGCTCTGATCGTGGCGATCATCGGCAGCATCGCATTCGGTTTTGCCACCCCCACCGAATCCGCGGGTGTGGGTGTCGTGGTGGCGGCCGTCATCGCCTTTGTGTGGGGCGACCTCACGCCGCGCAAGCTGGTCGACAGCCTCATGCGCTCGGTGTTGCTGTTCTCGTCCATCGGCTTCGTGGTACTGGGCGCAACCGTGCTGAGCCAGTCCGCCAGCGTGCTCGGAGTGCCCCAGGCGCTGCTGGAGTCGGTGCTGGCCGGCGGGCTGGACAAGTACACCGTGCTGGCGATCGTCGTGGTTGTCTACCTGGTGCTGGGGTGCTTCTTCGACGGGCTCTCCCTGATGGTGATGACGCTGCCGATCGTGTTTCCGCTGATGACCCAACTCGGCTTCGACCCGATCTGGTTTGGCGTGATCATCACCATCCTGATCGAGATCGGTCAGATCACGCCGCCGGTCGGGTTGAACCTGTCGGTGCTCACCGTGCTGACCAAGGGCGAGGTGTCGCTGGGGCGCGCGGCTCAGGCCGCTACGCCGTATTGGGTCATGTTGCTGCTGGCAATCGGTATCCTGACGCTGTTTCCGCCGATTGCCACCTTCCTGCCCGGCCTGCTGATGTGACGGCGCATCGACCGACAAGCCACGATCCGCGCCACCCTTTGTGCCCCTTTTGAACAAACCTTGCGCATGCACGTGAAAATCAAACCCAAGACCTATGGCCCGCTGACCGTCCGATCGGACGACGGCACCAACCTGGCATTCGAGACCGAGGCCGGTCATCGTGCGCAGGCAGCACTGACGCCAGCTGCCGACGCCATGTCACCATCCGACCTGATGCTGGCGGCGCTGGCCAACTGCATTGCAATCTCGATGCGCATGGCGGCCCAGCAAATGGCACTCGAACTCGGCGCGCTGGACGTATCGGCAACGGCAACCAAGGCCACCGACCTGCCCAACCGGTTCGGTCGTTTCGACGTCGTCGTGCGCACATCCGTAGCGGTCGATGCCAGTCGGAGCGACGGGTTGTTGCGGCGCACCAAGGACATCTGCACCGTCAGCAACACGCTGGGCGCCGAAGTGGCGCTGCAACTCAACCCCTGACGCTTGGACCGACAACAACCCATCGGCAACAACGTGGCTGCAATCGACGACCTGATGGCCTTTCAGCGCGACACCGAGGCACTGTCGCAGATCGCGGGCCGCCTGGGCTGGGACCAGGAAACCGTGATGCCGCGTGGCGCTGCGATGCAGCGCGGCGACGAGATGGCGGCGCTCGAAGCGGTGCTGCATGCGCGTCGTACCGACCCGCGGCTCGCCGACTGGCTGGCGAAGGCCAGCCCGACGGGTGCGGCCGAGCGCCGCACGCTGGAGTTGATCAGCCGCACGTTTCGCCGGAGTACCTGCATTCCGGCCCGACTGGCCACGGAGATCGCCCGCACCACCTCGCTCGCGCAGGGCATCTGGGCCCAGGCCCGGCGCAACGACGATGTCGCGTCTTTCCTGCCGACTCTCGCTCAGGTGCTGGCGCTCAGGCGCGAGGCTGGCCAAGCCCTCTCGGACGGCGGCTTCGGGGCCGACGCCTACGATGCGCTGCTCGACGACTACGAGCCTGGCGCCACAGCGTCCACCATTGCCGCCATGTTCGACCGCATGCGCCCACGCCTGGTGGCGCTGCGTGAACGGGTGCTGGGCGCGAGCGCGCAGCCAGCCGCGCTGCATGGCCGATTCCCGATGGCGGCGCAGCTGGCAATGGCGCGCGAGACGGCAGAGGCCTTCGGTTACGACTGGAATCGCGGCCGGCTCGACCTCGCGGTGCACCCGTTTTCGTCCGGTTCGGGCGACGACGTGCGGATCACGACACGGGTGGTCGAGGACGACCCGTTCAACTGCCTGTATTCGACCCTCCACGAGACCGGTCACGCGTGTTACGAACTGGGCATCAACCCTGCGTTCCGTCTGACTCCCCTGGGGCAAGGTGTGTCCATGGGGGTGCACGAAAGCCAGAGTCGTATCTACGAGAACCAGCTCGGGCGTTCGCGCGCGTTCACGCACTGGTTGTGCGGTCGCATGCGAGCCCATGCCGACGGATTCACCCCGGCATCGGCTGACGACTTCTACGCCACCGTCAACCGGGTGCAACCAGGTTTCATCCGCACCGAGGCCGACGAGATTCACTACAACCTGCACGTCATGCTGCGTTTCGACCTGGAACGCGCCCTGGTCGATGGCTCGCTTGCGCCAGGCGACCTGGAGCAGGCGTGGAACCAGCGCTTTGCGCGGGACTTCGGCCTGTCGGTCGACCGGGCATCCAACGGCATGTTGCAGGACGTGCACTGGTCGGTCGGCCTGTTCGGTTATTTCCCGACCTACACGCTGGGCAACGTCTACGCCGGTTGCCTGCACCAGACGCTGCGCAAGGATGTGCCAGACCTCGACACCAGCCTGGAGCAGGGCGTGGCACAGCCGGCCACCGACTGGCTTCGCGAGCGTGTTCACCAACATGGCGCGCTGCACCGCCCGGCCGATGTGATTGCACAGGCCTGTGGCCAGGCCCCGACGCCGGAGCCGCTGCTGGACTACCTGGAGGCCAAGTTCGGGCAGATCTACCGGCTCTGAAATCCGGCTACCCCGACCACCCCGATCCACCTTTCTTGCGCCAGGCATGCCCCGCGCAAGAAGGTAAACCGTCGTCCGACGGCCTGCGCCCGTCAGGCGCCAACCGCCTGCCGGGCAGAAGGCGCCGCCGCCACCGGCGCACGCCACTGCTGCATCAGCTCCTGCCACTGGCCCCGCGCGGCCACCAGGTTGCGCTCCTTCACGTGGCCGTAACCCTTGATCTTTTCGGGGATACGGGCAATCTCCACTGCCAGCGCATGGTTGTCGGCCGTCAGCCGTGCCAGCACCTCGTCGAGGCTGGCACGGTATTCACTGATCAATGCCCGCTCGGACTTGCGCTCCTCGCTACGACCGAAAATGTCCAACGCCGAACCGCGCAGGCCCTTGAGCCTGGCCAGCCATCGGAAGCCGGTCAGCATCGCCGGGCCGAACTTCTGCTTCTGCAGTTCACCTTTTTCATTGCGCTTGGCCAGCAATGGTGGCGCCAGGTGGTAGTGCAGCTTGAAGTCACCTTCGAACATCGCGTTGATCTTGTCCAGGAACGCTGTATCGGTGTGCAGCCGGGCCACCTCGTATTCGTCCTTGTAGGCCATCAGCTTGAACAGGTAACGCGCGACGTTTTCGGCCAGCAGCGTCTTGCCGATCTTGCCTTCGGCATCCCGCACCGTGTGCACATAGGCCTGGTATTGGCTGGCGTAGGCCGCGTCCTGGTAGGCCGTCAGGAATTCCACCCGCCGCGCCACGATGTCGTCCAGCGTCTCGCGTTTCTTGAACTGCAGCACCTGCGCCGGGCTCAAGAGTTTCTCGACGCTGGCCCAATCGTGCGCAGCGCGGCGACCCCACTCGAAGGCCGCCTTGTTGTTGTCGACCTGCACCGCATTGAGTTCGATCGCGCGAATCAAGGAAACGCGGCCCAGCGGGATCCAGCCTTTTTGCCAGGCGTAACCGAGCATCATCGGGTTCGTATAGATGCTGTCGCCCATCAGCTTGGTGGCGGCCGCATCGGCATTGAATGCGCCCACGCCATCGATACCGACCGCGCGGGCGATCTCGGCTGCGCAGGCCTCGGCTGGATTCTGCCAACCGCCGTCGCGCACAAACGCGGCGGTTGGCGTGCTGTGCGAATTGAGCGCCACATGGGTGCGCCCTTCGCGCATGCGCAGCATGGTTTCCTTGCCGGCGGTCACCAGCGGGTCGCAACCGATGACCAGATCGGCCGCAGCCATGCTCACGCGCGTGGTGCGGATGTCCTGCTGGCGCTCACCGATCAGCACATGGCTCCAGGTGGCGCCACCTTTCTGCGCCAGCCCGGCCGCGTCCTGCGTGACGATGCCCTTGCCTTCGATGTGCGCCGCCATGCCGAGCAGCTGACCGATCGTGATGACGCCGGTGCCACCGACGCCAGCCACGATGATGCCCCAGACCTGGCCAATCGCCCCGTCCAGCGCGATCGGGGTCGGCTCGGGCATGGGCCCCATCTCGAATGGCGACACCGCCTTGTCCTTCGCCTTCTTCTTCAGCTGCCCACCCTCGACGGTGATGAAGCTGGGGCAAAAACCCTTGAGGCAGGACATGTCCTTGTTGCAGGTCGACTGGTTGATCTGGCGCTTGCGGCCGAATTCGGTCTCCAGCGGCTCGACACTCATGCAGTTGGACTGCACGCCGCAGTCGCCACAACCCTCGCAGACCAGTTCGTTGATGACCACGCGTTTGGCCGGATCGACCATGCTGCCGCGTTTGCGCCGGCGCCGTTTCTCGGTGGCACAGGTCTGGTCGTAGATGATGACCGTGGTGCCCTGGATCTCGCGAAACTCCCGCTGCACCGCGTCCAACCTGTCGCGGTGCAATACCGCCACACCATCGACCAGCGTGACGCCGTCGTATTTCTCCGGCTCGTCGGTGACGACGACGATCTTCACGGCGCCTTCGGCCCGCATCGACTGCGCAATCTGCACCACCGAATGCCCTTCGGCCCGTTCGCCGACCCGCTGGCCGCCGGTCATCGCGACCGCGTCGTTGTACAGGATCTTGTAGGTGATGTTGACACCGGCGGCGATGCTCTGGCGCACCGCCAGCAGGCCGCTATGGAAATAGGTGCCATCGCCCAGGTTGGCAAACACGTGTTTGTCGGTGGAAAACGGCTGCTGGCCGACCCAGGGCACACCCTCACCGCCCATCTGCGTGAAGCCGATCGTGCTGCGGTCCATCCAGGTGGCCATGAAATGGCAGCCGATGCCCGCCATCGCGCGGGATCCCTCGGGCACCTTGGTGCTGGTGTTGTGGGGACAACCCGAGCAGAACCAGGGCTGGCGATCGGCGCCCTTGACGCCTCCGCCGAGCTCGAGCGTCTGCATCGAGCGTTCCTTGGCCTGCAGGATCGCCAGTTGCGCATCGATACGCGCTGCCATGTCGGCGTTCAACCCCATTTTCTTGACCCGCTGTGCGATCGCATGCGCGATCAGCGCCGGCGAAAGGTCGGCATTGGCTCGCAGCAAGGTGTTGGCGCTCGGGTTCGGCATTGACCACTCGCCGCCCGAAAAGTCGCCCTCGACCTCGTTGAACTTGCCATACACATTGGGCCGTACGTCCGAGCGCCAGTTGTACAGCTCTTCCTTGACCTGGTATTCGATGACCTGGCGTTTCTCCTCCACCACCAGGATCTCCTGCAAACCGGTGGCAAAGTCGCGCGTGAGTTGCGCATCCAGCGGCCACACCACGCCGACCTTGTGCAGCCGGATGCCGAGCTGGCGGCAGGTGGCGTCGTCCAGGCCCAGGTCGATCAACGCCTGGCGGGTGTCGTTGTAGGCCTTGCCACTGGCGATGATGCCGAAACGGTCGTTCGGGCCCTCGATCGCGTTGTAGTTGAGCCGGTTGGCCCGGATGTAGGCCAGGGCCGCGTACCACTTGGTGCTGAACAGCCGCGCCTCCTGCTCCAGCGCATGGTCGGGCCAGCGGATGTGTACACCGCCAGGGGGCATCTCGAAATCGGCAGGCATCACGATCTGCACCCGCTGCGGGTCGATCATCGCGGTGGCGCTGGATTCGACGATCTCCTGGATCGTCTTCATGCCCGCCCAAACACCCGAGAAGCGGCTCATCGCAAAGGCGTGGATACCCAGGTCCAGGATCTCCTGCACATTGGCCGGGAAGAATACCGGCAGCCCGCAGGCCTTGAAAATGTGATCGCTCTGGTGTGCCGCGGTCGAGCTCTTGGCCACGTGGTCGTCACCAGCCACCGCGATCACCCCACCCCAGGGCGTGGTGCCGGCCATGTTGGCATGTTTGAACACATCGCTGCTGCGATCCACACCTGGGCCCTTGCCATACCAGATGCCGAACACCCCATCGAACCGGTTCGTGCCCGGTGGCGCAAAACCCAGTTGCTGGGTACCCCACAAGGCGGTGGCCGCCAACTCTTCGTTGACGCCTGGCTGGAACACGATGTTCTGCGCCTTCAGGTAGCTCGATGCCTTGACCAGAGCCTGGTCGTACCCACCCAGCGGCGAACCCCGGTAACCGCTGATGAAGCCAGCGGTGTTCTTGCCCGCCAGCGCGTCGCGCTGGCGCTGCAGCATCGGCAGCTTGACCAGTGCCTGCACACCGCTCATGAAGGCACGGCCGTAGTCAAGAGAATATTTGTCGTCCAGCGTGACGGTCTCCAATGCCTTGCGGATGTGTTCGGGTAGCGGTGCGTTCATGGCAGGCGGGACTCCTGGGGATGGGGAAGGTCGTGGGGTCGGCAAAGTGTAGGACCGATGCGCGGATATGTCTTTTCTTTTCATGCCGGTTTTGGAGTACGATGCGAAAGAATCTTTCGTCGCAACGGCATTAATGGAAACACTCGACAAGTACGACATCGCCATTCTGCACGAGTTGCAGGCTGACGGCCGGCTCACCAACGCAGAACTTGCGCAGCGGGTGGGCCTGAGCGCGGCCCCGTGCTGGCGCCGCGTCCGGGCACTGGAGGAGGGCGGATACATCGTCGGTTACCGGGCCGAGATCAACCGCCACAAGATCGGCCTGGGTGTGATGGCCTTC
>Ga0163144_10027919_pt1 | contig 10907 bp, 13 predicted proteins | sample OliLak19BULKMAT1_FD_123175 | JGI IMG/M metagenome (GOLD analysis project Ga0163144, IMG submission 123175) | Freshwater microbial mat bacterial communities from Lake Vanda, McMurdo Dry Valleys, Antarctica - Oligotrophic Lake LV.19.BULKMAT1 | ecosystem: Environmental > Aquatic > Freshwater >... | reverse complement strand
ATCGAACCCCATGCGTCCCGTCGTGAGCTTCGACGAGACGCCGATCCAGCTCATAGGCGAGAGCCGTGTCCCCGTGCCCGCCAAGCCGGGGCAGCCGGCGCGTATTGACTACGAGTACCGCCGCAACGGCACCGCGAACCTCTTCATCTTCGTGGATGCACATCGCTCGTGGCGACACGTCAAGGTCACCGACCAGCGAACGAACCTCGATTTTGCTGAGTGCATGCGCGACCTGGCCGACGTCCACTACCCCAACGCCGACTGCATCCGCGTAGTCCTCGACAACCTCAACACCCACAAGGCCAAGAACCTGTACGAAGCGTTTGCACCGGAAGAAGCGCGACGAATCCTGCGGCGCCTCGAGTTCCACTTCACTCCGAAGCACGCCAGCTGGCTCAACATGGTGGAGATCGAGATCTCCGTCCTGGCCGCTCAGTGCCTCGACCGACGCATACCCGATCGCAAGACCCTCGAGCACGAGATCAAGTCATGGCAAAAGAAGCGCGATGCATCGGGCGCGCGGATCAAGTGGATGTTCTCCGTCGACGCCGCGCGCACCAAGCTCGGAAAGCGATATCCTCAGCACGCCGAAACGATCCGCCAAGCAGCGTGAATGAATCAATCGATTCCCCTGTGCCGAGGTACACGCGCGCTACTGCGGTTTGCCACCCTCCAAAACGGGTTGGTCATCGTGTGCGGGCCCACGGGCAGCGGCAAGACCACCACGCTCGCGGCGCTCGTCAACGAGATCAATCGCAGTCGCCCCGTTCACGTGATCACCATCGAAGACCCCATCGAATACATACATGTATCGTTGCAAGGTCTCGTCACGCAACGAGAGGTTGGCGCTCACACCGAATCGTTCGCGTCTGCCTTGCGCGCTGCTTTGCGCGAGTCTCCCGATGTGGTCGTCGTCGGCGAGCTGCGTGACGTGGACACTGTGCTCCTCGCGCTTTCCGCTGCGGAGACAGGGGTGCTCGTGTTCGGCACGCTCCACACCAACTCGGCGGCCAAGTGTATCGACCGCCCGTGTCGGTAGGCGTCATCGTCCAAGAAGGCTCGCGCCCCAGTGCCGGCTCGAGCTCGCAGGCGCGAAACCATTGCGACTCGGTGCACAGCGCCATTCTGCGGGGCTCGCAGGCCGAAATTACGTCGATCACGAAGGTTGCGCCACCATCCCCTCTTCACGCGTCGCGCTGAATGCCGGGACGAACATCGAGGTCAATGGCGTCAAACAGGCACATCAGCTTCCTCTACTCGGATTAGTTCGGTCGTAGCCAAGCAGAGAGGAGAACCCCCGCGGCAATGAACGCGGGAGGCGCGTGGGGGTCGAGGCGCGAGCGGAGGACGAGCGCCTCGCGCCCGCTCACGTAGCCGTGCTTGGCGAGGAAGTGAGCAAAGGCGATCAGCGTAACAATGGCGGAATCGCGCCAGCGGCCCATCCGTGCGCGCTCGAGGGCGGAGAGGAAGACGTCCACGTCGAGATCGCGCCAGTGCGGTGAGCCAGGCGAAGCGGCCCACAGCGTCTCGGCAGCGCGGCCGATGACGATCACGTCGATCAAGCGTGAGTCGGCATGGTCCCCGCTCACCTCGCGGGAGAACTCGATGCCCAGACCGACCGCCTTCTCGAGCCATGCCTGCTGCGGTGCATCCACCGGCTCGTCACGCAACCAGCCGAACAGCTCGCCGTCGTAGCTGGCAGAAAACATGGGCTTCCCCTGGCATGCTGGTCGTCGTCGTCTGTTTCTCATGACGTCCGGCGTTGCGAGGACCATACCCGCCGCGCAGGCGGGATTTTTCAGCTTGGTTTTGCGCGCGCAAGCTGACGGCCGACGGGATTCGGGTGACGGCCGTCAGGCGCAATGGCGGGTGGTGCAGGGCGCTGCGCGAGAGCGAAAGCGAAAGGGCCGAGCCAGGGTGAGAGCTGGCATCGCGTCTCTCCTCGCAGCAGGCCTCTGGGCCTCGGCGATCTCGCCGTTCCCGTCGGCACCGTCGATGGTGCGAGCAGCGCGTCCACTTCGGCATAGAGCTCGGCCGCGGCGTTGCCGGCCGCGCAAAGAGGTGAGGCGCCGCACCCTGTGCATCGCTGGTGGCCGCTGCGTGGGCAATCGCTGCCACGCGCAACATTTGCGGTCGCCGCAAGCATTGCGCGTGGTTGCTTCTTCATCAGTGACGAGATCAGAGATCTCCTGGGGATCGTGTTGGCCCACTTGCTGCTCTCTCACTCGGTTGCCATGACTAACCGAGAGAACGCCATGCCGCCCCGTGCCACCATCGATGCGTTCTTGTCGCAGACGTCTCTTGCCATCGTTGGCGTGAGCCGCGACGGCCGGACCGGGTTTGGCAACACGGCACGCAAGGAGCTCCTCGAGAAGGGCTACCAACTTCACATCGTGCACCCGGAGGCGGACCGCATCGCTGACCAACCGTGCGCCCACACGCTCGCGGAGGTAGCGGCCGATGTTGGCGGAGTCGTGTTGGTGACGCCGCCGGCGCAAACGATGAAGCTCGTGGAAGAGGCGGCCGCCTGCGGCATACGTCGCGTGTGGATGCAGCAAGGGGCCGAGTCTCCGGAGGCGATCCGCTTTTGCGAGCAGCACGGGATCGCGGTCGTGCATGGCCAATGCATCCTGATGTTCGCGGAGCCGACGGCGTGGTTTCACCGCGCGCACCGCTGGGCCCAGAAGAGCTTCGGCCAACTGCCTGAGGACCAGCATCCCGACGCCCCGCACGACCGCACGAGCCTCGAGCGGAAGCTGATGCGCGAGATCGCCGCGCTGGGCATCCCGCGCAGCCCGACGGGCGCTGCAGGCGAGGCGCTGGTGACCGAGAGCGACCTCGCCGCCTTGCCGCCCGCCGCCCAGCGCTACATGCGCTTCATGAATGTCGTCGGCCGGGCGCGTGACTGGTCGTTCCGCTGCCACTTCGAGGGGCGCTTCCTATTCGGAGGCGAGTGGGTGCCGTGCCAGTGCGCGCAGTACAACTCGCGCCTCGTCGTGGCTCGGTTCTTCCACATGCGTCTCCGCGTGAAGGGCATCGTCCCGACCTACGTGCGAGACACGTACTTCCGCGGGCAGGGGCACATGCTGGGCAAGGCGCTGGATACCTTCACCGTGGTCGACGACGCGAGCGAAGAGATCTCGATCGGAGAGTGTGCGACCTATCTGAACGATGCAGTTCTCATGGCGCCCTCGATGTTGCTCGTGCCCGCGGTCAGCTGGGCTGCCGCTGGCGACGACGCATTCGACCTGGCTCTCACGGATTGCGGGCGCACCGTGCGGGCGCGCGTCTTCGTGGCGAGTGATGGCGCGGTCACCGATTTTTCGACGAACGATCGGTTCTACGCCCCTCCGGGTTCGAAAGAGCCGCCTGCACGTGCGGAGTGGCGCACGCCCGTCGACGGCTGGCAGGAGCACCGCGGACGGAAGCTCCCGACGTCGGCCCGGGCCGTGTGGATCCTACCGGGCGGGCCGCTCACCTACGTCGAGCTCGACCTCGACCCCACCGCTTTCGAAGCCAACGTAGCGCCGGCGGGCTAGCACATGCTCAACGCGATCATCTCTCGTCTGAGGTCTGGCACGACGGCTCCGATCATCGACGATCGAGGTCAACCCCTGTTGGGCAGCATCGCGGCTCTGGAGCGGCCCGTGATCGGTGGCGTCGCGCAGAGCGTGCTGATCCGCGGCCGCAGCGTGAACAATCCGGTGCTCCTGTACTTGCACGGAGGACCGGGCACCTCAGAGCTCGGAATGGTGCGAGCGCACAACATCCCGGCGCTCGAGCGGCACTTCACGGTGGCCGTATGGGACCAGCGCGGCGCGGGCAAGTCGTACGCCGCGCGGAAGCCCGTGGCGGCAATGACCGTCGAGCAGCTCATCGACGACACGCACGAGCTGACCGAGCTGCTCTGCCGACGCTTCCAGAAGCGTACGATCTACCTGGTGGGGCACTCGTGGGGCAGTCTGCTCGGCGTCTTGGCGGTGAAGCGGCGGCCGGAGCTGTACCGCGCGTATGTCGGCGTCGGCCAAGCAGTCGACATGCGCGAGGGCGAGCGCCTCTCGTACGAGTGGGCGCTGGAGCAGGCGGAGAAGGCGCACGACGCGAAATCCGTCAGGCAGCTGCGGGCAATCGGACCGCCACCCTACCAGGGTGAGCTTCGACCAAAGCTGATGGTCCAGCGCCGGATCCTGGCGAAGTACGGCGGCGAGGTTCACGGCAGTCGCAGCGGTGGCATGCCAACTCTCCTGTCCAGCCTGCTGACGACGAGCGAGTATAGCTGGGTAGATCGGATCAACGTGTTTCGCGGCGTCTTCGCAGGAATGCGCCAGCTCTGGCCTCAGATCCTCACGATCGATTTGAGGGTGCAGGCCCCCGACCTGAAGGTGCCAGTCTACTTTCTAGAGGGTCGGTACGATTACGAAGCGCCTGCGGTGCTCGCGGCGGGCTACTTCGATGCGCTCAAGGCTCCGCGGAAGGCGCTGGTCTGGTTCGAGCGCTCGGCCCACTTCGTCAACACCGAGGAGGCCGCGGCGTTCAATCGGTTCTTCGTCGACCGGCTCTTGGTCGAGACCATCGGGCGGGAAGGTGAAACAGCCGTCGCGCCGACCTAGACCTTGATCTGGGCGCTGGGCGGGCGCTGGGCGACTGGCGACCGCACGCCGGCTGACGCAAGCGCAATGCCGACGCGGCGCGGGTGGACCAATCCGCGGGGTGAGCCCCTCTTTGGATCTGGCTGGTCATCGCATCGTTGTTCTCGGGTGAGAGCGTCGAGCATGCGGAAGAAGATCGGCAGCTCGGGACGCCAAGCCAGCAGGCGGCAGATGAGCGTCCTGCCCGTTCGCAGGATCTGCGCTGGCACGAGCACCACGCGCTGGACTAAGGGCCCGGGAATGAACAAGTCGCGCGATACCATCGATACTCTCGCTGCGACAGGCGGCCTCGTCTCTGCGCTCCTCAGCCTACGAGAGTGTGCGAAGCTCGGATAGCCGGCATCCAGCCCAGCGGCGGCGTACTTCCAGCGCGTGTCGAATGTGAAGCGATCGACGGCCTCGCGGTCGCTCAGCCCCTCGATTCGTTGCAGAACCATGACCACCGCGAGAATTCGTGGTGAAGCGCAGTTGCGTCCCGTCCCCATAAACAGGTCCGCGAACATCTCGTCAGCGAACAGCCGATGGCTCTCACGATGCAAGAGCCTGTAGATCGACGTCTCGGTCAGCTGCGCGTCGCAGTGCTCCGTCGCCGACCGGAAGATGCTGACCTGTGTGGGTGCCCTGCCGAGTGTCACGCCTCATGGACGCACGACATCGCCGATACGACATCGATGAGGTTTTCCCAGTCCACGCTCGCCGCGAGCAGGTCGTGCATGTCGATCGGCCGCTTCTTGAGGTGGCCCACCCACAAATTCATTCGCAGGTCATGGGCGAAGAACCACCGCCTCTTCGCGTTGCTGTCGAAGATGACGGCGCCCTGCTCGCTGTCGTGGGTGAACCCCCGTCGATTGACGTTGGCCGAGCCGATGATGGCCAGCTTGTCGTCGAAGATCCACGTCTTGGAGTGCACGAATTGGCTCTTCAGCTGGCACACGGAGACCTTCTTCTCGAACGGTTCCAGGTTGTCGATGAATTCTTTGCCCCGCCGCCACGCCTGAAACAGCTCGTTGTTGATCGAGGTTGTCGAACAAATCAGGATGACGAGCTTCTTGATGCTGGGCAACGCATCCTTCAACGCGTTGCCTATGCTCATGTCGACGAGGTACTGGTCCTCCAGGTAGATGAACTCACGCGCCGTCGCGATACCGTGCAGCACGGCCCCCTTGATCGTCTGCTCACCGAAGCGCGCGAACGCGTAACCACTGGGGGCGATAGCCGCATTGTCGTTCCCGTCCGGGTAGGTGCGCGGCACCTGAACCAAGATGGCTTCGGAACGGAATGCGGGCTCCGGCACCTCTTTGGGTACCGGGCTTTTGCCTGCCGACTCCGGGTGGTCGTGCCAGCGCTCGACGAGATTCGGCATAGCTTCGCCGCTGCCGGTCCCATGATGCGCGTGTGAACATCGTGCAGCGCCTCCCCACCCTCGCTACTCAGCCGGTTGGGAAAAGCACGTGCGACGGCATCTCCATCGGGCTCGGCTTCAGCGGTGCGGCCGTGAGCATCGGCGGCTTCGCCACGCCTCTCCCTCCGGTAGGCGATCCGTGCTCGTTCGAAGAGTGATTTGCGACTGAGGCGAGCGCCCTTGCTTGGGGCGCAGCGGCGATTTCTGTCAGGCGCCATCGCGCGCGCCGCGGACGCGACGGACAAACATCCGATCGCCGCGGATGCAAACTCTTCTCCGCCGTCTGGCAGCGATCCCGGCAGGATGGACGAGCTTGGTCCCCGATGATCCCTTCGTCACCGTGGCGGAGGGGAGATGCTGCGGCGTGTGCGAGTGCAGGGCGAGCCGATCACCGAGAGCGCCTCGGCGTTCGGCTTCTCGCGTCCTTCGTTCTACCAAGCGCAGTCTGCCTTCGAGCTCGACGGACTCTGCAGCCTGCTGCCGAAGAAGCGGGGCCCGAGGCTGGGTATCGTGCGCGGTGGCACGCTGGTGGGGTAACGTTCCGCGATGCCCGGACAAACCATCGCGACGTGCGGCGGCTACGAGATGGTGGAGGTTGGGCCGCGCATCTATTTCATCGATCGCGGCACCGGCGCGCACGCTATCGCACTGTTCGTCCTCGGGTTGCTGGTTGGGCTCACCGGCATCAATGGTGTTGTCCAGCTCTCCCTCGGCAACGTGATCGCGGGGCTGATCATCGGAGGCGTAGGAGGTTTGTTCGCCGCGGTGTTCGTGCTGGTGCTGCGCGCGCGGCGGCGGCGTCTGGCGCTCCGCTGGGACCAGCACGCGCCGCTCGCGTTCATCGACAGGCAGACAGGCTCGGCCCATGATGGCGCGGGCCAGCCCATCGCGCCGCTGGCGCAAGTCGCGTTCGCGCCGGTTTTCCAGATCGCGTCTTCCTCGCAGGCGCTGGCGATGAAGCTTCCGGGAGGCGAGATCGTCATCGCGCGAGGCAGCCCGTTCTCCGGCTCGATCGACGACTTTACGGACGCCCTGCGCGCGCGCGGCCTCAGGGCATGAGACAAGAGCGACGAGACAGGAAGTGGCTTTGGCTCATCCTCCTCGGCGCAGGATGCACCGCGCAGCTTCTGGGCCCGGCGGCGTCCCCCCATCCGTTGCATCCAGCGGCCGACGTCGCACTCGCTGACGTCGAGGAAGGCACCTCAATCGCCGAGAAGATGGGCTGCACGGCGGAGACGCTGCGGAGGTGGGTGCTGCGGGCCGAACGTGACGGCGGCACGCGCGCACGGCCGACCACCGCCGAGCGTGAGCGGGTCAAGGAGCTGGAGCGCGAGCTGCACGACGATCGACGTTGGATTTTTGATCGAGCCCGAGGATGGGCATCGTGCGCGGTGGCAGGCGGTGGTGGTCGAGCCAGATCTTGGAGCGTGCTACGTTGACTTCGTGAATCAGGCTGCTGCTGCGCCGATGGTGCGCTTCGAAGACTACTTCGAGGCCGAGGTCGCGTGCGCAGAGGACGCGCCGAAACACGAGTGGTTCGACGGCGTCGTGTACGCGATGTCACGCGGGACGCCCGAGCATGGTCGCCTCACGGCGAGCATCACGATCGCCCTCGGGGCGCTGCCCTCCCCCTGCCGCGTCTATTCGTCCGACACGATGCTCTACGTCGCGGCGGTCGAGCTCGCGACCTACGCCGACGCTAGCGTTGTGTGCGGGCCGCTCGAGTCGATCACGGTGCGCAAGAACGGCCGGTCCCTGGGTCAGGCCGTCACCAACGCTGCGGTCGTCGTCGAGGTGTTGTCAGAGTCAACGGAGCGCTATGACCGCGACGGCAAGTTCAACGCCTTCAAGGCGCTGCCCTCCCTGCGTGAGTACGTCCTGATTTCGCAGGAAGAGCGCCGCATCGAGGTGTTTCGCCGAGCCGACGGGTGGGCGGGCGAAGCCAGGGGAACTGGGGAGACGATCGCGGTCCACGGCGCGAATATCGACGTCGATAGGGTCTACGGCTAATTTGGCAGGCATCGCCACGGATGCTGGCGGCAACGTCTTCTTGAGCGGTCTCCGACCTGCGCATGCGAGCGAAGGCGACGGGCCTCACGACCTATCAAGACCTCACAGTGGTGTGCGGGCCTTGGGAACGTGACACGGACGACTCCAATCCCATTACGAATCCGAGCCTGATCGTCGCGGTGTTGAGCCCGCGCACCGAGCCCTACGATCACACGGAGAAGCTTGGACACTATCAGGGCATCCCTTCGCTCCGCGCGTGCATCCTCGTTGCGCACGATCGGCGCGAGATGGAGGTCCATGCACGAGCGGCAGATGGTGAGCCATGGGTGCGGGCGAGCCACGGGCCTGGGCGCAAGGGGCGCTGACCTTCGAGGTCGAGCTGCTCGAGATCCAAGACCCGATGACTCCATAGGCAGGAAAACGATTCCGCGGAATCGTCGGCGCCTCTCACCGATCGCGAAAGGGGTTCTCCCCGTCGAGTTCGAAGTCGAGCGCGTCCACGCTGTCCATATCGGCAATGCGTCCCAGCAGGGCCTCGACCTTCGCGTCGATCTTGTAGGGCGTGTCGCGCAGCTTCACGAGCGCGGCTTTCAGGGCGCCGCTCGCGCGCCTCTTCGTGGGGCCTTCCAGCGCGGCGACCAGCTCGGCCTGATTGCGTGCGGTCTCGATCGCGCGGACAAAGAGCGGGAGCGCCACTTCGCTCGGCGCTTCGACGGCGGCCGCGGCGAGGGCCGTGAGCGGGATGAGCGCGGCGATCTCGGGGTCGCGGTCGGGTCGAGCGATGTGGGCCCGGACGGATACTACTGTTTCGGCTCGCTGAAGCAGAACCAGCGCGACGTGCTCATGGGCCAATAGCCCAAGGGAATCGCCCGGCACCAGCCGTACTCTTCGCATACCTCGCTGCCGGCGCAATCGGCGTGACTGCCCACACCGCAGCCCTCGAACTCCGTGCTCGCCGAGCACGCGCCGAGCTTCGCGCAGGGGATGCTGTGCGCGCAACCGTCCTCGGTCAGGCGACACTCTCCAGCCGTGACACCACAGCGTCCGTCGAACAGGCATCCGTCCCACGTCGCGCATATCTCCACGGTCGCCTGGCACGTGCCGTCCACAAGCGCACACCTGCCATCGAGCCGGCACGCTTCGCTCTCTTCGCAATCGCGCGACTCGCCCACGCCGCACAGGCCGGCAGCCATCTGCACACAGCGACCTTGCTCCTTGCAGAGGGTGGTGTCGGCGCAGCTCGCCGCGCACTCCGCCTGTTCGTTGTCGCTCCACCTTTGACACGCTCCGCAAGCCGGGCACGCCGCTGAAGACCTGCAGTCCTCGTCGGTGCCTACCACGCAATGGCCAGTAGCGCTGAGGTCGCATCGCCCATCATCGCGGCACCCGTCGAGCTTCCTGCAGCGATAGATTTCATCGCTGATCGCGCGGTCGTTACGCGCGAACGTTTGGTTGACGTAGTCCTCGAACGGGAGCTCCAAGTGGTCGGCAGAGCGACACGCGCCGCCGATCGCGCTGCATCGCCCCAACACGCGGCAAGCCCGGCTGCCCGCGCAATCCTCGTCTCGTGCCGGCAAACAGCGCCCGCCGGACGCGCTGCAATGGCCCCAGAGCACGCAGGGCTCCGTCAGCGCGCAGTCGGTGTCGGTCTTGGCCTGGCATGCGCCGTCGACAGCGGAGCACCGTCCGTGGATCGAGCAAGCCGCGTTGCAGCCTTCGGGGCTCACGCCCGCCGGGGGACTGCGAACGCCGAACAGAAGTCGGTGGTGCTCGCCCTCGTTCGGTTCGGAGAACCCGGTGCACCATACCGTGGCACGGCAGATGTCGTCGCTCTCAGCCCTGGCCCGAAAGGGGCCCGAGTCGCTCCACTCGCCGAGTGGGGCCACGCCAAAGCCGCACTTGCCGTCCGTTCGGCAATGCGGATCTGCCGTTCGAGCCGCGGTCCACCAAAGGATGGCGCTGACCAGGCCGGCAAGGACGGCCGCCGAGATCGTCACCGGACTCGTGAGGAGGGCACCCCAGGACCCACGCGCCCCGTGACGCCGCGCGCCGGCGCGCACGAGGCTCAACGCACCGACGATTAGCAGAAGCGGAGCGAGGATCAGGAGCCAGCCCACGATTCCTCGCACTATATCGTCGTGGGGCGCCGGCGAGCCCGGTCGCGTCGTTCAGGAGCGTCGTTCCCGCGCGACAGCACGGCCTCTCGCACCGTCACATCGTTGATCACCAGGTGTGGGCGCTCGCTCCATCGCTCTCGCTACCGGTGAACATCTCGTGCCCTGCCGGCTCGCTTGACCGAGCTTCAGACTTGCTAGCTTTTTTGGCAATGAAGCCGAAGCGAGGTCCGGCGCCGCGCGAATTCAGACGAAGACGGCCGAGATGGCGGCGAGGGCGGTCTCGTATTCACTCCAGTTGGAGTCACCGCTGCTCGTGCCGTAGAGCACCGATGCCGCGCACATGATCGGCAAGACACCGTCGGAGACCTCCTCGAGCTCCTCGATGACGGCAACGGGGTACTTCCAGTCATGCTCCTCCGGGGCCCGCGTCGCCGCCGTCGCGAGTAGAAACGCGGCGAGCTCCGCAGGCTCCCCTCCAGCCTGGAGCCAGGCGAGTGTCTGCCTGGCCGCGGCCACCGGGTCGTCGGACATCGTCGCGGAGACCTCCTCGAGGCTGCCGCTTCCTTGGGCTACGAGGTCGGCCACCGACTCCCCGCCATCCATGCCGCCGCGGCTTCGGGCCTCGTCGCGGTTGAGCGGGAGAAAGGACGCGTTCTGGAGCAACGCCAGCAAGCGCGTGTCGGCCGCGCCCGATTCACGGTGGGTGACGCCGAAAGCATTGCAGTTCGT
>Ga0163144_10027918_pt1 | contig 10907 bp, 10 predicted proteins | sample OliLak19BULKMAT1_FD_123175 | JGI IMG/M metagenome (GOLD analysis project Ga0163144, IMG submission 123175) | Freshwater microbial mat bacterial communities from Lake Vanda, McMurdo Dry Valleys, Antarctica - Oligotrophic Lake LV.19.BULKMAT1 | ecosystem: Environmental > Aquatic > Freshwater >... | reverse complement strand
TATCAAAGCGGCAAAGGTGGCACCTATGGAACGCACTTCCGCAAATTTATCAGCTACAGCTTGTCGCAGAATCTTGATTGATTCAATCAAAGCAGGTCCTTCCAAGGCGCCTTGAAGTAGCAAGGCGTGCCTAGGACTTTCCAGAGGCTTGGTTTTGAGATGCGCGATGCGACATGCCTTCGCTACTCCACAAGCCATTTTGAGGGCGGCTATACGGTATGATGGTTCTCCGTTACCCGCTGACCGCAGAGCTCGCAAACACAGTTGCAAAATATCATGAGACCAGCCTGCTAATTTGGAAGCAAGCTTTTCGTCTTCCATCAAGCCACCGATGGCATCCACTGCTGCAAGCCGACTGCCTCCACTAGCTTTGGAAGTACGTGGATTAATTCCCGCCAAGGCGATCATGTTTTTCAAAAAGGAAAAGAGACTTGTGCTAGCCGTTCCTGATAGTCCTTCGCCTAATCGATGACACAAAACGACACAATCAACCCACAATTTTCTCAGAGGTGTCGAAAGCATGGGTGGAACATCATTGTTGCGTTTCTGTACAGCCGAGCTTCCTCCCTGTGAGGCATTTTTGGTGGCCAATTGCGTGGATGAACTCAGCAATTTCATCAATACTGCCAGCAACGATGGTGCTGCAATCAATGGTTCGTCTCGTGGCCATGCTCGCAGCAGAGCACGTAAGTAATAAAGGCGAGTGAAGAGGTCAGAGGAAGGAACTGAAGATATTGTGGCGAACGCAGAATGCATGCCTTTGGGTGGTGCATTCACGGTGGTACCTCCTGTGCCACATAATGTAATAGCTGCGCCCAACAGAGCTCCCGCTTCCTCAACGGATTCTGGTCTATCTTCTACTAGTGACATGATGACAAAGCGGTCTCTTCCGCCTTCACAATCAACACTTCTAGACAAGTGTCCCCTCCTGCAGATCTCGCAGCTAGCTACTCTAGTAGCTAAGTAGTAGATTATCACAAGCTATCAGAACCACTTGTTTCTCTAAAAGAAAATGCTGCTACTTCCATTCATTGATGTGATTTGCATGTCCGCAAAGCAGTTCGATTTCAGGGGCTATGGTCTACTGTACTCCGCGATACGACGAAATTTGTCGCACAGGTGGGGGGGGGGGAGGAGAAGAAGACATTCAAATAATACTTAATGATTTGTCGTTGTTTCTAGCGCCTTTCAGTGCCGCATAGTTTTCTATAGTCTTCCAGTCTTTGCCCTTTATGTGATGTGGGTTCAAAACAACCGTTTCGAGCAGGCCAGGCTATTTGATTGTACTGCTTTGGCTACAATGTGACCAAACAATGACATCTCTAATCCACTAACGCACCACTGTAACATCAACACGTGTCCTATCGATGCTATCCAGCCACAACATGTTTCTAGTAGTAACACTGCGTGTTAATGTCAACCGATCACTCAGAGCCAATATCAGTCATCAGTTATTATCCATAGCTTGTGTTTCCCCACCATGCCGAGCCGATATGGAGAGTCACAGCGTCTCTTTATCAAGTCAATCCGCTCGGAAATTGACCTTAAACAATACAGTTATTTTCATTACAAGGACTGGAGAAATGCAACACCTGTTGGCGGTAAACACATTGGTTTGAACACCGACAAAAAGTTTGACACGGACTCTTTTTATGTCAAACCCATTGCATGTTGGGTTCCCCATTTGCTAATACCCAACCACGTCCCATGTTGTCCTCATTGTAAGACGAACAAACACGTCGACACCAATGCTTCCCATTGGGTTAAATACCCCAAGCTTCTGTTTGGGTTGAACTCCCATAAGTGCTTGGACACCAAGCTTTATCCATGTCGTGGTTGTGGCAGGGAGTTCACGGGATATCACAAGACATCTTTGCAACTTGATGCTAAGGCAATCATTGGGTATTTCAACATGCACTTGACTGCAAAGTTTGCTTTGGAGGAAGACCTGTACAGTTTTATTGTCGATTCCCCTGATTCATCCCCAGCGAGGATTGCCCGACATTTGCAGAAGATGTATGCCAGCAAGTATTTCTCGGACTATCAATTGTTTCTACATGCTGTTCGTGCTGAGAAAATCAAATCTGCTCCTGCCCAGACTGTTTCGAGGTTTGATAATCGGCAACCCACGATAACTGAAGCTCTTGCTGACCAGGTCAAGAAATCAACCGCCATTAACCGCGTTCATGCCGGACTTGCCAGGGACATACGGATTTTAAAATCCCAGCTAGAAAGTGCAACAGCAGTGCTCGATTTCTCTGACGATGCTCCTGCTAGGAATAAGCTGTGCTTTTGGCGGCTTATCAAACAAAAAAGAAGCCGTAACAGCAGAGACTTACCTCTACCCAGCGTTGGTCTTGCCAAGTTGAAAAAGTTGATGGACCTTGGTGTTAAAAATGTGGTTGATCTTCTCCGATTCGAAGATGAAACTTGTGTATTTTATAACCGTAGAAGCGGTAATGTGAAACTAAATGGATGGAAAGCCGATGCTGACTTGTATTTCGAAAAGAAAAGAAAGAGAAAACGTGATGTCACTGAGCAGCTGGCATCAAAAGAGGCTGAGTACAAGGCTGTACAAAACTGGAGTTCAATAGAAGATGTGCTGGCTCCCGTTACCAAAGACGACGAACCACACAATTCCAATGATCAAGATGCCACACAATGGCACAAGCACAAGAACCAAAGACCTTGCCACCATTGTTCTCAAGTATGACAGATCCTTCCGGTTGTAATGCCCGATTTCTTTCCGCCAGTCAAGTCAATTCTATTCAAGAGACAGAATTTCGACACCGCAAGCCCATGCAGGATGCCAAAAAGATGGGATTGACAGGAGAGATACTAAAAATTGATTGGTCTTACAAAGTTGCCGGTAAGACTTATGTTTATGAGGGCCCCGGCAAGTGCTTTAAGCCCTACACCAACATGCTTAATGTGCAGAATGAAGATGGACTTACGTTGTCCTGGAAGTTAATGAGTGGCGGCGAGTCTCTAGATTCCATCAAGGCTGACTTGGTTTGCATTCAACGTCGAAGTGCTAAACAGCAAAAGGATATCAAGGGCATATATGTCAATGATTGCTGCAAGTTCCGACGTGGTCTTAAAGGAATGTTCGGTGCAGATGTTTTTGTTGGCCTTGATTCGTTTCATTGGTTCAAACGCTGGGATCGGGCTTTAGCCAATCCCAAGTCAGAGAAGGGTGCTATCTTTAGGTCTTCTATCAGTCAGGCTGTGTTTGTGGTGACTCCAGAAGAATATGATCGAGCGAAACAAAGGTTAATTCTACGACGGAAGAAGAACAAGAATCACTCGAACGATGTCCCATGGGAGCCAGCTGTCCGGCAGATTCGGAAAGAAGCGAATGCCGTGATCCCACAACCCGCGCAGCTTCAACAACGTGTTATGGCTTTTATCAGATACGCAAAGTTCTGTGATGCGGAAACTGATGTTCAAGTTGCCACCCGAGATGCTAGCAGTAACCATCCACCACCACTTAGATTCTTCAAGAATTCGTGAGAAACAGAGTTGATTATTCAAGAGCAAATGAAGCATGTCAGCAATGGCTGTTTGTCAGATCCTCCGGGTATTTCGATGCACCACAAGAATCCAACCACGGGTAAATGTTATTGCCAGAGAGGCACTAGCACAATAGAAGCCGATCATAAGGGTTTGGATGACCTCATTGGTAACCACGTTGGGATTGGCTTGTGTGACCGAAAGGCCTCAACATACTTCGAACTTTTGAATGAAAAGAAAAGAATCAATCGTCTTGGAGGAGACAATTATGGTACTCATCGAACTGAGACACTTGCTCTGTTGAACAGCCTTGCCGTGTCTTGTGGACATGGTGACACTAACCTTCCTTTTCCAAATTTATCGGTTCCAACATTGCCTCCCTTAAATGAACGCGAGTACTTCGGGTTTACGTCTGCAAGCTTGACACAAGACGAGTTTTTGCGGAGATACGAAGCGTTACAGCCTGGTATCGAAACAGAAGGCGAAACTGCTAACGACTTTGGCAAGGATTTGGACCCTGAAGAAGCACCAACAGACAAAGTGCTCCAAGATTTGGCAGAAGAAGAAGCGGAGGAACGAGAAGAACAAGAAGCCGACATCACCAAAACTGTCAGCGATGATGACCCAGCGATCCAAGCCGAAGTAGATCGAATCACACCTCTCATTCGGCCAAATGAAACAACGGCTCAAGCTTTTGCGAGATTAACCAACCATCAACCCTGGTACCCATTTCACACAGGCAGTACTCCACCCTCAGACATCCATAAAGAAGAATTTACTTTGTTTGATTCAATGGAATCACGCTTCAAGCGAGGTGTCAGACCACGCGGCAAGAATGGATACCATTATTTTGCGAACGAGTGGAACGTGGAGGTTGCTAATAGATATTCCTGTCACATTGATGGAGAGGAGGTTGTACTTATCAGAAGGAAGAGCGCAGTTCAATTCCAAGAACACTATGATAATCTGCAACAGAAGAAAAGAATGGCTGCCGTGGCAGATTCTGAAGATGACCGAACAAACCGGCTCGAACTTCTAGAGGTGATGCGCAGCACTAGAAACGAAGCCACCATGCCAGCGATCCCGACCGCTCCGACATTAAAGTATCCTTCTGATGGTGTTGTGCCATTTGGAATGCCGGCAGCAATGCATCCGTCGGTGCTGCAAGGTGCTGTTATTCCACAAAACAATGCAACGATCATGGCGAATATGACGGACGTGGGATGCCCGTGGGGCATATGTCAATTTGCTACAACAAGGAATCCACTAGTAGAATTCAAAAAGAACACATGGTGCGTCACATGTGGGCACAGAAAAGCAGCGCACGTACAGGAAGAAAGTTTCGGCTACAAGTGTAGAAGAGACTGTTGTGCTAAGTGTGGATGGAGACAGGAGCACCACCAATTTAGCAGCGGACGCATGGGACCACACTGCAACAACCATTCCAAATATGACAGTCCTCATAGTCAATGGTATGAAGACAGTGAGCAAAGACGAGTAGGGGTGATATGAGGTGAGCTTTTATAAGTAGTTGTTGACATTGAAGTCTCAGTTGAAGCCCTCACTCATCAGTACCCTCTCCTGCATAAGCATACGCCCTGGACGGAGGCGACTCAGGAACAATGTCAGGAACAGTGTTGAATGGTCCCGAGTTGCGATTGGCAGTGTGGATGGATTCAATCATTTCTTCAGCACAGTGGAGACTGTCATATGCCAAGTAGAAGAAAGAATGTTCTTCCCTGCACCTCACCCAAAAGTAAGTGTTCCAATTCTCCAGAACCTTGTTATAGTCTGCACTGTTTCTACCAAATTCCATCTCAGCCTTCCGCTGGACACCCTGAAGAATGCAGTCATGGAACAGTCACATCTTTTTGGGTGCAGCCCCTCCATACATGTTGTCTTCTTTCAAATACTCGTGCATGACAAGAAGTGACTTTTGCAGCCAGCAGCTGTGTTTGGTTACACCCCAAGTCTCAAGACTATCCACAACTTCTGCAAAGTCAGCTGGGAGGGGAACACCATCTCCATCCATGATCAGATTCTGAAGGTTGTCATGATTTAAACAGCTGGCCCTGATGACATAACATCCCAGCTGTCTCCACACTTGACCCTCTTTATTCCTGCTCATGCTAAGCAACCACTTAGGATGATATCCCTGAAGAGTTGCAGGAATGTCATTGTAAGGATAAATGTCTTTGTGTTCCTCCATAAAGGTCTTGACAGCAGTAGTAGATAGCTTCATTGTAGTAGCTGTGGTAGCAGCAGTAGACTTGATTCTTATGAGACGTGCAAACAAATGAGGCAGTCATGAGAGGGACTCGCAGAATAGGTGCTGCATCAGATGCAGCGTGTAACACACATCATTTTCAGGTTTTCGTGCACTGGTCTTTTTTTCTTTACCTTAATGTTAACAGGGAGTAAAAAACCGGGAGGCCCAGCAGATAGGTGCGGATTCAATATTCCAAATTGTGAGCGTGTCGAAAATACGCACATGTACGGCAATTCTATGGTTGGGGTTACTGCGATCCACTGTGTCGAAAAGAGTAGTTTCGGTAATGTCACACTTTGGCACGCCCGACGATCTGTATCAACTAATCAGTACGATAGGGACGGTCTCAACGCCAACTAAGCTGGTTTTTTGGCAAAAAGGGGTAAGAAAGGTGCATCCAATAATAGTTCGCGAAACTCGCAATTCTCGCCGATCCCCGGAGTTTCCCTCGAATCCCAGTACTAGTACTCGTAGTAGCTACTAGCTAGTAGCTACTAGCTAGCTAGCTACTCTAGCTAGCTAGCTAGCTAGCTATCTACTAGTAGTACTACTAGTACTAGTAGAGATACTCATCAGCAGCAGGGGGCTCCCAAACACCGCGAACGGCGGGGCGCTATCGATCGAGCGAAAGACAATTAAGAAAGTGCTTAACTAGAGTAGTATCGTACGGTACAAGTACTCAATTGGTTCTACTAGTTGCTAGCTAGTACGACGTAGTACCTCTACCACCAACGAAGTCGACACCTACCATTAGTACAATTAGGAGGGCTGTTGTCCAGTATTAATTGGACCGTTGTGTTGGCGTATCTTTCTTGCTACAAGATTAAGTGCAGCTTGCAGTAAAGGTCAGTAAGCGAATCTCTCGTTCAGATTTGGAACAAAACAAACTGAGCGAAGACTCTAATTTTCGACATGGCACCCAAAGACAAAGCCGAGGCTGTGGCCGCTGTGTCCGACAAAAAGAAGGAGGATGGAGGTAGTGGCAAGGGCAAGAAGAAAAAGTCAGATCCCGAAGAAATTGCTGATACTATGTCGGACGAGGACAAAGAATTGAAGGAACGATTAGACACCTGCATCGGCACCGTCATGAACAGGGATAAGGAGGCAACCGTCACTGTGGAGTTGCGCTTGAAGGCCCTCGATGTCATCGTAACGGAGCTGCGTACTGCCACCGCCAGTATGACATCAGTTCCGAAGCCTCTCAAATTTCTACGACCACACTTTCCGTCCTTGACGGAATTGTACACCACAGTGGAGAAACAAGGCGACGGTATTGAGGTGAAATTGCTTGAACTGAGGGCTCGCCTCGCCGATGTTTTGGCTGTCTTGGCGATGACAATGGGCAAACCAGGTCAATATTAATGTTTTTCTTTCTTCTTGTAAATTTTCTCTAGTAGAATGATGGGATGCTCACCTTTTCCGTATTTTGGTATCACATGTTCTTGGTCTATAGAGGAGAGAGAAAGTCTTAAATTCAAGCTCAAGGGCAAAAGGGATTACGACGCGCTTGAGTTAAAGGGGGCTCAGTCAAAGCACGCAGAGGACAATTTGGGCTCTTGGGGGCACGAATTTGTGCGCTCCCTGGCAGGAGAAATTGGACAGGAATATAACCAGAGAGTCATCGACGGGGCTGATCCGGAGCAGGACGAAGCTTTCAAGGATCTGTTGGAGATGGTAGATGTAATTGTCCCATTTCACGTGACCCACAATGCGGAAGCAGAAGCCGTGGATTTGTTGATTGAAGTCCAGAGGCTCAAAAGCCTTTTGCGATTGGACTCAATCGATGAGAATAATTATGAACGGATTTGTCTTTATCTCATCAAAACCTCCGACTTTATGTCCGACCCTGACGACCTTTCGGTGAGTAGCACAACCCACGCGAAGCGCGGGGAATGGTTTATCGCTCTATGTTACTCACATTTCACCCTTTCTTCCTCAAATCTACTTCAGGAAATGTTGGAAACTGCCTATGAACTGTTTAGGAAGCAGGGCCAACAATTTGATGCTCTTCGAGTGGCACTCCGAATGAACAACACCGAACCAATCGCAAAACTTCTTTCTGAATGCAAAGATCCTCTCATGAGGAAACAAATGGCGATTCTTCTTGGCCGGCATAGGGTCAACCACGAAGTAGAAGAGGATGATATCGGAGGAGAGGATGTAGATATCTTGAACGAGCTCATTGGAAACGAAAAACTCAGTGAACAGTTCCTGAAGCTTGCCCAGGACCTCGATGTCATGGACCCTAAGACGCCTGAGGATATTTACAAATCGCACTTGGCGGAGACGGGAGGATTCAGTCGCCGTCGAGACACAGGCGGTGCCAATATTGATTCTGCACGAGCCAACTTAGCAAGCACTTTTGTCAACGCTTTCGTGAATACCGGGTTTGGCCAGGACAGGCTCATGACCCCGGACAACGAATGGTTGTACAAGAACAAAGATCACGGAATGATGTCTGCGGCAGCGTCGCTGGGGTCAATTTTGCTGTGGAATGTCGAAGAGGGGCTTACTCAAATCGACAAGTTTCTCTATTCTTCCGAGGACTATGTCAAAGCTGGAGCAGCTCTAGCGGTTGGAATTTTGAGTTGTGGCGTCCGCAACGACGCTGACCCGGCCTTTGCCCTACTATCGGAGCATGTGGAGGGGGATGTGCACGTGATGAAATGTGCTTCATGTACAGGCCTTGGCATTGCCTATGCAGGCACAGCAAGGGAAGATGTGATGGAAATGTTGATTCCGGTAGTCGAGCAATCTGAAAGTGCTCCAACGACGATGCTCGAAGTGTCTCTGGGTGGTCTTGCACTTGGCATGATTTTCGTTGGAAAGTGCGACGATAACGTTGGTGGCACTATTGTTCAGCGACTCATGGAAGCCACAGATGAAGAATTGGACCATTCTCACGCTCGATATCTGTGTCTTGGGCTTGCTCTTCTATTCCTTGGTCAGATGGAGAAAGCTGAGGCCATGATTGAAGCTGTTCGCACCATCGAGCACAAAATTTCCAAATATGCGGCCCTTCTATTGGAAACTTGCGCCTACACCGGCAGTGGCAATGTGTTGAAGGTCCAAGAAATGATGCACCAATGTGCCGAACACTTGACAGATGACGCTGAACACCAGATGGCTGCAGTAATCGGAATTGGGCTCATCACGATGGGTGAAGACGTAGGTTCTGACATGGTTCTCAGAACATTTGATCATTTGTTGCACTACTGCGAATTGCCCATCAAACGCGCGGTGCCGTTGTCGCTTGCCGTATTGAATATTTCAAACCCCGACTTCGCTGTTATCGATCAGCTTTCTCGTCTATCGCACGATCCGGACGCCGAAATGTCTCAAAATGCGATCATGTCTTTGGGAATCGTAAGTGCGGGTACCAACAATTCTCGAGTGGCAGGATTGTTGCGTCAACTGAGTGAATTTTACAGTAAAGAAGCGGGTCACGTATTCTGTGTTCGCATTGCGCAAGGTCTGCTGCACATGGGAAAAGGTCTGTTGACTATCAGTCCTTTCCATTCGGATAGAATGCTTTTGAATGGACCGGCGCTTGGCGGGATGCTTGTTTTGATCAATTCCTGTCTTGACCTGAAGAACACGCTGCTGGACAAGAGCCACTACCTCTTGTTCTATCTTACATGCTCGATGAATCCACGCATGCTCATCACGGTTGACGAGGGAATCAATTGGCGACCTGTTACTGTGCGGGTCGGTCAAGCTGTGGAAACCGTTGGCCAAGCTGGTAAGCCGAAGCGAATCACTGGGTTCCAAACGCACACAACACCTGTGCTCTTGCAAGGAAGCGAAAGAGCTGAGCTTGGCACTGAGGAAGTACTGAGCGTTTCAAGTGTCCTCGAAGGACTGGTGATCGTCAAGGATAATCCAAATTACGAGCCGGAGGAGAAGGAGGAGAAAAAGAAATAATCAAGTTTATCACTAGCTAGTATGAGTATGCCATTTCCTACTAGCTAGTAGCACAGGTCTACATACAGCCAATTAATTAATTAACTCAGAGATTAGTTTTGGTTTAATTGGGCTACTAGAGCTACGATTCCTTCTACTGACCCGTAGGGTCTTCATTGCTTCACACCTTTAACTGAACTTCCCGTAGGTGTACCCAGGGCATATGAGCGTGGCCTTTCCCCATATTCCCTTTTCACATTATACTCCAATAATCCACATTCCAGATCTCGTATCCACCTCAACCGACCTGTGGAGTACATACAACCAAGACCCCCATTGAAGACCTTTCAGACTACACAAGTGCTAGGTCTACAGCAATTTCGACAGGCTAATTCGGTCTGCAAGGTGCTTTTAACTGATAACCCCAAGCACTGAACCCCCATAGGCAAACTGATTTTGCCTAAGCTCAAGCCATCTGACCTAGGAGACCTAGACCCTCAAGATGAATCCCAGTAACAATGCCAACCACAACCACAGCAGTGGTGGTGGAGGTGGTAGAGGTGGAGGTCGCTTTAACCACCAAGAAGCTTGTGGGGTGCAGAAGACCACCGGAGGTGGGCGGCATAGGCCCAACAACAAAGCAAAGGCTCCATTGGTCTGTTGCCTTTGCTCCAGGTGGTACAATCAATCATCCGTGGCCGTGTTTGATGAGTTGCGCCTGCATGGCGTGTCAACGAATTTGAGGGCGGAAAGAGAGGGTCTGGTATGAGTGTTCAAGTCTAGAATTGATGATGATTCGGGTCGCGACCAGTTCATGATGGGCGAGTTATCTTTCTGTGTGATGTGGTGGAGTTTCTGTGGTGTGGTTCGAACCTTCCTTCCTCATTGGCGTGTTGTGGATGGAATTGGAATTGGAATTGGAATTGGAATTGGAATTGGAATTGGAATTGGAATTGGAATTGGCGGCGTTGTTGAATTGATGTTAGTGCATTGTAACTGGTTATTTAGAAGATGACCCTGGTGGGAGCCCTTGGAACAGCACAGGCAAACCCATGCTGTTGGTTGACCCCAATTGGATCTTAATTGACCAGTTGCCATGCTCCATACATAATCCTTTGGGATGCTGTCTCTCTCCTGTGGATGTGTCAGGCTACAAATCTAGGCTGGTCATGGTTGAGTAGTAAACGAGGTGTGATGTAATAAAGACTAATCTAATCAGACT
>Ga0163144_10027917_pt1 | contig 10907 bp, 3 predicted proteins | sample OliLak19BULKMAT1_FD_123175 | JGI IMG/M metagenome (GOLD analysis project Ga0163144, IMG submission 123175) | Freshwater microbial mat bacterial communities from Lake Vanda, McMurdo Dry Valleys, Antarctica - Oligotrophic Lake LV.19.BULKMAT1 | ecosystem: Environmental > Aquatic > Freshwater > Lake... | reverse complement strand
TTTGGATGGTAAGCGTAAACTGGCCGAATCTTATAAAAATGTAGGTAGGTATAAAAAATCGGAGGAAACTTACAGCCAAATTTGTAGTGAGCGCGAAGCAACGGCAGAAGATTTTTATAACTATTCTTTTATTTTGAGAATAAATGGAAATTATGCCGAGTCTGAAACTTGGATGAAAAAATTTTCAAAGTTGAATCCCAAAGATTTACGCGCCAAAGATTATATGGCAGGCAAATCGGGGTTTGGCGAATTGTTGAGCGATGATGGCCAATTTAATATCAAAAACTTAGATATTAATACCAAAGAACAAGATTTTGGTGCCGTTTTTTATAATGAAAAAATAGTTTATGCATCAAGCAAGGAAGCTGTAAAACCTGTAAAGCGTAGCTATAACTGGAACGGAAAACCTTTTTTGGATTTATACAGTGCCGAAATAGGCGGGGATGACCAGTTTGTCAACTCTCTGAATTTCCAAAATTTTAATAAAAATATGCACGAGGGGCCTGCTGCATTCGCCAAACAAGGCACATTGATGGCCTTTACCCGAAATAATTACGATGGAAAAAGCCAAGATGGTGTGGTGAAATTGCAAATCTTCTTTAGTGAATTTAAAGATGGCATTTGGCAAAAAGAACAAGCATTCAAACTGAACAGCTCCGAGTATTCGGTAGGGCATCCTTGCTTAAGTGCCGATGGAAATACGATGTATTTTGCCAGTGATATGTCTGGTGGTTATGGTGCTGCCGACATTTACAAAATAAGCAGAACCGAAGGCGGCGAATGGGGCGAGGCCGTAAACTTGGGCGATAGAATCAATACCGAAGGGGATGAAATGTTCCCTTTTGTAGAAGAAAAAACCAATTATTTGTATTTTGCTTCTAGTGGTCACTTGGGTTTGGGTGGCTTAGACCTCTTCCTTGCGGTGCTAAAACCCGATAAAATTGGAAAAATTATCAATATGGGCTTCCCGCTCAATGGTCAATACGATGATTTTGCACTTATTATTGACACAGATGCCAAAAAAGGTTATTTTTCTTCCAATAGAACCGAAGGAAAAGGCGATGATGATATCTATGCTTTTGAATTGCTGAAACCATTTACTTTTGAAAAAATTATCAGCGGAAAAGTATCGGATACAAACAAAAACTTTTTGCCAGGAAGTGTTGTCAGATTGTATGACAAAGACGGAAATGTAGTAGATAGTACGATGGCAGACGAAAACGCTTTCTTTAGTTTTATTGTAGATGCAGATGATAAACAATACGATTTAGTATCGAACAGACCTAAATATAAAGAGGGCAAAAATACAGCAAATACTGCGGTGTCCGAAGATATGATTGTTGTTGATTTGGTGCTCGAAAGAGTTCCTGAGTTTAGCCTTTATGGAACCTTGGTTGACAAAAATGCTAAGACACCTGTAGAAGGTGCCAAGGTTGTATTGGTTGACAAAGTAAGTGGCAAAAAAGAAGAGTTTGTTTCTTCGACAAAAGGTGATTTTACTAAACAACTCAGCGATAGCAAACTCAATGATGTGATTGCTTATAATGTGAGAATTGAAAAACAGGGCTATTTTGCAAAAGTTGCCGAATATAAAAAAACACTGACAAAAGAGGGACAGTACAACCTGAGAGAAGAATTGGATGCTGACCTTATCAAATTTGAAGTGGGTATGGATTTGGGCAAAGTACTAGGCATTTATCCTATTTATTTCGATTATGACAAATTTAATATCCGCACAGATGCTGCTGTAGAATTGGAAAAAATTATTAAAGTGATGAATGAAAATCCTACTATGGAGGTAGAGCTTGGCTCACATACCGACTGTAGAGGTCTTATTTCTTACAATAAAGAACTTGCCGAAAATAGAGCAAAAGCATCTGCTGAGTATGTAAAACAAAGAATCAACAATCCAGAGCGTATTTATGGTAGAGGTTATGGCGAGGATAAACTCAAAAATAACTGTGCTTGCGAGGGCGCTTTGCGCTCCGCTTGTCCCGAAGAACAGCATCAGCAAAATAGAAGAACAGAGTTTATTATTATCAAAGTGAATTAATTTTTATAGTTTTAATGATAGACAAGGTCGGGCATTTTGCTCGGCCTTTTTTGTGCGACGGAGCTTCAGTCCGTCGTTGGCAGAACGGTTCGAAGCCCAAAGGCAGCCCCCTTGCAACTTTGTTAGTCTATCCTTTAGCCAAGGCTTTCCGCCATCAGAGGAACTTCAGTTCTCGCGCCGCGCCACTGTTCTGCTATGGCTGAACTTTAGTCTCAGCCCCAGGCCATCGACCCCAGCAAAGAGCCAACAGTGCCACAGCTCCGTGCGGTAGCCTGTACAGTACCTCATGCCCCCACTGATGCAGCGATTGAATCGGAAAATCCCAATAAAAATTGGAAGTCAGCCGCGCCAAAGCGGTCATTGTACCCCAAATAACACAATACCAAAGCGCAACATTGCGCAGCAAAACAATGGGTACTAAAAGAAAAAATGCCGCCACAAAATCTAAAATGCCCATGATTTTTAAAAAAAACTTGGCCGAATTATCATCAGGAATTGAAAACATATTCATACACCACTGCACCCAAGGGCCTGGCTGTGGGTAGATGCCATAAGCATAAAGGCCATGTGCAAAAAAAGTGATAGCAATTGCAACATATATCGACCACAAAAAACCTTGCCCATACTGCCCTTTGAAGGCAACGAAGACCAACCAAAGCGGCAGCGCGATTTGTAGTGTATATTCTAAAAATTCCCCCCAAAGCATAAATTTATCCAAAGAGAAAAGAATAGATAAAAAGAATAAACTAAAACTACCAAGGTACATCACCCAAGCCATCCAAGCGCTTTTCAAGTGAATAAAGGCCGCTACAAGGGCACAAAAAATCCAAAAAAAACCAGTACCTCTATTCAACCAACTCATTGTGTAGTCATTATTCGGATGCGTAGCGTATTCATGCCATTCCAGCCCCAAAAAAAAGTGAATAGGCTTCTCCATCAGCCTTTGACTCCAAAGCAAAGCCCTGATAGGCAAGTCCCAAAAAATCCCCTGATATGCCCTACCCAAAAAAAGTAAGACGGTCATCACTTGCAGCAAAATGCGCGTTTTGGTAGAGATTGTATGGGAGATGATAGTGTTAGGCATTTGTAAAAGTAACTATTTTTACTTAATTAGATTTTTTAGACAATTATTCAACGATATAAATGGAAAACGCTATATTAGCAAAAAAATATAATAAACCTAACGTAATGAAACTAAAATTCACCCTTTTTATAATTTTTTGCTTTTTCTTTTCTGGAATTTGTATTACAGAAGCTGCGACCGATAAATATCGCCTCATCATTCGCAATGACCCATCCAATTCTGTCGTCATTGGTTGGAACCAAATAAGTGGAGCCAACTCAACGGTTTATTACGATACCATCGACCATGGCACTACTTTTTCGGCTTATGCCTTTTCGCATGGTGTAGATAGAGCCGTCAACTCCCGTGGAATGGACAATAATTTTTCTCGACTGACAGGACTTTTGCCCAATAAGGTTTATTATTTTGTTATTGTCGATGATAACAGCACTAGTTTGCGATATTCCTTCCGCACTGCGCCAAATGTACCTACCGAACGGCTTTGTATTATAGGCGGTGGCGACTCGCGCAGCAATCAGGCAGCGCGTCGCAATGGCAACCTTATGGTGGCAAAACTACGTGTTCATGCCGTATTATTTGGCGGAGATATGACCGAGTTTGATTCAAACGGAGAATGGCAAACTTGGTTCGATGACTGGCAATTGACAATTGCTACCGATGGCCGCATGACCGCCCTCATTCCCACAAGGGGTAATCATGAATACAGCAGTTCGGTTGTACAAGAGCTGTTCGATGTCATCAGTCCAGATATTTATTTTGCTAATACTTTTGGCGGAAATCTATTCAGAGCTTATACCTTGAACAGTAATATTGCCACTGGCGGCGCACAGGCAACTTGGTTGCAGGGCGATTTGCAAAGTAGTGCCAATGTGATTTGGAAAGCAGCGCAGTACCATCATCCTATGCGCCCGCATACGTCGTCAAAGCCCGAAAGAAACGATATTTATACCGATTGGTTGCCACTTTTTGAGCTGCACGGAATGAATTTTGCCATAGAATGCGATGCGCACGTGGTGAAACACACTTATGCTATCAAAGGCTCAACGGCTTTGGGCAGCGACGAAGGCTTTATTCGCAACGACCTCAATGGCATTGTTTATATTGGCGAGGGCTGTTGGGGGGCACCTACCCGTGCTGCCGATGATGGAAAAGACTGGACACGTGAAATGGGCTCTTTTAATCAGTTTCACCTTATTTATATCGACATCAATCGGGTAGAAATACGCGCCGTAGGTGTAGATAATGCAACTGCCGTGGGGCAATTGGATGATAATACTCGTTTTACGTTGGCTTCTAATATCGACATTTGGCAGGCGGCAACGGGCAATGTGATTGTGATTGAAAATTATCGACTTCCAGGTCGGCCTAATGTATCTTTGGTCAATCCGCTCAACGGACAAAGTTTTGGAAATCTAAATACGATTCCATTTATTGCCTTAGCATCCGATACAGACAGTGGTTCAGTCGATTCTGTTCAGTTTTTTGTCAATGGAATGTACGTAGGAACGGCAACTTCTGCCAATAATAGCTTCCGTTTTGATTGGACACCTAATCAAAGTGGCCTTTATAGCATTAGTGCCAAAGCTTTTGATAATGATGGTAAAATGAACCATACTGCGGGGGCTTGGATTACTGTTTTTTCTAATAATACAACGGTTGTAAGCACAGTACAACAAGGTAGCGATGATGCCGAACAATATATTAATAACACATTGAATACCACAAGTGTTAGCTTAGATTTATGCGACGATATTGCTGCGGGGCACAGCGCGCAACTCATCGGCATTCGTTTTGCCAATCTTGGCATTCCACAAGGTGCAAATATTATTAATGCTTATATCCAATTTACAAGTTCAGGAACTTCTTCGGGGCTAAATAATCTGAATATTAGAATGCAGGACCATGTGCATGGACTCACTTTTTCGGGAATTGGAAATATAAGTTCGCGAACCTCGGTTTTGGGGACGATTTCTTGGTCTCCGCCCAATTGGAACACAGCAGGGCAGGCAGGTATAGACCAACAAACACCAAATTTGAGCAGCCTATTGCAACAAGTGGTGAATAAAGCTGCTTGGGCAGCAGGCAATGCAGCCGTTTTTGTCATTTCGGGTAGTGGACAACGCATTGCAACTAGTTTCGAGGCTGGCAATGCCCCTCGTTTGGTGGTTGAATACAGCCTTAGCAGCAATAATTTTCCAGGCAATTTGCAGGTGCAAATTAATAATAGTAGCGACGATGCAGAAGAATCTTCTTTGGGTATTACAAATACAACAAGTAATGATTTGGATATGGTTTATGAATTTGGTTTAGGCAATCAGCGCATTGGTTTACGTTTTAATAATATCACGATTCCGCCACGATCGATTATTGAATCAGCTTATATTCAGTTCTATGCTATTGATGCCAGTAGTGGTTCTACTACCTTGAATATCAAGGTTCAAGACAATGTGAATCCTGCAACCTTCGATGCCATTTCAATCAACAACATTTCGGGCAGACCAACAATGGCTACGACATTGACTTGGCTTCCAAATAACTGGAATATGATAGGGGAGTCAGATACCGAACAACGCACACCCAATTTGGCGGCACTTTTACAGTCAATTATAGATAAAAATGGTTGGTTGAGTGGCAATTCGGTAGCCTTCATTATTACAGGAAATGGCGAACGCGACGCGGCTACCTACGATGAAGCGCCTGCAAAAGCCCCAATTTTAGTCGTCAATTACCGACAGAGCTTTCCGCCAATCACTGCTACGCAAGTTCCCGACTTGGTTATTTGCAACAACGGCGCTGTCACTGCAGATGCGAGTAATAATTATCGTTCTTACTATTGGAACAATGATATAAGCGAAGGGCAGCTTTCTACGCTCAATATCAATATATCTGGTATTTATACATTGCGTGTAATGGATAGTTATGGGCAGGTGGCGCAGGATACTTTTAGTGTAACAATGGGGCAGACAGCAGTTCCCAACCTTGGCTCCGATTTGCCCTTTACTGGACAAACCTTAGTGCTTAGTGTTGGCGGAGGGCCTTTTGTAAACTATCACTGGAGCAATGGCGCTAACTCAGCTTCTATTGGCATTGTTAATGTAGGAATCTATACTGTAACAGTTACAAATGCTAGTGGTTGCACAGGGACAGACCAAGTGATTGTTTATCAAGCAAGTGGATTGAATCAGTTTGCGCAAATGGGATTGGAGCTATATCCAAATCCTGCAAAAGAGTTGGTCAATATTCGTATTGACAAAATGGCAACACAAGATATTGATATGCAAATTATTGATGTCAATGGCCGTATGTTGATGCGGCGAATTTTGCCTGCTGGCCAAAACCTTTGGGTACTCGATTTGGAGGGGCTTCCAATGGGTACTTATTGGATGCGATTGCTTCAAAATAATAGAGAAATTGGCGTTAAATCAATGATTAAAACATAGATTTTTACTTTTACCTTGGTTATATTCCCAATGCCTTTTGTCTTATTTTTGGCGAGACCAAAGATGTATCAAACTCATTATATTTCGACACATATTTGTGAAAAATAAACAATTAACACCCAACATATTCCGCAAAACAGGACGTTTTTTTTACAAATATCGCTATATTCACCTTAGCATTTTTGCTTTATTTTGCCTTGCTTATTATTTTTGTCTTCCAGCTCAGCTTTTTCAAAAGCCAACCTCCACCGTGCTTTTTGACAGAAATGGTCAACTACTTGGCGCAAAGATTGCAAAGGACGGACAATGGCGTTTTCCTTATAATGAACAAGTGGCCGATAAATTTGAAAAAGCAATTGTCTGTTTTGAGGACAAACGATTTTATCAACACTGGGGGGTCGATTTTTTGGCCTTGAGCCGTGCTATTTGGGGCAATGTGAGCGGTGCTGCGCGTCAAAGTGGCGCAAGTACCCTCAGCATGCAGGTAATACGCCTTTCGCGCAATAATCCCAACCGTACTGTTTTTGAAAAAATGTGGGAAATGATTTTGGCAAGCCGCCTAGAATGGGGCTACAACAAAAAGCAAATTTTGGCAATGTATAGTGTCAATGCGCCTTTTGGAGCCAATGTAGTGGGGGTAGATGCTGCCGCATGGAAATATTTTGGGCGCAATACCGAGCAACTTTCTTGGGCAGAGGCTGCAATGCTGGCCGTCTTGCCCAATAGTCCAGCCCTCGTACATTTGGGCAAAAATAGAAATAAGCTCAAAGCTAAGCGCGACCGACTTTTGGATAAATTAAAAATACAGGGCTTTATAGATGAAATGACTTGTCGCCTTTCAAAATTAGAAGAATTGCCCGAAAAGCCACAGCTATTACCTCGATTGGCAACACATTTACTAGAAAGAGTTCATAAAGAAGAAATTATAAAGAAAAAATTGCCCAATGGCATTGTCTATACAACGATTGATGCCAACCTGCAAAAACAGGTTTCTGAATTGCTTGCCCGACACAGCCAGCGCATGGCCGAAAATTTTGTTTTTAATGCAGCTGCCTTGGTCATCGATGCGCAAACTGGCGATGTGTTGGCATATATAGGAAATACGCCCGACGTAGCTGCCGAACATGGTGCCGAGGTAGATGTGGTAACCGCACAGCGAAGCAGTGGTTCTATCCTGAAACCCTTGCTCTATGGGGCAATGCTGCACGACGGAGAATTATTGCCCAAGACTATTTTTCCCGATGTTCCTTCTCAGTTTGGGGGCTATACGCCCAAAAATTACGACCTCAGTTTTAGCGGTGCCGTGCCTGCGGCAGAAGTTATTGCCCGTTCGCTCAATGTGCCGAGCGTGTATATGCTCAACCGCTATACGGCCACGCGCTTTCACCACAAACTGAAACAGCTGGGGATGAAAACGCTGCATTTTTCGCCCGATCATTATGGACTGACCCTTATTTTGGGTGGTGCTGAAACTACACTTTGGGGCCTCGGCGGTATTTATAGTGCTATGGCGCGCAATCTTTGGTATTATAACAATAATAATGGCTCTTATCCGCCCGACGGTTTTGGCCCGCTCAATTATTTGCGTACAAATTCAAAAAGAAAAATCACAGCTTCTGCACCCGAAAAAGTGAAACAAAGTGCGCTTTCTGCGGCTGCAATTTGGTATGCCTTCGATGCTATGCAGGAGGTGGGCCGCCCTGGTGCCGAGGGCTATTGGGAACAATTCACCTCTTCGAGTCGTGTGGCTTGGAAAACAGGTACAAGCTTTGGGTTTCGCGATGCTTGGGCTGTGGGCGTTACACCGCGTTACGTGGTGGCCGTTTGGGTGGGTAATGCCGATGGCGAGGGTCGCCCAGGTATTGTAGGTGTACAAGCTGCTGGCCCGCTACTCTTCGATATTTTTCATATTTTGGGGCCTTCGCGGCAATGGTTTGAGCGACCTGCAAAAGATATGAAAAAGGCCGCAGTTTGCCGTCAATCGGGACATTTAGCCAACGAATATTGTCCCGAAGCAGACACTGTTTACATTCCAATAGCAGGTAGCCGCACGGCCGTTTGCCCTTATCACAAAGTGATTCATCTTAGTTCCGATGGGCAGTATCGAGTGCATTCTGACTGTGAATCACCTTCAAACATGCGTCACGAAACCTATTTTGTGCTGCCACCTTCACAAGAATGGTATTATACCCGAAAAAATCCTGTTTATCAAGTTTTGCCGCCTTATCGCGCAGATTGTAAAAATAGCATGGCAGCTACGCGCCGTGCAATGGAGCTTATTTATCCCGCCGCCGAGGGTGTGCAAATTTATGTACCTAAAAATTTAGATGAAAATCGAAGTCGAGCTGTTTTCGAGGCGGCGCATTCCAATCCTAAAACAATTATTTATTGGCATCTCGATGATGATTTTATTGGTACAACCAAAGAAATGCACGGAATGTCACTCAATCCTACGGTTGGAAAACATCGCATCACCTTGGTAGATGAGCATGGAGAAACGATTGAGCGAAGTTTTGAAATTTTGGAACGATAAAAAATTTAAAAAAAATTCTTCTCTTCAATTTTTTTCGGTATATTGGACTCTTTATAGGCACAAAGACTAACAATTTTACCAATTGTCACGTTTTATCAGCATCATCAAGAGCTAAAGATATGAACCGAAATTATACACAGCGAACGCTTTTTTACCTTATTCTTCTTTGTAGCATTTTTTTTAATGGCTCACTATCTGCCACACATATTGTGGGAGGCGAGATTAACTATCGCTGCTTGGGAAACAATCAGTACGAAATTACGCTGCGCGTTTTTCGCGATTGCGATACAGGTGTTCCTTGGTTCGATAACCCAGCCTCTGTAGGTGTTTTCGATGCGAATGGCAGCCTTATTTATGATTTGCGTCTCTTGATGCGAGAAAATGATACATTAGACCTCAACCTGAGCGACCCCTGCCTTGTAGCACCGCCCAATGTATGTATTCATACAACTACTTATGTCGATACAGTTACCCTTCCCTTTCGTCCAGGGGGGTATCAAATTGTTTATCAACGTTGTTGTAGGAATGTAGATATTGTCAATATTGTCAATCCCTTAGGTGCTGGAGCTACCTACTATTGCCTTGTTACTGAGGAGGCTTTGCAAACTTGCAATAGCAGTGCCATCTTCAATTCATGGCCACCTGTTTATATCTGTGCCAATCGACCTATTTTGTTCAACCACAGTGCGGTGGATATAGACGGTGACTCTTTGGTTTATGAAATGTGTACGCCTTTGAACGGGGCTTCGCCCTTCAATCCAATGCCGCAACCACCCAATAATCCGCCATATATACCCATAAACTGGTTGCCTGGCTTTGGAGCGAATAATATGCTGGGCGGAACCGACTCTTTGCGTATCAATCCACAAACAGGAATTTTGCAGGGAACACCTACTATTTTGGGCGTTTTTGTGGTAGGAATTTGCGTGAGCGAATATCGCAATGGACAGCTCATTTCTACCTCTCGACGAGATTTTCAATATGCCATCGGCATTTGTGGGCAATTGGTTTCGTCTGCCTTCTTTGCACCTGAAATTCAATGTGATAACTCTTTGATAGTGCAGTTTCAAAACAATAGTAACTCCTTGGGAACTGGCTATATTTGGAACTTTGGCGATTCTACAACCAATGCAACTTCTACCTTAGAAGACCCTGTTTATATTTATCCAGATACTGGAATTTATACCATCACCCTCATAGCCGACCCAGGTACACTCTGTGCCGATACTTCTATTCAAACAGTAAATCTTCAATATCAGTCCATTATAATGGATTTTGATGTAGCCGTTACCGATTGTAGCGATACAGTTCGCCTACAAGTGGTAGATTTGACAATTGATACCATTAGTACTATCGTCAATTGGAGCTGGACTTTCGGAAACGGACTTACGTCCAATGTGCCTTTTGCAACTACTTATTATACACAGTCGGGAACTTACCCCATTAGGCTTACGGTAGAAGCTGCAAATGGCTGCATTGCTACACTATCAGATACAATTACGCTCAATGTACCCGATATATCGAGCCCCGATACGGTGGCTATTTGTTCAGGAGTTAGCAATATCGTGCTCAATCTGGGCGGAGACCCAACACATAGTTATCAATGGTCGCCAGCCACGGGGCTGAGCAGTACAAGTGCTGCTAGCCCAATTGCTAATCCAGCTACTTCAACCACTTACAATGTAACCGTGACCGCCTTCAATGGCGTGGACAGTTGTATGCTATACCGTTCGGTGACGGTGCTTATTGCGCCACCCATCAGTCTGCAAGCAATACCCGACACAGCTACTTGCAACG
>Ga0163144_10027914_pt1 | contig 10908 bp, 11 predicted proteins | sample OliLak19BULKMAT1_FD_123175 | JGI IMG/M metagenome (GOLD analysis project Ga0163144, IMG submission 123175) | Freshwater microbial mat bacterial communities from Lake Vanda, McMurdo Dry Valleys, Antarctica - Oligotrophic Lake LV.19.BULKMAT1 | ecosystem: Environmental > Aquatic > Freshwater >... | reverse complement strand
GTAGTTCTCACTTTCTAGTTTGTTGGTTGTTGGTTGACGAGGATCGGTATGCTTTTTGGAAAAAGCAACCCTGACTGATAATCTATAGTAAAATTTTTAAAAAGTCAAGTGTTTCCCCTCTACAATTTGATGTATTTTCTGACAGCCATATAACTTGAGATCATTCCGAATATAAGACCTGCACCCACGACAATAGCGGTAATCTGCATAAAATTAGTCAGATAATAAGTAAACACATTGAGACCCGTACCTAGATTGTAAGTAAGATTGCCCAAGGAATACGTAATCGGATAAAAAAGTACTAAAGTAATAATGGCGGAAATAAGGCCGTAAAGGATTCCGACAATAACGAATGGTCCTTTGATATAGCGTGCTGAAGCACCGACGAGGCGCATGACGGCTATCTCGTCTTTTGATGTATAAATAGCGAGGCGCACGGTATTGAACGTGATGAGTATCGAAATGACGATAAAGAAGAGGGCGACAATGAAGCCAAGACGTTGTGATGAATCGATAATCCTACTCAAGGTATCGATGGCATCTTTATTTTCAATGTAGCTGATTTTCTTGACGATACCCTTTATATTTTCACCTGATTCATTCTGAACAGCTATGAAATCGCTAATAGCCTGGTATTGAGAAGGATCATTTGCACGAATATTGAGACTGGCTTCAAGAGGATTGCCACCTACTTCATCGAGCGCGTCTACAATGAGAGGATTCCCTGCATGTCTTTCACGAAATGCCACAAGTGCTTGCTCTGCAGAGGTATAAGTGACTTCGGCTACCTCAGGACGTGCTTTTACCGCCTTCTGAAGTGACTGCGCTTGATCTTCGGTAGTAGTATTTTCTAGATAGACATTGATGTCTACTTTTTCCTTGATATCCTGTAATGTGGACTGAAGAAGAGCACCAACAAAAATAAGTGCAGTGATCACTGACAAGGTGACGGTCATGACGAGCGTCGAAGCCACCGACACAGAGCCGTTTCTTGCAAAACTCTTCAATCCCGTCTTAATTACTCGTTTAATTTTAATCCAGATCATGTGTTTATGTTACAAAATATATTTTCCTGATTTATCATCGCGTATTACCCTACCATTCTCCATGGTAACGACGCGCCTACCAAGAGAATCGATCACTCCTTTGTTGTGAGTGGTGAGTACAACCGTGGTACCGAGATCATTAATTTTCTTTAGTATCTGAATGATCTCGTGGGTGTTTATCGGATCCAAGTTCCCTGTCGGCTCGTCGGCGATGATGATGTCGGGCTGATTGACTATAGCACGAGCTATGGCAACACGCTGTTTCTCACCTCCTGATAACTGATGAGGAAAGTTCCATAACTTGTTACTGAGATCGACAAGCTCGAGCACATGGGGGACATCGACAGCAATTTCTTCTTCGGAACGGCCCGCCGCTTCCATAGCAAAAGCGATGTTCTCATAGACATTCTTGTGAGCAAGAAGACGAAAATCCTGAAAGACAGTACCAATACGACGGCGATAATCGTTGAGATCGGACTTTTTAAGTGCATGTATATCGGTCTCTTCGAAGTAGACGGCGCCAAAAGTAGGTTTTTCTTCGCCGAGAATCATCTTGATGAGGCTGGTCTTGCCTGCACCAGACTGTCCTACTATAGAAATAAACTCATTAGGCTCGATGCGCAAAGAAATATTGTCCAACGCTGCGGTATTGTCACTATATATCTTTGAGACGTTGTCGAAGTGAATCATAGAGGATACGTATCATTATACCAGTTGATCAACCACGCGCAAACTGTAGAGAAAAAATGAAAATGCGATCCCTCTCGCGCCGTCGCACTGCAGCAGTCCTTTTTCAAAGAACGCTTTTCATTTTTTCTCTACAGTTTTTTCTCTGCTTCAATAAATTCTTCAATCTCGCCGTCGAGTACTGCTTCGACATTTGAAGTCTCTACTTCAGTACGATGATCTTTGACCATCTTGTAAGGATGAAGCACGTAAGAGCGAATTTGATTCCCCCACTCAATGTCGGTGGTCTTTGAAACATACATGCCTTTTTCTTTAGCTATGCGTTCTTCCTCCCTTTTGACATACAGTTTTGCTTTGAGAAGTGCAATGGCTTTTTCTTTGTTTTGTGCCTGACTGCGTTCAGAAGTGACATGCACCGATATGCGCGTCGGAAGATGGATGATACGCACTGCGGTCTCGCGTTTGTTTACATTCTGCCCACCAGGACCTCCCGCGCGTGCAATGGTCATTTCTATCTCGTCATCTTTGAGTTCGACATCCAAAGAGGTGTGTTCAAACTTTGGAATGACTTCTGCCATAGCAAACGACGTCTGACGCAATCCTTTGGAGCCGAACGGAGAAATGCGCACCAAGCGGTGTACACCAGATTCTCCTTTCAGTTCGCCATAGGCATTCTTGCCGGATATTTCGAATACGACATTTCGAATACCGTTGTGATCATTCTGATTCTCATCGAGGAGAATTGTTTTCCATCCGCGCTTCTCAATATATTTTGAGTACATATCAAACAGCATCCGCGCCCAATCTTCTGCATCGTCACCACCCGCACCGGCAAATAGAGTAAAGACTGCGTTACCTTTGTCATAGCGTTTTTCCGGATCACCGGTGCGCTTGAGGTCGTTCAATTCCCTCACTAATTCCTGCGCTTTGTCCTTGTCCACCCAAAAAGTCGGATCAAGCATCGTGTCTTCTATTTCTTTTATTCGTTGTTCGTATGATGGCATAGTGCAATGATGGTCACAGTAAGGAGCCAATGGTGAGAATCGGACTCACGTTCCTGCTTTACGAAAGCAGTGTTCTACCACTGAACTACATTGGCGACGGCAAGAAGTTACAGGAAAAAATCATACCACAGGGAGAACGATCCTGACAGTCGTGCCTTTTTCCTCTTTTGGTACAAGCTGTATAGTACCTTTATGTAGCTCTATAATACGTTTTGTGGTGTGCATACCTATTCCGTTTCTATTTGACTCGAGGTGTACAGCATTCATCCCTCGATACATTCTCTCAAATATGAAGGGGGCATCTTTTTCCTCGATACCTATCCCATTGTCACTGATAGTGATTTCACACGCATCTCCAGCCTTTTGAAGTACTATCTCTACCTCCCCCAGAGGACTGTAGCGCACAGCATTATCAATCACATTATCAATCGCCAGCTTTATTATCTTGGCATCTACTGCCACCCATACGTCTTCGGGAGTTGTGAGTGATACGTGGACCTTTTTGTATTGTGCGAGAACAGAAAGCTCATTTACGATATGGTGAAGCACGTCCTTCATATTTATTTTTTCGGTAATGAACTTGAAATGCTCTGAATCAATCTCAATGGTGTTGATTAGATCATTGAGGATGCGTAAAGCATCTTTTGTTTTTTCCATACCGCCCTTTACTATATTTTTCCTATCATTTTCAGAAGTCCCTTCTTCCGACAACTCCGTAAATGCATATAATGCACCGGTAAGAGGATTGCGTAGAAGATTCGAGGAGATGGTAATAAAATCAGTCTTTACCTGTTCTATATTGGTAAGCCTGTCAAAGGCCTCGTGAATAACTTCTTTTTCATAAACCAATCGGGATATCATATAAAACATCAAAAAAAGAATAAATGTCTCAAAAGCATGTTGCATAGCACTATCCAATCCAGCGTCACCATTTATAAAAAATAAAGAAAGAAGAAAGACTCCTATAACCCTACTTATATACAAGACATCTTTTCTATGAAGATCACACGCTGCTGCAAGTACCGGAAAAATAAAAAAGTATTTCACGTCACTTTCGATACCTCCCGACGCAATAATAATCCCATAAAAGAAAACAACCCAGTAATAGCGACTGATGGTAAAAAATATCTTTCGGTTGAGCATTTCATGAAGCACTAAACACGTCACATGAACCATGAATACTGAAAGAAGCAGAGCTAAAGTAGTGTTCGTGGGGCCAAGAAATAAAAAATAGGTAGGAAAAAAATAGGTAAAAACTCCTGTAATAACAATCGCCACTGCACCGACAATCTGTACTGTTCGGTAGTATTTTTCTAATTTATGACCAGGTGCTGTCATATATAAATTATACCTTACTTGGTCTGTCTATAGAACCAGACACCCCCAACCACAGTAGCAATGGTACCGATGACAAAAAGGGCTAATATAATCAACGGAGAAAGATCTCCTGTGAATAGGGCACCCGCACCGACAAGGATCGCTGTCATAGGGATATCGATAACGGCATGTACCAAGATAAAGCGCAAAAATGACATCTTGGTAAGACCCGCAGCATAGCAGACTATCTCTGGCATCGGGATAAAGCAGACACGTGCAAAAATAAATCCCTTGAGTGTGCCTAGCTGATCGAGAATCTTCTTCATAAGTGACGACTCACTTTTGATGAATCGCTCGGTGATCTTGAGACCGTAGGTGCGGGAGATAAAAAAAGCGATAGCTCCACCCACAATGTCTCCTACGAGCAAGATAGAGAAGCCCTCCCAGAAACCAAAGAGTGCTCCCGCAGCTGGATACAAAGGAGAGCCCGAAAGCGGAGCAAAAACAATGGTGGAGGCCTTAGTAAAAATAAAAATAATCGGCGCCCACACACCAAAACGATCCACAAAACTCTGAACATCAGAAAGATTAAAAAAACGAAACACCACCAATATAACAGTAAAAACCAAAACAAGACTAACAACATTCTCGATAATGTCTTTGTAGGGTTTTAATTTTTTAAAGAATGTGAACATTGGAGCCGTTGATCGGAATCGAACCGATGACCTTTTCCTTACCATGGAAATGCTCTACCAACTGAGCTACAACGGCTTACATTAGAATCAGGGTTATCGCATACTAACCGATTTGTTTGATATTTTCAAATGGGAGTGGTCCCGACCTCCAGTTCAATCCTTCACCGCATCCACCAGCACCCTATGAATCATATTAGTACTCGCTGGTACCAGATTGAAGATAATTCCTGAAGCAAAAAGGACAATAGATATTACCGGATTGATGAAGGAAAGTGCCACACCAAGAAGTGCTGTAGCCACAGGGAAGAGTATACGCACATATCCACTTACCAATTCATCCACATGAAGTTCGATGGTCTCAATTTTTGGATGACCCTCAATATAGCGACGCATAAAGAAAAGAGTCATACCGATTGCGATGACATTGATACCATATATAATGATGGCCGCATGATTGTAGGTGTATTCCCCAAGAAGTCCCGCAGTAAACGGCACAAGAATAATAAAGAAAAAGAAAAGAGCATTCCAATTTGCCAGACCGACATTCAGTGTCTTTGCATAGATTGATACAAGAAAATGGTGCGCCCGCCAATACGTGAAGAGGAGAGCAAAAGAAAGTATAAGACTAACAAAAGTATGAGACATCGCAAAAAGTGAAGCCCAGATATCGGCATCGGTGGCAATCTTAAAAACTGGAATATGGAGTTCGAAAGCAAGGATGGTCATGACGATAGCGAAGATACCGTCGGCAAGTCCGGACATACGTTGTTGTTGCATATAATCATAGTATAGTATATTTAACGAATGTCCGAAATCTACCTTTTTAATACCACCTCTCGATCAAAAGAAGTTTTTGTGCCACAAAAGCCCATGATAGTGACTCTGTATCATTGCGGTCCGACGGTCTATCACTACCAACACATCGGCAATATGCGTCGATTCATCTTTGCAGATCTTGTGCATCGGATGTTTCTTTTGAACGATTTTAAAGTAAAACAAGTTATCAACATCACCGACGTCGGTCACCTCGTTTCCGACGAAGATGAAGGAGAAGACAAGATGGAGAAAGGTGCAAAGCGTGAAGGAAAAACAGCACAGGAGATTGCATCCATGTACACAGCTGATTTCATGGAGGACCTCAGTCTTCTAGGTATTAGCACTGGTGACACTCTTTTTCCTAAAGCCACCGACAACATTCCCGAACAGATAGTATTCATCAAGAAACTCGAAGAAAAAGGTTTTATTTATGCGACGACCGACGGCATCTATTTCGACACCTCGAAAGACGAATGCTATGCCGATTTTGCTCGGCTTGATATAAAAGGAATGAGAGAAGGTGTACGTGTCGAAGAGAATAACCAGAAGAAAAATCCCACAGACTTTGCTTTGTGGAAATTGTCACCTTCGGGCATTGATGCAGAAAAGCGTCAGCAAGAATGGGAATCCCCGTGGGGTGTCGGTTTCCCTGGTTGGCATGTCGAATGTTCGGCTATGGCGAAAAAATTCCTTGGTACCACTATTGACGTTCACACTGGAGGCATTGATCACATTCCTGTTCACCATACCAATGAGATCGCTCAATCTGAAAATGCAAACGAGGCTCCGCTTGCTCGCTACTGGATGCACAATGAGCATGTCAATTTTCGAAATGAAAAAATAGCAAAGTCAGGAGAAAGCTTTGTGCGTCTCAAGGATCTAGTCGAAAAAGGTTATCATCCTCTCGCCTACCGCTACTTCACCATGCTTGCTCACTATCGAACCAAAATTAATTTTACTTACGAGGGATTGGACGCTGCTACAACCGCATGGAAAAGACTCAATGATTTCATCGCAAAACCCCCAACTTCAACAATGGGCACCATTGTTGAAGTTGGGGAAGCTTCGGTTGGGAAGGCACTTGAACTTTTCAACGACGATCTCGATACTCCTCGCATCATCGCACTTATGTGGGACATAATAAAAGATTCTTCACTAAAAGATGAAGACAAAAAAGCAACCATAGTAAAGATTGATGAAATGGTGGGGGTCATTGACCCGGAGTATCAACCCGAACAAACTATTTCTTTTGATTCTCTCCCCGAAGATATTAAAACTATAATCAAGGAACGACGAACCGCACGCGACGCAAAAGATTGGAGGAAATCAGATGAACTACGCGACAAACTAAAGGACACAGGCTACGAAATAAAAGACGTCGGAACAGAGATCGTCATAACAAAGTTCTGATCAATACGTATTATATACTTTTTATTTTAACAACAATCTCTTCGAGGCTCATGTCCGACTTTGCAATATATTCTTTTGCACCTTGCTCGGTCGCAGTAGCAATCTTTTCCATGTCTGCCTGATTCGTGAAGATAATGACATGAGCATCCTTCCCCCACTTGTCTTTTCTTAACTCACTAAGCATTGAAAGTCCATCCATCTTTGGCATAACAACGTCGAGAAGTATGAGATCGGGATGTTCTGCAAGGGATACCGCGAGAGCTTCTTCTCCATTCTCTGTCTCGAGCACATCAAATCCCTCTTCCTTCAATCGAATAGCGAGTGGTCGGCGAATAGCAAGCTCGTCTTCAGCTATCATTATTTTTTTAATCATCTTATATAAAAAATACCACGAATCCGATAAACAAACAACAAAAATCAACAAAAAAATGGCCGCCCTCTTGCGAGTGGCGGCCATGGGATTTTTCGGGCTTTACTAGCCCTTTTCCCCCTCGTAGTAAGGGGGTTGTGGTTTTTCTGCTTCGAGCGAGTCTAGCTCACTCAAGCTGATCCAGTAAACTCCCGGATCGAGCTCGACACCTCCGACGCCCTGATGAAGGGGGACGGCGACTGCCTCGCTGTCGCCATGACTTGCGGTTCGCACATTGGCGATGCGGCCGTATTCCATCACGATGCCGTTTTTCACGACGGTCGCAAGGATGCGAACACGTCGGACCGATGTTACCTCGACCCGCACGACCGGAGACTCCTGACGCAATGTGTTGGTGATGTCCACCCTGATCGCGGCTTCGAGAGTCTTGCTGGCATCGGTGAGATATTTATCATTGATCTCACTGTAGTTTTCCAGCATCACACCCACATCACCTTTGACGAGGATGTCGGGGATGCGATACCCTTCGAGGGTGTATCCAACGGAAACTGTTCCACCATCCCCATTGTAGGTGAGAACGATGGTCCCGAGCTTGCCTGCGTAGGCCACAGGCAGATTGATCCGGCCGTTGTAGGCCTGTAAATACTCCCTCCACTGGTTTCCCTTCTCATCACGGTACCTAATTTCCGCCTGCGTGGCGTCCCCGACTTTTATCGGCACACTGTAGGGCATTCGGAGATTGGCGACGGTGCCGGCCGGAATTCGGTAGCTGCCGTCAGCCACCTTTTCCAGCTGGACACTGGTCCCGCCGTAGAAAAGGGGTTGCCAATCCCTGTCGAAAAGGCTCGTCCATGACATAACCTGTTCGGTGGGATCCGACACGCTGAACCTGAAATTAGAGACTCCCAGCTCTCTCACTATCTTCCCTGGTGTCTCGGCGTCGCTCTGAGCGAACGTCGTCGAGTTGTTACCCGGGAGAATGGACTCCGAGTATACGGAGGTGTATCCATGAGCTATTTGCTCGAGCAAGTAGGCTCTAAGTTCCCCGCGACTTGCGGTCGGCAATGATGCCGGAAACGAAGGGGGGGTGATTTCGTGGGTGATCTGCCCGAAAGCAGTGATGGCGCTGAGACACGCGATATTGAGGATTGCGATGAGCTTTTTCATTTTTTTCTATTTTGGTTTGTATTTTTTTGTTTTTTGGTTACTGCTCCACTGACAGGCCGATCTGGCCTGTGGCGGAAATTTCCTGCGACTGCGATCGCAACTGGGTTTCCCGTTGAGGTTTCTCCACCTGCGTCTTAATTGTTTCCGGCGACGGTGGGTTGATTGCGGGTTGCTGTTGGTGGCTCCTGCCACGATAGACCATTAGAATCATCGTTGCGACAACGATGATGGCTACAACAAGTAGCCAATTTATTAGCTTATTCATAGGACGTGACTGCGCGGTTGAAACACAAAAAAACACTAGACCCAAAATAGGAAAGGATATGGAATTGTAATGTGCTTTTATAAAAAAATGGGCCGTTTATCGGTCCATTTCAACCTATATAACCATAGCATATATTGAGAAAAAAGCAATACCTACCGAGCTTTTGCGGTCAACAGCTTTTCAAGGTGATCAACCACACTATCAGGGGTGACAAGAGCCTTTACGAGGTATTCCGCGCCTAACTCTATGGCTTTTTGTCTATCACTCATCTGACTAAAATTTGAGAGGACGATAACGGGTACCCCTCTACCCTCGTCGGTACCTCGAATCCACTGTAGGACCTCAAAACCATTGATACCCGGTAAAAGTATATCGAGAAGTATGATGTCTGGCATACCCTTGTTTAATTCCTCAAGAGCGCTTTCTCCGGTTTTAGCAAAAATAACACTTGCTCCCTTACTCTTCATACGTGCCTCGAGAATACTTCCAAGAAAAGCATCGTCTTCAACAAGAAGAACTTTCTTTTCAGAGATAATACCTTTAAGCGGTACGGGATTTTCTTTCATGTGTTAAGTATATCATTTATTCGCGAATAAGAGGAATGGTGAAAAAAAAGGTTGTTCCACTACCTTCGATCGACTCAAACCAAATCTTTCCGCCGTGTCTTTCCACAATCTGGTGGGCAATAAACAATCCAAGACCCGAACCAACCGTGTCTGCCCTCATGGCATTCGGCGCCCTGAAAAATTTTGAAAATATTCTTGTTTTATAACTTACCGGTATTCCGATACCATTGTCCTTGACGACCACGAGCGCTTGCCCATTTTCTTCGGAGATGGTAACAACAATCTTTCCTCCTAAAGGGGTATATTTCAAAGCATTCTCCAAAATATTCTGAGCCACCGCCCGCAACTTGACCGTGTCACCGCTGACTTTTTGTGTCGAGATAAAAGAAGTTTCAATCGTTATTTTGCGATTATCTGCGATCGGTTGCATATCCGTGATCAAGCTTTTAATGACTTCTTCTATCGCAACGGGGACAAAAACAAATTGATCTTTGCCTGACTGAATATGATCAACCTCTAAAAGATCGTTGACTAAGGTGATCATTCTTTCAGTACTCACACTTGCCTTTTCAAGAAACTGCATAGATTCTTCATTATTTACAAATTCTTTATTCAAAACCATACTCAAGATCCACTTAATAGCAGAAAGTGGTGTACGTAGCTGATGTGCGGCAACAGATATAAATTCAGACTTTGCGGTATCAAGAGCTTGAAGCTTCTCACTTGCACGACTCAATGCGAGATCCCGACGAATAAGAAGCTTCACTGCTTCGTGTTGCTCAATTGTCACCATTTCTAGTTCATGTGTACGAATATCAAGAAGTGCTTCGAGTTCGGCGATTCTTTTTTCGGGATCGTTTTTCATGAGTGAAGTACGTTTAGCCCAGTGCCGCTATGACGACGGTCTCATTGTGAAAAGCTGAATTACATTGATTAATATTCTTGACAATACCACTCATCGGAGCCTGCTCACCGTAGGTGTAGAAGCCAATAAGAGGAACATCTCTACCAAGAATCTCTTGAATAGCAACAATTTCTTCTCCTGATCTGTTTCCGAACAACTTGCTACGAGCAATACAATTGAAAATAATAATTGCTTTCGGAGTAGCCCCTTCGAGCTGATCAAGTGCGTTTTTTGCTGCACTCTTTGCTACCTTCACGGCTTCTTCGATACTACCGATCATAAGCCGAATTTCAGATCCTACCGGAAATTCTGCAGCGCAGGTAATAGATCCATTCTTGTCGACAGAGATAGGGTCACGGATCAGAAGCTCATCATTCCCTTCTACTTGCAGACCGAGAGGATAGGTAATAGCAAGTTTTGCTAGTGTCTCGGTCTTCAATACTGCCGCTTCTTCTTTGCCAAAATAATCTTCATAAACTTGGATTGCTGGTTTACCATTCACTTCATGAAGAATACCTCCTTCTGCTTTTGTGACTTTCATTTTTGCTCCGACAGGTATCCAACCGTGCTTCACGCCGATTCCTAATTTAAAATCGCCCGTGAGACCCAGGCCGACGACTGAATTGGTGTGGACATCACCATTGAGATACTGAAAAGTCTT
>Ga0163144_10027913_pt1 | contig 10908 bp, 8 predicted proteins | sample OliLak19BULKMAT1_FD_123175 | JGI IMG/M metagenome (GOLD analysis project Ga0163144, IMG submission 123175) | Freshwater microbial mat bacterial communities from Lake Vanda, McMurdo Dry Valleys, Antarctica - Oligotrophic Lake LV.19.BULKMAT1 | ecosystem: Environmental > Aquatic > Freshwater > Lake... | reverse complement strand
TCGGCATCGAGACTCAGAGTCCGGCAGGACGAGGCGCCGGCCTTGAGAGACCCGAAATCCATGATTTCCTTGCAACGGCGGCATCGAAAGTGTCCCGTTACGGCAATTTTGGCGTCTGCTGTCCGATCGAGAAAGCTGTTCTTCGCCCGGATCACGAGCATCTGCTCGCCCGGGTTGTTCAGCGTCAACATCCCGGAATACTTGCCGTCACCAGCTTTTTCGTCGCCATTGGCTCCGTCGTCGGTGAGTACCACCGTCTGTTCTCCAGCGCGCAACGTCATGACGACTTTCTCAGCGAATTCGCTTTCCGGGATCTCCGGCCCATTCGGGATGGCTCGCAATCCAGCCACGACTCGCACTGGCATCCCAGACACGGCTTCTGCTGGTCCGAGATAGTAGGGTTGAACCGACGAGCGCTGGACGACTCCATAGGTGACGTTTGCGCCTCCACCTGTGACCGACAACTTGTAGGCTCCGGGAATCGGGTCCTTCAGGTAGGCGACCTTGTAAGCCCCGGCCGTTGGCCAGGAATCCTGCGCATGGTCCGCGGGGACGCGTCCTCTCGGCGTTTCAACCTCGACTCCTCCAAGAGATGTGTCGCCGTAGACGATAACCCAGGCCTCTTCGATCCAGCGCTTCATTTCAAATTGCGGCTTGGCCGGAACGGGGGCATGGACCTTGTATGGCGCCTTGACGATGCCTCGAAACGCGTCGGTGAAGGCTTCCACCAGTTGCGCCGGGCCTGACGCGCGGAACGGACTCAATCCGTGGCGGGTGGCGAATTCCGTATTTCCACGGCCAAAGACGATCGCCCGAACATCCACACCCATTTTCTGGAGTCTTTGCAATTCGACTTCCGACAACTTGGCATTGTTTTCAGTGACGTCTCCATCGGAAAGCCAAATGACCGCACGGGGCAGACCCGAGTTCAACTGTTCGAAGGCTGCTGCGGCCGTCATAAAGGCGACCCCGAACATCGAGTTCGCGGACCTTTGCTGTAGATGTTCTTCGAGCCTCTTCTTAAACGCCAAATCACCGCGAGAAGGCCGCATCTCGGCCCCTGCTCGTTCCCTCCGAACCTTTTCATACGACGACGTTGGAATCGTGATGATGCCGCAGGTCTTCGAGGGATCGTCTTCGCAGGGTCCCGATTTGCCGGTCTGTTCGACTGGAATCAGAGAGCTGTCCTGAACGAGATCAAGCAGGCGGATGACTGTCAGGCGTCCCGGGCTGATGTCCGAGAGAAGCTTGGCGACGAGCAGCGAGGCGCGCTCAGGGTCCATGCCCGGATTTCTCATGCTGATGGATGTGTCGACAATCACCACGACGTCGGCCTCGTAGCCAGCTGCGAGCCCGATCATTGTCGATGTCGCAAGAAGAAAGAGGATTGCAAGGATTTGTCGGGTCATTGAAACCAACCGGAACTTCATAGTCTCACTTCTCATGGCGCGAATCGCTGCTGGAATTGCTCAATAGCGGGCAGCGGCCGACGCGGCCCTCCGGCCGGATAGGAACGCGAGCCGCCCGGAACACCCAGCGCCCCAACGAACACCTATCTCCTGAAGTTGAAAAATCTTACGAAATCTTGGGCAAGGGTTCAAGCCAAATGCGCCTTGGAAATTGGAGGTCCTGCAGTAGGGGTATGGATTGCACAACGGAAAAAGAAGCTGACCGGTTGCTCGCTGGAGCGCGCGCTGGCGATAGCGTCGCTATGGATCAACTCTGGAGTCTGATGCGGATGGAATTTCGGAAGGTCGCACGGGCTCTTCTCCGCCGCGAACGAGACCGTGCGCGCTTCGGCACTACAGGTTCCGGCCTGGTTGCCGAGTTGTGGTTGAAACTGGCGACGGCGACGGATCGTTCGACTCGGCGCAAAGTATGCTTGCGTGCGGGCGCACAGCGATGAAGCACATCCTGATCGACTATGCGCGTGAGCAAAAAGCCGCTAAGCGTAACTGGGGAAAGAACGTGGAATTAGAAAGTCATTTGGTGCGGATCGTCGAAGGCAGACTCGCCAACATCGGACTTGCCACCAGGAATGCACTTGAAAACGTCCTCGACGCTCTCGAGTGGATGAAGATCGAGAATCCGGAACTGGTGAAAATCGTCGAATTGTCTGTCTTCTGCATCATGGGGTTGACGAGACAGACCTACGAACGCCGGAAGGCTCTGGCCATTGGAGATCTGAAGCGGATCATGAATGTAATTGCAGCGGAAGCCGACTTAACCGCCTGACCAAGAAGAAACTTCCATGGGCGCAGCGCATCAGCGGCGGAGGCCTTAAGGAATCCTTGGCAAAGGCGGCGGTTGTTTCCCGCCCGGCATAGGTGGCGGCTTCGGCCCAAAATAGTATGGCGGGAGCGGGGGGGGCTGGACGCGCCCCCGCTTTGCATTACCTGTGTGGACCACCATCGTGCCGGTAAGCATGTCGTGGAAACTTCGGCGTTCCCGGTCAACGAATATCCAGAGGAACCCCAACTGCCAGGGGAAGATCGATGCGAAACGGCAGACTTCCCGGAGCGCCGCTCTTGCCAAAGACAGCCGACCGCCAGAAGGGTCCTGCACTCTCAGGCCGAGCCAAGATTTCCCATATGTCCCCTGTCGGCCTGAACTTGTCATTAAGGCCTGATAGAAGAACGAGAGCAAGTAGGTGAATACCATCATTGCGGCAAGCCGCATGGTCATATCGGGGCCATCCCGCGGATCGATCGAAAACGGATTCTCCTCGATCAACGCTCGCTCATACGGCAGAGGCGGAAACAGATAAAGCGATAGCGGCAGCACCGCCAAAGTCAAAATGGCGACGTCGATTTGGAAAGCTGCAAACCGCCGCCAAAAGCTGGCCGGTTCCATCGTGCCCACACCAGCCGGAAAGGTGTGACCGCAGCGAACGCAGAACGCCGGATTTACGGATGTGATCGCGAAAGTGCAATGAGGGCAATTCATTTTACAGTCCATTCCTTCTGTGCATTCCTGGTCTGTTCCAGAATCTCATCCATCTCGCGCGCAGTCTTTTCCATTTTGGGACTCGAACTCATCGCATCGCGAAGCAGTTGCCAACGCCCTGCAGCTCTGGTGACAGGCGCCAGGAACGTTTCGCGCGCCACTACTGCTCGATTGGGAAATAACACCGCCGAGCCATAAACGCTGTATTCCGCATAGAACGAAACCAATACCAAACCCGCTGCCGAAAACCAGGCCGGCTTCGACTGCGAAAACCGAACAGCCTGATAGCCTAGGTTGCTTGGGCGGGTCGAAGGCTTTCGTCCGGCCAGAACTTTCTCGAGATTCGCGAGCAAATCTCCGCCGCTCTGATACCTGGCACCACTGTCCTTCCTTAAACAGACCTCCAGCAGGGTGTCGACGCCTTTCCGCAACTGGCTCTGGAGGACCGTCGGAGTAGTTCGCCGGAACTTGGCGACGTTGGGATTTTCGATCGACGCTTGCATCGCGGCGTCGCTGGGGCGTGGAGGACACTGAAAAGCGATGACCTCAGCCCGGGAATCCGGTTCTGTTCTGGAGATTTCCAGTGGAGTTCGGCCGGTCAAGATGCGAAACAGGACACAGCCAGCGGAGTATACATCGGTGGCGGCCGAAAACGAGCCTCGACCTATCTGCTCCGGGCTCGCATACTCGAGTGTGATCGCGTCTCCTATGGTGGCAGTCTCTTTGGAGCCGGGCAGTTGCTTCCTGGATTGCCCGAAGTCGATGACCTTGACATGTCCATCCCGGGCTACCAGGATGTTGGCTGGCTTGAGGTCGAGATGCAAGATCCCCTGCTGGATCATCTGTTCCATAGCGCGGCAAACGGGTATGAAGAGCTTGAGTCGGCCCGCCACGTCCAGTCCCTGTTCATCGGCATATTGGTCAAGGGGCTGGCCGTCGATAAACTCCATGACGAGATATCCGCGGCCGCTCGGCGCGAGAAGGCCGCCGTCCAACAGGCGGGGAAACAATGACGAACCCTTAAGCGCGTCAAGGCACATCCGCTCGTTGTCCGATTCACGCGCGGCGATCCCCTCCCTTGCGATCTTGATGGCGACCGTTTGTTGGTATCCTCCTTCCAAGCGCTCGGCGCGGTAGATTTCCGACCGCCCTCCCACTCCGATGAGGGCCTCGATTCGCCATGGCCCGATTCGCTTGCCGATCCAATCAATAAACATCGCTTGATCCCCTTGTACGGCCGCACAGGCCCTGTATTTTCCTCGCCTGCTCCCTAACGATCTTCAATTGCGGAACCCCCGGGAAATACCGGACGGCCTGCTCGCTGCGCAAGTTGGCTCGGTCCACCGCTTGCTTGCATTCCGAGGTCTCTCCTAGAACCCGATACATGCGGGCAAGGTTCAACCATGACAGCGCTAGGGAAGGCATCAATTCCGCCAACTGGCGGTTCTTCAAATGGTCGATCTCTTCCACGAATTGCCTTTGTGCGTCGACGTGCTGTTTGAGTTGGGGACCACGGAGAAGTCCCGCCTCGAACGCTTGAGACAATGGCCAGTTTTCAAGGTACTCCATCGCAAGCCCGGACACTGGTGTTTTGGCCGGCCCATGGGTTCTGGCATATTCGGTAGCGGCAATGTGTGCCCGCCAGATGGCGAACATCAAGGAGACGGACAACGTCGCGATCGCCACCCAGTGCTTCACGATGTACTTCTGAGCGCGATACAGAGGGGTTTGTGCGGTGGAAGTCACCGGGTCCCCCTCCAAATACAGCATCAGATCGTCGCGGAAATCCTGTACGCCGCGAAATCTGTCGACGCGATCCTTCTGAATCGCCCTCCGCAGGATATTGTCTAGATCTCCTTTCAGCTGTCGAGACTGATGCGGATCCACCGTTTCGCTGGCCAGGAGTGGCTCAATATCGCAGATCATCTTCTTCTGGTTCCGGGATGTGTCGATAGTGGGCCTCGGCAGAATATCCCGCCGGGTCAACAATCGATACAGCAGCGCACCCAACGCGTAAACATCGGTTCGCGAGTCAGTCTTTTCGCCCGTTACGTGCTCGGGCGATGCATAGGGAAACGTAAATGGACGCGATGAAGCCGTCGCCGTTGCGTTCGGATCGGTCAGCTTGGCGATGCCAAAGTCGATGACCTTCACTGTGCCTTGCGGTGTGACAATCACATTCCTGGCATGCAAATCGCGATGCTGAATCGCGTGGAGATGGGCGAACTGTACCGCGTCGCAAACCTGTAGAAATAGCCAGATGACGGCTTCGGTGTCCAAGTCTTTTGTTTCACAATAATCGGCGATGGAATCACCGACGATGCGCTCCATCACCAGATACTGCTCACCCTCGTGAATGCCGCCATCGACGAATCTGGCGATGCCATCGTGGCTAAGTTGTGCCAAGGCCTCAATCTCACTCGCGAAGAAATTCTTCTCGTCGTCCGAGTAGCCTACCCTTTGGATGAGTTTGACGACTAGATCCCACTGGTCTCCCGACCCCGCCTTCCGGGCCAGATACACTTTCCCCATTCCGCCTTCATCCAACAATGTGCCGATTTCATAATCTCCGCGACGCTCTCCTGGGGCGACGTCGCTCGCCGGTTGGTCGGGCGGAACCTCCGCCAGTTTCAGTAGGACTTGGACCCTTTCGATGACTTCCAGGTCTTCGCTCTTCAGGATCTCTTCCCATTCCGGTGGTGTCAGGCCCCAACAGCATTCGAACAGTTCCTCAACGCGTTTAGGATCGATCAAGTAGCAGTTTCCCTCCTGTAAGCTGAAGGCGCAACCAGCATGCGGATTCGCTCAGAAAAGTCGAAGAGCAGAATGCTGCGTGAAAAACGCCTTACACTGTGAGAACGGCTTCGGCCATCCAAAATCGTAAAATGCTTTTTGACCTTAACAACGCTGGACTCACCCCAGATGACATCTCCTCCGCCCACGGTCGGTTTGAGATATGGGCTTCTGTCGATGGGCATCTGGCAGGCGGTGCCATCACGATGGAAGGCGTGGAAGTGCATGACCCGCTGGCACTGCCTCCGCGGACTTTGGCGCATTGGGCGGCGTATCCGGAAGTAGCCGGGCACCTGCTCGCGGACGCCTACAAGACGATTGTTCGAGGAGAACCATTCCTTATCGTTGCGGACTCGAGTATCAACTCCATGTGGGTAAGATTCTTGTGGCTGGCGCTGCCAGCCCAGTGGGCCTCCAGGATTCCGTTCCTGTCGTTCACCCGCTCTCCATTGGACTGGTCCAAGGATGGTTGCGGGATGATCGCAGGCATACCTGAAGACGCCGTGAGGGATATCTGGAGTGTCCGACGGACGGCTGTGATTGTTAGCCTTGACGCGAGCGATTGGGCCACCGAGCCCGAGGAGCCGTTTGCGCGCTATTCGCGTCATGTCGTCCAGGTCTTGCAGGAAGAGTCCTCCCGGCTTGACGAACTGCGTCGCCTGATTTCCCGTTTCATGACCGGCTTCTCCGCACCAACGCCGGCTGAGATCGAAGGCTTGCGAATCGCGGTTGCTCTCGTGCGCCGGGGCCCGCTGCAGTTGCCGCCAGAAGGGCTTCCTTTGCCTGCCAGCATGCTTCTCGAAGAAGATGACCTTCCCTTGCTTGAACCGCAGGACCTGGTGCAGGTCTTACGCGGCCGTGGCCTCGATCCGCATTGGCAAAAGTTGATTCTCTACGAACTGGAACATCGGCCCGGCGATCCAAATCTCGCGGCTGTCGATTGGGACGCATGGCTGGCGGCTGATGCTTCCCCGGCGATGTGCGCCATGCTTGCCGCGGGGCAGTGGGAATCGTGGCGGACACAGACAAAGGCAAACTCACTCCTGCTTCGACAGGCGGGGCTGCTGTGGTGCATGTGCGACTATTGGCAGTCCCTCGAACGGGAACCCTTTCTCGAGCATTGGAAGCAGGTGGTCAAAGATATCGGGTCGCTCGACCCAAGCCAGCGATTCGACTATCCGGCAATCGCCTGGTTTGAGGACGAGCAGGCTGACGACGTCCGTCAACTCCGGCGAATCCCGGAACCGATAACCAACCTGGCTACCAAACCTCGGGCCGTTCCGCCTCCCTTGCCGGTAGCGTCCATCCCGCCCGAGTCGCCGGCCAAGTCTGGCGTGAAAAGTTTCTGGAGTAGATTCGGAAAGAAGAATGCTGACAATTGACACGATTGACCCGGCCGCTGGCGTAGTCGGCCATTACCCATTCAAGCCGGGAGAAATGCGATCATGGCACGCCTTGCCTGGCGCCAGTGCGATCCGAATCGTTCTGCGTGTGGACGGGATTGCGGTATTTCAGTCCGAGTTCGAGATCAAAGGCGATTCGGTCGTATCCTTCGAGATTCGTGAAACGCCGGTAGGATGGGAAGGGTCCACCGAGGGTGGCCGCCCCCTCGTGCCCCTTCCGTCCTCCCGGATCACGGCTCCGTCGACGCTTCGCGTCCTGCAGCCTGCAAGAGCTGTGGATGTTTTTTTCCTCATTGACGGCACGACACTGCATCCAAACGACAAGCGGGAATTCGAACCCTTTCTGCGAACGCCCGGATGGAAAGAAACACGTCAGAAATTCATGAAATTCTGGGAAGCTTTGCCGGCGGAATTCCCCGGTGGAGTTCGCGTTGGCGTCGGCGCCTTTGGTGATCAGTCCATGACGCCCGGACGATCGGATAACTACGTCCTCCAGCCAAAACAGTGGCGCATGACGCTTCCCGCCCAGACCGAGCGCGATTGGGCCGAACTTCGGGCGACGGACGGCGGGGATTTCATTGATGCTCTCGCCGACGGTTTGCATCGTTGCGCGGCGCTGCCTTGGCGGGTGGACGCCCGTAAACTTGTGGTCGTGTTTGGAGACTCTCCGGGATACTCGGTTCTACACGCGGGCCACGGGCCGGTCGCCCTGGCCGACGGCCAGTTGCGTGAGTACGATGTCTACCAGGAAGCCGGCGCGCTGCATGATCAAAATGTCGAAATCGCGACCATATTTCACAGTCCCTCGGCGGAAGGCTTACGGGATCGAACCGACTTCGCCGCGGAATTGGTCGACTATGCCCGTGACCAATACTTGCGCCTCGCGAGCCAACCCGCCTGGAGCTTGACCTCGCCCGATTGGGATCCCGTCCGGTTCGCGGAGGCCTGGAAGAGCTGGACGGGAATGATTGCGCGCGGGGCAAGCCCCCCGATTCAGCCAACCGAATAGCCCCGCGTCCGCGCCAATCCCTTCGATTGAGCTGAGCAAATTCCATCGTCTCCAACGCCATCGTTTGTAACCGGAAGGATTTCAGACCGGTTCGGAGAAACTTAGATGAAAATTTCACAGTATGTACTCGTTTTCGGTGTCTTGGCGAGCATTGCGTCCAGCCAGGACATCGCGATCAGAAACCGCAAGATCGAGTCAAAGACGGTCGTCGCTCGCGGCAGCGACGCGGATGACCTCCCCGCGATTGCGAAGGTGGACCCCGATCTGGTCAAACACTCAGACTCGCCCGAACTTGTGGACGTCTTCATCGTGTTGGCCGATCAACCCCAGGACAGAATCAAAAAACTGTACCTTGCGCCCGCCAGTGCGGTGATCGAGTCGCTGCACGCCGCAGTGGCGCGGGAATTGAAAAATCCAAAGCGTTCAGAAGTCCGCCTCAAGGAACTTGTAGCGGAGCGAGACCGGTTCGAGCAACAGGCCCGGCGCCGCACCATCGACGCCATTCTCGAGGCCATCCAGCCGGAGCAAGACGCTCTGACTGCACGGCTGAAGTCGGCGGGCGTCGTTCCCGGACGCACCTACTGGTCGATGAATATGATTTCGGCCCGAATGCCGGGTATGATGATCGCTCGAGTATCAGAATGGCCCGAGGTGCTCTCGGTGAAGCCCTCTCTCCGGCGCGACCTCGCGATGGACACATCGATTAAGACCACAGGCGCGTATGCGTTCCACGACGCCGGCATTCGCGGTTCGACACAGAACGTGCTGGTTTTGGATTCGGGTATCTCCAAATCCCATCCATACTTTTCCGGTTTGGACATCGAAGACCGGGTGATGCTCCTATCGGCCTCCAAACGCGACTGTTTCAATGACAATCCCTCTGACACCAGCGATAAACTCGGTCATGGAACCCTGGTTGCCAGCATCCTCACGAGCAGAGATCCGGCCGGAATGGTTCCAGGACTCGGGCGTCTTATCAGCTACAAAGTTGTTGCGGCCGCCCGGAACGTCGCAGGTTGCCCGTCGATGCTGATCGAAGAAGCGGATTGGATCGCGGCGATCGAAGACGCCGTCAAGCGATTTCCGATCCAAGTCATTAACATGAGCCTTGGCGGGAATGCCGGTACAGAAGACGATCTCGGCGCTTGGGTTACCGATCAAATTGCCGACACGCTTGATATCTCGATTGTCGCGGCGGCGGGCAACGACGGAGATTCCAGCAAGTTCTATCAGGTCGCCAGTCCCGCTGTCGGCCCCAATGTAACGGCTGTTGGCAATATCAATCACAATTCAACGGTGACCCGGATCGACGATGAACCGAATCCCAACTCCAGCAAGGGACCAACCCCTGGCGGTCGACTGAAGCCTGACCTCGCCGCGCCCGGAACGGCCATCGTAGGCGCCGACGCAGGCTCTTCCGGCCCCTCGCAGCCTGGCACGGGAAGCAGTTTTGCCGCACCACATGTTGCTGGAGGGTTCGCCCTACTGGCGGATGGTGGAATCCGTTCGTCGCTGCAGCGGCGGGCTGTCATGATGAACTCGACCGACAGCGATACCTTCTCCCGTTCGGTCGGCTTCGGACAAATGAACTTGGACCGGGCGTTCGCCCAGCGCGAATGGTCATTCAATGGAGCGTTGAAGTTGGCCGGCGGCAGGTACGTAATCTTGTTCGCGGGCAACCTAAACGGGGCCATGCGCACCACGATGGTTTGGAACCGCCACATTCGCTCGGTGGACGCCACCGCCAATCGCGCTTCCTGGTATCAGACAAACCTTAACCTGACGAGCTACATTTCCAGTGACGCCCGCTGGAGCTATGCTTCCGCCGGAGTCAAGGATAACGCCGAGCGAATCAGCTTCACGGAAGGGACCGCCCCAGTGGTCTTCAAAATCGATGTGCCGCCGAACGCGGCCGTAAGCGGAGATGAGGAGCCCTTCGCCATCGCGTTCTCCGATCCGAGCGTTCATCCTGTATTTGGTCCGGATCTCGAAGTTGGGTGCACGCCGGACAGGTCGCAAGCGATGCAACTCGGTGCCGTGAATCTCGATTGCACGGTGAAGAACAAGGGAGACCTGGATCTGCCTCCCAACGCCCTGACTCGCTTGTTCTATCGGAATCCCTGGACCAAGCAAGAGCGTTTCTTTGAGCTGCCCGGTCTCCGCGCAGGCGCCGAGGTCCGACAGCGGATTACGTTGGCCTTGCCCGTCAACGCGGTCATTGGCAAGACGCAGGTGGATCTCGCCGTCTTATCGCAGGCCTACGGAGAGGACTGGTTCTCGGAAGCGCAGGCGAATGCGTTTACGGTTATTGCCCCGGCCGTGCAGGATTGCACGCCGGAATTCCGGGTCAATGCGACGTTCCCGCTCAGTTCCGCCGCTCAGACCTTCACTGTCGATTTGAAGTTCCCCGGTTTTAAGTCCGACAACCCCGGCTTCTGCAACTGGACCGTCGACGCGGGGAGTTTCGTGCGAGTCTACAACGCCCAGAACAGCGGCGTGACCCTGCTCAACGGCAGCGGAGGAAAGACCTTCACCTTCGTCGTGCCCGAGGCCAAGAGTTCATCGCTGACCAGCCGCTCGCAGGTGGTTGACATCCCGATCACCAGCCGGATCGAAGGCTCGGGTGCGCCGTCACCAGTGATCGTTCCCAAGCGGACTTTCACCGTTACCCAAACTTACTCCCGCTGAAGCGCGATCCGGAGAAGTAGGCGGTTCGATTCCGCCGCCTCCTTCTTCATGGAAAGCAAATGAATAAAC
>Ga0163144_10027912_pt1 | contig 10908 bp, 16 predicted proteins | sample OliLak19BULKMAT1_FD_123175 | JGI IMG/M metagenome (GOLD analysis project Ga0163144, IMG submission 123175) | Freshwater microbial mat bacterial communities from Lake Vanda, McMurdo Dry Valleys, Antarctica - Oligotrophic Lake LV.19.BULKMAT1 | ecosystem: Environmental > Aquatic > Freshwater >... | reverse complement strand
GCGTGGTTTACGCCTTGCGGTTCTACAAGACCATGTGGGTCTATCACCAATACGAGGAACGCCAGCAGCCATGACCGCCCGCCGTATCCCGATATTCTCGACGATCATCGTGCTGGCGGCGGTGGCGACGATGATCGCGTTGGGCGTGTGGCAGCTTGGGCGGATGGGTGAAAAGGCGGATTTGCTCGCTCGGTATGAAGTCGCTGCCAGTACCAGCGATGAGGTGGCCTTCCCGATGAAAGGTGATGGCGCCGAAGCATGGTTCCGCCGCAGCCGCCTGACCTGTGAGAATGTCACCAAGATTGAACCGGTCGCAGGCACATCGGCGCGCGGGGCCAAAGGGTGGGTGCTGCGCGCAACCTGCGAATCAGGCGTGCTGGTTGATCTGGGCTATTCACGCGACATTGCCACGCCCGAATGGACGGGCGGGGAAGTAACCGGCGTAGTCGCGCCCGGCCCAAGGCTTGTGGCTGATCCGGCGGTTGCGCGACTTGATGCGATGGCCAAGCCTGATCCCGGAAACCTGCCCAACAACCACTTGGCCTATGCCGGGCAGTGGTTCTTTTTCGCGCTGACGGCGCTCATCATCTACGTGCTGGCATTACGGCGGAAGCAGCGTTAGGCGCTTTCCCCCATGCAATATGTCTCAACACGCGGCAGCGCACCGGCGCTCGATTTCGAAGGGGTGACGCTCGCAGGCCTCGCCAGCGATGGCGGGCTCTATCTGCCGGTGGAATGGCCGCGCTTCAGTGCAGCCGAAATCCGCGCTCTTCGCGGGCTGCCCTACTGGCAGGTCGCCGCCACCGTCATGCGCCCGTTCATCGGTGATGCCCTCACCGAAGCGGAACTGACCACCGTCTGCCAGAAGGTTTACGGCACCAAATTCGCCCACGATGCGGTTGCCCCATTGGTGCAGCTCGATCAGCAGCACTGGCTGCTCGAACTGTTTCACGGCCCGACCCTGGCGTTCAAGGATGTGGCGCTGCAACTGCTCGGCCACCTGTTCGAGATTTTCCTCGAGCGCCGGGATGAGCGCCTCACCATCGTTGGTGCGACCAGCGGGGATACTGGCTCCGCCGCGATCCACGCTGTCGCCGGGCGGGAGCGGACCGAGATTTTCATGCTCCACCCCAAGGGCCGGGTGAGCGACGTGCAGCGCCGCCAGATGACCACGGTGCGGGCCCCCAATGTCCACAACCTCGCCATCGAAGGCAGCTTTGACGATGCGCAGGCGCATGTGAAGCGGATGTTCAACGACGCGGACGTCACCACCACGTTGAACCTTGGCGCGGTCAATTCGATCAACTGGGCGCGGCTGATGGCGCAGGTGGTGTATTACTTCACCAGCGCGCTGCAATTGGGCGCGCCCGATCGCAAAGTGGCTTATTCGGTGCCGACCGGGAATTTCGGGGACGTTTTCGCAGGCTATGTCGCAGCGCAGATGGGATTGCCGATTGAACGGCTGATCGTTGCCACCAATGTCAACGACATCCTCCACCGCGCGCTGGCTTCGGGTGACTATTCGGCGGGCGGGGTCACGCCAACGATCACGCCGTCGATGGACATTCAGGTGTCCTCGAACTTTGAACGGCTGCTGTTCGATCTCGGCGGGCGTGACGGGGCGGCGCTGGCCGCGCAGATGCACGGGTTCGAAGCGTCCAAGGCAATGCAGCTCACCAATGCGCAGCGCGAAGGCGCAGCGGCGCTGTTCGCCAGCCAAAGCGTCAACCAGATCGAAACCGCCCGTGCGGTGCAATCCGCCTATCGGGGCGCGCAGCAGGTGATCGATCCGCACACGGCGGTGGGCCTTGGCGCGGCCCATGCGCTGGCAGGATTGGGGGCAGCGGCGGGCGCGATTGATCCGGCGATTCCGATTGTGACGCTGGCCACCGCGCACCCGGCCAAATTCCCCGACGCTGTGGAACGCGCCATCGGCCTGCGCCCGGCGCTCCCCGCCCGCGTGGGTGACCTGTTCGGGCGTGAGGAAAGCTTTGTCGAACTGGCGGGGGATTATGCCACCGCCCGCGATTATGTGCTGGAACACGCTGCGGGTTCCTGGGCCGGATCGAAGGCGTAATGGCAACCCTCGTCCAGCAACCGCTGGTGATGGAATGCGCCGGGTGGGACTCCTATCGCCTGCTCGATAGCGGGGCAGGGCGCAAGTGGGAGGCGTTTGGCCCCCATGCCTTCATCCGCCCCGAACCCCAAGCCATGTGGCAACCCCGCGTCCAAGGTGCGGATGGCGCCGATTGGCCCGCGGCGGGCGAATTCATCCCCGGATCGGACGAGGACGGCGGCGGGCGCTGGAGCTTCACCGAAAACCTGCCCGAAGACGGCTGGCCGCTGGCGTGGGACGATGTCCGCTTCACCGCCAAGCCTACCCCGTTCCGCCACCTGCAATTCTTCCCCGATATGGCCCCGGTGTGGGACTGGATGCGCGGGCAGCTTGATCCTCCCCGGAGCGGGGAGGGGGACCATGCGCAGCATGGTGGAGGGGCAGGTGCGGCGGCTCAAGACATTGAAGGTTCGGAACACCCGCCCGTGCCCCTCCACCCCGAGGCTGACGCCTCGCGGTCCCCCTCCCCCGCTGGGGGAGGATTTGAGACCCTCAACCTGTTCGGCTACACCGGGCTCGGCAGCCTTGCCTTGTCGCGCCATGGCAAGGTGACCCACGTGGACGCCTCGAAGAAATCCGTGGCGCAGGCGCGCGAGAATGCCGCGCTCTCGCAAATGGAGGATCGCCCGATCCGCTGGCTGGTGGACGACGCGGCCAAATTCACCGCGCGCGAAGTGCGGCGCGGGCGGCGGTACGATGGGATTATCCTCGATCCGCCAAAATTCGGGCGTGGGCCCGATGGCGAAGTGTGGCGGCTGGAGGAGCATCTGCCCGGCCTCGTCGCCGATTGCGCCAAGCTGTTGGATGCCGACAGCCGCTTCCTGTTCCTCACCGTCTACGCTGTGCGGATGAGCAGCCTTGCGATCGCGGGCTTGCTGCAAGAGGCTCTGGCGCACCTGCCGGGGCAGATCGAACACGGCGACCTGGCGGTGCGCGAAGAAGAAGCCAAAGGACTGGGGGGTTCGCGCCTGCTGCCCACCGCAATCTTCGCGCGCTGGAACAATCCCGGCTAAAGGCCTGCACCATGACCGATTCGCTCATCTTAGAAGTCGCCGATCTCGAAACCGATGTCCTCACCGGCATCTATTCCGAGGAGACCGGCAAGCCGCAGCCGCTGCGCATCACCATCGCGGCGCGGTATGCCGTGGCGGATCGCTACGATCCCGACACGCCGCTCGATGCATCGAAGAATTACATGGACCTCAAATTCGCCGCCACCGGCGGGCTGCCGCAGGGCGTGCATTTCAAGCTGATCGAGGCGGTGGCGGATCACATCTGCCAGACGCTGTTCGTGCAGGATGCGCGGGTGGCGGCGGTAACGGTCAAGATCGTGAAGCTCGCCATTGCTGAGGCGAACGAGAAAATCGGCATTACCCTCCACCGCGAACGCCCGGCAGGTAACGGGGCATAGCGCGATGATGCGGCAGATCGAAATCGGCCTGCTGCCGGACACGGCGCTCGATGCGATGGGCGCGTTCATGGCGTTCCACCTCGAATCGGCCCGCGCGCTGCTGGCCGAGGCGGATTGCACCGCGCTCGTGATTATCCTGCCGCCTGCGCCGCACGACCACCGCGATTGGCGGCTGGCCCTTGCCCGCGATCTGGCGCGCGAAGTTACCCCGAAACGGGTCAATGTCGTCGCTGGCAACCCCGGGACGCCGCGCGATGCCACCTTACGCTTTTTGGCAGATGCGCACGGGGTGACAGGGCAGTATCTGGTGTGTCATGACAGCGACCGTGCCCTTAAACCAACCTCGCAAGCCTGATCTGATCGTGCTGAAGGACCCGGCTGCGGCCCAGCCGCCGCTGGTCGACAGTTTTCAGCGCCGGATCACCTATCTGCGCCTGTCGGTGACCGACCGGTGCGACCTGCGCTGTTCGTATTGCATGCCCGAACGCATGACCTTCCTGCCCAAGCGCGAAGTGTTGACGCTGGAGGAACTCTACGATCTCGCCACCGGCTTCATCGCGCGCGGGGTGACCAAGATCCGCATCACTGGCGGCGAACCGCTGGTGCGGCGCGACATCGTCGACCTGTTCACGGCATTGGGCCGCAGGCTGGGGCATGACCTGTCGGAACTGACGCTGACCACCAACGGCACCCAATTGGCCGCCCATGCCGATGCGCTGGCGAAGGCGGGTGTGCGGCGGGTGAATATCTCGCTCGATACGCTCGACCGGGCAAAGTTTGCCGAACTGACCCGGCGCGATGCGCTGCCGCAGGTGCTGGAGGGGATCGCGGCGGCCAAAGCGGCGGGGCTGAAGGTGAAGCTCAATGCCGTGGCGCTGAAGGGTGTGAACGAAGGCGAGCTACCCGATCTGATTGCCTGGGCGCATGCTGAAGGGCATGATGTCACGTTGATCGAAGTCATGCCGCTGGGCGATGTCGAGGAGGAACGGCTCGACCAATATCTGCCGCTCGATGATGTGCGGCGCGCTCTGGAGCAACGCTGGACGCTGACCGACAACGCCTACGCCACCGGCGGCCCGGCGCGGTATGTCGATGTGGCAGAGACGGGCGGGCGGCTGGGCTTCATCACCCCGCACACCAACAATTTCTGCGCGAGCTGCAACCGCTTGCGGGTGACCGCGACCGGGCAGCTGTACCCGTGTCTGGGCGGGGGCGAGCAGGTCGATCTGCGCAGCGCGTTGCGCTCTGACACGCCCGAAGCGGGGCTGGCGGCGGCGCTGGATGAGGCGCTGCGGATCAAGCCGGAAAAGCACCATTTCCGCATGGACGCGCGCGGCGCTGATCCGGCGACCGCGCGGCACATGTCGATGACGGGCGGTTGAAGTGATCACGGTCGTTCTGCTCGGCAAGCTCGCCGATCTGGCGGGCGCTCCGACGTTGACGTTGGCCGGGCCGCTTGATTGGGCTGGGCTGCGTGCGGCATTGCCGTCCGCCTTGGCTGAAGCCATCGTCGATCCGCGAAACCGCGTGGCGCTCAACGGTGCGCTGATGGCAGACAAGGCGACATTGCAGGCGGGTGCGGGCGACGAAATTGCCCTGCTGCCTCCCGTCTCGGGCGGCTGACCATGCCGATGCGCGACATTCGCCTGCTCACTGAAATGTTCATCCCCGGCACGCTGATCGGGCCGTTCACGCAGGCCAATCCGGGGCTGGGCGGGGTCTGCACCTTTGTCGGCGAGGTGCGTTTTGATGAGGGCGTCGAAGCGCTCGAACTCTCGCATTACGTACCGCTGACCCTGCCGGGGATGCACGCGCTGGCCGACCGTACGTTTGCGCGGTTCGAACTGATGGGCCTGTTGATGGTCCACCGCGTTGGCCTTATGCGCCCGGGCGAGCCGATCGTCTGCGTCTCGGCCGCCGCGCTGCACCGCCGCGATGCGATCGATGCAGTCGATTTCTGCATGGACCATCTCAAAAGCGCCGCATGGTTCTGGAAGCGTGAGCAGCGCACGGGCGAGTGGCACTGGATTGAACCGCGCGCCGGTGACCACCGCGATCTGGCGCGCTGGCAAAGCTGATTTGATCCGCGTCAAAGCAAGTCCGCGCGCGGCCCGGTAAATCCTCTCCAACACAGGAGAGGAACCACCGTATGAGCCACATCGTCCACGACCTTATCGCCCGCGGTGATGCCCGCGTTGTCGAACAACCCGCACCCGCACCCGCACCCGTTGCAGTGCGCCATCAGGTCGAAGCCGACCGCAATTTCGGCCTGCCCACCGCGCTCTATGGCGCCACGATTGCCTGCTATCTCGGCTTTCTGGTGATTGTCGGCAGCGCCTTTGCCAACCCGGTGCTGGCGATCCCGATGGCGATCATCGTGCTGTTGATCGTCGCCGCGTTTGGCGTGCCGGCGATCTGGACGCGCCTGCAGGGCAATATGTCCGCGCCGGAAACACTCGGCGAATTTGAAACGCGCGGGATCATGACCAACACCGGGCGTCTGAGCGCAAGCGAGGCGACCACGCAGGTGCTGATCCTGCCGGTGCTACTAGTCGCTTGGGGCCTTGCGGTGGCGGTGATTGCCGCGATTGTCGCCTAGCCAGCCGTTCGAATTTTTGCCCCAGACTGCGGGGCGGTGGCCGAAGGGTTACCGCCCCGATATTTCGTGGAGCAGTGCAGCGTTGCGCAACCTGATGCCGCGTTTGCCCTCGCGCTGGATCGCGCCGATGTCTTCGAGTTCGCCGAGCTTGCGGCTGACGGTTTCGATCGTCAGGCCGAGCATATTGCCAATCTCACCGCGGGTCAGCGGCAGTTCGAAATGTTGCGCAAGATGGCATGAACTGTCGCTCGCCGCGGCGGCGAAATCGTGGAGCAGGGCCGCGAGGCGCGCTTCGGCGCTGGCGTGGCCTGTCAGTTCAAGCAGATTGCGGCTTGCCAACAAATCAGCCTGACTGCGGCGCAGCAGCGCGCGCGCCATCGCCGGATAATCCTCAATCGCCCGCTCGATATCGGCCCGCGCAAAGGTGCACAGCCGGCTTTCGGTCAGCGCCACCACATCGTGATGCGCAAACGGCGCGAACAGCTCGCCGATGAAGCCCGCCGGGTGGACCAGCGCGAGGATCTGTTCATTGCCGTCGACATCCACCGCCGACACCTTCAATGCGCCGGTCAGCAGCGTGGCGCAGGCGGCATTCTCGTCGCCTGCGGCAAACAGCATTTCGCCGCGTTTCAACGTGCGGGTGCGCCCGGCGGTAGCCATCGCGCCGCGCTCTTCGGGGGTCAGCACCGCACAGGCGGCGGTTTCATTGACCGGGCAGGTGGCGCAGGTGAGATTCATCGCCCCATCGCTTCCCACAATCGCGCCATGGCGGCGTCTTCGCGGGCGAGCAGCGCGGCGACTTCCGCCTGCGTTGCGGACAGGGCCGGATCGGCGGACAGGGCGGTCGCGGCATCGACGGTCAGCAGATCAAGATCGGCCAGCACCGCAGACGTTGCCCCGCGCTTGGTCGAAAGGTCAGCCATCGCCACCAGCGCAGCAGCGCGGGCGTTGGTTTCAACAGATTGCCCGGAAGCGGCGCGCGCAAGCGGCGCAGTCGCACTTTCCTGCGCCAGAAACGCCGCGTGTGCGCTTTGCGCCCGGCCGCGCAGCGCGGCGATGGTCGCGGGACTGGTCAGGGGCCGAATCGGTGCAACGGTTTCAGGCGCAGTCGATACCGGAGCAGCCCCTGTCTCAAACGGGCGCAGCGCCAGCGAGGGATAGCGTCCGTTATCCGCCGCGCAGGCGCTCAGCGCCGCAAGCAGCCCCAAAACGGCAAGTTTTTTCAGTTTTACGTCCATATCGATACCATGGCGCGTTACCATGGCGCTCGCCAATGGCAAAGCAGACTGTCAGATTCTGCGACAGTGCGCTTTGGGCGATTTTGGGCGTTTTGGTTCGGTTTTGCCGCGTGGGGGCGTTGACTTGGCATAGGCTTTACCCTAACGGCACCCATCTTTCCGGGGCTGCATTGTCGCATGCCTCGCATTGCCGTTCGGTTGGTCTGGTGTCACCTGCCCACCCGCACATGGCTCAAGGTTGAGAGTATATAGACATGTTCGCGATAGTGCGCACGGGCGGCAAGCAATACCGGGTTGCCGCCGGAGACAAGATTGCCGTTGAAAAGCTCGCAGGCGAAGCCGGCGACACCATCACGCTGGGCGACATCCTGCTCGCTGGTGAAGGCGACGAACTGGCCGATGCTGCCAAGGTGACCGTTTCGGCGGAAATCATCGCGCAGGCCAAGAGCGAGAAGGTGATCGTTTTCAAAAAGCGTCGCCGTCACAACTATCGCCGCAAGAACGGCCATCGCCAGCAGATGACCCTGCTGCGCATCACCGCTGTGGGCGCAGCGGAAGCCAAGGCTCCGGCCAAGAAAGCCGCCGCCAAGAAGACCAAGAGCGATGCACCGGCCGAAGCCGCTGCATCTGCTGAATAAGGAGCGACTGAACCATGGCACATAAGAAAGCAGGCGGTTCGTCGCGTAACGGTCGTGATTCGGCCGGTCGTCGTCTTGGCGTGAAGAAGTTCGGCGGTCAGGAAGTGATCGGCGGCAACATTATCATCCGCCAGCGCGGCACCCGCGTGTATCCGGGCGTGAATGTCGGCATCGGCCGCGATCACACCCTCTACGCGCTCGACGCAGGTGTGGTGCGATTCCACGGCGGCAAACTGGGGCGCAAATACGTCTCGGTCGACGCGATGGCGCAAGCCGCCGAATAATCGGATGATTCGCGAAAGGGATCATTCGCAAGGATGGTCCCGGTTGGTGCCTAGCCCTCAAGCAGCGAAGCGATAGGGCAACAAAGGCAACCAACCATGCTGAGGGAGATGGAACCATCCTCGTTTTGAGGGGCTCCGTCTCCCTTTTTGCATTCTCCCTCGTAAAGTCGTGAAATAACAAAGTTTCGCGGCCACGAAATTGTCATGCGCGGGCCCTAGTGGCGGGCGCGGGGCGAGGAAGGGAGAACTCGTGTTCCACCGCACTGAAAGACTGTTTCTGAGGCCTGCCTTCTCCGAGGATTGGGAAGCCATTCTCGCGGGCATCGGCAGCGACGCAGCGATCGCGCGCAATCTCGCGCGTGCACCCTGGCCTTACGGTGAGGACGCCGCACGCAGCTTTGCCGCGCTCCCGCAGAACCCGCGCCTGCCGCATTTCCTCGTGACCCTGCCCGGCACCGGGGTGATCGGCAGCGCCGGTATGGGCGAGCATCACGAACAGCCGGAGATCGGTTACTGGATCGCGCGCCCTTACTGGGGCCACGGTTTCGCCACCGAAGCCGCGGGCGCGGTTTTGCGGATCGCGCGCGCGCTGGGCCACGGGCGGATCACGGCGGGGCATTTCGCCGACAACCCCGCATCGGGCAGGGTTCTTCGCAAGATCGGGTTCCGGCCAACTGGGCAAATCGCCAAGCGCCACAGCCTCGCGCGCGGCGAGAAGGTCGATTCGGTTGAATACGTGCTGGATTGCGACGGTGATGCCGCCCCGTTTCCGTTCAAGCATGCTGCTTGATAATCTGCCTGTTTTTGGGCCTGTTTTTGGGCCTGAGTGAAGGTGCGGATATGGGCGGGGCGCGCGGCTTGTTCGCAGGCCTGAAAGCGCCTAACCCTTTGTTCCGATGAAACCACGCAAGCGCCTTTCCCCTGAAGAATCACGCAGTTCCGCGCTGGCGGCGGCGCGCGCGCTGCTGATCGAAAGCGGGCCGCAATCGGTTACGCTGAAAGCGGTATCGGCACGGATCGGGCGCACGCATGCCAATCTGTTGCACCATTTCGGTTCGGCATCAGGCCTGCAAAAGGCGCTCGCAGAACATCTGGCGCGATCAGTGTGCGAGACGATCATCGATGCCGTGCGCGCCACGCGGGCCGGATTGGGATCGGCGCGCGAAGTGGTGGATCTGGCATTTGATGCGTTTGACCGCGAAGGCGCAGGCGCGCTGACGAGCTGGATGCTGCTGACCGGCAACGAAGACGCGCTCGACCCGATTATCGGCACAATCCATGATCTTGTGCACGAAATCGCGCCCGAGGAAGCCAACCATGATCCGGGCGAACGCCGCATCCACCGTGAAACCTTGACCCTGGTGCTGATGGCGCTGGGCGATGCGTTGATTGGTGGGGCGTTGGCCAAGGCGCTCGGTTTGCCGCGCGATGCGGCGCGCGAACGGGCGGTGGCGATGCTCGAAGCCTCGCTCGCCGATTATGTCCAAGCCTAGTTTTGGGCAGGCCTAGCTTTCTGGCGTCAACACACCGGCGCTTTGCCATGCGGGCAGGGCGGCAGGATCAAGGCTTTCCGCCCGCAGGTGATCAACCGCAAAGCCAAGGTTAGGATAGGCCGCCACCCGGCGCGCTTCGTCTGACGCGGCCAGCGATACCACCACCAGCCGCCGGTTGACCTTCTGCCGCCAGTTCATCCGGGCGGTGTTTTCCTGCCCGACATAGCAGCCCTTGGTGAAGCTGACCCCGTTCAGTTCGACCGCGTTGGTTTCCAGCCACAGGATATCGCCCAGCTCAGCCCGCCCTTCCGGCACGCCGAGCGTCAGGCGGTGGATCAGCCAGGCGGCATCGGCGCTCGCTCCGCCTGCCGGGGCAAGCCAGCGATAGCCCAGTTCGGGCAGGCGCGGATCGGGGACGGCGCCGGTGGCTTCTTGCGAGCTCCAATGCACGCCGAGCGAATCGTCGCGGGCAATGCCGATCTTGCGCCGCAGCCGGTACATCGACAGGCGTTTCGCCAAATCGTCAGCCACGTCCGCTTCGCAATCGAGCAGCAAGTCTGCGCTGTCAGGTTCCTTGGCGCCCCACACCAGAAAATCGAACAGGTGCTTGCCCTGTGCGCTCAGCAGCGCGGCATAGCAGGGCAGCGGCCCCTGCACGTCATTGGTGACAAGCCCTTGCAGGAAGGCAGCGACATCCTCGGTATCGTCCAGCGGGGACATGCGGATAATCGCGCGGGTCGTGAGATGGGTTGCAGTCATGCGTGACAGATAGGTGGGCGCGTGGCTAAGGGGAAGGGATGACTGACCGCCTCACGATCCGCCGCCCCGATGACTGGCACCTGCATTTCCGCGATGGCGCGATCATGCGCGACGTGGTGCCCTACACCGCGCGGCAATTCGGGCGGGCGATCGTGATGCCCAACCTTACCCCGCCGGTCACGACGATGGCGCTCGCCGCCGCCTATCGCGATCGGATTTTGGCCGCCGTGCCTGAGGGCGTGCAGTTCACCCCGCTGATGACCTGTTATCTGACCGACTCCACCGATGCCGATGATCTGGCGCGCGGAGCGGCGGACGGCGTGTTTACTGCGGCCAAGATGTATCCCGCCAACGCCACCACCAATTCGGC
>Ga0163144_10027911_pt1 | contig 10908 bp, 11 predicted proteins | sample OliLak19BULKMAT1_FD_123175 | JGI IMG/M metagenome (GOLD analysis project Ga0163144, IMG submission 123175) | Freshwater microbial mat bacterial communities from Lake Vanda, McMurdo Dry Valleys, Antarctica - Oligotrophic Lake LV.19.BULKMAT1 | ecosystem: Environmental > Aquatic > Freshwater >... | reverse complement strand
CCGGCGAGCCTGAATGAGCCAGCTCTCGACCTGCCGCCCCGGGCGGCCACCGAACCCGCATTGAACTCATCGGCCACTGCGTGCGTTGCCGCACAGACTCGGCGCGCCGTAGCGCTCACGATGTGAAGGTGTTGGTGCTTCTCAGCTGCATCAGGCGACACTCGACATTCCGTTGAGCGGCCGATCCACCCAAGCAGACTCTTTGTGAACAACATCATCGATGCGGCCATTTTGGCCGGTAACTTCAAGACCTTGGCCGCCGCTTTGACTACTGCCGACCTGCTGGACACGCTCAAGGGCACCGCACAGTTCACGGTGTTCGCGCCCACCGACAACGCCTTCGCCAAACTTCCGGACGGCACCGTGGACAAGCTGCTCAAGGACTTGCCTGTGCTCAAGTCCATCCTCACCTACCACGTGGTCAGCGGCAAAGTCATGGCCGACGACGTCATAAAGATGGACGGCAAGAAGGCCAAGACGGTCAACGGTTCCGATTTGAAGATCGGCACCCAGGGTGGCGTGAAGCTTAACGGCACCGTGCACGTCACGAAGAAGGACATCGACTGCCGACAACGGTGTCATCCACGTCGTCGACATATTGTTGATGCCCAAGTGACGGTCGCCGAGGCATTCCGGTCACGCCCCGGCGTCGGCGCTGGCTACACGACATGCTGATCGTTGCGCTGCAAGCGTTGTTGTTGATGGTCATGTTGGCCTTCGGAGCTTGGCTGCTGAGCCTGAGCAAGAACGACGTCAGCATCGTCGACAGCTTCTGGCCGCTGCTCATCCTGACGGGCGCAGCGACTTACGCATTGGCCGCGCCTGAGACCGGCCCGCGCACGCTCGTTGCGGTCGCCTTGGTCGCGCTGTGGGCCGTGCGATTGGCCGCTCACATCACCTGGCGCCATTGGGGTGAACCCGAGGACCACCGCTACCAGGCCATCCGCGCTCGCAACGAGCCCCATTTCCGCTGGAAGAGCCTGGTGCTGGTGTTCGCCTTGCAGGCCACGCTGGCGTGGGTCGTCTCCTGGTCGGTGCTTGCCGCTGTCGTGAACCCGCAACCGTGGAACTGGCTCGACACGCTGGGTGTGTGCGTGATCTTGGCCGGTGCCTCGTTCGAAGCCGTGGCGGACTGGCAGCTGGCTCGCTTCAAGTCCGACCCAGCCCATCGCGGGCAGGTGATGGATCGCGGCTTGTGGCGGAACTCCCGCCACCCCAACTACTTCGGTGAGTTCTGTGTGTGGTGGGGCTTCTATCTGGTCGCGCTGTCGGCGCAAGGCTGGTGGGCCATCGCCTCGCCCGTGCTGATGACGGTTCTGCTGCTCAGGGTTTCGGGCGTCGCGTTGCAGGAGAAGGACATTGCCGAGCGACGTCCCGGCTACCGCGATTACATCGCCCGAACCAACGCCTTCTTCCCAGGCAGGCGACGGCAGACGAGCCAGGGAGACGTGACCACATGATTGCCTCGCACGACGGGTCGGCGTGCCCGACTCCAAAAATGCTCTGTTGCGCGCCGCACAGACGCGTGCATCCGACTTGGGCGCGATAGCCACTCCTTTGCGAGCAGATCTCAAAGACCGCTTGACGCCGACCCGCGTCAACGAGTTTTCCTAAACAGCAAATCGAAACAGGATGAAACCAACATGTTGAACTACCTCGCTGCATACGGTGCCATTGCGGTGGTGATGCTGGCCGTCGATCTACTCTGGCTCGGTGTCATCGCGAAGTCTTTCTATCGCGACGGCATCGGGCATCTGATGGCAGATCCGCCCAATCTGGTGGCGGCCGGCGTCTTTTACTTGCTGTACCCGGTCGGCGTGTTGCTCTTTGCCGTTGCACCAGCGCTCTGGTCCGGGGCGGTGGGACTGCTGCCGTGGTCGCGCGCAGTGCTCGCCGGCGCGATGTTCGGCTTCTTTGCCTATGCCACCTACGATCTCAGCAACCTGGCCACGTTGAGGGGCTGGCCGTTACGTCTGACTCTGGTCGATATCGCTTGGGGCACGGCGCTGACCGCCGCCGCAGCCGCGGCGGGCCGCTGGGTGCTGGGGCGCATGACATGAGTCGCGCCTGGTGTCACGACACAGCAATAGCGATGCAAAGGAAATGCTGATCTATCTGCGCACGCAGAATCTGCAGGCCATGTAGTCGCTGCTGGCAGTGGCTCGGTTTAGCCAAACCAGATGCCACCGACGGGCTGCGCCTGATGCTTGAGGTTGAGCACCAGTTGTTGAGCGCCAGGTGTTTTTCAGCCACCAACCGCTGTAACACCACTTCGACTTCTTCACTAAAAATCGGTGCTGCAAAGCCTTGGCCCCAAGCCTCTTTGAGGAGGGTATCGACGATGTCGGTGCGGGGATACTCAACGGCCAGCGGGCCTTCGGTGGCTATGCAGCGCATCAAAAACCGGGTTTTGCAACTTTAGGCTTGTTACAAAGCCCAATTTTCTTGCACGAAGCTATTCGAGCACGCAAAGAAAAGCCAGAAAAGCACACTCGCTCGTGGCCAGTCCGGTCTTGCGCTTTGGTTGTACTGCCCTCAACGCCGCTGACACGGATTTGGTCTTGAGCAGCAGCGCCAGCACTTCGGGGTGAATATAGGACTTGCGGCACACCGCCACGGTGTTGCCAAGCAGGTGCGCCACCTCTGCAATCAGCAGGTTGGCGGCGGCGGCAGTGATCGCTGTCTGCGCCGCTTCGTCCAAATGCATGAACAGCGCCAGTGCCGTGGCGCTTCCGTGCCAGGTGCGAAAGTCCTTTGCGGTGAAGTCGCCACCGCTGGCTGTGCGCAAGTAGTCGTTGACCTCGGCAGACCCGACACTGTGCAGCTGCCCGGCGTCGTCAAGGTACTTGAACAGCTCTTGCCCCGGCAGCGCCTGGCAGCGTTGGACGATGCGGGCTACCCGCTTGTCTTCGAGCGCGACTTCATGCTCTACCCCGCTTTTGCCGCGAAACTTCAGGCGCAGCTTGTCGCCATTCAACGCTACATGCCGCTTGCGCAGCGTGGTCAGGCCATACGACTTATTGGTGCGCGCGTATTCGTCGTTGCCCACCCGGACCATGGTGGTGTCGAGCAACCGCACTAGCGCCGCCATCACAGCGGGCTGGCTGACAGTGGCATCCGCAGGCTGCACCAAGTCGCGCGTGACTTTAGCGCGAACGCGTGGCAGTGCCGAGCCAAACGCTACCATGCGGTCAAATTTGGTTTCGTCGCGCGCAGTGCGCCAGTCGGGGTGGTAAAGATACTGTTTGCGGCCCCGCGCATCGCGTCCGGTTGCTTGCAAATGCCCTTGGGGCGACGGGCAAATCCAGACGTCGCGATAAGCCGGGGGAATTGCCAATTTAGCCAGGCGTTGGCGTTCAGCCAAGCTGGATACGGTTTGTCCGTTGTCGTTGGTATACGAAAAGCCCTTGCCGCGGGGGCGGCGGCGAATACCTGGGGTGTCGTCACTGCTGTGGCGCAGTCCAGCGGGCATGGCGGGTGCTTCAGTCAAATTTGAGAGGGCTGTGATGGATGTGCGCTGGGCCGATTTCGCAGGCGCTTTGCGTTTTGCGTTTGGCAAGGGCGCGGCGCGCGCGCGCGTGGATGTGGCAGTCATAAAACAAGCGGGCTGGAATTGTGGAAGTGCCGAGTTTAACGCAAGCTTACCCAGCCGGGCGCGGTTTGCGCAGTCGTCCTACGGCGGTTTTAGGGCTTGTTTACCAGCGCAGCGGCTGCCTGCGGCCGTACAATTTATTTTGCTAGTGGGACTTCAAGCGACAACGCGAAGTACAAATGCACAAACCGAGAAGAAGGACGCAAAATGACTACCGCCAAGACCGGCCTGTACGCCAATATCCACGCGAAACAAGAGCGCATTGCGCGCGGCAGCAAGGAGCACATGCGCAAGCCCTCAGACCATGGGGCACCTAGTAGCGAGGACTTTGAGAAGTCTAAAAAGACCTCTAAGTCTAAAAAAACTACAAAATAGCGCGTCGCCGTGAGGGACGACGGGCGCTCGACCTTCATCCCTCAACCCTCAGCCGCCTATACAAAAGGCGAGACCTACGGCAGGCTTCGCCATTCATCAGCGTCTGACCGAAAGGCCAGCGCGATGTGACGGTGACGACGGACCTCGACTTCGACGCGGGCACGGATGACGCTGGCGCGGTCGCTGCGATCAACAACATCGAGTAGCAAGTTCGCGAACGTTTCCCGATCACCAGCCGTCCCATTGCCTGCACTGCCCAAGCCCGGTCCTCCGTGAGCACTACAACAGACAACCAGCAGACATGTCTACATCCAGGCGGGGCGTGGTCTGCGACTCGCTGGTCGCGTATGTTGCCCCCATGCTTGTTGATCGGCGGCGCTTGCCGATTCCGTCGCCATCGAGGCCGAAACCGAAACCAAGCCTGCGCGAATGCACAGATACAGCGCTATAAGTTGTGCCGCCAGAACGAGCTGGCATCGATTCAACTCTGTGCGCCAGCGTACAGACGCATATAGACACGATGCGGATCATAGGATCTTCAACACCGCGCAGATTAACCCCTCCACTTCACAAACCACCAACGGAAAGCCACCAAATGCCTACAGACACCGTCGCCGAACAGCACCTGTGGCCCCTAATCAAGGGCATCAAGTTCGCCATGTTCACCACCCACGAGGGCAACGGCCACCTGCATTCGAGGCCGATGACGACACAGAACAAGACCATGCCCGATGACAAGCTATGGTTCTTCATGTCAGTCAAGGGGGGTGCAGTGCAGGAGCTTGTACAGCAGGCGCAGGTGAACATCAGCTATGCCGACACAGGAGAGGATGTTTACGTTTCGGTGTCCGGTTCAGCCGAGGTGGTTGACGACAAAACCCAGCGCGAGGCACTGTGGACGAAGTTCTCCCAGGCATGGTTTCCGGGCGGCGTGGACGATCCGGACCTGGCCTTGGTTCGCGTGACGGTGAGCCACGCGCACTACTGGAACGCGAATGAAAGCAAGCTGACTCAGTTGTTCGTAATGGCCAAGGCTGTGTTCACCGGCGAAAAGCCTGCGCTGGGCGAGTCGGGCGAGGCGTCGCTGGGCAGCGGTTCCAAAACGGAATGACTTTCGGTGCCTGGCGTCCGGCAGGCGCAGCAGTGCTCACCGCCGCACCCTGTGCGATTGGCTGCGTCGGACCAGCCTGGGCGCTTTAGGGTGCCCGTTTCTGGCCAAGCGCAACCTCGTGACCTGGAAGCGCAAGGAAGCCTGCCGATTGTCCCGGACATGGCCACTTTGTATATGCCCGACTCCAAGGCGCAGAGGAGCTATCCCGTCTCGGCGGCCTGACCCACGAACATCAATAACCCCGACGGACGCCATCCCATGACCTACCAAAGCATCAACCCCAACACCGGAAAGCTGCTCAAGACCTTCGAGTACCTGACCGGGGCACAGCTCGAAAAGTCGCTGGCCGCCGCCGACAACTGCTTCCAGACCTGGCGGCACAAGAGCTATGCCGAGCGTGCGGTCATCGTCAACAAGGCGGCTGCGCTGTTGCAAGCCCACGTCGATGACTTCGCCAAGCTCGCGACGCAGGACATGGGCAAGCGCATCGATGAGGCGCGTGGCGAGGTGAAGTTCAGCGCCGACATCCTGGCCTACTATGCGAAGCCCGCCGAGGCCTTCCTCGCGCCGGCAAAGCTGAAACCCAAGCTCGGCGAGGCGCACATGGAGAGTTCGCCCATCGGCGTGCTGTTCTGCGTCGAACCCTGGAACTTCCCGTACTACCAGTTGGCCCGCGTGGCCGGCCCGCAGTTGATGGCCGGCAACGTGCTCGTGGTTAAGCATGCCGCTTGCGTGCCGCAATGCGCCATCGCCTTCGAGAAGTTGCTGCTTGATGCCGGTGCACCCGTTGGCGCTTACACCAATCTGCTGATCTCCTACGAACAGTCCGACCGCGTGATTGATGATGCGCGCGTCAAGGGCGTGGCGCTGACCGGCAGCGTGGAGGCAGGCCGCAAAGTGGCAGCCCGCGCCGGCCAGAACCTTAAGAAGTCCACTATGGAACTCGGCGGCACCGACGCCTTCATCGTGCTCGACGATGCCGACATCGACACGGTGATTCCGTGGGCCGTGTGGGGCCGCATGTACAACGGCGGCCAGACCTGCTGCGCGGCCAAGCGCTTCATCGTTCTCGAGTCGATTGCTGACCAGTTCCTGGCGAAGTTCAAGACCGCATTGGAGGCCTTGAAGCCCGGCGACCCGATGCTTGAGGCGACCACCCACGGCCCACTGTCCACCGAATCCGCGCTGGTGAAATTGCTGGCGCAGGTGGATGCCGCCGTGAAGGGTGGCGCCAAGCTGTTGATGGGCGGCAAGCGCATCGACCGACCGGGCTGGTTCATGGAGACGACGATCCTCACCGACATCAAGCCCCTCAACCCTGCGTTCCGCGATGAGTTTTTCGGTCCGGTGGTGTCGTTCTTCCGCGTCAAGGACGAGGCGGCCGCCATTGCACTGGCCAACGATGCCGACTTCGGCCTGGGCGGCTCGGTGTGGACCAAGGACGAGGCCCGGGGCAAACGGCTCGCGAGCCAGGTCGACACCGGGATGATGTTCGTCAACAACCTCGACTGGGACGACGCCGACCTGCCCTTCGGCGGCATCAAGGGCTCTGGTTACGGACGCGAGCTGGGCCTCATGGGCATCCAGGAGTTCGTTAACAAGAAGCTGGTGCGCACCGGTCACTTCGCAGCCCCTATCTGACCTTGAGGGACATCCGATGACCGCTCCCGCCCAGCAAGTCCCCCGACACGAAACCGCCGACCTGGTTCATTACCAGCTGCCCCCGTCAAAGCCGAAGCAAATTATTGGTTTGCTTGGATGGCTCGCGATAAGTTTTGTTGCATCTGGCGTTGGAGCAATGGCGTCAATACGCGCCGCGACTTTTTACGGGCAACTGGTTCAGCCAAGTTGGGCGCCGCCGTCCTCAGTCTTTGGACCAGTCTGGACCATGCTGTACGCATTGATGGGCATCGCCGCATGGTTGGTATGGCGCGCAGGTGGCTTTCGCGCTAACCGTTCAGCGCTTACCTTGTTCCTGGTGCAGCTCGCGGTGAACGCACTTTGGAGCTGGCTGTTCTTTGCGTGGTCCCGCGGCGCTTTGGCATTCGCCGACATCGTGCTGCTTTGGTTGCTCATCGTTGCAACGCTTGTATCTTTCTGGCGGGTACGCCCACTAGCAGGCGCACTCCTCATTCCGTATCTGCTGTGGGTCAGCTTCGCTGCCGCACTCAATTTTTCTGTGTGGCAACTCAATCCGCAGATTCTGGGGTAAGGCATCGCGCAGAGTTAACTTGAGCAGATTGGGCAGTGGTGTTCAGCGATCTGCCGGCTTCTGTATTTGCCAGCCGGCTGCGCGGTGGCAATACCCCTAAGCGATATCAATCGCTAGTTTGCTAGCCCTGACCCCGCTTGTGCTAACAAATGGTTTGCAGTTGGCCGCGCAAAAGATAGGTTCGATTCAAATCAGGTCCGCTCCATGCAATGACCACAACAGGCTGAGTGAAACTAGGACGATTCCAAAAACTATTTTGAATACTTGCATCTATGAAGACTCATTTGCCAATCGATAAGTCAGCAGCGGTGTCTTGTGAAGGAAGTCACTGCTGGTGAGTTGCTGGAGTGCCATTAGGGCCAAGGCCGAATTAATTTCTTTACTATTGACGAGGTACGAAAATCAGCGCAATGTCGAACAACAGTATTAGCGGGTGTTTTGAAGCAAAAAGTGCTGGCAAGGCGCGCAAAAAGGGGGGTTAGCAAACAATCGTGGGTCCCCTATTGTTCTCCACCCAAAACCTGTATAGGCCGACAATCCGAAAGTTGACATGATCGCTGACCGTAACGAAATGCTGCACATCCTCGTCGCCGTGGATGGATCAGAACACGCGCTCGCCGCTGTCCGATGGGTCGCGCAGATGGCGTCCAATGGCGCTGCGCTGCGCTGCACGGTTCTGAACGTGCAAAAACCGATCCTGTCCGGCGAAGTCGGGGGAATCGCGCCAGCCAGCGTTGCGCTCGGTGAGCGCGACCGCTGCGCCGCCACCATACTTGAACACGCGTCGGCTATTCTCGGCAACAGCGGTGTCTCGTTCGCCGCTGAAGAACAGCTAGACGATGCTGCAACCGCCATTCTTGCGCGCGCTGCGGCGCTCGATTGTGACGCGATTGCCGTCGGTAGGCGTGGTCAGGGCGTGCTTCGTGCGGCGTTGCTAGGATCGGTGTCCGCCGAAGTGGTCCGCCACTCCGCCATTCCCGTGATCGTCGTCAACCCGCTGCAGAGCAAACGCCCGGCAGTCCCCGTGCGGCTGCTGCTGGCCGTGGATGGTTCGGTTAGCGCCATGCGCGCTGCCGGATTCGCCGGCCGATTGATAACCACCTGTGGTGGCGAAGTCCATTTGATGCACGTGACACCCGGCTTGACGGTGGCCGGCCTGATTTTCGGTTCGCGTGAGAAAACCATCGAGCAATGGTCCGGCAAACATGCGGAGGAGGCATTGGCCGACCCTCGCAGTTTGCTGGTTCGCCTGAGGGTTCCTTACACCGAACAATTGGTGGTCAGCGATGACCCGCCGACCGCCATTCTGAACACCGCTCAGCAGCACTCGTGCAGTATGCTGGCGTTGGGAACGCGCGGCCTCGGGCCAGTCAGCGGCATGTTGTTGGGATCTGTCGCACAGAGCATTCTCGAACAGTCGGCGACCACGGTCGACGCAGTGTTGCTGGCTCGATAACGCTTCGAACGGTCAGACACCATTTGTCTAGCACTGGTGCGCCCCGCAGGCAGAAATGCCGCCGGGGACCGCACCAGTGCTGGTGTTTGTGCATCTTATGCATGCGCATGGTCGTCATGCCGTGCGCGGCACACCCTTGCAAGGCGCTGCGTCGCGCTGCGCGCGCCCTGGACGGAATCAGCGGCTGAGAAAAATGATTCGCCTGCCAGAATCGGTCGCATGAATTTGCAGCGCCACATTCTAAAAACCGCGTCTAGAAAAATTCCCCCAGTTGCACGCTCGCGCCAAGTGCAAACCGCCCGGAGAGCCGCGCTGCGACCAGGGTTTGGGCACGTCGGTGGGGGAAACTTGCTTCATGGCGTCAAGGCGACCTTGAGCACGCCATCGCGCTGGTGGCTGAACAGATCGTAGGCCGCCTCAATGTCGTCGAGCTTGAAGCGGTGCGTCACCATCGCGCCGAGGTCCACGCGCCCGCCCTCGATGACCGACATCAGCCTGCGCATGCGTTCCTTGCCGCCCGGGCATAGCGTGGTGATGATGCGGTGGTCGCCCAGACCGGCGGCAAAGGCACCGAGCGGAATCTTCAGATCGGTGGAGTACACGCCCAGGCTCGACAAGGTGCCCCCGGGGCGCAATACGCGAAGCGCTGCCTCGAAGGTGACCTGCGTACCGAGCGCCTCGATGGCGACATCGACGCCGCGTCCGCCGGTCAAGCGAAGAATCTCCTCGACCGGGTCGACCTTGCTGCTGTCAACCATATGGTCGGCGCCCATCCTGCCCGACATCTCCAAACGGCCAGCCAGTTTGTCCACGCCGATGACCACGCTCGCGCCACTGAGCTTGGCGCCCGCCGTGGCGCACAGGCCGATCGGGCCTTGGGCAAACACGGCCACGACGTCACCGATGCGGATACCGGCACTCTCGGCACCGCTGAATCCGGTGGACATGATGTCCGGGCACATCAACACCTGCTCGTCGCTCAGGCCGTCGGGTACCGGCGCCAGGTTCGCCATCGCGTCAGGTACCAGCACGTATTCGGCCTGGCAACCGTCGATGGTGTTGCCGAACTTCCAGCCACCCATCAGCTTGAAGCCGTGCGTGGTGCCTGCACCGTCCTGCGAGCCTTGACCGCACAGGCATGCATTGCTCCAGCCACTGGGAGTGATGGCGCCCGCGATGACGCGCTGGCCTTCGCGGTAGCCGGTCACTGACGAGCCGAGTTTTTCGATCACGCCAACCGGCTCATGACCGATGGTCAGCCCCTTCGCCACCGGATACTCGCCCTTGAGGATGTGCACATCGGTGCCACAAATCGTGGTGGTCGTCACGCGCATCAAGGCGTCCAGCGGGCCGACCGACGGGATCGGCTTGTCGTCGATTACGATACGGCCAGGTTCCACGAATACGGCGGCTTTCATCTTGGTCATGCGGTTCTCCGGTTGATTGAGGTTCGACGGCAGCCATACGCCGAGTTAGTTGATCGACTACCGCAACTGGACTGTGGCGAGTCGCGGGATCGCGGTCGCGTCGTGGCTTCGGTTTGCGGCGGCGGACGGCACAGAGACTTCGGTTAGCAGCCCGTCATTGAGTTTGGAGTGGAAGTGGAAGACCACCGGCTTGGCCCCAAGCCTTTGTCCCTTACTTCGCGGGCGAAGGTAGGCACACCAACCGTGACCGTGGCAGCGTAGTTGCCATCACCGCTCAGGGCGCTGTTCTCCGAGTAGTGCCGACCACTGCTGCCCAACATCGGCGGCGAGACCATAGACACCACCTTGTCGCTGCCATGGTTGGTTGCGCTGAAGCTTACAATGGCACGATGGCATAGGGCAGTCGATTGCGGGTCTTGTTGTCGGACGCCTTGACCTCGATATGAAAACGCTGGCCTTTGGCTCACGTGTGTTTGCTCCAAATAGGCGGCGTGCCCATCTGCATCCACATCGCTTCTGCGCCTTCGATCTCGAGCGTCTCCGTCAGGCCCTCGCTCACGCTGCGACCGATCAACACGGTTTCGCCCACAGGGTCCTTGGCCGACGACAGCAGTTTGATTTTCACGTCCGTGGCCTGCGCGGCGGCGGCGCTGGCGTGCAGTGCAAGGACGTCTGTGCATGCGAACAGCACGCAGGCCCACGGGGAAACGGACAAAGTGGTCATGGAGTAGTTTT
>Ga0163144_10027910_pt1 | contig 10908 bp, 10 predicted proteins | sample OliLak19BULKMAT1_FD_123175 | JGI IMG/M metagenome (GOLD analysis project Ga0163144, IMG submission 123175) | Freshwater microbial mat bacterial communities from Lake Vanda, McMurdo Dry Valleys, Antarctica - Oligotrophic Lake LV.19.BULKMAT1 | ecosystem: Environmental > Aquatic > Freshwater >... | reverse complement strand
CCATTGTCCCGTCCGTTGACTCGTTCGGGACATTGGTCCCAAACTACAACTGGTATCCAACAGCCTGCCGCTCGCTTAAGAACCGAACGAAAATCAATTGCGAACAAAAGTCGCATCAAAACAGAGTGTCCAAAAACCAAAGGTTTTTGAACTGCGAAAATCACACGGAGTGTGATTAGTACTATAAAAATGTCGATCGAACCGTTTGGAGGCAATGGCTCAATTCTCGGCAAAGCGAGTCAGAACCCGCTGCGACCAATTCTCCATCCCATGGGTCAAATGCATCGCCATTCTGCTTCTTAAGAGTCGCTCCAGCTTCGGTTGCAATGAGTGCCCCCGCTGCAACATCCCAAACTTTTAAAATTCCAGCCCAATAAGCGTCAAGTCGACCTTGCGAGACGTAACACAGGTTCAACGCTGCCGAACCAAGCCGGCGCACGCTCTGACTCCGCACAAGCACCTCGATAAACTGTGCGACCTCTACCGAATCCTTCTTCACCTGTGGAGGAAAACTAGCCGCAACCAAGGCGGACTCCAATTTCGTGCATGAGCTAGAGTGAAGCCTTTGACCGTTTAGAGTTGCTCCCTCGCCAAGGCGTGCGGCGTAAAGCTCTTTGGCCATCGGATCAAAAACAACTCCGAGCACCGTCTTGCCCCGGTTCATCAAAGCAATCGAAACGGCGAAATTGGGCATCCGGTGGACGTAGTTGACAGTTCCGTCTAGCGGATCGACAACCCACAGCCATTCCTCTTTAGCGAAAGCAACTCGATCAAAAGTTGACAGCAAGGACTCCTCGCCCAAGAAATGGTGAGTTGGAAACACGGAATGAATCCGTTCCTCAATGCACTTTTGAGCTGCAATGTCAGCGTCGGTCACCAAATCCTTGGGTGCTTTCTCTCGAACCGCCGCTGTATCGAGCATCTCTCGCAAGATTCCACCGGCAGCCTCAGCCGCATCGGTTGCCACCCGCATCGCACTATCAAAAAAAGAATCCATGTTGTCGCTTGGTTTATCGAGTAAGTGTTGGTTGTTGCATCGAGGTTCGCTTGCTATCGTTTAGCCTACCTGGTCCACAATGGGCAAGAATGGTTAGGGTCAGTCGATCAATAAATGTCCGATTTTTGAAGTGGGATAGGCTTCCAGCCTGTCATTTTCAATAAGACAGGCTGGAAGCCTATCCCACTAATTGATCGAACAGTCGTTAAGGCATCGTTTCTCGCATCATACAGAGTTTACGTCAATGAGTTGGAATCTTCGAGAGTGCACCGCACAATGGGATGGAAAGCCATGGTCCATCGGCGTCGATTTGGCATCTGCACCCTCGCAGCCTTTCATTCAAATTTACGACGGGACAAAACAGCCCGTTTTGGCCATTGCCCTCACGCCTCGCGAACAGCACACCACACAATCATCTCACGGCATACCGTTGAGTGAGGCCTATGTTCGGCAAAAAGACCTGATCGCAATGTTTCCGGAGTCAGCCCCATGGCGGTTCGGCTATCAAGTCGACCTTCGCGGAGTCTCCCTCGACTTGCCCGATACCTTGGTATTGGAGATTTGGTTGAGCGTACAGACCTCACTGCTCGACTCGCATCCTCAGTTGGAATTGCAACTATGTGGCGAACCATTCAAGTTGTCCGTGAATGATTGTTGGACGAGCGAGTCGTCTAGGTTGGGACTGCTTGTGCATCCACTCGACCGACCGGATTGTCAAATTGAGCCAACCAAGGACGGACTTGCAATGCGAGTCTTTGGCCGATTCATGGAAAAAGGGGTCATCCGCAGAATGCGTTTCCAAGTGATTGCAAACCAGCAGACTCAACCTGCTCGCTACTGGCAAGAACGATTCGATGAGTTTTCGGATAGCCCGCTGCCGCTTACCACTTAATCCATCTACAATCTGCACGGTTAACACATTTACGATTCTATGGGGAGTGAACATTGGCCACGAAAAAAGTCGCAACACGAAAAACTGCTAAGAAGACAAACGTGAAAAAAGCTGAAATGAAAACCGCTGTAAAAACAGGAAACACCAAAGCGACCAAATCGGCTCCCGCAGCCAAAACAAAGCAAGTTGCCACCACTACAAAAGTCGTGACCAAATCGGCTGTGGCTGCTGCGGCCAAGACAGCCAAAACAAAGCCTTCGCCCGCATCTACGAAAACAACCGCATCGAAAAAAGTTCGAAATGAGACCGTTAAGTCATGGTACGACTATCCACAGCTCTATGAACTTGGTTTTCTAAAAGAAACGCCAAAGGAGTCGAAGTTCTTGCAAGACGTATTCAAAAAATACGTTCCTTTTCCAGTGAACACTGTCCTGGAGCTAGGTTGTGGATCCGGTCGACTCGTATGCGATATGGCAACACGCGGTTTCGCCATGACCGGTTTGGACCTCAATCCCATTGCGCTGGACTACTGCAAGAAGAAACTCAAGAAGCTCGGAGTCAAAGGGGAAGCGGTCGTCGGCGACATGACGAACTTCAAGTTCGATCAACCCTTTGATGCAGCCGTCAATTCGATCAATACCTTTCGACACCTTGAATCCGAAGAAGCGGCACTAGCGCATTTGGATTGCGTTGCGGAACACCTCAAGCCAGGTGGTGTGTTTGTCCTTTCGCTCCATTTACTTCCTGTCGACGGAGACTTGTGGGGAACGGAACGCTGGGCGGCGAAAGACGAGGACCTTTCCGTCTACTATGCGCTGACCGTTGTCGAAACCAGCATGAAGACGCGATTGGAAAAACTGCGAATCTCTATGCTCGTCAAGAAAAAGCAGGAGTCCTTCCGCTTGTCCGACCATATCACGCTGCGAATCTACACCGCTCCACAGTTAAAGAGCCTCTTAGCAAAATCAAAGAAACTCAAGCTGATTGCAGTGCATGACTTCTGGTACGACATCGAGTCAACGCAGAAACTCAACGGCGAAGCGGTGGATTCGATTTTGATTTTGCAGAGAATTTAGTACTCTGTGTGGTCTTAAAAAGACTGCTCAAGCAGGGCACACCTCCTCATCCCCCCGACCCCTTCTCCTCCCGAGGAGTAGAAGGGGAGGTAGATCATCAACGGCTTCGCCACCGAGAAAGGCAGCGAATGACTCCTCCAAAACTAGAAGACAGCAAACCGATAGACCGCTACCGACTCGATGTCTCCACACTCCTTGGCCTGGAATTGCCAACGGAGTGCGTGCCTGGAATTGAGGCGAGTGCGGAACTGCTCCGACACCACGCTCGCAAAGTCGAGGCTTTCGTTTTTGCATTAAATGCAAATGCTCATGAGGCTGACGAAACGTGATTCATTCGGCATCCATTCTCGACATTGCAAATGCAGTGCGGTCCGGGACCGTGAAGTCGGTGGATCTCACAAATGCGACGCTCGAGGACATCTCGGCACGGAACAGCGACACCAACAGCTTTACTCGCGTGCTAGCCGAAAGCGCGATCGAGGCAGCGCTCGAAGTCGATCGGAAAGTTGCAAATGGAATCGACCCTGGCCCGTTAGCCGGTGTGCCGTTTGCAGCAAAGGACCTGTACGACATCGCTGGATTACCCACCACGGCCGGCGCAAAGATGCGTATAGAGGCGGTGCCAGCCAAACGGGATGCGGTCGTTGTTGCCCGACTTAAAGCGGCAGGAGGCGTGTTGGTCGGAACCTTGAACATGGACGAGTACGCTTATGGCTTTGCCACCGTAAACCCACACTTCGGAACGACTCGCAATCCACACGATTTGGATCGGTTGGCCGGCGGCTCCTCGGGTGGTTCGGCGGCAGCTGTCGCCGCCCGACTTGTCCCTCTTAGCTTGGGCTCCGACACCAACGGCTCGATACGCGTTCCTGCAGCCCTTTGCGGCATTTGGGGCATTCGACCAGCCGACGGAGCTATCTCGGTGAAAGGAACATTCCCTTTCGTGGAGATCCTCGATACCGTCGGACCATTTGTACGTTCGGCCGGAGAACTTGAACTGGTCTACGAATTGCTTTCCGGGGCCAAGCTTGCCATGTCGACAATCGCGCCACGTATTGCAAGACTCGATGGCTGGTATGCAAGGAACGGTAGTCCCGAGGTGCTGCGTGCGTTCGACACGGTTATGGCTCATCTCGGAGTGGACAACGTAGCCGAATTGCCGGAATCGGAAACGGCGCGTTCTGCTTCGTATCTGATAACAGCCGCTCAAGGTGGCGCATTGCATCTCGACACGATGCGGTCCCGAGCGATGGAATACGACCCCGCTGTGCGAGATCGGCTTTTGGCGGGCGCCATGCTCCCAACGGCCCTCTACCTCAAAGCCATGCAGTTTCGAAGTTTCTTTCGGGAGCGTGTCAAAACGTTGTTGGATCAATACGATATTTTGATCGCACCGACCACTCCCGTTGTCGCGCCGCGAATCGATCAAGCGACGATGCTCGTGGACGGCATCCCGGCTCCTGCTCGTGCCAATTTAGGTCTCTACACCCAACCGCTAAGTCTTGCAGGCATTCCAGTCGCCTCGGCACCTTTCCATGTAACGAGCGGATTGCCAATCGGGCTCCAATTCGCAACAGCACCGGGTCGCGAAGCCATGCTGTTCAAACTTCTGCGAGAACTAGAAAGAGATGGCGTGCTCAGGACAACCAAACCACCGGTGCAATGAGTTCCACCGGTCTCAACTCTCAAAATGACTCAAGGGACGGTTGGCCTTTCGACCAATCGTCCCTTGGGTTTTCCCCCTACCACTCGTTCACAGCTTTCGCTGTACGCAATTAATTCCTTGGCGAGCTTGCTTGCCAGCCAAACTTGGGCTTCAAGTCGTTGTTGGCACGTTTCTCTGGCAGGCTGTCAGTCTTCTGATTCGGATCGGCTGGCACCACTTCTGGCGTAGTTTCTCGCTCTCGAGGTGGACCACCTGGCGTCAAGTTGGCTGGCCGAGCTTGAGCGTTTGCACTGCCGGTATTCTGCGTGTAAGCACCGAGGCTGAACACGCTTGGGCGACTTGCACCGTAGTCCATATGGATCGCAGCGTCGCGTTCTCGAGATCGTTCATGAGCATCCCAGTATGCTTTCTCTGGCCACAATCCTTCCTCGAGTGCAATGTTGTTGTATTCTAGCAAGGAGCCTTTGAGTGCGTGAATTTCGACTAGCGACTTGTTGTACTCAGCCAGCGATCGAATAAAGTTCTGACTTACTGAGGCACGTGTTTGTTGTGCTCGCACTAGATTGTCCAATGATTCGGGATCTACACCTGCGAGGAACCTATCTTGCCAGAATTCTACGAGCGTTTGCGCCGCTGTGAGTGCTTGGAATAGACCGGTCATCTGTTTGTGTTGACTATCCACCTGCTGCACGAGCCTTGTCAGTATGCTGACCGCTCCGATTTCTTTGGCCTCTAGCACTCGACGCTCTCTTGCCAAAGAAAGCTGCTTGTTTCGGACGTCATTGAGCTGACGGCGAGAGCCAAACGCATTGGGATTGAACTCCGCTCGGATTCCACCTTCTTGGTAGTTGCCACCGAACAGTTCCTCGAACGCACTTGGTCTTCCGATCGGGAAGGGTTCGTTGCCACCGTGACGGTCGATGAGCGAGCTGCCGACACCGAGCCAACGATAGTTGAATTGAATATTAACATCCGGCAAGGATTGGTTTTTCGCGGAAACAAGTTCTAGTTCGCGTTGTTTGATCGCCCACTTTTGCTGACGTAAATCGATGTTGCGACACAATGTTTCGCCGCGTGCCGCTTCCCAATCGAATTCAGCCAAGCCGACTGCGGGTTTGTCGATGGGCCGAATCAATCGACCGTCGTTTGGAGCCCAGCCCATCAGTAGCCGCAGATTTTGCTCACGGCCAAATAGGCCCGGCTCGTTGCCATTTCCACCACCCGCGATCGCCGCATCCAACTGTGCCTTGAATTGAAAATACGTCACCCGAGCTTGTGCGTCCGCGTTTTTGCCCGCACCTAATTGGAACTTCGCATTCACAACCTTGAGTACACTTGCTGCACTGTCGAGGGCGGTTCGAGCGTATTCGACGTTAAAGTAAGCTGCAAAAAGATCCCAGTAAGCGAACTCAACGTCGCGAACGAGATTTCGAATGCGTTCTTCGTATTGGCCGATCGAGATATCTTCGTTGATACGTGCCAGGACAACCGGGATGCGATTGACGAGCGCTCCGCGGCCTCGCAGCAATGGGTGCTGTACTTGCGCTTCAAAAATTTGGGTGTAGTCGCTTGGAACGGCTCGACCGAAATTGCCCGCTCCAGCGGATTGAGTTGGGATATTGTTAAAGGAATAGATCGACTGCGATCGGATTGTTGCGACGCCGCCGGTCGCGGTCCTTTTGGAGATCGCCATCTGAGCAGTGGTATCACGCCCCTGAAATAGCTGTGGATTGAAAACGTTGCCAGCCCCAACGTTGCGTGCACGGTCAGTCGTGTTGAACGACATGAACGATGAAAACTGAGCATCGAATTCGCTCAAGGCATCTTCGACGCCACCGATTTGGTTGGAGCGAACCGAACCGCGAGGTAGGATACGATTGCCGTTTTGGTCCACAACCGCAGGCTGAGAATTGGTGGTCGTGGCCGTGATTGCGACGTCGTTTCCAGTGATAAGCTGGCCGGACGGACTGGAAAGGATGGTAGCGGCCATGTCCGCATTTTGACGTTGAGTTCCAGGCAACGCGTGGACGACTTGTGTATTGACCAACGCATAAGCGATGCACTCCTCGAGGGTAAGATCGAGATGCACAAAGTTTTGGTTGTTAAGCGAGAACGGCTCGTGCGATTGACTTGCCTCAGGTAGAGTCGTTGTGTCCAGATCGACATACTCGATCTGTTGAGCTCGATTTAAATAGTGGGCTAGATCACCGCGTTCGCCCAGAAAGAATGGTTGAGTAGGGTGGCAACCGGTCAGCAATACGCATCCGATTTGCAATCCAGCGAACCATCGATAAAGGTAGCGTTTCATGAGCCAGGAGGTCCCGTCGGTCGACGTGTTCGAGCCGCGTTGACGAAATCGCACCTATGTTCAGATGGAGCTCGTCCAATACATCCATCCCGAACGCCACCAAGCGATTCTGAATGCATGCATTCGCTTTTCGATTCTTGAGTTAGGTACCCCCCTAACGCACTTATCGTTCACGACAGACCTAACGGTCCGGTTGCAAACTATTAGCACAAGAGGTTTATCGGCTAATGGGATGGCGGACTTTAACGATAAAGTAGAATTTTCCGCCTAGAAATAGCAGCAATGTTGGAGTGTGGCAAGTTAGGCCCGATAGGGCCGACAGATGTTCCGCTGGTGGTGACAACCACCGGTGGGATCCCTGCTGATTGCAAGAAGCCCCTATAGGGGCGAAAGAACGCATGGCTCCAAGAGTTCTACCGCCCCTATCGGGGCTTTCCGATACATCAATGCCATCAAAAAAAGGGCCGGTTTGGCGAAATGCAAAACCGGCCCTAACTCTTTTCAAAAGCAAAGGAACGCTGGTTCTATTCAAGCTTAATGTTGATGTCTTCCCCAGCCTTCACAACGATTGCTCTCGCTAGATCTGCTTCATAAAGCTTCGGATTCACGGCCTTCAACGTTTGCTCGGAGGTCTTTGACGATCCCTTGGTGACAAAGTACGTGTACTTGCCCGAAATCGCCTCGCCCTTAAACGTTCCGTCCTCCGCAACTTCAAAGACGCCCGGATGCTGACCCTCCAGTGGGTACAAGTTGAATACCAAACCGCTGGCTGGTTTTCCGCTACTCAATTCCAGCTTGCCCTTAATCGCTGTTGGGCCAGGCATTGGGGTCACGCTCGTACCGCAACCAACGCTCAAAGCGAGTGACAAAATCAACAAAAAGCTTCTCATTATCGATCCAATCTATTCCTGAGTTGCAACAACATTGCCGTCTGAAGCACCAACCATGAACTTGATGATGATGCCGTCGGTGGACGCGGACATGAACCGTACGGAACCATCTCCCATAGAAGCATTGACACCACCGGTGTGGAACGAGAACGGCTCATCGTTGGGGCCGCAATTGTTTGTTTGCCATGGGCATACTACCGCTCCCGTGAGTGGCCCACCGATTGGCGTTCCATAGTTATTGATCTTGGCAATTCTATTCGCAGTCGTCGCTGATAAGGCATTGCTTGGTCCGGAAAATCCGTTCGTTCCTGTATCGGGGTCAGCCCAAGCGTACACGCGTCGACCGCCTCCTGCACCACCAGTCCAAGCGATCGGATCCGCAGGAGCCGAGAGGGGCCCTGGTCTAGCCGATACAGCACCAAAACGGGAAACGCTTGGGTGAGCGCGCGACGCGTCTTCAATCATCAAAATGGTATTCGATGTGCCGTCGGTTGCTCGCGCGAATCCTCCGTTATCGCAGGTTAACATTCCAGCAACGACCTGCGCCAGCCATAGGGCTGATCCGGTAGGCTGCTCACGTGCGCCAAAGTTCGCTTGTCCGACGGTCGAATTCACGTCCGACAAGTCGACGAACATGTAATCGAATCCACCGTATCTGGTCAAAGGATCTCGGGACGTACCGTCAATCGGTGATGATGGGCAAAGGAATGCTGGAATCTGAGTCTTTGCAGCAACTTGGCCGGATGGAAAACCCGGGTCATCGTATGATCGGCCCCTGGAATTCCTGTGCAGTAAAGCACCACCCGGAGTTAAATAATGTCCGTTTCCTTGAAGGTTATTGCCATATACAGCGAGTGTCCATGGGATTGTACTGTGGTCGAAGAGATTATAAACGCTCGTTTGCTCGATGTATGGGAGCAACTGAGTCGGTACGGAATGAATCGTGTAAGCGGTCGTGGTACTGCCCGTCGAACCGCATTGGCCGCTAGACGGCAAGCGCTTGAACGCCGACTCAAAATTATGGACTGCCAAGCCAATTTGCTTGACGTTGTTCGAGCATTGCATGCGTCGAGCAGCTTCGCGAGCAGCTTGTACGGCCGGCAAGAGCAAGCCAACCAAGATACCGATGATCGCAATGACCACCAGCAACTCTACCAATGTAAAACCGACGCGAACGCCTGCCTGGCCTCGAGCCAGCCTCTGGAAAGTTCTTTTCATAACCCGATTCACCCCCAAATATAGAAACAGCTACGTTGCCACCCAACGCGGCACCATATCGGTCGATATAATGATCCACCGACGCCGGAAAAAGATGAAGAACAAGTTAATAAAGCATTAAGAAATCGCGCGAGCTGTCTTCAGCCAGACGAATGCGGATTACTTCCCGTTCCGGCGACGCAAAGGAATTATCCTCGGCATTAAATTTGGCGGCGCAACAGGAACTATTTGCCTGTTTTTTGAACCCAGATGTTTCTGAACGCGACTGGATTGCCGTGATCTTGTAAAAACAATGGTCCTGATGTTGCAGATTCAGGATCCTTGCCTGGTGTTCCCCTCGGCAGATCAAGCTGATCGTGAATGACGACTCCGTTGTGCTTTACGCTCAGCTTGGCGTTGCCTGTCTTCTTGCCCGACGCATCGTAAATAGCCGCCTTGAACTCGATGTCGTAGGTTTGCCAAGACAAAGGTGGGTAGCACATGTTGACCAGTGGTTTTGCAATCTGATAGATGCCGCCGCACTCATTGTTTTCGCCACTGAGACCGAACGAATCCAAAACCTGAAGCTCGTACCGGCCCTGAATGTAAACCCCGCTGTTACCGCGCCCTTGGCCGGAATCATCCGGTTGAAAAGGGGTTCTAAATTCGATATGCATTCGGTGGTCACCAAATCGTTCTTTGCTTGTTCCTCCAACGCCGAGCAAACCGTCATCCACCTTCTTGCTTCCATCGAAATCGTTGACCTTGCTTGAGTCGAAGAGCACGACAGCGTCGGCAGGCGGACGAGCTCCGAGTGTCTTACTTTCTCGTAGGACCTTGGTCAACTCCCCTAGCTTCTTGCCTGTGGAGTCTCGTATCTCCAACATGCTCGGCTTCACGATGATGGTCACCGCATCCTTTACGACCTCAGCGATCTCCTTACCGGCATCAATGGTTGCCTCGTAGACTTTGCTGGGCGATCCACCCTTGAAACCTTGACCTGGCAAGCCGCCCTCAAGCAAGTGGATAGCGATCTTCTTTTCGCTGACCGCAATCGCTTGCGCTCCCCAAGTTCCACCCCAAGATTCAACGACTCCCAAATACTCGCCTTGCAATTTGTAAATGCTGCCAGCTTTATCTGACGAAGTATAAGTCTCCGCTCGTAAACCTTTTGGTCCCATTCCACCGACGCTAAGTAGAGCCAAAGAAAACAAGCTCAAACATCGGAATAGTTGGCTGCGATTGATACGACATCGGATGGATTTGCAAAGAAGATGCATGAATGGCTCGATCGTGGGGTAAGTGGCAGGAGTTTTGGCGTTGCCAATCGGGCAAAACCAGATGGACCAACAAAATGGACACCGATCAAGATAGCATGCCGCGTGTTAAATGTGCACTCAGGGGGATCCGGTTTTTCAGCTAACTCGGATCATTCATAACCCGAAGCGTAAGCGAGGGGCCTACATTAAAATCCCTCGCTCAACCTTCTGGCACATCCTTGAGGCACGAAGGGCGTGTGAGTTGCTAGAGTCGTTGGCCAAGCTTCCCACGCCCATCGCTTTAGGGCTGGGAGGCACTGATTTTATAGTGGCGACAGGTGCTGGTGGCGACAGGTGCCTGGCACCTGTCGCTGCTCACGAGTGTTAGCTGAGAAGCTTTGGTTCCCATGAGCAAGCTCACGGGGGACCGGGATTCTCGCCGCCCCCTACGAGTTCACTCGTGGGAGCGCAAGCTTTGTGGCTAAGCCCCCGTGTTAGCTGAGAAGCTTTGGTTCCCATGAGCAAGCTCACGGGGGACCGGGAATCTCGCCGCCCCCTACGAGTTCACTCGTGGGAGCGCAAGCTTTGTGGCTAAGCCCCCGTGTTAGCCGAGAAGCTTTGGT
>Ga0163144_10027909_pt1 | contig 10909 bp, 9 predicted proteins | sample OliLak19BULKMAT1_FD_123175 | JGI IMG/M metagenome (GOLD analysis project Ga0163144, IMG submission 123175) | Freshwater microbial mat bacterial communities from Lake Vanda, McMurdo Dry Valleys, Antarctica - Oligotrophic Lake LV.19.BULKMAT1 | ecosystem: Environmental > Aquatic > Freshwater > Lake... | reverse complement strand
CGCCCGCCGTCCAGATCATGAAACGTCCTCCCGCGGTCGGTGCTATACGCGACGCACTGGCCGATCTGCGTCCGCGTATAGAACGCAACGATCGCCGGTGCGTCTCCGTCGTTCAGCCCCAGTGTATTACGATGGTCGACGATCGCCGAGCCGGAGTACGCCTGTCGCGGTTCGTCGTTGTGGATTGCGATCGGCAAATGTTGCCATGTCAGCAGGTCACTGCTGACGGCGTGCCCCCAGTGCATGTTGTGCCCGGCGCCGGCCCGGCCGGTCGGGTTGTACTGATAGAACAGGTGATATTCCCCATCAAGCCATACTAGTCCGTTCGGGTCGTTCAGCCAGTTCTGCGGCGCGGTGAAATGAAACTGTGGACGCTGGGGGTTGGCTATGATCATGCGCGAAGGAGCATAAGACCCGATCGAAGTCGCATCAAGCAGATAGGGCTTGCACGTAACCTATCGGACCGTCTTGGAGCGGAAAACGGGACAAGCGGAAAACGGAAGCGGAAAACGGGACAGGTTTGATTCTTTGAAAGAGGGTCATTCCGCTTTAATGAAACCTGTACCGTTTTCTGGCTCCGTTTTCTGGCTCGCCATCCGACCCGCTGTCGTGATCTGAAAAATCAGCGGCGGCCACCGCGGCGCGAGCACCGCAATGGCCGGGACGATCATCACGAGTGTTTTAAGAATCGCCCGACAGCAGGGCCGGGATTTTGATCGAAACGGTTTAACACCTGGTACAATCCCACCTCGTCGGCAGACCGACCGACCTGCTCAGGTCTACGTCGGGGTAGGTGGGCGGTAAACAGTTACGTTGATTTTGGTGCCGTGCTTAATTATCATCATCCGATAACGTGATTATTTCGTTCCATGGCCAACTCGCCGACGACCTGTTTCACGACCGTCGAACTTCCGTGGCACGGCGATTATCTCTGGAACTTCGTGAATCAGCCCGACGAAAACTACAATACCTGAATGCTGCCGATCGGCTTTCGGATCTGAGGTCGGCTCCGGGCAATCGACTTGAGGTTCTTAGAGGGGATCTGAGAGGTCTCCATTCGATCCGGATCAATGACCCATGGCGGATCGTGTTTTGGTGGTCCGACGGTGCGACCGGAGTCCAGATTGTTGACTACCATTAGGGCACAAATAATGCGTCCCATGAATCCGATCCATCCTGGCATGATGCTGTTTGAAGAGTTTCTTCTTCCCGGCGAGATCACCCAGCGTGCGTTTGCCGAGCGACTGGGTTGGACCACCGCGAAGTTGAACGAGTTGATTCACTGCAAGCGCGGTGTGACCGCCGACTCTGCGCTGGATCTTGCGAAGGCGTTGAAGACCTCGCCGGAGTTGTGGATGAATCTGCAAATGCAATTCGACCTGGCCCGGGCCCAGGTCCGTCGGCGTCGCGCGTCTTAGTCTCACTTCTCTGAAAGTCATCCGTCCTTGTATTCTGCACACGACCCTTTTAAGGAACACGACGCAAATGGCTTACCTCCTCGGCATTGACATCGGTACTAGTGGCACGAAGACCCTTATTTGCGACGAGGACGGCAAAGTTCTCGCGACCGCGACGGCGGAGCATCCGATTTTTTCTCCCAAGCCCGGCTGGAGCGAGCAGAGGCCTGAAGACTGGTACACGTCAGTGAAAGCGGCGACCAGGGCGGTCGTGAAAAAATTGAGGATCAGGGGCACCGACATCAGTGCGATCGGCCTGTCGGGCCAGATGCACGGCAGTGTTTTTCTGGACGACCGTGGTAAGGTTTTAAGGCCAGCGTTGCTTTGGAACGACCAGCGCACCGCCGTCGAATGTGCCGAGATCACGAAGGCGGCAGGGGGGCTTGAGAAATTGATCGGCCTCGTTGCGAACCCGGCGCTGACCGGGTTCACGGCGCCGAAAATTCTGTGGCTTCGCAAGAACGAACCGAAGAACTACGCGAAGACCAAGAAAGTTCTGCTGCCCAAGGATTACATCCGCTTCCGTCTCACCGGCGAGTACGCGACCGAATTTTCCGACGCCAGCGGGACGCTGCTGCTCGATGTCGTCAACCGCAAGTGGTCGGACGAGTTGCTCGGCAAGTTGCAAATTGACAAGAGCCTCCTCGCGCCGCTCTTGGAGTCGCAGGACGTCACGGGATTGCTCAGCGAAGACGCAGCCGCCGACCTGGGGCTGGCGGTCAACACGCCCGTCGTCGGTGGCGCGGGTGATCAGGCCGCGGGCGCGGTGGGGAACGGGATCGTCGCGCCGGGAATCGTCAGCGCGACGCTTGGAACGAGCGGCGTGATTTTTGCGCATTCGGACAAGCCGACGCGCGACCCGCTCGGACGCGTTCACACCATGTGTCACGCGATTCCGGGAAAGTGGTGCGTGTTCGGGTGCATGTTGAGCGCGGGGGGGAGTTTTCAGTGGTTCAGGAACAACCTCGCTGAAGGCGAGGTCGCCGCTGCTGCTAAGAAAAAGATTGATCCCTACGAGTTACTTGTCGCGCAGGCGGCGTCGGCACCGGCGGGGTCGGAAGGGTTGTTTTTCCTGCCTTATTTGACCGGCGAACGCTGCCCGCACCCGGACCCGACGGCGCGCGGCGGGTGGGTCGGTCTGACGGCCCGCTCGACGCGATCGCACATGATCCGTTCCCTACTCGAAGGCGTGACCTTCGGTATGCGCGACATGCTCGAAATCATGCGCGGCATGAAGATCCCCGTCACCCAGGTCCGCGCCAGCGGAGGCGGGGCGCGGTCGGATTTCTGGCGACAGTTGCAGGCGGACGTTTACAAAGCGCCGCTCGTCCTGACCAACGCCGCCGAGGGCCCGGCGTACGGCGTCGCGCTGCTCGCGGGCGTCGGCACGGGCGTGTGGGACAGTGTGGAAGAGGCGTGTGCGGCCACGATCAAACAGAAGACCAAGATCGCGCCCAAGGCCAAATCGTCGGCGGGGTACGACAAGAGTTATGACGTCTACACGAAGCTGTATCCGGCGCTGAAAGATTCGTTTGGGGCCATGGCGAAGCTCGGATAGAATCTGACGACATGAGCACGACCATCATTCATCGTCGCGGGCTCGCGCGGCCTCCGAAGCGGGTACCTCTGATTCGCACAGACGACCGTCCTCGTCTTCTGGACGAGGAAGCGTTTGTGAACTGGGCTGCGAAGAATGACGGTCTGAAAGTTGAATGGGTGGACGGGGAAGTTCAATACAGGTCGCCTCCAAATTTTTCCCATTGTTCGATCAACCTCTGGCTGTATCGACTTCTGGGTGATTTCGTTGAGACGAATGATCTTGGCGTCGTTCTTGGCCCTGAATTCATGACGCGCCTGCTCGCCAGCACACCGCGCCGGCGCGTGCCGGACATTTTGTTTGTGGATGCGTCGCGGGTGCATTTGTTCACGAAGCAGCATTTCGAAGGCCCGCCGGACGTGTTGTTTGAAATCGTCTCGCCCGACGAGCCTGCACGCGACTACCGGACGAAATACTTCGAGTATCAATCCGCCGGCGTGCGGGAATATTGGATCGTCGACCCGATGTCCGAAGGAATCGAAGCGTCGCGCCTCAATGCCCAGGGCAAGTACGAGTTGATTCAGCCGGACGAAAAATCCGCCCTGAGGTCCGAGGCGATCAAGGGATTTTTCTTGAAGCCCGCGTGGGTATTTTCTGACCCGCGCCCGAAGGTTCGCAAGTGCCTGCGCGAGATGGGCGTGCGTTGAACACGAAGGTCCGTTGAAGCGACTAGATTTATGAAACCCAAAACTCTAATCCTCCGCGCCGCCGGTACCAATTGCGATAAGGAAGCCGCGCACGCGTTCGAGCTCGCAGGCGCGACGACCGAGCTGGTTCACGTGAATCGACTGCTTCAAAATCCGGATATTCTCGAAGATTTTCAACTGCTCGCCTTCCCCGGTGGCTTCAGCTACGGCGACGACATTGCGTCGGGGCGCATCCTCGCCAACCAGCTCAATCACCACCTCGCGGGGCCGTTACGCAAGTTCATTGACGCGGGCAAGCCGGTCATCGGCATCTGCAACGGGTTTCAGATTTTGGTGAAGACGAACCTCTTACCTGGCGCGGTCGGCGGACGCACAGGGCAGACTTGCACCCTCGCGCACAACGAGTCGGGCCGATTCATCGACCGTTGGGTCACCGTCGCGCCCAAACCGGGCAAATGCATCTGGACCGAAGGCGTCGACGCTTCGCTCGACCTCCCCATCGCGCACGGCGAAGGCAGGTTCGTGCCGGGGGACGAGTCCGTCCGCAGGGCGCTGTGGGACAACGGGCAGGTCGCACTCGTCTATTCCAAGCCCGACTCGGCCTACGCCATGGACCCGTACAACCCCAACGGCAGTGTCGACGATATCGCCGGCGTGTGTGACGAAACGGGGCTGGTCTTCGGCCTCATGCCGCACCCCGAGCGCTACCTCTATCCGTTCAACCACCCGGCCTGGACACGCCAAAAGCCGCTGTCCGAAGTCGGACGGGGTCTACAGATTTTCAAGAACGCAGTGAACCACGCCCGCGAAGGCGTGGGCGCGGGCGTCTGACGCGCGGGGCCGTGTGACGCGGGGAAAGTCCGGGCGATTCTAACGCGTTTCCGAATCGTCTTCGATTTCGTTGAGATAGGTCAGCGCGCGCTCGAGTTCGCTTTTAAGATGACGGACACGAAGCAGACTCTTGACGCGGGTGAGGAGTTCGAATTTATTGACGGGCTTGGAGACGAAGTCGTCGGTACCGCACTCGGTGGCCTGTTCAATGTCGCCGAGCTCGTTCAAGGCGGTGACCATCAAAATCTGAATGTCCTTGGTCTTGGGGTCGCTCTTGATTTTTTTGCAAACCTGAAACCCGCTCATCCGCGGCATCATGATGTCTAGAAGGATGAGGTCCGGGCTGAACTCTGCGACCTTCTCGAGCGCCTCGACTCCGTCGGAGGCGGTGACGAGTTTGACGGGTAAGCTTTCCAGAAATGCCTGCAAAAGCTCAACATTCTGCGGGTTGTCGTCCACGATCAGCACGACCGACTGCGGCAAAAACGTCTCCGCGTTCAAGTCCCCGGCGGAGGGGGTCGGGGCGTCGGGCGTGGTGGAATCGTTGTTGGTCATGCGTTGTCCTTTTGCACGGTTTTGCGCCTCGTCCGAACACGGATTGTTCGTCTCGCCAAGCCGATTGCTTTCCAACCCACCGGACGGGCAGTATAGCCGCGCCTCACCCGATCGGCGAGCGTGCCGGACTGTGTGAAGGGGTGCGAGTTCAAAAAAATCGAACCGAGCGTGACTCGCTTAAAACGAATCAGGTCGGAGGCGGGACGGGTTCGTCACCGACAAGGACGACGGTGTTTTTGCCCGACTTCTTCGCACCGAACACGACGGCCTTGTCTGCAGCCTCGATGAGTTCCTCTGCGGTGCGGGCGTTCCAGGGGAAGTTGGCCAGCCCGGCGCTGATGGTGAGCGTCCCGCGCCCGCTACTACCCAGTCCGGAGAATTCGGGGCTGGCGATCTGCCGTCGAAAGCGTTCGAGTATTTGTAACGGCGTCTGAGGCGGGCGACCGGGAACGCCGACGTGGTCGTCCTTGGGCTGGCGCGGGCCGTCCTTTTCCCAGAAGACGACGGCGAATTCGTCCCCCCCGATGCGCGCGACGAGGTCGTGGTCACGACAGCACCGCCGCATGAGCTGCGCGGTCTGTTTCAGAATCTCGTCGCCCACGCCGTGGCCGTATCGGTCGTTGTAGGATTTGAAATTGTCGATGTCGAACAAAAGCAATGTGACCGAGAACTGACGCGCCTGCGCCTTTTCCAGAATACGGCTGAGGAAATGCCGGAAATATCGACCGTTGTAAACGCCGGTCAGGTCGTCGGTGATCGCGAGTTTTTGGAGACGGTTGTGACGCTCCTGAAGCGCCCCGACCTTGCCGAAGAGTCCCGCCAGTTGCGCCAAAAAATGACGCAGCGAAGGTTCGTCGCGTGCGACAGGCGCGGACAGTTGCAACGTCCCGACGTCCGTCCCGGCGGCGCGAACGACGTGCGTCAGCGCCTGCGTCCCCGCTCGCTGAACCGTGCCGTGCACCGCAGGCGCGAGGTAGGCCAGTTCGAACTCCGGTCCGAGCAGCAGGTTCAACTGTTTCACCGCCTCGGCGGCTGGCTCCTGAGGGTGGTGCAGAATCGCGTCGAGCAAAATCTCGGCCAGCGGAAGGGCGGCCAATGGATCGGGTGCGACCATCTGGGTCGGGGCGACGGGTTCTTCCACTTCCGGCGCGGGGGCATCGCGTCCGCTCGAAACGGTCGCGCCGCCGGCGAACATCTGTTGCAACTCGACCGGATTCGCCGGGGTGACGAGGTAGTCGTCACATCCGAAATCCATCATCTTCTGCGAAAGCGGTTCGAGCGTCGGGTGCCCGAACAGATAAAGCCGCCCGTCACCGGCGAGTTGACGTAACGTGCGAACCGCACTTTCGGGCCGACGCTCGACAGGCTCGGCCGCGGCGAGGACGGCAGTGAAGGAGCCGGCGCTGAGTTCGGCGATCGCGTCGAACCAGTTCGGCACCGCCGTCACCTGTGCCCCAGGCACCGCCGACGCGAGCGCGGACTGCACCTGGTGATCTAAATCACCGACGACCAGCACACGCTCGGGTACGCCTCGCAACATGGTTTGCAGTTCTTTACGTCGCCCCCAAAATCTCAGGCATCTCGTCGGACTTCGCGAATCTCAAGCGCTGTCGTCGCCCGACGACATCGGTTGTTCCTGAAGGAGCGCGCGAAGTTCGTCGGCGGTCAGCACCGGTTCGCCGAAGACGAAATCCGCATCGACGGCGTCATCGCTTTCCCGAGTCTTGCGTTCAGCAGCGTCGACCGTCTGTCCGGGATGCTGCGCGTGCCCGTTGGACACGCCCGAATAATGACCGCCTGCCATCCCGCGCACGTCTGCCGTGGGCTTGACCTCCGCGGGCGAGGGCTTTTGGTCGACCACTGTGGGCTTCGATTCGGCCTCCGCCGTCCGGTGCAGGCCGTCGTCCGCGAGGAGACCGTCGGCACCGAGCCGCATCGCCTCGGCGAGTGACGCGTGCCGGCCGTCCGAATGCGTCAGCCACACGTCCACGTGCGGGAACCGTTGCTTGATCGTCCGCACGAGCGAAAGCTCTTCGCGATAAAACCCCGCCAGACTCAACACCACCGCGCGGTACGCCAGTGGCCTACGGCACAGCTCGGCGAGCGCGACGTACGGGTCGTCGACCTCGGCGCAGACGAAATTCAAATTTTGCAACGTGGAGATCAACGCCGCGCGACTCGACGCGCCCGCGACGACCAGCGCTCGTGCGTTGCTTCTTGAAACTACCGTACGCGAACCCGGCATGATGCCTGCCAAGCCTTCCTTCGATCAACTTGTTTGCAACGAAACCGTCCCGCATCTTACACCGCGAGACGCGCGATGCAATTATGAAAATTCCAACGCCACCGCCGACGCCGGGCGACGCGGAGTTCTATTCAAAAAGTGGTTTGTACGGATCGAACCGGGCGTGACGTTTATGACGCCGAAGCGGCCTTGGGCTTGTCCTGTTCTTCGCGTGGTTGGTAGCCGGTGCGGGCTTTGACGGATTCATAGTTGAACCAGCCGGCCTGCACGCTTTGGCCGAGCATCTGCTGGAATTGCATCGTCATGCGTGCCGCCCAGTAGGCCTCGGGCCGTTCATCGAACTGCTTCACGCGCTGCACATCAACCAGCTCCGCGACAACGACCTTGCGGCCCTCGGGTAGCTCGATAGTGGTGACGGGCTGACGGTTGGTCGACGGGTCCGGGTCGGTTTGAATCTGAAGCAGTTGGAACGCGCCATTGACGAACGTCGCGCGATCCATCGGCGCGAGTGCGATGCCCTCGATCGGCGGGCCGTACTGCTGGTTCCGGAAGAAGCTCGTGGTCGAAACTTTCAACTTCAACTCGGCGGCGGCGGCGCTGAGATCTTTCGCCTTGGCCAAGTCGACGCCCTTGATCCCCGCGGCGCGGGCGGCGTCGTAGGATTGTTGCGTGCGCCAATCCTTTGCAATCTTGTCGGCGACCTCGGACACGCCCGCAGGCCTGCCGGCGACACGCGTCGCGGTGACGCGGAAAATGTACGCGTTGTCGAGCGCGTCCTTCAGGACCGGCGACGGCTGCAAGAGCCTCAACGTGGTCGGGTAATTCTTTTGCGATTCGGGCAAGAAATCAATCACGTCCTGCAACGCCATCGTCACGAACGTGCCGTCGCTATTGCGGGCCGAGCCGATATTGGGCAAAGCCGTCAGCTCCGTCGCCGAAAGCCAACTGTCGGCAACGGACGTGACGGTCGGCAGGATGCCGAATTCCTTCTGCACGGTCAGCGCGACTTTTTGAAGGTACTCGAAGCCGTCATACGCGACGCCCATGGACGAAAGCGGGCGCGTGGTCGGGGCCGCGACACCGACGGGAAGCGTCGTCGCGCCGCCGGCGGCGGTGAAGGCCTGGTCGTCGGTCAGAAAAATCGCGCGCACCCGACGCGTGACCTGCTCGCCGAGCCGGTCGACCTCGGGCTTGAGCACCGCGTCGATCGCGGCCTCGCGAACTTCCGCAAAGGGGCGTGTGGTCGGGCCGGTCGATTTTGCCTTGGCCCCGCCGAGCGAAAACTCATCTTTCAATACTTCCGCAGGCTGCGACGTGGGAGACGTCGTGGGGAAGAGCGATTGATTTTTGTTGTAATACCGAATCGCCTCGACCTCCCACCGGTCGGCCGGGCGCGACGCGAAGACGACGCGCCGTAGCTCGGAAGCGGGCAGCGTCAGGTACTGCACCTTCACGCGATTCGGGTACCGGTACCCAAGTCCGAGCGGGTTGGCCGCGCTCGGCGCGCCGTCGGGGTCGGCGTCGGCGAAGCGGTCGAAATGATTCTGCAATTGCTGCGTCGTCGGCGCCGGTACTTGAGCCTCAAATGACTCGGCCGACAGTTCCGTGACGTTCAGCTTGATCTCCTGAAACTGCTCCGCCAGCGCGCGGTCACGGAGCGGCGCGGAAACCTTCACTACGCTGGCGGCCCGTTCGTACTGCGCGCGGATGGTCATGACGTTCGTCACCGCCGACCGGACCTGATCGGCCAGGCGCGGGTCGGTCAGCTTGTTGAACTCGACCGGCGCGCCGTTCGGTTGGACGACGTAAATTCCTTCGTTGCGCAGGCGTGTTTCGATCGCGTCCCGACTGACCGAAGTCCCCGCCCGGCGCGCCTCGTCGAGCAGAAGGAAATACATCTCAGGGTGCTGACGAATCTGCACCGCCGTGTCACGCCCGAGCGTCGCGACCGCGAGGGGGATGGGCTGACCGCTTTGGGGGTCGAGGCCGAAGAGCCCTTCGGTGAGGAAGCTCCACTCGTTCGCCGCCGAGCGAAGGGCCGAGAGGTGAACTTTTTCACCGGCGATCGTGCCGACCTCCGGGTCGCCTTGGTGGTCCGTGCCGACGTAGCCGGTGAGCAGGAACGAGATCATCAAAAAGACGCCAAAGAACGCGAGGATCGGCTTCTTGTAATTTTTGAGGTGTTGATACATTCGAGGTTCAATTTCAGGTGACTTGGAACGAAACACGACGGACGAGCATGAGGCGCGGGACGCGACCGAATCAGGACTCTTTTTTAGCCGCCTTGTCCTTGAGGCGCGTGAGCGCCTCGTTCGCTTTGACGGCGGCGGGGGAGTCTTTGTATTGGGAGGCGACTTGTTCGTACAAACGCGTCGCCTCGAAGGGGCTGGCGGCGCGTTCGAGAAGCTGCGCCGTTTTGAACAACGAATCCGCGACGCGCGGGGAGGCCGCGGGGACGTCCTTGAAATGCGCGACCACACGCATGTACGCGAGCGCCACGTCGCGCACGGCCTGGGCGTCGGTCTTGTCACCGAGCTTGCCGTTGGCGCACTCGGCGATCACGTACATCGCCTCGGCCTGTTGCGGCGGCTCGACGAGCAGCGCCTTGCTCGATTCGATTTCCGACAACGCCTTGTCGTAATCTTTTCTATCCAGCGCGATCTTCGCAAGGTTCAACCTCAGGTCGCCCATCGCGCGCGCGGCGGCAGGATCGGACCCGACGTCCCCACCGGCCTTCATGATCTGCTCGGCGACCTTCCCGGCGGCGGTGTCGTCTTTCCGCGCGCGGTGGAGGTCGAGCAAAAACCCCAGCAACTGAGACCGCGCCGCGTCGGACACCTTCGACCCGTTGGCGGCGCCTTGCACTTCGACCGCCGCCGAGTTCAGAAAAGCCGACCGCTCGTCCGGCAACGCCGGCTTGTACTTCGACGCCAGTTCCGGGTCTTTCAGCACCAGCGAAATCCAACCCGTGACGGCGGCGTCAAACCGATTCGCCTTGGCGGCGGCATCGACCAGACGCAGCGCCGACCAGTCGCGCAGCCACTCTTTGTTGCTCGACTTCACAGCCTTCTGGTACCCCTCGACCGCCTTTTCGTACGCCGCCTTACGGTCGGCCTCGGCGGTGCCCTCGGCACGCGCGGTAGCATAAGCCTTTTCAGCGTCGGTGAACGCAGGCTCGCCGTCGATCTCCAGGCGCTGCACCTTGGCGATGTCACGCGTCGTGTCACGCCCCTGCACGCGAATGACGAGATTGCTCCCGTCGATCTTGACCACCGAGCCGTCGATCGTCAGCCCGCCGGTATAAATCTTGTCCGCCAAGGACGGGGACGAAAATCCCAAGGTCGTGCCCAGAAGTACGACACAGGTCCACGGTCGAGGTGAATAGCTCATCATGGTGTTCCTCTGGACGCCCCGCACGGGGGGGCAAGGTTCGTCCGACGCGGGCGGACTCGTCAACGCCCGACTGGGCAAGTGCAGGAGAGGGGACTTGAACCCCTACACCTTTCGGTACCGGCTCCTAAGACCGGCGCGTCTGCCAATTCCGCCACTCCTGCCCGGGGCTTTGATTAGACGCAGG
>Ga0163144_10027908_pt1 | contig 10909 bp, 7 predicted proteins | sample OliLak19BULKMAT1_FD_123175 | JGI IMG/M metagenome (GOLD analysis project Ga0163144, IMG submission 123175) | Freshwater microbial mat bacterial communities from Lake Vanda, McMurdo Dry Valleys, Antarctica - Oligotrophic Lake LV.19.BULKMAT1 | ecosystem: Environmental > Aquatic > Freshwater > Lake... | reverse complement strand
GCCACCACCGACGCAGGCGAGCACGGCATCGGGCAGGCGCTGGCGGCGCTCTTGCAGCTGCGCACGTGCTTCGCGGCCGATGATCTCCTGAAAATCACGGACGATCGTCGGATAGGGGTGCGGCCCGGCGACCGAGCCGATGCAGTAGTACGTCGTCGCGACGTTGGTCACCCAGTCACGCAGCGCCTCGTTCATCGCGTCTTTCAGCGTGCGCGAGCCGCTCTCGACGGGGATGACGCGCGCGCCGAGGAGCTGCATGCGCAGCACGTTGGGCGCCTGCCGGCGCACGTCCTCGGCTCCCATGAAAACCTCGCAGCAGAGGCCGAGCAGCGCGCACGCGGTGGCGGTGGCGACGCCGTGTTGTCCTGCGCCGGTCTCGGCGATGACGCGCGGCTTGCCCATCCGCGCCGCGAGCAACACCTGGCCGATGGTGTTGTTGATCTTGTGCGCGCCGGTGTGCGCGAGATCTTCGCGCTTCAGCCACACATTGCAGCCCACCTCGTTCGACAGTCGCTCGGCGAAATAGAGCGGCGTCGGGCGACCGACGAAGTCGCGCAGCAGCGAGAGCCGACGGGTCTCGAAGCCGACGTCGGCGCGTGCAGCCGCGTACGCGAGCTCCAGCTCGTCGAGCGCGGGCACGAGCGTCTCGGCGACGAAGCGTCCGCCGAACTGACCGAAATATCCGGGGCGTTGGTCGGTGGGGAGAGAAGGGGCCATCGGCAGAGGAGATACGCTGCATCGGGCGCGCGGGCCAATCACACAATACACAATGCCCCACGGCGTGTGCGATTCCTCGCGCGCGGCGAGCAGTGCGCTGGGCAGTGCGGGTCCCCGGCTACGACGACGGCAATGGCGTCGACTTCGCGCGCGTCGCAGAGAATGCCCGCGCCGCGGGCGTCCCTGCAGGCACGCGCACGTCGGTCATCGACCGCGCGCGCCGCTCAGCGCAAGACCTGCACGTTCATCCCCGCCGCATACGCATAGCTGACGAATGCGTCGAAGCCGGATACCACGACGCCGACGGGCCGATTCGCGCGCACACGATGCACACCATCACCCTGCACGCCGGCACGCACGGAGAAGTCGCCGGTGACCTCTGGGAAAGACAGCGCACATCGGTGCACGACCCACGCGGTCGGCGGACTGCCGGCAGGCGACTCGCCGTCGAGCCCCAGCGACTCACATGTGGATGGCAGCGGCACGCCGTCGAGAGAGATCGTCGCGTCGGGCGGTGCGACGATGGTGATCGCATCGAATCCGTAGGTCGATGGGGTGAGAAATACATAGTCATTCCGAAACTGCGCGCTCGGCGGGACTACCACCATGGCCGGATCGCCACCAGGATATTGAAAGGGGATCCCAGCGGCGGCTTGCCCGACGAGCACTTGAATGACCGAGACGGGTTGCGACGCGCGAAGCTCGGTGTCGCGATCGAGGGTGAGCGTGGCGACTTCTCCCTGCTGTAGCGTGAAGGTCCCGTAGGGCGCAGCGAGCGACGTCGTGATCGTTGTGGTGCCCGCAGCGACGGCGAGTACCCGAACGATCTCGTATTCGTTGGCGTCCGGCAGCGCGAAGGTCGCGTCGCTGAGCGCGTCGTTGATCGCGCGGGCGCGGTTCGGTGTGCGTGCGAGCACAAACTCCTCGCCGAGCGCGCTGTCCGGCTGGAGTTGCTCTTCGAGATGATCTGCGCAGCAAAGGCGTGACGAAAACGCGTTATAGAACGGCGCGTCGGCGCCCTCCGAACCACTGTAAACGACGACGCCGGCAGTCGACTCGACCGTCGTACCGGTGAAATCCCCGAGGAAGGCATCGGTCTCGAGGTTGACGACGTCGAAGGGTCCAATGCGAACCGTGTAAGTTTCACCCGGGCCCCACACACCGGGGCCGTCGCTGCGGAGCACGCGTTTTGCCGCGGCCCCGAAACGCACCGTCACGTCGGTGTTGGCTGCCGTACCGACGAGTGTGAGAGTCGCGCGGTAGTCCTCGCCGCTGCGCTGTTCGGGGGTGCCGAGTGACGAGAGAGTTTGCGGCCAGCCGATCACTGTGGTGCGAGTGCCGAGCGCGGAGGTCGGCAGGAGCAGCGATGCGTCGTTGGAGAAGACGTCGGCTTGGGCCAGTGGATTGAACTGATATGCGATGACCGGGTGGCGCGCGCGCACGTGATACGCCGCCCGGGAGAGCGCACTCCCCGTCTCCACCCACGTGCCACCGGCTCCGGGATGTCCGTCGACACGCCGCCGCTCGGGCAGCGAGAAGCTCTCGAGATCGAATGGCGGCACTTCGACCTCGTCGAGTGTCCGCAGCGAAGGCGCCTCGCCGGGCGCGGCGTCGTCGACCTCGAGCAACACCCGAGTCACGAACGGGTTCGGATTCGACACGATGATGCCGAACGGGGGCGTGTAAAGACCACGGGTGTCGAGATCCACAGGGTAGAATTCGCAGCCGACATAGCTTCGGTCGATCACCGCCTCGGCGCAGAGGTCGACGCAGATCCCGGCGCTGCATGCGAGTCCGGCGGTGAGGTCGCACTCTGTGGTGACATCCCAGCCCGACTGATCCGCGCGGCAGCGCGCGGCGTCGCCCTCGAAACAACCCATCTGATCAGCGATACACAGGACACACGCACCCGCTGCGCAGCGTCTACCGTCGAGCGCGCAGTCGGTGTCCTCGGAGCTGAGGAAGATGCCGTCGGACACACACGTCCGCGCGACATCGCCGAGACACCACGACTCGGAAGCAGACTCGCACTGCCGAATGGCGCCGTCGGCTGCTGGACCGGCATCGGAGTCGACGAGTACAGACTCACGCGTACAGCTGACGGTGAGCACCACGCACATCGCAGCAGAAGCAAAGAGTGAATACCGTCGAGAACACGAATGGTTATTCACGGTTCAATCCTTTATGAAGGAGGTGTAGTTGAGGGATGCGCGGCGGATTGCGTAGCCCTCGGCTGAGCGCGTGTCGATGCGATCGAACTCGAGTCCAGGCACGTCCTAAGCGCCGACGGACACTATGCGTTCGCTGGGAATCAGATCGAAGAAGCCCGACTCGACACTGAAGTCCGGCAAAGTCACCGCGCGCACGCTGGGATGGGCGTGGATGTACCACGTTGGCATGAGGAAAACGCTCCGGTGGTCGTTTTCGATTTTGAACACCAGCATGGACGCGCCTCCGGCCCCCATCGTGAAGCGCACGGTGCGGTCGGCGGGGAACTCGGCTCCGCTGGTCGAGGGCGCGGTGAAGTTCGCGATGGGCAGGAACTGCGCCGCGTCGACGTGTACTTGCGTCGTGTCGAGCGGCGCGCGCACCAGAACGCGCGAGTGCGGATTCTCATAGAAATTGGGGCTGCTACCAGAGCTCGTGAGTATGACGGTGAGCTCTTGTTCCGCGGCGGCAAAGCTCCCGACTGCGGTGGGTTGGCGCGCGACCGTCACACCCTCGGGGGCGCCCCGCAGATCGTCGCCGCTGCCAAACAAAGGTAAGCCGCCAGCGAGTCCCGGTCCGCCATAACGAACGAGCACATCGAGACGGTCGAGGGATACCGCGGTATGCACGGGGTCACCAAAATCGCCGTCCCACAGCGTCGGTACGGGCGACGGAAGCGTCGCGGACACACGGCGTCCGAGTCCGAGCGGGGTGTCCATCCGCACCTCGACGTCACGCACCGTCGCTGCCGGGCGCACCACGAAGGCCTCGCCGACACCGACGACGTACGGAACGAAGCCGGCCTCGCTCATATCATCGCTCGGCGCCGAGGCCAGGCCAGCCAGAGCAAAGGGCACGAGCGACTCGCCCGCCGGGAGGTCTTCGACGCGGAAGCGATAGCCGAGCCCTGCGCCGTCCGCCTCCGTCACCCGCCGCGCTTGCATATAGACAGTTGCGGTCGCACCGTCGCCGAATAGTTGGCGGCCGGTGGCGAAACCGACGATTGCAGCGCGCGACTCCCCCGCTGCGGGCTCCGGAACCCCCGTCCACGCGAGCGTCGGCTCCTGAAACTCGAGGCCACCGAAGAAGACGATCGTTCCTTCGACATCGCCAATCGGGTTCGGAAGAAACCCGACAACGCCACCGCCCGGCAGACATCCAAGTTGTGCCAGGCGGAGTCCGACGGTCACGTATGCGGCATCCAGACCTGCAAAGCCGGAGACGTGGTGACAGTTCTCAGTTGCGAATACATCGACCCGTCCGCGCAGGTCATCGCCGGTGAACACGACCGTTCCGTCGGCGCCAGTGACCGCGTGGTACGGGAAGTTGCCATCTCGACCCGCGACTACGAGCGCGCCGGCGGCGGGCGCCAGATTCGCGTCGCGCACCAGGATGGTCAGGGTTCCGTCGAGCGGGCCGCCGCCGAGACCGCCGCTCGAGCGGAACGGGTTCTCGTACGTGTACGCGTCGGCGAGGACGAGCGCGCTGTCGCCGATGGTGACGCGAAGGTCGGCGACGCCGAGTGGGTGGGCTGGCGTTCGACAGCGCGCCGAGCGCGGACTCAGGATCTCGAGACTCGTGCAGGGCGCGCCGTCGAGCTCAACGGCCAGCCCGCTCGCGAAAGTGGCCGACGCGGCGGTGAGCGTGAGAAGCGTGCCGCCGCTCGGTGGACCCGCGCTCGGCGACACAGCGATGGAATCGTACGTGTACGCTGACGCGAGAGTGCGCGTGATCGTGCCATCGCTGACCGAGATGGCGACGACGCCGGGCGCGTGTGGCGGAGCGACGACCTCCAGGCGATTCGGATCGATGCGTCGCACGTCGCTGGCGGAAAGCGCGACGCCATCCACGGTCACGGCGATCGACGACGACACGAAGCCCGCGCCGCGCAAGATTACGAGGTTGCCGCCCTCGAACGAGCCGTGTGACGGCAGCGCCCGCAGGAGATCGAGGGCGACCTCCGGACCAGCGTCATCGGTCATTGCATCCGCGCCCGCGTCGGAGTCTGCTTCTGGAAACGAGAGGTCGACGAGGAGGACAGGGGCGCGCGTGCCGCAGGCGCAGACCGCGAACGCCGTGAGAACGATGGACCAGCGAGTGATGTATTCAGGGGAAATGGTCGGCATGGGCGCTCCCGAGGTGGCGTGACGACCTCACTGCATGAGAGCAACGAGCACGACCCATCGGCTCACGCTCACGGCGCGGCGTATCTTTTAATCGCTGTGGGTCGTTTTCCATGAGCCGATCGCGCCGTGGCGCGCATCTCACATCGCATGGGGACTCTCCGGCAAATCGAGCTCAGTGACGAGATGCTCGTCGAGCGGGCTTCGCTCGGCGACGAGAGGGCACTCGGCACACTCTTTCACCGGCATGCTCGGTACGTCGCGGGCGTCGCCTTTCGACTCCTGGGACGAGACGCTGAGGTCGACGATGTGGTGCAGGATACTTTTTTGGCGGCGGGACAACATCTCGCGAGCCTGCGCAGCGCGAGCGCGGTGCGGCCGTGGCTGGCCCGCATTGCAGCGCGCGAGGCGTGCCGCCGAATCAACTCCCGCAGCCGTCTGCGACGCTTCTTCGAGGGGGTCCGTGTGACTAGCGCACCACACTCGGAGCCGAACTCGTTGCATCCGGTCAGCGAGCTCGCCCATGCGCTCGATCAGTTGCCTGCGGAGCTGCGCATCCCGTGGGTGTTGCACCACGTCGAAGGGGAGACGTTGCCCGCGGTGGCGAGCCTCGCGCGCGTATCACTGGCGACAATCAAGCGGCGGATCGCCGAGGCGGACGTTCGGCTTGGGAGGCGGGAGCGATGAGTGATTCGCGCGACAAAGCGTTCGAACAAGCGACCGGGGCGCTGCGCGTCGAGAGCGAGGCGCGGTGGGACGAGCTTCGTGCCAAGCGCGTTCTCACGGAGCTGCACGCGCGCCGACGAGAGCGCACGCGGGTCGATCGGCGCGGAGTGCGGCCCGCACGCCGAGTCGCGGAGTTCGTGCTGGTCGCAGCGGCCGCAGCGGCAGCGGCGGTGTTGGCGGGCCGATTGATCGGCTCGGAGAGTGCACCAGCGAAGGAGTTTGCTGCGAATCCACACATGCGAAGTACACAGACGAGCGTATCTCCGCAGATCGCGCGCGTCGGCGCGCGATCGCAGGTGGTCGTGGAGGGTCGCCCGGTCGACGTGCCGGCGGGTGCGCTGACGCTGCCCGACGGCAGCGAACTCCACGTCGATCCCGGAGCGCGGCTATCGATCGAGTCGCTCGAGCCCGAGCGCGTTGGTCTGCGCCAGCTCGACGGCGTCGTGCGATACCGCGTCAGTCACCGGCCCGAACGCGCGTTCGAGATCGTGACGGAGAGCGCGACCGTGCGTGTGCGCGGCACGATGTTCGACGTGGTGGTCGACGAGTCTGCGACGGAAGTACGCGTCATCGAGGGCCGCGTCGAGGTCGACGACGGGACTCGCCAGACGTCATTGTCGAGCGGCGAGATATGGCGCGTGACGCGGCCGACATACGCGAGCGCGCCGCTGCGCGGCCCCGTGACCGGTCTCAGGTCGGCGCCTCGCGTCGAGCCGAGCGGCGCTCGGAGTGTGCCGCGATCGAGTGTGCCGCCGAGTGAGCCGGGACGCGGCGCGCCGAACGTAGAGAGCGCATACCCGGCTCGGCGGGCGCATGAGTCGCCGGGTAGCGCGCGGGAGCCTGGTGTTGATGCGGATCCGCTTGCGAGGTTACTTGCTGATACGCCCGATGCGCTCGTGGTCGCCGCGGATGTGGCTCGTCGCGAGGAGCGCTACGACGATGCGGCAGCGCTGCTCGTCCGCGCGGAGAGCGCCGCGACGCGCCGTTCGGAGCGCGCGCGCGTGGTGTTCATGTTGGGTCGAGTCGACCTTGCGCGCGGCCGGCCCGCAACCGCCGCGGAGGCCTTCGGACGTGCGTCAGAACTCGACCCTCTGGGACCGCTCAGCGAAGACGCGGTAGCCAGCGCGGCGCGCGCCTGGGCCGCGGCGGGCGACGCTTCCCACGCGCGAGACAGCGCGGCACAGTACCTCGCACGGTGGCCCAGCGGTCTGCATATGCTCGCGATGAGACGGCTCGTCCCCTGAACACCACATGGCGAGCTGCGTGGCGCGTCGTCGTGTGGCTCGCGCCCGTCGCGATTCTCTGCATCCCCGAAATCACGCGGGCGCAAGAGAGGCTGCAGCTGGTTGGCTGCGTCCCGCTGAACCGTGCGCAGGTCGCCGCGGATCTCGAGCTCGAACTCGGCGTGGTCGCGACTTCGCACGTGGTCGTGCGGGTGAGTTGCACGCCGGACGCGCTGCTTCTCGAGGTCGACGACGGTGTCACTGGCAAGCGGATAAGCCGCGGGGTCGCGCCGATCGACTTCGTCGATCCAGGCGCGCCGAGGGTCGTGGCGCTGCTTGTCTCGGAGCTCGTGCTCGCGTCGTGGGCCGAACTCTTGCTCGTCTCTGAGGAGGCGCGCCGCGAGGCGATCGCGCGGGTCAACGCATATCTCGCGGCACGAGAGCGTGCGTCCGCCGAACAGCGCGCGGCGCCCATCGAGCCCGCGCAGTCGCCGCCTGATGCGCGTGTGAGAACTGCTCCGACGGACGCCAACGCTCGGCGTCGCGCCACTCGTCCCGCCGAACCGCCTCAAGCCGTGCAAAGCGCCGACAGCGCGCAACCATCGCGTGCCACGACGCTCGACGCATTCGAGATCGACGCCGGCGCGAGGTTGCGCGACGGGCGGACACCGTTCGGCGCTGGGCTATTCGGACTGTCCGCACGGGTGAGCCTGCGTCCGCGATGGTCGATCGGCCTACGCGCGTCGGTCGAGATTGCGGACGTGCCGCGCGCCGCGGGCGACGTCGCCTACTCGCTATTCTGCGGAGGCGTGGTGGTCGGATTCGAGCTGCTGCGCCAACGCCGCTTCACGCTCGAGCTGCGTGCCGAGCCGCGCGTCGGCTGGGCCCGTCTCGACGGCCGCCCGCTGCGCTCGACGACGGAAGGACGCGCGCTCGATGCGCCGGTCGTGGAGCTCGAAGTCACGCTGGCGCCCAGCATGCGCTTTGGGCATGTGCACCTCGCGCTCGGCGTGTCGGTGGGCGCGACGCTCCTCGGCCCCATTGGAATCGTGAGCGGTGAGCCAAGCGTCGCCCTACCGGGTTTCGCCGCTGGACTCTCGCTGATCATCGGACTGCGGTGAGACGCGCGGCGCGGTGAGCCGAATCGGGCCGCTGACTCCTCTCATCCGTCAGAGGGAACCCGCCGATGACACCAAGCGATCACCTAGCCGTAGCACTCCAACACCAGACGTACGCTCGACCGAGCGTCGTTCGTCCGCGTCGGCCGTGGGCAGAGAGCGCGCGCGTCCTGGCGAGCGTCGCGCTCCTGCTGCTCGGAGGTTGTGGTGACGACGACTCGGCGATGCGCGCGCCCACCGACGCGGGCGTCGGCCCGGCCGACGCGACCACACGCGACGGATCGGTCTCGATCGAAGCAGGGCCACTCCCCGACGCGTCGCGCGTGCAGCGGGATGACGACGGCAACGCCGGATTCGAGGACGCGATCAACGTGGCGATCGGCGGCGATGCGACGACCGGCACGATCGCGAGTGTCCGCGACGTCGACTATTTGCGCTTCGAAGCGACTGCCGGGCAGTGGATCGCGGTGCTGTGGCCTGAGCTCCCTAAGCCATTCAGTGAGAACGACCAGCCCTCAATCACGGTCCTCAACGCGGACATGCGCCCGATCCTCACCCTGGCACGCGAGACCGGATGCGCCGGCGTCGCCGACCATCGCGAGATGGACTTTCGAGTGCCCGCCGCCGGCACGTACTACGTCGAGGTTAGCGCCAGCGTGGCCGCTAGGTCGGGTACGGAATTTCCCAGCAACGCGTGGTCAGTACGCGTTGTCGATCTCGCGACCTCGAGCGCGTCGCTGATCGTCACGGAGTCGTCGAGCGCGCGAGTCACTTCGGCACATCGCTGCGTACTCGGCGTATTCGAGACGCTCGGCGACGAGGACACTGTGGCTCTCGAGCTGCCGGCATATACCACGCTCTTTGTACGCCCTCCGGAGACTATCGGTAGCACTGCCGAGGTGCGCGAACTCGAGATCCTCGATGCGGACGGAGAGGTGGTCGCGCGGGCGGCGCAGCAGCCGCCAGTGGGCCCACGCAACCCCGTCGGCGCGGGGGTCCCGCCGCACTCACTCACCGTACTCGTCGACGACGCGGCGGCGCTCTCGGTCCGGCTCTCCGGTCCCGCGGTGCTCGGGGCAAACGACTTCTACATCATGTGGTCGCTCGGGTACATCGTTTGGCCGCGAGACTGGATGGCGCGCGGCGTCCATTTTGTCGAGTCCGAAGACGCGACCAACGACGCGTTCGCGACTCCGGAGAGCATGCCAGCGCTGCCCGTCGTCGTCGAGGACCGGTTCGTGCCGTTCGTCATGCACGTCGATGCTGGTGACGTCGATCACTTCGAGTTCGACACCGGCACGACAAGCGTCCGACAGCTTTATTGCAGCGGTCGCGCCTTCGGCTCCTCCGTACTCGACGTGCAATTGCAGCTGCTCGACGCGGCGGGAACGACCATCTCAAACAGCCGCGAGGACTCCTTCGGGCCCGCGCTAATGAACGTCAGCATCGAGCCTGGCAGACACGTCATACGCATCTCCGCGATGACGTTCGAAAGTGGTCTATCGAGCACTGGGGTGGTTTGCGTTTTTTCTCTTTAACGACAGCTACTACAGATATTCCCATTCCCTCGATGTGACTGCCGAACGGAGCCGTGGCGGTGGCGCAGCTGTGCATAGAGCGTGGGCTCCGCCGGTCGGCGCCCCTCTTGTGCGGGACGCTTCTCGGCCGGCTCCGCGCGCGTCGCGACCGGTCGCATAGCGAGAGCGGCAGGGCCGAATGAATCGATGCGAGAAGGTGCGCTCGTGCGCACTGCGGCTCAGTGTGTGTGCGCCGCTTCGCTGCACCGCTGATCGTTGCGACTCAGCGTTTGCGCCGCTTCACTGCAGGCGCCAGCGTTGCGCGCGCCGCACCAGCGAGCGCATCGCGCAGTCGATCATCGCCGACATGCGCGAGCGCGCGGGCGATCTCGCCGGGGAGCACCGTGTCGAGCGGAGCCGGGGGCGGCGAGGAATCACTGCGCCGCTCGGGTGGCGGCGGGATCGGCGGCAGCGGTCCGACGACGATGCGCAGATCACGTACGCCGGACTGCGGCGCGAAGCGGCGAATCGCGGTGAGGATCTGCTCGCGCAGGAAGCTGAGATCGCTGACCCACGCGCTGGTCGCGGCGTGCACGATGAGCACGCCATTGTGGATGCGCACTGGACGTGCGTTCTTCGCGACGCGTGGCGGAACTGCGCGCGCCCACCACGCGAACGCGCGCAGGGCGGCGATCTCTTCGGGCTCCGAGGTCGGATACGCCTTGAGCACGAGCGCGGCGAGCGCGGCCGGATCGCCGCCGCGCTTCTTCTTCTTGCCGAGCATCTTCGCGCCCGGCGGGATCGGTCGCGTAGGGCGCTCCGCCGGGCCATCCCAGCGGTACTTTTTGCCGCGCGGGCCGTCGCCGCTCGATCGCGTCTCGCTCGCCACGCGGCGAAGCTACCGCGGAAGTCTGCTCGCGGCACGCGTGGGCCAAACGACTCGACACGAACGACGGTTCCCTCGGCGGTTCCGCTCTCTTGTAGAGTCGCTGATGGTGCACGCCGAACGAGAGCCACAGCTGGTCGACACCAAGGACGCTCTCGTCGCGCTCGCGCGTACGTTCGCCTCAGCCGAGAGCGTCGCGCTCGACGCCGAGGGCGACGGGCTCTACCGCTATCGCGCGCGGCTGTGCACGCTGCAGCTCGCGACCGCCGAGCACTTGGCGATCGTCGACACGCTCGCGCTGCGCGATCTCTCGCCGCTCGCCTCGCTGCTCGGGCCGGATGGACCACGCAAAATTTTGCACGATGCGGCGTTCGACGCGCGCCTGCTGCGG
>Ga0163144_10027906_pt1 | contig 10909 bp, 6 predicted proteins | sample OliLak19BULKMAT1_FD_123175 | JGI IMG/M metagenome (GOLD analysis project Ga0163144, IMG submission 123175) | Freshwater microbial mat bacterial communities from Lake Vanda, McMurdo Dry Valleys, Antarctica - Oligotrophic Lake LV.19.BULKMAT1 | ecosystem: Environmental > Aquatic > Freshwater > Lake... | reverse complement strand
TCTCGCGTCGTGTAGTCGTCGTTGTGGAGGAGAACCCGGTAGAGTTTCGGACGCTCGAGCTTCTTCTCGGTGCGCGTCCGTGTGACGACGGATGTATCGCCTTCGCGGTCGGGTGCGGCCATTCGCTCTTGATGGATACCCCGCGCTCGCGGCCATCGCCAGCCGCCGGGTGGCCTGCCGGGCCGGAAGAAAGACCTGCTTCCGCGCAGCAAAAAGGGGCACCCGGTCGGCCGGATGCCCCTCGTTTGCCGCTGCGTCGGGGATCCTAGTCGTCCGAGGCGATGACCGAACGATAGCTCAGCCGCTGCGTATTCGGCTTGGACGTCTTGCGCACGCGGAACGTTCGCGTGCTCGCGTAGAGGTCGGATCCGATGACCGCCGTGATCGTGATGTCGGGAGGAAGGTCGACGATCGGCAGGGTCACGTCCGAGGCGTTGATGTTGAGCCGCCACAGGTTGTTGCCGCGCAGCGAGAACTGACCACGGACCTTGGAGCCCGATCCGAGGAGATTCTCTCCGGAGAACCGGTAGCGATTGGCCCCCAGACGCCCCTGCCACGCTCCCGCGGGGATCGTGAACGACGAGATCACCTGGGTGGCCGTGCTCCACGTGATGGTAATCGGCACGGTGTTGGTGAACGGGGTGAAGAGCACGGGAATCTGCGCCTTGAAGCGCCACGAGTCGCGCGGGAAGCTCGCGTTCTTCTTGACGTAGTTGCCCTGGACGACGCCGAGACCACCCGGCACCCGTGTGGCGAGCACGAAATCTGCCGATGCCGTGTTGCCGAGGAGGTCCGCGATGGTCGCGACGTTGATGATCTCGTCGCCATCCACGAGCGGCGGTGCCGCTGCCACGGTGAAGGTTGCCTCGACGGTGCCGGTCCCACCCACAGGCACGGTGCCGAGATTCCAGACCACGTCGGTCCCGGAGAGGGCGCCACCGATGGTGGCGGAGACGAACGTGAGCTTGGGTGGCGAGACGTCGGTCAACGTGACGGTCAGACCAGGCCCACTGCCGATGTTGTGGTAGGTGATCGCGTAGGTCACGGTGCCGCCGGCCGGCACGACGGAAGGCGTGCCGTTCTTTTCGATCGTGAAGACCGGGGTCGGCGTGATCGCGATCCCCGCCGGCGATCCGTTCACCTGAATCGTGAGCGTCGAGCTCGGTAGCTCGGGGTCGTTGATCAGCGGCACGATGGAGATCGTTCCGCTGGTGCCGTTCGCGACCACCGCAGCGGACGAGTCCGGTGTGATCGCGATGCCGGCGGGATTGGTTCCCACCGGCTTGGTGTCGGTCACGGTCTCGGTTCCCGTCGTGATGATGGAGATCGAGGCACCGAGGTCGTTGCCGACGACCGCCGTCTTGCCGTCCGGCGAGACGGCGACGGAGAGCGGGCTGGCGCCGACCGCAATGGTCGTCAAGAGCGTGAAGTCGAGCTCGCGGTAGACGCTGACCGTGTTCGACGAGTCGTTCGCGACGTATATTTCGCCAAAGCCCGCGGTGATGCCCTCGGGAGTGTCACCGACCGGGACCTCGTCGATGACGGTGTCCGTGGCGGTGTCGATGATCGAGACGCTGTCGTCGGCACGGTTGGTCACGTACGCGAAGCCGCCGTTGGAGGACATCGCGACCGCGAACGGCTCATGACCCACGGTAACGTTGGTGACGACCGTGTTGCTGGTGGTATCGATCACGGCCACGGTGCAGGGCGGCACCGGGGTCGGCGACGGGGTCGGACCGGGTGTCGGCAGGGGCGTCGGCCCCGGTCCGGGCGTAGGAGCGGGCGGAGGTGGGCAGTTCGTCGACTGTACGACGTAGGCCTTCGTACCTGGCGGTGTGATCGCGACCGAGGTCGGGTTGCCCGGCACCGGAATCGTCGCGCTGACGGTCCCCGTGGCGAGGTCGATCCGGCTGACCGAATTGCTGCCCTTGTTGGCCACGAGGGCGAAGCCGCCAACCGTCGGGATGGCGATCCCTGTCGGCGAGTTGCCGACCGGAATGTTCGCGATGTTCACCCAGTCCGTGGTGCGCACGACGTGGACCACGTTGGTGGACTGATTCGTTACGTACGCAGTGGGCTGCGCTGCCGCCCACACGGGGAATAGCAGAACCACCCATCCTAGGACGGCAACTCGCAGATTGTTCAATGTGGCACTCCCGTGTGGTCGTGACGCTCTTTGGCAGCAGGGATCTGCCGGGTCTTGGGGCGCGGGACGAGGAGTGGCGGGGGGGTGGGTTGCCCACAGAGCTTGTCGGTATTGTCAGCGCGTCGAAGGTAGCAAGGTGGGCGCCATGGAGGCAATAGAAAAAGATTAGAGAAATTAAGTGATCTGATCCGGCCAGGAGTGACCTTCGCGCACGATGTGGCGGATCCGCATGATTTGGCTCGGGCGTCCGGACGGCATCCGCAGATGCGACGATTGCAGCTTGCGGGCCCCTCGCGCCCGCGCCTAGGATTGGCGGGCGGACACCAGAGTTCGGTCTTGCCCCACCCGGAGGTTTCCCGTGAACCAGCGCCCCCTCGCCGCCTGCATCTTCTTCCTGACCGTTGCGACCGCCGGATCGGCCCGCGCCCAGTCCGGCGTGCTCGATCCGACCTTCGGCAGCGGTGGTGTCGTCGTGGCACCGATCGGGGCCTCGGACGACTTTGGCCAGGCGGTCGCGGTGCAGGCCGACGATCGCATCGTCGTGGCGGGCTACTCCGTGGCGACGAACGACGACTTCTCGGTGGCGCGCTTCGACCTCGACGGCGACCTCGACCCGACCTTCGGCGGCACCGGGAAGGTGATCACGCCGATCGGTGGCGACATCGACCGCGCGTTCGCCGTCGCGGTGCAGAGCGACCAGAGCATCGTCGTCGCGGGCTTCCGGCGCGAGAGCGGTAGCGAGGCGTTCGCGCTCGCCCGCTACCTGTCGAACGGCACCCTCGACCCCAACTTCGACGGCGACGGCAAGGTGGTGACCGCGATCGGCAGCCTCGAGGACGTTGCGAACGCGGTCGCGATCCAGGACGACGGCAAGATCGTCGCCGTGGGCTTCTCGCGCAGCGGCGCCAACAAGGACGTCGCGATCGTGCGCTACGAGTCCACCGGCGCGCTCGATACGACCTTCAGCGGCGACGGCAAGCTCACGCTCGGCATCGGCACCGGCAACGACGAGGCCCTCGCCGTCGCGATCGACGACGACGACCGCATCGTGGTCGCCGGCTACGCCGGGACGGCGCGCGACATGTTCGTCGCGCGCTTCACGCCGACCGGGGCGCTCGACCCGACGTTCAACGCCGGCACCGGCCTGCGCGTCATCACCTTCGGCACCGGCGACGAGTCGGGACAGGGGCTCGCGCTGCAGAGCGACGGCGCGATCCTGATCGCGGGCTACGCGCGCATCGGTACCGTCGACAGCTTCGCGGTGGCACGCGTGGACGAGAACGGCCTGCTCGACGCGACGCTCGACGGCGACGGCAAGCTGATCACGGCGATCGGCACCTTTGCGCAGGGCAAGGCGATCGCGGTCGACGTGAATGACCGATTCGTGGTGGCCGGGTTCGGGCGCTTCGCAGGCAGCGACGACGTGGCGGTGGTGCGCTACAACACCAACGGCAGCCTCGACACCGCCTTCGGCGGTACTGGCATCGTCAACGTGCCGATCGCCGGCTCGGGTTCGGACGAAGGCAACGCGGTGGCGCTGCAGAGCGACGCCAAGGTGCTGGCGGCCGGCATGGGCCGCAACGGCAACGCGAAGGACTTCGCGCTGCTGCGCATTCTCGTCGACGACTGCGGCAACGGCACGCTCGACGCCGGCGAGGCCTGCGACGGCGGCGCGATCATCGAGGGCGATTGCTGCACCTCCGAGTGCGCGTTCGTGGCGGTGAGCACGGTCTGCCGTGCGGTCGCGGACGATTGCGACCTGGTCGAGGCCTGCACCGGCGGCAGCGGCGCGTGCCCGGTGGACCTGAAGAAGCCCGACGGCGACGGCGACGGCGACGACGTCTGCGACGAGCACGACATCTGCCCCGTCGATCCCGATCCGCTGCAGCTCGACGGCGACGACGACGGGCTCGGCGACGAATGCGACCCGTGCACCAACGGGGTCGCGATCGGCAAGCCGAAGCTCAAGCTCACCAAGTTCACCTCCGGTCCCGGCGACGACACGCTCACCTTCACGGGCGAGCTCGACTTCGCGCTGGCGCCGACCTTGAACCCGCTCGCGCTCGGCGCCCGGGTGATCCTCGAGGACGGTGCGGGCGACGTGCTGTTCGACGTCGCGGTTCCGGCGGGCGCCTACAACCCGCTCACGCGCACCGGCTGGACCGTCAACGGTGCGGCGACCAGCTTCACCTTCCGCAGCACGTCGCCGGTTGGCGGACTGCTGAACCAGCTCAAGCTCAGCAAGTCGGCGGCCCGCCCGGACCTGATCAAGATCCGCGCGACCGGCAAGAAGGGCGCCTACGCGCAGAACCCGATCGAGCTACCGCTCGCGGCGATCGTGGTGCTCGACGCGCCGACCGCCGCGACCGGCGAGTGTGGCGAGGTGCACTACCTCGAGGCGCCCCTCGTACCGAGCTGCGCGTTCAACGCGAGCGGCAGCACCTTGCAGTGCAAGTAGCCGGGACGCTCACCGGCACTCGAAGACCGCACCGGCCTCGAACTCGTCCTCGGGTCCCGGCGTGAGGTAGCTGCAGGCCGGCTCGGGTGCCGGGCCGGGGAACGTGCGCTCGCCGCAGTGCCTGGCGACCGCGCCCGGCGGATCGATCACCATGATCGCGCGCAGCGGCCCCGTTGCCGTCGCGAGCGCCGTGAAGTCGGCGTTGCGCCCGGTGATCTTCAGGTCGACGAGATCGGGCGTCAGCGTGCGCGTCACCATCTTGACCTTGTTCACCAGGTTGCCGAACGCGGTCGGGCTGCGGAAGCGGTGCAGCGTGCGGTTGACGTTCCGCCGCCAGCCGACGCGCGTGTTCTGATCGTACGCTCCGGGCGGCACGACGGCGTCGAAGAGCACCGTGCCGCCGCCGTCCTCGACGCGCACGCGCATGCCGTTCACGAGTGGGTCGAGGGCAGGACGCGCCGGGCTGAACACCAGCTCGCCCTTCAGGACGAACGTATCGTCGCCCGCCGGCGTGAGCAGGCCCTCGGCGCGCAGCACCGGCTTGTCGATCAGGACGCCGCTGGTGCACGGATCGCAGACGTCGCCGAGCCCGTCGCCATCGCCGTCGGTCTGCGCCGGATCGGACGCCAGCGGGCAGACGTCCTGCGCGTCGCAGGTGCCGTCCGCATCGCCGTCCGGGAGTTGCTGGTCGCTCGGGCACGCAGCTGCGGCGCCGTCGCAGGTTTCGTCGGCGTCGCAGGCCGTCGCTGCCACCCGGCACGACACGCCTGCGGCAGCGACCTCGTCGGCGGGGCAGGCGAAGCTCGCGCCGTCGCACGACTCGGCGACGTCGCATCCGCCCGCGACGTCGCGGCAGGACGTCCCCACGGTCGCGGGCAGGTCGGCCGGGCAGGCGAAGGTCGCACCGTCGCAGCTCTCGGCGGCGTCGCACGCGTCGCCGGCGAGGCGGCACACGGTACCGACCGTGGCCGGTAGATCGGCCGGGCAGATCGAGGCGCTGCCGTCGCAGCTCTCGACCGCGTCACAGGTATCCGCGGCGGTGCGACACGGCGTACCGGCGGTCACGCGGGCGTCGTTCGGGCAGCTGGCAGCGCCGTCGCAGCTCTCTGCCAGGTCGCAGCTGCCGAGCGCCGCGCGGCAGAGCGTGCCTGCGGCGACGTGCAGGTCGGCGGGGCACGCCGGTCCGCTGCCAGTGCAGGCCTCCGGGAGATCGCACCAGCCCTGGGTCGCGCGGCAGGTCGTCCCGGTGCCGACGAACTGATCGGCAGGACACGTGGCCGCGACGCCATTGCAGCTCTCGGAGACGTCGCAGGCGCCGCCGGTCGCGCGGCACTCCGTCCCGGCGCCGGCGATGGTGCAGGCGAGCGAGCAGCAGGTCACGCCGCCGAGGTCGTCGCCGTCGCACTGCTCGGGCGCGTCGAGCAGGCCGTCGCCGCAGTCGCTGTACGTGAGCCGGACGAGGCCGAAGTCGCGCAGCGACCCCGAGGGGGTCGTGCGGCCCGCCAGGACCAGCTTGCCGTCGGGCTGCTGGACGATGGCGTTGGCGTCGTTCGAGAGTGCGCCGACCCCGGTGGCGACGGTGCCGAGCGTGCCGAAGGTCGGGTCGAGGCTGCCGTCGGCGCGGTACTGCGCGGCCGCGAAGCGCGGCGTCCCCTCCACCCTGGCGAACCCGGCGACGGTGAAGCGGCCGCTCTCATGCAAGGCGATGGCGCGCGCCTCCGCGGTGTCGCCGATCGGCGTGGTGGCGAGGCCGCCGGTGCCGAAGGACGGATCGAGCGTGCCGTCCTCCTCGAGACGGGCGACGCCGAACTGGACGACGTTGCCGACGCTCCAGTTGCCGGCGACCAGGATGCTGCCGTCGGGCTGGATCGCGAGCGCGGTGGCGTAGCTCTCGCCGTCGCCGAACGAGATCTGGATCGAGCCGCTGCCGCCGTTGAAGTCCGGGTCGAGGCTGCCGCTCGACGTCAGACGGAACACCAGCAGGCTGCGCGCGCCGCCGTCGGCGGTCGAGCCGGCGACGACGATCCGGTCGTCGGCGTCGATCGCTACCGCCGCGGCCTCGTCGATGCCGCTGGCGTTGCCGAAGTCGAGGGTCAGGAGGCCGTCGCCGCTGAAGGCCGGATCGAGATCGCCGTCGGTCTCGTAGCGGGCGATGGCGACGTCGCGGTTCGAGCTCGCGACCGCCGCGAAGCCGGCGACCACGACCTTGCCGTCGTCCTGCAGGGCGACCGCGCGCGCCGCGTCGTCGCGCGACACCTGGAACTCGGTCACGAGCAGGCCGTCGCCGCTGAAGCTGCTGTCCGGGCCGCCGTTCTCGAGCAGCCTCGCGACGGCGAAGTTCTCGTCGCCGGACTTGCGCACGTTGCCCGCGAGGACGATCCGGCCGTTCGCTTGTACCGCCATCGCCCGGGCCTGGGCGTTCTCGGTGCCGCTCACGGCATCGTCCTGGAACGAGACGATGGCGGTACCGCCCCCGCCGAAGGCCGGATCGGGGTCGCCGTCGTCGAGCAGGCGCACCACCGCGAAGGACTCGGGCAGCGCGCTGCTGGGCTTCACGTAGCCGGAGACGAGGATGCGATCGTCGCGGTCGATCGCGAGCGCGTACGCCTCGTCCGGGTTGCTCCCGGTCGCCAGCGGCAGCGCCACGGTGCCGCCCACGCCGAACATCGGGTCGAGCGTGCCCGCGACTTGCGCCGCGGCGAGATCCGCGACGGTGGTCACGAGGGCGAGCGCCGCGCTCGCGCAGGTCAGGGTGCACAGCGCGCGCCGGAACGATCCCCCTGGGTCACGGAGGAGCCGGTTGGTCTGTCGTGCCATCAATCGCCTCGAGGAAAGCGCGATCACGACGTGGGCAGGCGCAAGAGTAGCGAGATCGTGGGGGTGTCGCAGTGATCGGGAAAGGATGAAGTGGGCTAGGGCTGCACGCGCAGATTCCAGCCGCGCGCGAGCTCGTCCCAGAAGTCGTTGAACGTGAAGACGTCGTCGCCGATCTGACACGAGATCGTCATCAGCGGATAGTCGGCGGTCTCGATCTGTGTCTTGCCGGTCAGCTTGATGCGCCAGAGGCCGTCGTCCATCTCGCGGAGATCGAGACGACGCAGCCCGCCGACCAGGCCCTTCGAGTCGACGTAGGTGATCTGGCGGCCGCGGCTCTCGAGCGAGCCCGCCGGCAGGAAGAAGTCGAGGATCGTGCCCTGGAAGTCGGCAAGTGTGCACTGCACGTCCTCGTGCAGCGGATCGAGCGAGGTGTCGGGAACGAGGCCGCGCAGGTCGATCTTGAAGCGATCGAGGCCGGTGGTGCTGCCGGCGAGGCGCAGGCTCGCGCTGCGGCGCTGGCCGCTGTCGCGCGCGTTGCCGACGTCGATCCGGATGACCTCGACCGAGTTGCCGAACGGGACGAGGCCGCCGCGCTCCTTCTCCTCGAAGGCGCGGCAGGTGTCGACCCGCACGTCGGCCACGGTGTTGTCGTGCGCCCCCTCGAACTCGAAGCAGGTGCTGGCCTTGGAGATCGTGCCGCCGGTGACCTGGTTGTCGTGCGGGAAGGTCCAGCCGCCCTGCTCCTCGTTCGCCTGGAAGCGGTAGTTCGAGGCGACGTAGTTGTCGACGAAGCTGTTGTGGCTCGAGTCGCCGCGAACGTGGATCGGACGGTCGTAGATCTCGTTGTCGGTGAACACGTTGCCGTCGGCGTTCTTCAGCAGGATCGCCGCGGAGCCGCTCTCGCGCAGCTCGTTGCCGCGGATCTCGTTGCCGGTGGTGTTGATGAGGTAGAGGTTCTCGATCGAGTTGTTGACGAACTCGTTACCGACGATCTCGTTGTCGTGCGTGCCGGTGCCGACGTGGATGCCCTCGTCGCGGTTGTCGCGCACGTGGTTGGTCAGCAGGTGGTTGCCCGAGGTGCCGTCGCCGAGCCAGATGCCGATCTCGTTGCTGAACACGACGTTGTTCTCGAGCGTGTTGCCGCTGCCCGAATCGACCTCGATGCCACGCCCAAAGTTGCGCACGCGGCAGTTGCGCACCACGACGCCGGTTGCCCCGGATCCGTTGAAGCCGATGATCCTGATCCCGGTCGCCTGGGTCTGAGCGCCGGGCCCTGCGATCTGCCTGCCCAGGCAATCGATGCTGCCAGCGGCGACGACGAGCCCGTCGCCGAGGCAGTTGTTGAGACTCTGGGTGAGGGTGGTTGGCGCCACGACCCGATCCCCGCACGCGCACACGATCCCGCCCCCGCAGTCCTTTGCCGTGGCGGTGGTGGCCAGGGAAAGCACCATCGCGAGCGCCGGAAGGGCGACCAACGTCGGGAAGAGGCGTGCTCGAACCATCAGTTAGCTCCAGGCAGTAGCTGTAGGTGTTCCGGTCATCGGTGGCAGCGCGAACCCGCCGATGGCGGGAACGCGGGAGCCAAGAGCTTGGCGTTCTTTCACCCCCTGCGCAAGACGAAAAGATGGGCACCTGCCCGAGGGGTCAGGGCTGTACCCGGAGCCTCCAGCCCCGGGCCTGGGCCTTCCAGAGGTCGGTGAACGCGACGTGCTGGTCGCCAATGTGGCAATCGAGCGTCAGGAGGGGCACTCGCACCTTCCCCGGGAGCCCTCTCCACGAGATCCTGATCCTCCAGATCCCGGGGCCACTGCGACGCACGTCGAGCCGGGTGATTTCGCCGAATGCTCCGGTTCGATCGATGAACCGGCCGCTGTCACCGGCCCCCTCCAGGACGCCTGCGGGCAGGCTCGCCGAGAGGACCGTGCCCTCGGCGTCGCCGAGCAGGCACCCGACCGCGGCGCCCAGCGGGTCGACGTCGGCCGGAATCGGAATGCTGCGCACGTCGAGCCTGAAGCGACCCGGGAAGCCGGTGCCGCCTGCCTCGCGGAGGCTCCCGGTGCGGCGCTGTCCGCTTGCCGCGCTGTCGAGATCCTCGCGGATCACGGCGACCTGGTTGCCGAACGGTATGAGTCCGCCCGCGGGCTTCTCCTGCGTCGCGGCACAGGTATCGACCACGACGTCCGTCGCGCTGTTCTCGTACGCCCCGATGAACTCGAAGCAGGTGCTGGCCTTGCTGATCTGCCCGCCGGCGACCACGTTGCCGTTCGGATGACGCCAGGTGCCGTCCTCTTCGATCGCTGCGAAGCCGAACGAGCCATTCTCGAGATCGTTGTCGCGGAAGACGTTGCCGTCCGAATCGCCGCGCAGCAGCACGTTGCGATCCAGGATCTCGTTGTCCTCGAAGGTGTTGCCGCTGCTGTTCTTGATGAAGATTGCAGCCGCTTTGGCCCCGTCGAGGGTGTTGTCGCGGATGACGTTCTCGTTCGCGCAGAGAAGGAGATGTTCAGGAGTCCGAGTGAGGGTGCCGTTGAAACCTATTGGCTTCGCTGCGGCCCACAGCAAGGCACGTACCATGAGGTTCTTCAGGAAATTCGCGGACGATACTCTGATCGTTGCGCAATCTACCGCACGGGCGCACGAATTCGCGGCGCACGGCGCGACCGCGCCAGTCAAGCACAAATTTGACGTCACTGGAGGTACGGGTCTGTCCGCGACGGCTTCCGTCGCGCAGGCACGAGACGCGGCGCACGCCGCCTCGCGTCGAAAGACGGCCGTCAGCCAGGACGCTTGGCGCGGCTCACGACCACCACTTCCTGGCCGTTGACCTTCACCCGGCGGTGCTCGTTGTGCGACGCGAAGGGCTTGACCCGAGCCTCGACCGCGGCCGCGTGGGCCCGGTTACGGCTCTCGCGCCACTCCTTGAGCTCCTTCTCGAGATTGCTTTGCATGGGACGACTCCTGCCACCACAACCACCCCAACGAGATGCGACCATGGCGCCCCGGGGCGAGGCCACCGCGCCGCGACCTGGAAGCTTGGGTTTCTTCCAGGCTCTCCTGCACAACCGCCGGAGAGGACCCTGTCCTCTCCCCTCACGCGGCCAATGGCCGGTGAAGCATCCTTCCCACTCTGAAACGCCGACGAGAGAACCTGCTCTCGCCGGCTCCGATCATGCACCTAGCCGGCGAATGTTTCCAGCGTTTTCGCGCGGGCCGGGTTGCGCAACTTGCGCAGCGCCTTGGCTTCGATCTGCCGGATGCGCTCGCGCGTGACCGCGAAGCGCTGGCCGACCTCCTCAAGCGTGAAGTCCGAGCGCTCGCCGATGCCGAAGCGCATGCGCAGGATCTGCTCCTCGCGCGGCGTCAGCGTCGCGAGGACCTTCCGCGTCTGCTCCTCGAGGCTGATCGCCATGGCGGCGTCGGCAGGCGAGACGCTCTGCCGGTCCTCGACGAAATCGCCGAGTGCGCTCTCCTCGTCGTCGCCGATCGGC
>Ga0163144_10027905_pt1 | contig 10910 bp, 8 predicted proteins | sample OliLak19BULKMAT1_FD_123175 | JGI IMG/M metagenome (GOLD analysis project Ga0163144, IMG submission 123175) | Freshwater microbial mat bacterial communities from Lake Vanda, McMurdo Dry Valleys, Antarctica - Oligotrophic Lake LV.19.BULKMAT1 | ecosystem: Environmental > Aquatic > Freshwater > Lake... | reverse complement strand
GGCGCCGCGCGGCAGGCGCGCGAGCGCCTCGCGGATGAGGTCCTCGGCGGCCCACGGCTCGCCCGCGGACAGGGCGGCCTGGCCGCGCATGCGCAGGACCTCTATCAGGCCCAGGCGCGCGCCCATGTCGCGCGCGTCGGCGGCGAGCGCCGCGCGCAGGGCCTTCTCGGCCTGCGGCAAGGTCTCGGGGTGGAGCATGACGGGGGCGATGCCGCCGCGCCCGAACTCCGCGACGGCCTCGTCGGCTCGTCCGGCGGAGCTCAGGGCGTGGGCGAGGAAGGTCCGCAGCTCAGGGCTCGCGTCGCCGAGCGCCCGCGCCCGGCGAAAGCACGCGACCGCCTTCTCGTGGTGGCCGGCATTGAAGTGCGCTGTTCCCGCGCGGCGCTGCGCGGCGGCGGCGGCACTATTTCTTTTTTTTATTCTTGGGGCCATTCTTCGCGAGCGCGGCGATCGCCGGCCACTCCATCCAGATATCGGTGAGGCCCTCGGGCTGCCGCTGCTCCGCGTCGACGTGCCAGAGCCGCCAATAAGCCGCGTACCGGATGAAGGGCGAGAGGTTCTGCTCCTTGTCGTGCGCGAGCTGGTAGTGGCAGACGAAGGCGTCGCCGGCTTTGCCGGTGAGCTGCACGGCCTCGGGCAGGTCGATCTTGCCCGCGAGGCCGGCGCGCAGGGGCTTGGTCCCGTTGGCCTTGATGTACTCCGCGATGGTCCGGTGCGTGCCCGGGAAGGCGGTGAAGTTGCCCATGTACTTCTCGGGCACGTCGCTGAGCATCACGCCCACGAGCATCGTGAACCGGCTGATCGACTTGGCCGCGTTCGGGGAGTAGAAGCCGTCGATGTGCGAGGCCGGCCCGCCGTGGGAGTTGTTCACCGACGGGAAGCGCAGCGCGATCTGCGTGCTCGCCGGCAGCTGCAGCTTGCCGGCGCCGACGCCCGCCTGGGCGAGATTCCAGAGGGGAGACTTCATGAGAAGATCCATGAGCGCGGGCGCGTCCGTGTCGTCTGTCCAGTAGTCGCGCGAGTCCGCGTAAGCGTCCATCGCCTGCGTGCGCCCCAGCCCGAGGCGATGGTTGATCTCGCGCAGCGCCTCGTCGAGCAGCGGCCGGGGCACGAGGCCCGGGGCCGTGATATAGCCGTCATCCAGCATCCGCCGCTTCTGCTCGAGCTCAAGCTCCATGCGCGCCTCTCATCCCGGGCCATTCCAGCCAGATATCCGTCAGCGCCTTTTCCAGATACGCCGGCGAATGGTCGAACCACGCGTCGATGTGCCAGAAGCGGAAGTACGCCACGTAGCGGATCTCCGGCGAGTCGTTGCGCGCCTTGTCGTGCGCCGTTTGGAAGTGGAAGAGCACGACGTCGCCTGCCTTGCCGGTGACCTGCACCGGGGCGGGCAGCGGCATGCTCCGGTCGATGCCCTTCTTGAGCGCCAGCAGGCCCTTCTGCTTGAAGAGCTTCGCGATCTTGACGTGCGTTCCCGGATAGACGACCAGGCCGCCCATGTTCGGGCGCGGCACGTCGCTCAGGAAGACGCCCGCGCAAAAGGAGTAGCGAATGATCGGCCGCTCCTTTGGCACGTCGTCGTACATGCCGTCGATGTGCACGCTGACCCTCGCGGGAGCGTCATCGGTCTTCGCGGGAAAGCGCAGCACGACCTGGGCCTGCGTGCAGGGCTCCACCTTGTTTTGACCGAGAAGCGAGCTCGCGAGCGCGCGCAGCGGCCCGGCGTTCATGAGGGCCATGACCGCGGGGGAGGTGACGTACTCCGACAGGTAGTCGATGGAATCGGCGTAGGAGTCCTTGCCCGGATGCTCGCCGGCGCCCAGGCGGTGATTGATCTCCCGCAAGGCGGCATCGACACGCTCCCGCGCGATAAGCCCCGGGAGGACGACGTAGCCGTCGCGCGCGAGTGCCTTCCGTTGGGCGGGAGTGAGCTTCACCGGACGCCTCTCATGCCCGGCCACTCGAGCCAGGGATCGGTCATCGCGCGGGTTAGGTACCCGGGCGAGCGGTCGAGCCACGCGTCGAGATGCCAAAAGCGAAAGTAGGCGATGCGGCGGATGCCGGGAGAGAAGTTCGGCGCCTTATCGTGCGCCGCCTGGAAGTGGAAGAGCACGACGTCCCCGGTTCGGCCCGTCGCCTGCACGGGTGCCGGCAACGCAATCTTTTCCGCGAGGTCTCCCTTGAGCGCCCCGAGGCCTCGCTTCGCGACGGTCTCCGCGATGAGGCGGTGCGTGCCGGGATAAACCGCGAGGTTGCCCATGTCGGGCTTCGGCGTGTCGCTCAGGAAGACGCCGGCGCAGAGTGAGTAGCGGAACGGCTTGCCCGTCTTCGCGTCCTTCGACGAGTAAAGCCCGTCGATGTGGACCAGCTTCTCGTACTCGACGGCGTCGTGCTTGGCGGGGAAGCGGAGCACGACCTGGCCCTGCGACAGCGGCTCGACGCGGCCGGCGCCGAGCAAAGACTCGGCGAGCTCGCGCACGGGTCCCTTGGCGAGCGCCATGACGGCCGGCGTGGCGACGTACTCCGAGAGGTAGTCCTTCTTGTCGGCGTAGGCGTCCTTGTCGGGATGCTTCCCCGTGCCGAGGCGATTGTTGATCTCGCGCACGGCGGCGCCGGTGAGCGCGGGCGGCACGACGCCCGGGAGCACGATGAAGCCGTCGCGCTTGAGGCGGGACTTTTGGGCGGGGCTAAGCGCCGCGGCCATGGCTCATCCAGACGGGAAAGAGATATTCGTTGGCCACCCGCACCCCGCGGCCGAGCGCGAGCCCCGCCTGGAGGACGTGGCGGATCGCGGCGGCGTCGGCCGCAGCGGCCTTGAGGCCGGCGGCCTTCTCGAAGGCGTCGAGCACGTCGCGGCGGATCGTCGCGAAATCGGAGCGCAGACCCGGCTCGTCGCCCGCGGCGCCTTTCGCCAGGGCGCGGTTGGCCAGCGCCCAGAAGGAGTTGGCGCCGTCCATGCGGATCGCGGCGTTGAGGTCTTCGAGCGCCCCCTTGAGGTCGCCGCGCAGGCGCCGAAGCTCACCGCGCCAGGTCAGGCCCTCGGACTCGACGCCCGCGCGTAGCGCCTCGTCGAGGTCGGGCGCCGCCTCGTCGAGCCGCCCGGTGAGAAGCTTCGCGGCGCCGCGGTGGCGCAGCGAGCTCGGCACGCCCGCGCTCACCGCGGGCTCCAGGCTCTCGAGCGCGCGCGCGTAGTCGCCCGCCCAGAGCAGTATCCGTCCCCGGCAGCCGTGGCCCGCGGGCTTGGAACGTTCGGGGAGCCCCGCGATGAGCGCGTCGGCCGCGGCGGCCGCCGCCTTTTTATTGCCGCGGCACAGCGCGATCTCGGCGAGCGCGGCGCGCGCCTTCCAGAAGCCGGGCACGCACTTGACCGCCGCCGCGTATTCCTTTTCGGCGCCCGCGTAGTCGCGGCGGTTGGTCAGCAGGAGCTCCCCGTGCTTGTGGCGCATCCAGTCAAAGCGCTTGGGCGCGGCCTTAAGCTTCGCGGTCTCGGCGATCGCCTCCTCGCCGCGGCCCATGTTGCTGAGCAAGGCGGCGCGGAAATAATGCGGCCAAGGCGACTTGGGCGAGCGGACCGAGAACGCCTTCAGCGCGTCGAGCGTCGCCGTAAGCTCGCGCTGCTCCGGCGAGACGAAGAAGGAGTCGATGCAGTCCTGCGAGCCGGCTTGCGCGAGCAGCGCCTCCGCCTCGCGAAAGGCCTCCTCGAAAGCGCCGAGCTTCACATTCGCGCGGAAGCGCGTCAGCGCGTCGGCCATCGCCGACTGGGAGCCCCCGGAGGACGGCTTGAAGCCCGCGGCGCGGCGCAGGTGGGGCGCGGCCTGCGCCGCCTCTCCCTTGTCCTTGAGCAGCTCGCCGAGCAGCAGGGACGCCTCCGCCCCCGCGTCGAGCGCGACGGCGCGGCGCAAGGTCCTCTCGGCCTTCTCGCGCTCGCCGTGGCGCACGTACAGGCGCGACAGGCTCATGAGCGCCGCGGGAGCGTCCGGCGCGAGCGCCAGGGATTTTTCATAAGACTCGACGGCTTCCGCGGGACGGCCCTGCAGCGCGAGCAGGTCGGCTAGAGCGCTTCGGGCGGCCGCGTCGGACGGGCGCGAGCGGACCAGCTCCACGAGGACCTCGAGCGCGCGGCCCTCATCGCCCGCGGCCTGGAGCGAGTGCGCCCTCTCGACCGCGGTGGGCTTCTTCATTTTCCCTGGGCCGCGAACGCGGCGAGCACGCGCTCCTCGGTGATCGCCCCGACGTTCGGCCAGTGCGCGGGCGCCGCGATCTCCTTCGCGCGCGCCCAGTAGAGCAGCGGGGAGCCGGGCGCCCGCTTGCTGGGGACATCGATGCCGGCCGCCTTCATCCACCCCGTGTTCAGGTGCGGGTCGGAGCGGCGGCAGCCGCGCGCGGACTCGAGCGCGGACTCGAGCAGCGCCTTGAGCTTCGCCGCGGTGAACGGCGACTCCTTGATCTGCGACTTCTGATGCTCGTCCAGGTAGAGGTTGGCGAAATCCCGGTACGCCGCCATGAGGTCCTTGTCCTGCAGGTGAATCAAGGCGCGGTTCACGCGTGCCCAGGGCTTGTCGCCGCTGATCGCGATTACGTCCGCGAGATCCTTGAGGGCCTCCTTGCGGCGCCCCAGCAGGCGGTTCACCTCGCCGCGCCAGACGAGGCCCTCGGGATCGTGCGGGTCGATGTCGAGCAGCTTGTCGAGGTCCCGCTTGGATTCCTGGAGCTTCCCGAGCTTGCAGAGCGCCCCGCCCCGCCAGCACAGCGCGTCGGGGTTGTCCATCGAGGCCGCGATGTCGAGATCCTTCACCGCGAGCGCGTACTCACCCCACCAGAGCTCGAGCGCGCCGCGCCAGGCGAGGAAGGACGCGTGCGACTGCTCGGGGACCTTGATACCGCGAACGACCTTGAGCGGGTCCGCGTGGCCGAGGCCCATGAGGATCTCAGTCCAGAGGCAGCGCGCCTCCCAGAGCCAAGGGCATTTGATGACGACGTGCTGGATCTCGAGGCGCGCGAGATCGTAGAGGTCCATGCGGCGCAGCAGGATCTCGGCGATGTAGTAGCGCATCCAGTAATAGCGGGGGGAGACCTTGCTGCCCTTGTCGAGGAGCTTGAGCGCCTCGAGGTCCCGGCCGGCGGCCCACTCCAGCGAGGCCAGGCAGAACTCTCGCCATGGGGACGCGAGCGCCTCGCTCTCCTCACGGCGGAACTCCGCCTTGAGCATCATGTCGCGCAGCTTGCGGTACGTGACGGTCGGCTCGCTGTCGAGCAGCGGCTCGAGCTTTCGGAACGCGTCCGTGTAGGAGTCTCCTCCGAAATGGTCGTGAACAGGCATTTATTTTTTGGCCCGCTTCCCCTCGAACCCCGGGATGAACAAGGTCAGCGCGGGGTCGAGCTCGCGCTCCTGGCGCCGGAATTCGGCGAGCGTCAGGCGAAGCCGCGTCTCGTCGCGGTAGCCGTCGCCGCACTTGAGCGCGTAGAGGACGTGCTTCGCCGGGTACGCCTTCTCGAGCGCCGTGCAGAACGCCGCGAACTTGCCTTCCTCCATGACGCGATTCACTCCGAGAACGATGGCGCCCTTCGAGACGTCGGCCGAGGCGCCGGGCTCTAAGAGGGTTCGCGCGTTCTGCACGGTGAAGCCTCGCTCGCAGAGCTCCAAGTCGTCCTGCAGCATGGTCAAGATGCCGTCGATCGAGGAGGGGGCCGTCGTCACGCGGTAAGCGTACCCGGCGTCCTTGCAGCGCTTGGCCATCATGTTCCCTTCGCCGAACAGCATCGGATGACCGTAGGTGACGTAGCCCGTCTGCGAGCCCTTGTCGAGCTCCGCTTTGACCAGCTTCCAGACCGCGTCCTGGGGGTTGGCGCCTCGGCCGCCGGCCGTCGCGATGGATTTGACGCCCGGAAACACGGCCTCAAGCAGCTCGCGGACCTCGCGCGTGTCGGCCTGCGTATAGACCGCGTCGCAGCGCTTGAGCGCCATCAACGTGTTGAGCGTGACCTCGTACGGGCGGTCGATGCCGACGCCCAGCAGCCAGAGGCAGCCCTTGCCTTCCTTCTCGGCCTTCTTCTTCGCTTCGCTCATGAACCTCTCCCCGGCTTCGCCCGCCTCGGCGCCGGCATTCGCGACGTGTCCCAGACAGGACGCCGCGGCCTCCAGCAACTCGTAGGGGCGGCGGCGCGAGGAGCCCTCGCCCGTCTTCGCGAGCGCCGCGCGGATCTCCGCGAGCGCCTCATCCGTCCTCCCCTCGACGAGCAGCGCGCGGCCGAGCTGGAAGCGCGCCTCCGGGTCATTCGGAGACTTTTGGAACTCGGCGCGCGCCTCGGCGGCCCGCCCGAGCGACAGCAGGACCAGGCCCCGGTCGAGCGAGGGCCCCGCGCCGCCGCCCGCGAGGGCGGACGCGCGATCGAGGTCGGCGAGCGCGCCCGTCCAATCTCCGAGGCGGGTATGCAGATACGCGCGGTCCGCGTACGGCTTCGGCGCGGCGGGCGCGAGCGCGATCGCGCGGTCGAGGTCTTGGAGCGCGAGGGCGAACTCGCTTTGCCCGGCGAGCAGGACCCCGCGCAGGCACCGCAGTTCCCAGTCCGAGGGCGCGAGCGCCACGGCCTTCGCGAGGGCGCGGACTAGCGCGTCGTCGGGCGAGGCCTGCTGCCCGTTGCCGTGATGGGATGCGTGGTCGATCGCCTTCTTGAGCAAGGGGAGCCAGCGCGCGGACGTTTCGGCGGTCATCGCGCTCTCGAGCGTCGCGAGGCCTTCTCGCGGCTTCCCGTCGAGGACCTGCTGCAGCCCGAGCTCGGCCCCGCCGGTCATAGACCCTTCAGCCGTTTCTCGACCGAGGCGCGCTGGTCCCATTCGGGAGGGGCGAGCTGGAGCGCGCGCTCGACGTCCGCGCGCGCCTCCTTGGTCCTATTCGCGCGCTCGTGCAGCGAGGCGCGCGAGGAGAGCGCGGCCGCGGCGGTCGTCCGGCTCTGAGGCGAGGGGACCGCGAGGCACAGCGCGATCGCCTTCTCGTACGCCGCGAGCGCCTTGTCCGCCTTGCCGGCCTCGGCGTGGACGACGGCGCTGTTGACGATCGACTCCACGTCGTCGGGGGCGGCCTTCAGCGCCGCGTCGAACTTCTTGAGCGCACCCGCGTGGTCCCCTTTCAAGAACAGCTTGACGCCGTCGGCGTTCAGCCGCGCGAGCGCGGGCGGCCGCTCGTAGGCGTCCTCGCGTCCGGCCGGAGCCTTCTCGATCATCCGCGGGGCGGAGGAGGAGGCCTGCGGAGCGCCGCCGCCCTTCATGATCTGCAGAGCGCCCGCGTCGCCGGGGCGCAGCGCGAGGACGACTTCGGCGTCCTTGACGGCCTCCTTCGTCCGGCCGAGCAGGTGATTGATGCACGCGCGCTTGAGCAGGAGCCCTGGCCGGCGGTCGTGGGACAGCATGATGTCGAGATACCAGAGCGCCCGCTCCCGCTGGGGATGCGTATAGAACGGCATCGCGTTCTCGGTGATCCAGTCCCGGTATGGATCGCCCTGGCGGTCGAGCGGGCGCAGGGCCTTGCCCTTAGGCGGCGACGGCAGGACGTCGAGCAGGCGCGGATAGAAATCGGCGAACGTCGGATACTTCGCGCGGCCCGACTCGTACTCGGCCATGCGCTTCTTGAAGGCCTGTAAATAGGGAAGCCCGCATTCCTCCTCGTGCTTGAGCTCGGCGTCGGAGAGCGAGGCGCTGATCTCGAGGCTCACGAGCCGGAGCATGACTGAGCGGACCATGTGCTCGCGCACGTGGTGCATCCAGTTCTGGTACTCCCGCGTCGCCTTCTTCTGCGGGGGCTGCTTTTTCGCGATTTCTTCCCCGTAGAGCTCGGTCACGTTGTCGAGAACGCCGTGCGCCGCCTCGTGCCAGATGCGCGCGTGCAGGCGGTGATAGGTCGTCGTGATCGGCCCGGAGGTATGCTCCACGGGGCCCAGCACCGAGATGATGTCCGCGAGTCCGTCGTCTCCGCGCTGGACGATATTCGCGCCCGTCTCGGACTGGATGAAGGGGGAGAGCACGAAGAGATAGCGCCCCACGAAGGGAAGGCCCGTGTAGGCCTCGATCTTCCCCATGTAGTCCGTCGCCTCGATGTCCGCCTTCATCTTCGCGAGGTCGTCGTCGAGCAGGCGGCTCCTCGCGTCGTAGAACTCCATGAACTTGGAGTCGATCGCGAAGTCGCGCATGTGCTGAAGCCAGATCTCGAGCTCGGCGTCGCCTCCCACGTAATGGGCCAGGAAGGAGATCGAGATCTGCGAGTGCGGCTTGAGCTCGGGGAGAGGGGAGAGGCGCATGAGCCCCTGGCCGCGCTGCCCCAGGTCGAACGCCCGCGAGGACGGCAAGGCGCGGTGGGCGATCGCGGGATGGTCCTTGTACGGCGCGAAATACGCGCGCGCCGCCCGGACGTACTCGATGTCCGGATGCATGAAGTCGGTCGCGTGCGGCTTGCCTTTCGCCCCGGCCGTGCGATCGAAGGCGAGGAGCTCCATGACGCCGTCGAGCTCGAGGCGGGGATCCAGGGCGAACTCGAGCTTCGGCTTGGCCTTCGTCTTGGGCTTCGAGAGGGATGCCGGCACGCCGCTACTCCGCCGTCTTGGCCTTCGGGGCCTTATTGTAGGGCTTCGCCGTCGGCAACATGAGCAGATACAGCCGCTTTTCCTCGTCGAGCGCCGCGCGTTGCTTCTTGATGTTGAGGCTCTTGGGCTCGACCGACCCGAACGTCGCGTCGAGATCGGCGAACTGCCGCCCGAGCGCCTCGTATTGGAGGGAGCACGTCTTGTGCTGCTTCACGATCCTGTCGCTTTTTTTCCAGAGGAGGTCGTTGAACGAGGCCGGGATCTTGCCGCCGAATTCGGACGTGAGCTGGCTCCTCTTCTTGGCGAGGTCGGCGCGCAGCGACGACACGAGGTCGAAGCACTGCTGCGTTCTGGCGCTCGCGTCCTGGGCGTCGCGGATCAGGGCTTCCAAGGTCTTGATCGTCTTGGCCCCGGCCGCGGCGAGGTTCGCGACGTTGGGCTCGACGACCGGCGGGGGCGCCTCGCCGGCGAAGGACACGACGGGCGTGGCAAGAAGGACGACCGCGAGCAGGCTTTTGAGCTTGATGGCCATGGACCCTCCGGATTTCCGCAGTATAACAGATAATCCCAGGACGTACAATCAGGACCGATCCCCTCTTTTACCGTCGGAAAATGCTGTCATTTAAGCCTGACCTCCGCGAGAACCCGCGTCGTGATCTCGGCCCTTGCGCTCCTGCTCGGCTGGGGCGTCCTCCAGGCGCCCTCCTGGGTCCTGCCCGGCGCCGAGGCTCACGGCGCCTCGATGCCGTACGCCGAGTGCGGCGAGGTCCTGCTCCACGGCGTGGATCCAGCAGGCACGCTCTATCCCTCGCTGTACATGCCGATGGCGAGCCTCCTCGCGGCGAGGATCTTCAGCCGCGGCGGGGACTCCCTGGGCCCGTGGCGCCAGGCCGCGCTCCTGGCGGGGCTGCTCGGCGTCGTCGCGCTCTGCGTGCTGGCGGGCTCGGCGAAGGCCGCGGTCGTTTCGCTTCTCATCCTGCTCGCCTGGCCGGAGCTGTGGCCCAGCCACCGGTCCTACAACGAGTTCTTCTACACGCTGCTCGTGCTCCAGGCGGCCGCGGCGCTCGTCTGGCGCGCCGCCTTGCCGACCCCGGCGCGGAGCGCGGTGCTCGCCGCCGCGATCGGCGCGAGCCTGCTGTTCCGCTCCCCGCTGCTGCTCCTGCCGCCCTTGCTCGCCCTGCATGAGTGGTCCCGCCGCCGAGAGCCCGGACGCTGTTGGGCCATCAACGCCCTGATCCTCGGAGCGGGGCCCTATCTGCCGCTGCTGCCTTGGGCGGCGATGAACTGGGTCCTCCATCAGCAGATCTCTTTCTTCGAGAGGGGGGAGTCGCTTCCGAACATCGTGAGCGCGGCGGGGGGGCTCGTTCATTATTCCGAGGCGTTCTGGCGCGAACGCTCGGCCGCGGTGCCCGCCCTGCAGGGCCAGCACCTGCCGCCGGTCCTCGGCTGGGCGTTTTCCGAGATCGCTCTCCATCCCCTGCGCTACGCGCGCGGCTTCGCCGGGCGTCTCGGCTTCGCCCTCTCGCTGCAGCCGTGGCTGTTTGCCTTTGCCGCGGCGGGGGCGTGGACCCGCCGGGGCGATCCTGCGGCGCGCTCGCTCGCGTGCCTCTGTGCCTATTTTCTCCTGATTCATTGCTCGATCGCGGTGCTGCCGGACTATATGGTTCCGCTCTGGCCGATGCTCGCTTCGCTGGGCGCGTTGCTCGCCCTGGGCGGGACCCGCAAGGCCGAGTCCGCCGCGGCCCGGCTTGCGCCCGCGGCGCGGGCGCTCCTGCTGCTCTCGCTCGGGGCCTCCTGCGTCGCCGCCGCCGAGGCCGACGCGCGCGCCGTCCGCTACGCTCTTCTCGCGGCGCGGCGAGATCCCGGTTCCGAGGAGGCGCTGGCCTCCGCGCTCGCGCGCGCTCCGGACGACGCCTGGCTTCTCTATCGCCGCGGGTGGCGCCGCTTGCGGGCGGGCGACCGGCCCGGCACGGCGGCGGATTGGGCCCGCGCCTCGGCGCTTCGCCCCGGCAACGCGCTCTGGGCTTTGCACGGCGATTGGGCCCGCTCGCTGGCCGGCGACCCGGGGCCACTGCTCGCCTGGTCCGGGCCGCTGTCGCCGTTCACGCGCGAGGGCGAGCGGACTGATCCCGACCTCATGAAAGCCCACGCCCTGCTGCGGCAGGGCCGCGCTGCCGCCGCGCGCGAGCGGCTGCTCTCCGCGCGCGCGATCCTTGCCGAGAGCCACGCGGGCCAGCCGCTGCTGAGCCTCGAGATGCTCTGGGACCGCGTCGGCGAGGTCTTCTCGGAGCTGCCGCCGGACGATTGGATCGCGCTCTGGAGCGAGCTCGATCGCT
>Ga0163144_10027904_pt1 | contig 10910 bp, 10 predicted proteins | sample OliLak19BULKMAT1_FD_123175 | JGI IMG/M metagenome (GOLD analysis project Ga0163144, IMG submission 123175) | Freshwater microbial mat bacterial communities from Lake Vanda, McMurdo Dry Valleys, Antarctica - Oligotrophic Lake LV.19.BULKMAT1 | ecosystem: Environmental > Aquatic > Freshwater >... | reverse complement strand
TCACCATCACCTTCTCTTCCTTTTGGATACTCTCTTATTCCGGGTAAAAAGCATCGTGAATCCAGAAACAAATCCCGGTAAATTTCGAATTGTTCTTTTGCAAATGAAGAATCAATCTCAATCAAAAAATTAAGAATTAAACTTTGTGACGCTCCCCGCGCCCCATCAGTGGTACTTCCTGTGATAGCATTTACCGCATGTGGAATTAATCCTGTAGAAGTATCCAACTTGCTTTTTACCCTTACGATCCATTCATTTATAAAACCTCTATATTTTGGATCGAATAGTTGGTTATATATGCTTACGGAAGCAATTGCCACTGTCATGTCAGCAGGCCATGCCATTCCCAGATAAGATTGCAGATAGGGAGAGGATGAGCTATCTGTAGCTATTACAATTTGCTGACACACACGTTTAAGCTGGTTTACTTCATTCGAATCTCTTTCCTCCTCCAATTGAATCTTTAATTTATTTCCTAATAAATAATTATTCCAGCCCGTATAAAATGCACCATATTCAAGTATCAAATCTTTATCAAAAATCATTTTTCCTTTTGGAGAGTTAATTTCGTGAATAGACCAGCTTATTTCTTTCATTCCCTCTTTATAGAATTCAGATTTTTTATCCAAATGTTCTATCAAATTGCACCAGCTTAATCCGTACAATGAGTTAATAAAAACAAACCCCTCGGGGAAGATGGACTGCATATCTTCTCCTGCACCAATTAAAAGTTCTGCTTTCAAAAATTGTAGTTGATGGTAAACGTCCTCATTCAACTCTGTATCGTTTTCTTTTTTAAATGTTGGGTGATAATAGAGTGCATAGTTAAAATAAATAACAATTAACAAAACAACGGCCAGGAGAACAATCAGAATTTTTCGCATACTAATGCTCCTTATTTTTATTAAATACTGTTAGAAGATATTTTCCGAATAAGTAAAATAGAATTAATACTGCAATTCCACCTGCAAAAATTCCGTTTTCGAGAATAGCGGAAAGACCATATTTTAAGTGAAATAATATAAGGCAGACTGCAAATTGTAATGCTGAATAAGCAATATTCCCCTTAGAGTTAAATCCAAATAACCCGAGAAATTTTGTGTTAGTAATTCCAAAAATAAAATGAGGCATTGCGTTGACAAGAAGCACGCCAATAATAAAATCTATTAGATTCATTGTGTTATTGTAAGGAGTTTTTCTTTAAGTGTTGTAAAAGTTAATTCAGGAATAAGAAATGCAAAGCAATCGGAATCAGAAACAATGTCTCCCAGCCATTTACTACGAAGATCAATTATTTTTAAAGGACTAATTTTCTCAAAATCGAATCGCAAATTTATTCCGGCAATTGAATATTTATTTTTATCGGGTTGATCAGAGATAGCAAAATGCTGGTTACAAATCATATTTATTAGATCGTTTGTATTGGGGAAAATGGATTTTATATTTTGGGAAATATTCCATTCGGGTGTAATCTTGGCGGTAAATTGTAAGTCGGGGGAATTACTTTGGCCGGGAACAATTTTGGTAATTAATTGGTCTGAATTAAAAGAATGTTCAAATGATTCAGGCAGATGAGAATGTAAAATATTACTAAATACACGGCTCCCTATCGCATAAGTAAAATCACTCATTATATTTTTCACAAAATAGACTGTTGGGTCATTTAATTGAAAAGCAGGTGTATTTGCAACATATAACCGCCAGTTGCTTTGAAGGGGAGAAGCAAAGTAATTTTTTAATAGACTTAATGAAGCTGGTCTGAAATTTCCATGATTGTATGTAAGTACTGTGAGTAAAACATTTCCTTCATAGGCCATGACTTTGATGTGAGGTGGAATCAAATGTTCTATTTTATGTAAAGGGACCAGCCAATTTAAATAAACAACGTTCTTCACGTCACTTTTTAATTTAGCTCTTGAAAAGGGATAAAAAAGAACTCGCTTTATCTTAATGAATAGAATATTGTTTAAAATGAAATTTAAAAATCTGCCGCCAATAATTTTTTTAGGATAGATAAATTGGTTGATATAACCCATTTTAATTATTGAGCTAGGTAAATTAAAAATAGTCTTTTTTACAAAGACTTTTACAATTATAATTTCTTACTCATAATAACGCTTCTGTAATTAGTCACGTCCCATTGGGTATAATCAACAAATTCATAACCGCACTTTTTATAATAACTAATTAATTCAACAGCACCCTCAGCGGTATCAAATGCTATTTCTTTTGCATGGTCACGAATGGCAAGTTGTTCGGCGAGCTTAATTAATTTGCTTCCTATTCCCAAATCCTGTAATTCAGGTTCAACTGCAAATTGTCCGAATGATGCGATATCGGCCTTGTCGTATACTCCCTTGTAATGATCTCTCGAAGGCGCCTGATAGGCAATTGTCGCAATAATTTTATTATCGAGTATTCCAACATAGCATTCTGCTCTTTCCACTCTCTCTTTGGTTACATTCACATTCTGGTGGGTAGCGTAAAAACGAAAACCCAGATCGGCTAATTTTTTATACGCCCTGTGAAGCAATGTGGTTAACTCATCCAGGCTGTCAGTATCGTTAATAAGACGAATATTAATTTTTGAAAGGAGATCTGATTTTTTATTTGTATTCATTATTGGAATCGCAAATATATTACACTCCCGGTTTATATGTTTTAGGATCCCAAATAATATTATGAACTTTTAAATTGTAATCTTCTGCCAAAGGCTTCAATCCCACCTCCTTTCTTCTTTTGTCGACATTTTCCGGATCTTCCAGGGGTGCTAAATAATATTCTCCCGTTTTTTCATCTTGCCGTACTTGGCTTCCGTAAATTTGTTTTTTTCCTTGCAGCAAAGCTATTTTGTCTACCAATAATGCTAATGTTGTGGATTCTGCCTTGCCTTCTTTTACAGCAATTTTCATCAAAGGGAGATATTTCTCTTTTGTTTTTTGATCAAAGTGTAAAAACATCCATGATAAATTAAAGCTGGCCTCATCGCCTATTTGGGTGGGGCCTAACCAGCCGTGTTTATCAATGATCCCGGTTACCGCTGCTTGGTGAATAGAATCCAGGTTATGAATACTTTTCCAGAGGTTGTTCAATTGCTGTGATTGTGCCCCAAATTGTTTTTCCATGCTGTCTATTTGCATTCTGTATTGTTGATCTTCTTTGTTCATGTGCAATATCTCCTCCTGCAATTGTTTGTAATCCTGTCCAAGAACAATTTTGGCGAAACAAATTAGGGCGATCAAAAAAGTTATTTTTTTCATTTAGATTATTGAAGCAAAAATCAATTATGCCTTTCGTATATATTACTATACTCCGAAGTTGATGTTAGACATTTTTTCAGAAGAAGTGCCATTATTTTTAGTTTCATAGATATTAATTTTTAGTTTTGATGTAGGAAAGACAGCGTTTTTTAAAAGGTGCCTTTACAAAAATTTTCTTCGTGAATGAAACGATTATAAGAGCACTTTATTTTTTTGAAGTTGTTAATTAATGTTAATGCAGATGGAGCCTGGGTTTGATGCTGAATTGCTTTTGCAGCTGGTAAATATGAAAATGCCTTTCGGCAGGTTCAAGGACACTATATTGTGCGATTTGCCGGTAAGTTATCTGGAGTGGTTTCAACGCAAGGGTTTTCCGCATGGGAAATTGGGTATTTTATTACAGACTATGTATGAAATAAAACTCAACGGGCTCGATTATTTGCTTGTGCCTTTAAAGAAAATGGCTTCACCCCCGACCCCTCTCCATAGGAGAGGGGAGCAAAAAGGCTTTTTGTAAAACTATTTTATGAAAAAATTTACGAAGAAAACCTTGTTAGAGCATCTGAATAAAAGCGAGAAAGAAGATATCGTCAATGAGATAATAACACTTTTTGAGAAATTTGATAATGTAAAAGAGTTTTACAGGTCCGAATTATCTGACACATCTAATCCCATATTGGAAACATACAAGAAAAAAATTACCAAGGCTTATTTATTGCCTAATCCAAAGGAGCGCAGCACCAATATGAATGTAAACAAACTGATTATTGCATTTAAAAAAATAAACCTTTATAAAGATGAGCTTGTTGATTTAAACTTGTATAGGGTAGAATGCGGAATAAAAGCCTTCAGCAGAAATGGGGATCGGACAGAAACATTTTACAATTGTATTTTCAAATCATTCGAAGAAGCGTTGAACACAATTGTAGCTGAAAATTATATGGATGAGTACCAACAAAGAATTTCGACCGTTGTTAAAAATGCCAATGGAGGAAAATTTGAAATAAAAAAAAGAATGGAGCAGTTGGTCTCTGATACTATTTAAAATACAAAACGTGGACGAAAAGGTTGCTCCCGAGAAGTGGTATGTGTATGTGCTCGAATGTGCTGATGGTTCTCTTTATACGGGAACCACTAACGATGTTGCTGCGCGTGTAGCTAAGCACAACTCAGGCAAGGGAGCAAAATACACAAGAGGCAGAACACCGGTTGTATTAAAAGCGTCTTTAGAATATGAAAATAAATCTGAAGCAGCAAAGGCTGAATATGTTTTTAAGGAATTATCAAGGGAAGAAAAAATTGCACGGATCAAGGCGCATAATATTTAAAATTGTATAGGCGAATAGCCCAATGATAAATATTCTTACTCCCTCTCCGCGTTTACCCTGAGCTTTTGTCGAAGGGAAGAGGGCAGGAGTGAGGCTTTTTATTTCAGCATGGTTACTCCTCCCACAAATCGGTACATTTTATTATCGGCGCCCTTAACTGTTATTTTATAAATGTAGATACCGTCCTGTACAATCAATCCTGGTACTTCGGGTTCAAAAGCGTTCACTGTGCCGTCCCATCCTTTGACCATATCTTTTGTTTGATAAATAAATCCGCCCCAGCGGTCGAAGATCATCATGTCAAAGTAAGTGATCTCTTCACCCTTGCCGGTAAAATTATCGTTAACACCATCCTCATTCGGAGTAAATGAATTCGGGAAATAGAAAGTGAACTGAGGTTCAACTTCTATAATTGTTTGTGCAGTATCCCTGCAGCCGGAGTTATTCGTTGCAATTAACATTACGGGATAACTTCCTTTTTGTGAATATTGAAAGACAGGATCGACAGCAGTATACATATTCTGGTTAGCAGCAATTTTATTGTTTTCACCAAAGTCCCATAAGTATGCAGTTGCATTTGTTGACAGGTTGGTGAAATGTATCACAGGATCTATAGAAGAAACAGTTGTTCTGTCGACATCAAACAATGCATCAGGAGATGTATTTACTCCAACAATACATTTTGTTGATGCTGAGTTTTCACAACCCTGCGGTGAAGTAACAACGAGGCTCACGGTATAAATTCCTGTTTGTGTAAAATTATGAGCAGGGTTGTATGTATTAGCCGTATTGCCATCTCCGAAGTTCCAACTATATCCGGCTCCTGAAATGTAGGGCGCACCGTTGTTGCTGAATGTCATCAACACGTTGTCACAACCGCTTGATGCCTGCGGATATAATTTAACAACAGGTAAAGGATAAACAGTTATAGTTACTGTGTCTTCAACAATCATATTACAAATATTGTTGACTTTAACAATATATTGTGTGGTTTGATTTGGAGTTACAATATGCGGCCCATTTCCATTTGGTAATCCGTTGTTCCATCTATATGTTACCGGCCCGGTGCTTCCGGTTACTGTTGCAGATATTATTGTAGATACTCCAGGACAAATTCCATGAGCCGGAGTTACAGTTAAGTTTGCAGCTGTTAAATTATAAACTACAACTGTTGCTGTTGTGGTATCACCAATGCAACCTTTACTGTCAATCGCAGCTACGCTAAAGGTTGTTGTTGATGTTGGAGAAGTATATTGTATTGCATTATTCCCTATCAATGTTATCCAGTTGTAAGTATAACCTGCAATACCACCATTTGCCGAAGCGCTGAGACTTAACATGCTTCCATAACAAAGAGTTGCCGGAGCCTGTAAAGAAGATACAACAGGCGTAGGCTGAGTAATATTAATGAAGGTTGTGTTTACGCAAGAGTTAGCATCCGTAATTCTTACGGAATAATTTCCCTTTGATAAACCTGTTATTGCAGAAGCGCTATTCCCATTATGCGTCCAGAAATAATTGTAAGGCGCAGTACCTCCATTACCGGTTACGGTAGCACTTCCGTTATTTCCTCCGAAGCAAGCTACGTTGTTCAATGAAAATACTGATGACGTAAGTGCGGCCGGCTGAGTTAACACAACAGTATTAGTATATGTACATCCATTGTTATCTGTAATTACAACCTGGTAACTTCCTGCAAAGCGATTATTAATAGAAGCCCCTGTAATGCCCGTGCCCGACCATGAATACTTATAAGGACTTCTTCCGCCGGATACTATAACACTTGCAGCGCCATCGCCTCCATTAAAGCAACTGATGTTTTTCGTATTCATGGTACTCATTGCAATTTGTGTTGGCTGAATGATGCCGGAATTTGCTGAGGCACTGCATCCATTAGCATCTGTAACTTTTACAGAGTAAGATCCCGCGTTCAAATTATTAATGGAACTTGTTGTTGCGCCTGTTGTTGTCCATAAAAAATTATACTGAGAAATACCGCCTACCGCCTGCACAGTTAAAGAACCATTATTGCCACCGAAACACGATACACTTGTGGTGGAAGGAATACTTAATGATAAAATTGGCGGCTGAGTAATTGTAGTAGTAGTAAAAGACTTACACCCATTCGCATCTGTAACAGTAACAGAATAAATTCCGGCAATTAAATTATTTGCTGAAGCAGCATTAGAAGTACTTCCCTGCCATTGGTATGTATAAGGCTGTATCCCGCCGCCTGTATTTACATTGGCTATTCCATTGTTGCCGCCAAAACAACTCACATTGGTATTCAAAGCAGGATTTATATTTAATAAGGTGGGTTGTGTAATGGTGATCACCGCATTCGTAGAGCAGCCATTATTATCATTAACTGTAACGCTATAATTACCGGCCCCCAGGCTGCTTGCCATATTATTATTTCCTGTTGGCGTTGACCATATATAATTATAAGGAGCAGTACCTCCATTTACGGTAATAGTTGCGTTACCATCATTGCCGTTATTACAATTCACATTTTTTATTCCCAGTAGGTTACTGAAAAGAACAGAAGGCTGAAAAACAGATGCAGATGCCACTGCAGTACAGCCGTTCATGTCGGTTACCATTACAGAATAACTACCCGCAGGTAAATTATTTAATGACGCGGATGTTCCTGCGCCGGTAGACCATACGAAAGCATATGGAGGAATACCACCCGAAGTATTTACATTCACCGAACCATTGTTACCACCATTACAAGTCACGTTATTTGAATTGGATGTTGCAACTACTAATTGCAGAGGCTGCGTAATGGTCACACTCGTATTAGCGGTGCAGCCATTGTTATCAGCTACAATTACATTATATGTTCCCGCTGCTAATCCGCTTACCGCAGCAGTTGTAGCATTGCTTCCTGACCATAAAAAATTATATGGAGATGTTCCGCCGCTTGCACTAATGTTCGCATTTCCTGTATTTCCGCCTGTACACAATACATTTTTCGATGAAGATATTGCAGGTACAACAGCGGTTGGTTGTGTTAATGATAAAGAACCTGTGGTCACACATCCATTATTGGTAGTTAAAGAAAATTGATAAACACCTTGCGTTAATCCTGTTGCTGTCGCGGATGTTGTTCCATTAGACCATTGATATGAATAAGGTTTTTGCCCTCCGCTTCCATTTATTGTTGCAATACCATCATTGCCGCCAAAACAGGATATGGAATTTGTGGCTGCTATTACATTGCCGGGCGAACCACCATTCGCAACGTTTACTGTATCGCTGAAAAAACATCCGTTGCTTTCAGTCACAGAGAAAGTATATGTTCCTGCGGATAGGCCGTTTGCGCTTGGCGTATTTCCTCCCTTAGAAGACCATTGATAAGTGAAAGGCGCATTTCCTCCAATTGTAATTATAGTTGCGCTTCCGTTTGATGCATTACAATTTGCAGGTGTAGTGGTCGTTGTTGCCGCAACACCAACAACGGTTATACAAAATGCAAAAGTCTGGCTGCCATTGTAAGGACAATTATCATCCTTTACTGTAATGGTAAAGCAATGTCCGTTTGCACTAATATCAGCAGCTGTAGGTGTCCATGAAAAGGTTCCTGTTGGTCTTGTTCCTGTTGAAGTAGTGAGCGATGCTCCGGGAATACCATTGTTCCATGTCATGGTTACCGTTTGTGCGGAATCGAGATCAGAACTATTTACTGTAAAAGTTATTGGTGCTCCGGCACACGCAGTGAGTGTAAAATTAGTTGTACCATTTATTCCTGTTACATTTGGATTATTATTATTACAAGCGATAACACGCAGCTGAATATCTCGCACAACACTTCCAATTAATTTTCCCTTTCTGTATTCTTCCACCTTAACTGCCATTACTGCAACTTCCAATTGTATGGGTGTCATACAAATATCTCCTGTCGTTGAATTGAATGATACTGCAGGATTTGATAACAAGGGTTGTGTTGCAGAATAGGGATTGATATAAGTAACCGATGTTGATGCGCTTGTTGCAGGCGCGATAAGCGAGTATACTAACGAGTCTCCATCGGCATCCGTTGCTCCATGATTAAAACAATATTTATCTCCGGCACAAACAAATGGAATAGGTTTATTAGAAAAAACAGGAGAGTTGTTGCAAGGAAAATTTAAATTATCGAGACTCGCCTTAACATAAATATTTTGACCACCGGGATTATTGATCGTATTAATAGCGGCGTTCCTGCAGCAAAGCGAAAAACTAAAAACCCAATCGGCACATTGCAACGGCAATGTAATGGTGCCTTTATAAACATATTCCTGCACACCCGGGTATTTTCCTCCGGAACAAACTGTTTGAACAGCCGCACATATTGGAGTTACATTATTTCCGGTTCCCACAATAGGTAAAAGTGTCGCGGAAAAATTACTTCCACATGATGCAGAAGAAATATTTATCGAAACACTATTTGGCGCTCCAACCCCGGCACAGTCGCGGTAAAAAGAAAGTGTTAGTTCGTATTGATTTCCCCCAAGGTATTTATAGGTTAAGTCCGCACTTTGAGCATGGGACCCATAAAGTTTTGTGCCCGAAAGCAGCAAAATGTGGATAAGAAAATAAACAGAAAATACACGTTTGTAACAGTCATAGTAGCCTTCCATATAGCCTCCCCCCCTCTACTAATGTTTACTGGTCTTTTCATCGTGATCTGGGGAGGGTTTACGCTTGAAACCCTTGCCTGGTTACCCTTTCAGGGGTTCTAGTTATTAACATGGCGCTGTTAATGCAAAATTCAGGGTATTTAATAAGGCTTATTTCGCTAGGTTTTTAGAAAAATCTGTTTATTTTTATACAAATCATCCCGAAAGCCCCAATGCCCGTAACTAAAGAAGAATTGGCATTTATTTTTGAATTACAGCGAACGGCAGGTCGTTATGATATGACTTATGTATATAATGGCGCATTTTCGGAGAATCTTTCGGATGGTATATTATCCTTAGCTGAAGCCAATATGGAAGAGGTTGAGGAATCTTCCAAAGTAAAAAAGAAGGTTTATTTTATAATGGTGGAGTCATTGCAGAACATTACCCGTCACCAGGATATAAAACAGGAAACTTCTACTGGGATACCAAGCTTTTTTCTTATCCATCGTAAAGCGAATGATTATTTGATCACTTCCGGGAACAGCATTGAAAACGATAAGGTGAATATGTTGAGCGGACTTTTGGAAAGAGTGAACAGCCTGGATAAAGACAGCCTTAAAGATTTGCAAAGAGAAGTATTGAGTGAAGGGGACCTTTCTTCAAAAGGTGGAGCTGGACTTGGACTTATTGAAATTGCAAGAAAGTCGGGGAACAAACTGTTTTATGATTTTAAAAAAATAAACGATGTCCATTCATTCTTTTATTTTCAAACAAAAGTATTAGGCGATTCTCCGCTTATGACGGGAGGTATGGAGGAGTTGCATTCCATGATCGATTTTCATAAGGAGATGTCAGATAAAAATATTGGGATCATTTACCAGGGAGAATTTTCTCAGGACAATATGCTTAACCTGTTAAGTATGGCCGAGTCAAATATCGGAGAGGGAATAGAAAATTTGTATGTTAGAAAAAAAATATTTCACATTACAGTTGAGCTTCTTCAGAATATATTTAAGCATGCGGATATTCTGGAAAATGAACACAAAGAAAGGCAAGGGATATTTTTTATAGGCAGCAGGGGCGGCCAGTATTTTATTTGTGCAGGGAATGTTGTGAAAGATGATAAGATCCCTTCCCTCAAAAAAAGAATAGATGAGATCAATGAACTTGAGGGGGCCGACTTGGAAGCAAAATATATTTCCGTGCTCAAAGAAAAAGTGGCCAATGGCTCAATTTCAAATGGATTAGGATTTATCGATATTAAAGCCAAAGCAAAAAACAATATCATTTACTCATTTACATCTCTTCCCAATGGCAATTCATTGTTTTCGGTACAGGTGAATGTTTCAAATAAATGATTAAATTTATACTTATGGATTCGTTGATTTTAGAGCCGACACCGGAAACACCAAAAGTAAATTTTGATGCCAATACAGGCAAACTCGATATTTCGGGAAGATCACTTCCAGAGGATGCAATTGCATATTATAAAAAGCTGTTTGATTGGCTGGATAAGTATTCTGTACAGCCTAAACCAATCACGTCATTAAATGTTAATTTAGAATATTATAATACCGCGACTTCCAAGCAGCTGTATAAAATACTTTGCATTTTAGAGGAGCTGAATAAAAAAATAAGGTTGAGGTAAACTGGACCTATAATAAGGACGATTCTGATATGCTTTCCCAGGGAGAGCGTTTGTCGAAACTCGTTAT
>Ga0163144_10027902_pt1 | contig 10910 bp, 10 predicted proteins | sample OliLak19BULKMAT1_FD_123175 | JGI IMG/M metagenome (GOLD analysis project Ga0163144, IMG submission 123175) | Freshwater microbial mat bacterial communities from Lake Vanda, McMurdo Dry Valleys, Antarctica - Oligotrophic Lake LV.19.BULKMAT1 | ecosystem: Environmental > Aquatic > Freshwater >... | reverse complement strand
CAGAGTAACCGTCTGCGGCAAGATGAACGCTTGGTCGATCCTGCTTGCCGAGACGATCCACAACTCCTGGTGCTACGTTACGCCAATCTGGTGAAGGTCCGCTGAGCGCCGCAGAACCGGCTGGTTTCAGACCTTGCCGACCATCGACTTGGCGAAATAGCCGTAATTGTCGGCGTTGGTGGTCGCCTGGGCGATGTTGTTGGTGGCCAGGCGGCGGCACAGGTCCACGCCATAGCAGTGGTCGGCGGTCTTCAGCACCTTGTGAGTGATCTCGTGGTAGATCGTCTGGGTCGCCTCCTGCGGATCCGGATCGTCGCGGAACCAGCGTCCGAGGATGACGCGCATGCCACTGCCGGCGAGGTGTTGGTGGACGTAACCGTACACGTTCTGGCCGGTGAAGGCCGTCCCACCGGCAAGCTGTACCGGGGTCATCGGCAGGTTGCGGTCGGCGGGGGCGTGCTTGACCACGATGTTGGGCGCCCAAACCAGGGTGATCGGCCGCGACGCATAGGCGCGCTCCATTTCGGTCAGGTTCGACTGCACCTGCATCAGTTTCTGGGCATGGGCGGGATTGGTCTTGGGGGACAATCCAAACCATTCGCGTATGAGTGTCGCATTTGCGGGTAGATCGAAACGCCTCATCGCCTGGACCGCTAAGCCCGCTGCGCGCTTGGACTGGTTCCAGGCGAAGCGCGCCCGGGTCAGGGTCGACGGGTCGAAGTCATCGTAGGCGACATTACCTTCTTTGATCAGCATGTGCGTTCCTTTATGCGAGGTGGGTGAGCGGAGGTATAAGTCGGGGCAGGCGTTGTACAGGCTCGGATCGGGCATCCTTTCGCGCTATCAGGGCTTGCCGTGATAGGTGCGGTAGACTGCAGCCTTGGCTATGCCTGTAGGTAACAAGTATTTGTGGCCCAAGCCACTTTCTACCCGGATCCAACCCGACCCACGTGGCCGTCGCGCTGAATTACGACCGCGAGCACATGGCCTCCCCGGTCGTCCTTGCCAAAGGCTACGACGAAGTCGCCCAGCGCATCAAAGCCATCGCCGCTGAGCACAACATCCCGATGGTCGAGAACATCGAACTCGCCCGCGCCCTGGCCAAGGAAGTCGAGATCGGGCATCCGATCAAGGCCAGGTGGTTCAAGCCGGTTGCGGAGATATTGGCGGCGGTGTAGTGGCTCAGGAAGGGCGAGGCGTAGGGGATTGTTGAGACCTACGGGAGAACCTGGGTGGTTTGACCCAACTGTCGGCCTTGCAGCGCCTAGACCTGCAATCCTACGGACTACGCGAGGTTTCGGCCCTTGCTGAATTGCATCAGTTGACCCGACTTGACCTACGTAACAACCACATCGCCAACATAGTTGAATTGTTAAAAGTCCCGCCTGCGGCTGGTAACGCGATACTGGCGTCAGGAATCTTTGACAATGATGTGTGGATGGGGCTTCGACTTCAGGCGTCACGCATTACAGATGATGCGGGCGCATTGCCGCCCTATCTCGGAGTCATGCCGCCATTGTAGTACCGGGGTTACCGGGCCGTTCCGAGCGATGGCGGTCGCATCGCGCTGATGGGCACGGGCACCTGGGGACTGTGCCTGGACGGCAAAGCCGGCGGCGTTGCGTTGCGACGGCCGGGAACCTGGTGAGGAAGAGTTTTCACGGTCTCGCTGGCTTACGTTAGGCATTGCGGCCATCAGGCAGTTGGCGCGCATCCAGCGAAACGCCATGCCAAAGTCGATCCGCCGTGGAATACCACGACCCGGGCGGCCGGTGTTTCGATCGCCTCGGGTACCTGAACAGGGACTTGCTCTAGGACCACGTGCTCGGCATTGAGCGGCATGCCATAGAACTGCGGCCCATGGACCGACGCGAAATTCTCCAGCCGATCGAGCGCATTCTCTTCAGCGAATACCTTGGCGTAGCTCTCGAGGGCGTAGGGTGCGTTGAAGATGCCGGCGCAGCCGCATGAGGACTCCTTGGCTCCTACCGCGTGGGGCGCCGAGTCGGTCCCCAGGAAAAAGCGTGGATTGCCTGAGATCGCTGCCTGGCGCAGAGCCAGGCGGTGGACCTCGCGCTTGACGATGGGCAGGCAGTAGAGGTGCGGTCGGATGCCGCCGTCGAACATCGCGTTCCGATTGATCTCAAGATGGTGCGGCGTGATCGTTGCTGCGATTCGGCCTGCCGAGGATTCAACAAATTGCACCGCGTCACGCGTGGTGATGTGTTCGAGAACGACTTTGAGCATGGGGAAATCGCGTACCAACGGAATCAGGATCCGGTCGATGAAGACGGCCTCGCGGTCGAAGATGTCGACCTGCCGATCGGTGACCTCGCCATGGATGAGCAGCGGCATGCCGATCCGCTGCATGGCTTCCAGCGCGGGTCGGATGTTGGCGACGTCGGTGACGCCGGCGCTTGAATTGGTCGTCGCGTGGGCGGGATACATCTTGGCTGCTGTGAATACGCCCGCGGCGAAGCCATCACATATCACCGTCGGATCGGCATGATCAGTGAGGTAGATGGTCATCAGCGGGGTGAACGAGAGACCAGGCTCGACAGCTGCCAGGATGCGCTCCCGGTACGACCGGCCCATCTCCACGCTGGTGATTGGTGGCTTGAGGTTGGGCATCACGATCGCCCGGGCAAATTGCCGAGCGGTGTAGTTGACGACGCTGGCGAGCATCGCGCCATCGCGCAGATGGACGTGCCAGTCGTCCGGTCGACGCAGGGTCAGCCGGGTGATGCCGTCGCTGGAGGTGGAGGGGCCCGTGCTGGTCGTGGTCATGGCGTTCCCGGCGGCCACAGGGCCGAGGCGGCAGATTCCTTTGGTAGCCACAACCTGCAATGAGCGAGTCGTGAACCCGCGTCTGCTAGGATGCGTACACGGCCGTGGTGCCCGATGGGGCGCGGACCTTGATCGCCTTGCCAGCCGTGGCTTCAACCTCGATGTCGCCAAACGGCGTCGGAATACAGGCGCAGGCCCACGACAGGTCGCCGAGTTGCGGATTCACGCTGAATCGACTCCATCCTGAAGCAAGTGGACGGACTCCGAGGATGATCTCGGGCAGCAATGCCGCAGGACCAGAACCCCAGGCATGGCAGAGACTTTTGCCGAAGGGGCGGCCATAGAACGACCAGTGCTGGTCGCCGCTGTGAGCCGGATCGTAGGCTTCCCAGAACGAGGTGGCGCCGAGGCCGAGCATGCCACCCCAGGTTGTCCGGATCTGCGCCACGGCAGTGGGAACATCACCCAATCGGGCCAGCGCTGCAGCCTGGAAGGCTCCCATGTATGGGGTGCCAACGGCAGGAGTGTGGTTGCCGGACAGCAGTCGCCGGGCGGCAGGGCGTCCCGAGCGCGGCAGGATGCCGCACATCACCGCCAGCAGCGTGGCGTGGCGGCAGGACGGACTGTCGTGATCGACCAGCATGCGGAAGCCGTCTGGGGTCCAGGCTTTGACGAGGCCCCGCGTCACGCGTGAGGCATGCTGGCGAGCCTGACGAGCAAGAAGTGGATCGTCGATCAGTTCAGCGATGCTGCGCAGGGCCCAATGCCACAGCACCTGCACCGCCGTGACCAAGCCATCCTTGCGCATGTCGACCCAATCGATGAAGACCCAGTCGCCCTCGGCGGCAGGGAGCAGTCCGTCGGCGTTGCAGCGGCGGGTCAGGTCCTCGAGCAGTCGCCGGAGGTGGGCCTGATGCGCTACGACAGCCGTCGGGTCTCCGCTCAGGTGTCGCTGGAGGCCCAAGGCGATCGGCCACCACAGGGTGTAGTCGACAATGCCATTCAGGTGACAGTCCCTGGCCCCTGCTCCGTAGAGGGCGACCAGCGTGCGCTGGACGATGGCATGGTCGGCGAAGGTGTAGGCATTGGCCAGGACCGACAGGGCGAGATCGCCGACCCATGGCATGCGATCCCGCTTGAGGCCATCGACCAGGACGTCCTGCATGCACAGGCGCAAGGTGTAAGCCGAGCGCATCCAGATATCATTGAGCTGACGGTCGCTGCAGGCGAACGCCCCGCGATAGCGTACTGGATGGAAGCGCGCCTGCACCCGCAGACGTTTGGGAGCGGTTCCTGTGACGTGGACCCAGCGCAGGGCGAGTTCGGCTGCTGAGACGGCCCCTGTGCTGGTTGCGACTAGACCAAGGTGCTGCTCATGGTCGTTGCGGGCAAGGTGACGAACCTCGGTCGGTGACTCGCCAACGGTCAGAGTGCCGCGACGCCAACCGGGCACCACCACTCTGCCAAGCAATTCGCGTCCGAAATCGGCGATACCGTCGGCGGTCGAGATCGGAGCGAGTTCCACGACGGGCTCTTCGCTGCGATGGGGAGGGAGGCCGGATAGGCTGGCCGGAAAGGCGCTGGGGCTCTGGAAATGAAATCCATCATGGCTGCACTCCCAGCCAGTAGCGGTGGAGAACATGCCCGTAGCGAAGCGTAGGGCCGGTGGTTCTCCGGTTGTAGCAATGGTCAGGCGCACCTCTCCGTGCAGTCCCGTCGGCAGCATGCAGGTGTGGATCTCATCACCGCCCCGATGGTGATAGACCGTCCGTCCTGCCACCTTCAGCGACACCGTGCCGACGGCCCGGAATTGCAACGTGATCCGACGCTTGGATCGGCCCACGGGCCAAGCATGTCTGAACCACACCACGCTGGCCGGGCTGGCGAACATACCCGGATGGAATGGATCGATCGAGTCGCGGAACCCTGATGCGCGAACCTGGATAAGTCTCCAGGATTCGCAACCACTGGGAATGTAGATCCAAGGCGCTCCAGGGGCCAAGCCGGGGTTCGGCGACACCGTCAAAGCGTTGTAGGTTGGGTCAATGCAGGACGCGACTGACCGACGATGAGCAGCTGAGATACGCATACCCCCATGCTCGCCGTCGGGATCGGCATGGACATGGACGGACGATTAAAAACCTGGATGATCTGCCATCTGGATACCTTGCACATGGACATCCTGCTGGACCACCCGCCCCGGATCGCTGGGGTCAACCGCTATCCCTTCGCCGCTGGTGAACTGGTCGGTCCGCGCTCAGAAAACTCTTGCCATCTTTGCTTTGTTGTCGGTGGGCACGGCTTGGTTGAACTTGACGGTCAGGAGACGTCGGTCGAGCCTGGGCAACTGATCATACTGCCACGTGGACGGCGATGGAGTCTGCGCGACACTGGGCAATTGGTCGTGTTGAGTGTGCATATGCGGTTCGTAGATTGGAATAGGCCGGACGGGTTGCTTGGTGCATCCCCATCGCTTGCCGAGCCATCACCGGATCTGGGCAGCGGCGTACTGACGAAATCCTCTGCGGAGGCTTGGACGATCGCCGAATCCATTCTGGCGACGTGGTTGGGTCGTCATCCATCGCGAAATTTCCTGCTGCGCGCCCAGGCGGCAGCGTTGGTTGCATCATTGCTGCAACCGCTGCCGGGGACAAGGAAACAGGTTCGCACCGATCATGTGGCGCTGGTGCTTGAATGGCTGCAGTGGCATGGCCGCCTGGATATCACCCGCGAAGAATTGGAGCGTCGATCGGGCCTGGGCCGCTCCGCCTTTGGTGCGGCCTTCAAGGCAGCAACCGGGCTTAGTCCGACGCAGTGGCTGATGGATCGTCGGATGGCCGAAGCGCATCGCCAGTTAACCACCTCCCGCGACGCCATCGCCGCGATAGCAGCGCGCGTTGGTTTCCGCGATCCGTTTCATTTCAGCCGCTGCTTCCGTCGGTGCTACGGGGTGAGCCCACGACAGACCAGGACATTGCCCACTGCGAGGTCTCGCAACAGGTTGTGAAAGGCATCATCTGGTCACTCCCAGCGTACTATACGCCTTCACGTCACGTGCACAGTCATGGACTGGGATTGACGTCGGTGCCATGCCAGCTTGATCGCTGATGGCGGCACTGGACATTGTTTTCGCCATGCCCGTCCCAGGTTCCTCCGGAGTGATTCAGTTGACCGTCCTTTATTTTGCCCATCTGCGCGACCAGCGCGGGCTGGATAGCGAGATCGTATCCACCACGGCTGCAGACGCGCAGTCGCTCTACCGTGAACTTGCAGCCCGGCATGGCTTGAGTCTGCCTGAAAAAAGCCTGATCGTCGCGATCAACGAGGTCATGGTGCGCTGGGATGCCCCGGTTCATGCGGGTGACACCGTGGTGTTCCTGCCACCGGTCTCGGGAGGCTGAGATGGACGACTTTGCTCTGACCAATCAGTCCATTGATGTGGTCGCCTGGCGCAGACGTCTGGATCATCCGCAGGCCGGAGGCTTGGCCATCTTCGAGGGAGTAGTGCGCAACCATCACCAGGGTCGGGCGGTCCGTCACCTCGACTACCAGGGCTATGCGCCGCTCGCGGTCCGAACTGGGTCAGAGATCCTGGCCACCGCGCACGGCCGCTGGCCATTACTGGTCGCGCTGGGCTGCCATCGGATCGGCCACCTGGACATTGGCGAAGCGGCGGTGTGGATCGGCGTCGCTTCGGCCCATCGCGCCGAGGCGTTCGCCGCCTGCGCTTGGATCATGGATGAGGTCAAGGCCCGGGTGCCAGTGTGGAAGCGCGAGACGTATGCGGATGGCAGTGTCGCCTGGGCTCAGGGCAGTGTGGTCAGGCTCGATCCGCCCGGGTGACCCTTGGCCGGCCGGTCTGGCCGCCACCATGCTTCCATGTCCAGCCCAGAATCCCTCCCTGATCTCAGTCAGCTGAGCGCCATGGTCGCCGCCGCCCTACGTCTGCGTCCTCAGCAAGTCCTGGCGACGGTGACGCTGCTGGACGATGGCGCGACCGTGCCGTTCATCGCCCGCTATCGCAAGGAAGTCACTGGTGGTCTGGATGAGGTCGCCATCGCCGCCATTCGCGATGGTCTTGCGCGCGTTCGCGAACTGGAGAAGCGCCGTCTGGCGATTCTCGCTTCCTTGGTCGAGCGTTCGTTGCTGACGCCGACCCTGGCGGCGGCGGTGAGCGCGGCCGGGAATCTGACGACATTGGAGGACCTCTATCTGCCCTTCCGGCCCAAACGTCGAACCAGAGCGCAGCAGGCGCGGGAACGTGGCTTGGCCCCACTTGCTGAGGCGTTATTAGTCGGCGGACGGTTCCCCGATGCGCAGGTGTTCGTGACGGGAGAGATCGCAGACGCGGAAGCGGCCTTGGCCGGGGCCAGGGACATCCTCGCCGAACGGATCAGTGAAGACGCAGCCACCCGCGGCGAGATCCGTCAGCTGTTCCGGCGACAAGCCCGGATCGCCTCGACGGTCGCCCGCGGCAAACGAGAGGATGAGTCTGCTGCCAAATTCCGCGACTGGTTCGACTGGGGGGAAGAGCTTGCTCGTTGCCCCTCGCATCGCGTGCTGGCGATGCTGCGGGGCCGTGAGGCCGGCGTGCTGTCGTTGGCAGCTTTGCCGCCAGAAGAAACAGCCCTATCGCTGCTGCGGCAGCGCTGGCTGCGCCCAGACCGCCACCAGGGTCGAGGGCGCGAGCAACTCGACCTGGCGTTGATCGATGGCTACCAGCGGCTGCTCGCACCTGCGCTCGAGAACGAGGCGCTGGTTGAAGCCAAGGACCGGGCTGACGCCGAAGCCATCGCGGTGTTCGCCGAGAACCTACGTGGACTCCTGCTATCCGCGCCATATGGACGGCGAGCCGTACTGGCGGTCGATCCTGGTCTGCGCACCGGCGGTAAGACGGTCGCCCTGGACGACCAGGGGAGTCTGCTCGCCTCGACGACAATCTTCCCGCACGAACCCCGTCGTCAGGCTGAAACCGCTGCGACAATACGCGCATTAGTCGCGGCGCATCACCCAGCCGCCATCGCGGTCGGCAATGGCACCGCCGGTCGCGAGACCGCCGACTATCTGGAGACCTTGACTTTGGGTATTCCGGTCGTGTTGGTCTCGGAATCTGGTGCCTCGATCTATTCTGCCAGCGAGGTGGCGCGGAGCGAGTTCCCCGATTTGGATCTGACCGTGCGTGGGGCGATCTCGATCGGCCGACGGTTGCAGGATCCGCTCGCCGAGCTGGTCAAGTTGGATCCGAAGTCGATCGGCGTTGGCCAATACCAGCATGATGTCGACCAGGCTCGGCTGCGTGCCTCGTTAGACACCGTGGTCGAGAGTTGCGTCAACGCGGTCGGCGTCGAACTGGCCACTGCCAGCGAACAACTCCTGGCCCACGTCTCGGGCCTTGGTCCGGCTCTGGCCAAGGCGATCGTGGCGCACCGTCGTGAACACGGCGGCTTCCGCAACCGACGCGAACTGCTGCAGGTACCTCGACTGGGAGCCAAGGCGTTCGAACAGTGCGCGGGATTCCTCCGCCTGCGGGAAAGCCGCGAGCCGCTCGACGCCAGTGCGGTGCATCCGGAACGCTATGCCCTGGTCCGGCGCATGGCCTCTGATCTCAAGGTCACGACCGAGGATCTGATGCAGCGGCCAGATCTGCATCGCGGTATCGAGCTGAAACGCTGGTGCGATGAGGCGGTTGGCGAGCCGACGCTGCGCGACATCCTGGCCGAGCTGACCAAGCCAGGACGCGATCCACGGCCGGTCTTCAGCGTGTTTCGTTTTGCTGATGTACACAAGGCCAGCGACCTGGCTCCTGGCATGCTGCTGCCCGGTGTCGTCACCAATGTGACGCGGTTTGGGGCCTTCGTCGACGTCGGAGTGAAACAGGACGGCTTGGTCCACATCTCGGAATTGTCCGACCGCTTCGTCACGGATCCTGCGGAGGTCGTCTCCGTCCGTCAGCAGGTGCAGGTCCGGGTCCTGGCGGTCGATCTACCGCGCAACCGCATCGCCCTGAGCATGAAGGGGACGACCCAGCCGGCTTAGGCCGGCGAGAAATACCGGCGATCGATCGCCTGCAGCGTCATGGCGACCACGACCAGGCCGGCGAGTCCAGCGATCCATAGCGGTAGCGTATCGACGAAGCGTGGAGGCAGCGGAGCTGAGATGGCGTCCTCATCGCTGGGCTGAGAGGCAATAGGCGGATGGCTGGCGAGGAAGTCGGCGTTGAGCTGCGGGTCACGAACTGACCGGCCCGAGGTCAGTTGGGCGGCTTCGTAGGCCTGGTACGCAGCTCGGTATTCCAGGCCTTTGGTAAGTTCACGCTGATGCTGAGCGCGCAGGACCTCAGCTGCTACGCCCAGGTGTTCCTGGATCCGACGCTGACGTTTACGGCAATGATCCAGCAACTGAGCGCTTATCTGTGGGTCAGGCCAGAAGTTTGAGCCCAGTTCTATGGCCCGTTCGTAGGCGTCCCAAGCAATCCGACGCTGTTGGACCGATTCCATGAGATGTGCCAACGCTAAGGCTGAATGCGGGTTCGCACCTCCGCCGAGGGTCCACATGCCTACCAGACCCAAGGTCGGTTCGTCAAAGGGGCGCTGTTCAACGACACCGCTGGCCGTCTTGCGACGAACAAGCGGAATGTACTCCCGGACCTGTTTTGTCAGGCTGATATCTCCTGACGCGGAGCGCTGCTGGATGCTATCAAAACCACCTGCCATACTGATCATATGGGCATAGCCGAAGCGCAGACGATTTGCGTCAACGGTCCGGTCGTCCTCCATGTCCAAACCCATCATGTCGATTATCAGCAGTCGTTTGGGATTCGCGATATTCGCCAGCATTGCCTCCACCGCCTCGGCTTGCCAGGTCTCGCGGCCGAAGTGCGCGTCGGGGTTGGCCTGCATGGCCAGACGGATGAATTCCCCACCTTCACTCAGCCGGGCGAGGTCATCGGCTTTGCCGCTCCGGGCGCCGGCAAATGACGCATGGATCAACAGCGTTCCTAAGTTGGCATAGGTGGTGTACAATGCTGGTATGACGTGAGTACGCTGCGCTTCTGGCTGCGAGGACAGCTGTCGTTCGAGCTTGCGACGGAGGATGAGGATGCCCAGTCCGGGTTGTCCCAAGCGTTCATATCCGACGGCCAAGTCATCCAGCAGGGCGAAGCGACGTTCGTCGTCAGTGGGCTGATCGGACAGGCGGTCGAGCTCGGCCTGCGTTTGCACCTGGCGAGCAGTGAACCAGGCGGGGCCATGTCGTGGAAATCGCTCATGGATGACATCGTGAACCATCGTCAGGTGCAACACGGCTTCGCCGGGCTTGACCGGGATCAGCCAGGGGGCTGGGATCATCTCCGTACCGGATGTCAGCAGGTAGTCGCGAGAGTGACGAGAGAGGTGGTTGACCACGGCTATGACGGCCACGGCGACCAGTGCGATCAACCCACCCATCACGACCAGCCGTTTGAGCCTGTGCATGATCAGGCTGGTGTGCGGGAAGCATGTCGACGCTGAGCGCGCCGCTGCGCAGTTTCTCTCAGTTGTCGACCTTCCCGGACTTTCCACCAGCAGCCGAATCCGAGCAGCAGCAGTGGCGGGGCTAGGATCAACAGAGCCGTTGGCTGGAAGACGCGGCCGATGACCGTGGTCTTACCGCCATAGGCGCTGTTGAATTCGTTCTCGGTACTTCGCGTGTCCGAATCGTTTAAACAAGCCGAGGACGATGCGGCCAGGAGCAGGAGCAACAGAGATGCGAAGGGACGCATGAGGCCTCCGGCAGAACGCCGAGTTCAGCTTACCGATGCGGAGTGTATTGATCAAACAGGAAAATCCTGGTGAACCATCTTCTATACTGGCGGCACACGAGGGAAACTTCACCCCTGGTTGCTGGGCAGGCCTTGACAGAGAACTGGTCATCCCTGCTTGCCCTATGACGCGCTGTGGATGCATTGCCGGCATGACAACGTCGCAGACCTACGCCACTCACCGCCAGCTTCCACTGTTGTACATCGGCTGTGGAGTCGCCCTGCTGATGCAAGCCGGCTATCTGTTGTGGGGTGCTGTGCGTGTGCCCAGTTGTGGAGCGTGGCTAGGAGTCGTCGCCGGATGCGCCCTGGTGGTGGTGTGGTT
>Ga0163144_10027898_pt1 | contig 10913 bp, 2 predicted proteins | sample OliLak19BULKMAT1_FD_123175 | JGI IMG/M metagenome (GOLD analysis project Ga0163144, IMG submission 123175) | Freshwater microbial mat bacterial communities from Lake Vanda, McMurdo Dry Valleys, Antarctica - Oligotrophic Lake LV.19.BULKMAT1 | ecosystem: Environmental > Aquatic > Freshwater > Lake... | reverse complement strand
GCCAAAGAGTGTACGCTCGGTCGAGTGAGGAAGCATTGCGCGGTAAGCCAATCGATAGTACGAGGCGACCGAGCGCGGTTCCATCTGGCCTTTCTCTATCCAGCTCACCCGTGGTATCCTTTTCCGAAATGACTCTAGCTCGGTAGCACGACAATAGTTGGCGCGAGGCAAGTAGTCATCTGGTAGGCTTTGCAAATCCAGCACATCATAATGGCTGTTCTCCGTGCATTTACGGCGTGGAGTCTTATTCAAAGGATTGCCAGCCGCGAAGTGCGGCCCCGAGAGCACGAGATCTTCGAGTGTCTTTGGGAACGCTGTCTCACGGCGTATGGTGCTGTCTCTTTGTGCATACGACTCGTCGAAACACACGGTTGAATGGTACTCCACACCTAGATCAGACAGTCTGTGAGGAGCGGTAGCAAACTTTTCCAGGACCGCGACAAGCTCTTCCGAATGAATCGCTGGCAGTCGCGCCTGCATGGCTGGCGTTCCTGGCGAGTCATAGAGCCGCGCAAAAACTGCTAAACGTCCAACGTCTACTTCAATGATTCGTTTTCTGTGACCAGCGGTTTCCCAGCCTCCTGCCGCCCGTTTGATTCCCGGCGTGACGCCTCCACCAGTATGGGCGTGGCTCGAGTCGATCGTATGGGGATCGAAGAGATTTGATACACTTATGAAACGAATGTCTGTTCGCGGCGTGTTTGCGTAGATGTGGCAACCAAAGCGCATTCGCCCATGGTCGTTGGTCCCTTCAAACAAGGTGAATTCATTCTGAAACTGATAGTGCGCACAGAGCCGCTTGTAGATTTCGGAGCGTAGGATACCGCCGCGCGGGTCATCGTACACACCCTCTGGATGGACTAGTCCAGTATATCCACTGCCCATTCGCCAAGCGATCGGGAGAAAACACTTATACAGGTTACTTTGAACTCCTATTAGGAGCGGGTAGTTTTGCGTGGCGTTTAGAAAACTTTGTGTACCTGCTTGCGCAGAAGACTCGAAAATGTAGGTGGCGCGCGCGTGGTGGCTGACAGCGAAGGTTTCGTCGCGCTGACGCGCCGTTTCGTTGGCCGACTGGGCTCGAATCACAAAGCGGGGATCGTACTCAGCGAGCAGTGCCTGTTCGTTCCACTCAACTTTTATCCACGGCGGATTCCCGAGCATGAGGTCGAATCCACCACGTTCTTGGAATACGTCGGCAAACTCAAGTTCCCAATGAAGAAACCGGTTTTGCACGGCAAGCTCGTTCGCAAGCTTCAACCGTGGATTCGTCTCCAGCAACAGATCGAGATTCACATGACCGTACCGATCACGCTCGACTTCGAAGTCGATCCTTAGCTGCGGAATCGTCTCTGGAAATAGATCGTCCGACGGCACGTCCGCCGCTGTCGCATTTCCGTGCAGCAACAGCTCCAAATCGAACCACCACTCATCGCGATCTGGCAGCGATTCGGACTCCGTCAACGGCCAAAACCACAGCGCGCACCAGCAGTCCATAGCGAGCTTAAGCCGCCGGTATGGAGACGCGTTGCGCACCTTCTCCGACATCATCTCCCGTGCCAAAATCGCGTCCTTCTCACGTGTCGTCGTCGGCGCACGGTTCGCCGCCTCGTCTGGCCAGACGTGCAGCTCGTCCGTCGTGAGCTTACGTACCCGCGCCAACTCCGTCACGTGCTGCTGCCACAACCGCTCCACCTGATCGGTAAGCCGCCGAGCGATACGTACTTCCTTCTCCGTCAGCGGCTCGTTGAACTTCTTCCGCCATGCCTTCATCCGGGCGAAGTGCTCCGGCTCGAGAGACTTCACCACTTTGTCGTCCACGCCCGCCATCCCAACGTCTGGGAGTAGAAAGTGCCACACGTGTTTATCGCTCGGCGTATCCGTGAGCGCCACCCGATCCGGCACGGCGCAGCGCCAGTCACGCTCCGGCTTGTCCTTGTCTCCTTTCCCTGGGCGCAACTGCGCCACAGAGAACACGTCGCGCCGGCAGCCGATCAACGAGTTCCCCGTATACAGCTGCATCCCGAACCACGGCACGTGCGCGCCCTTGAAAATCGCGTTCAGCCACAGCGACACTTCCGCGAGCTGCACCGCCGTAGGGTTCAAGTCCACACCGAACACATTCGTATCCGCAATGAACATCCGCACCCGCTGCTTTTCTTCAGCGTAGTCGTCGTGCGCGATCGTTCGGCCAAGTTCCTGCTGTTTGCGCTGAAGATACTCCTCGGCGAGTTGGTTGATCGCCTCATTCAAGAATGCCGCAGAGCCCATCGCCGGCTCACACACTGTGAGCCTTAGGATTTCGTCCGCAGTCGTGACGTGCTTGAGCAGCTCCTTTAGCGCGTACTTCACGAGACAGCGCGTGAGCACTTCCGGCGTGTAATACGACGCGCTTTTCTCGCGTTCACGCCCCGCCAAACGATAGATGAACTTTCCCTTCTTGTGCAGCCTTAGCTCGCCATCAAAGAGCTTTTCGGCATCCGTGTACTGACCTATGTCCCGCGACGGTACGAACCACGCCGCTTCCAAACCGTCATCTGCCTTTGCCTGCCGCTGTCCGCGCGTTGCCCGCTCCTCTGGCACGTCCTCATTTACTTCGTCGTCGGTTTCCTCTTCCTCGGATTCGATGCGGGCGGATGAGGCCTTTTTCGGTGCTGGCTTTACTTCGTACAAGTCCTCTTCAGCGAAGAACCCCCTGAAGGACAGCAGCGCCTCATAGACCGCGCCAAGCTGGTTGATGCCGAGTTGCGCATACGAGATGCGCCCCGCGCCCTTCCGCCGCGTGCCCTCGGAGAGCGACATCCGCTTGATGACTTTCTGCATCACGCGGTTGCGAAGCTTCACCGAGCTTAAAATGCGGAGCCGGGCGGGGTCGAACAGGTGCCCCTGCAGCGGCGCCAACAAAAAGCCGTTCTTCAATCCGCCGGTCAGTCCGAGCGAGAGACCCGCTTCGTTCGAGGTCGTGGCGCCAAAGCCAGACCAAATCATCGCGAACAGCGTCTGGAGCGATTCGTGGATGTACGTACCGTCCAGCGCTTCCGGCGTCGTGAGCGAAACGTTCTCCAAATCTCGCAGGTGCTCGATGCTGTACCCCTTCAGGTACGCCTCAGCGTTTACCGGCGCGTAGCCCAGCTCCGGCCGCGCCTCGAGATAGAGCAGGAAGAGCGTGCGGTACATGAACACTAGGCATTCACTCGAGAGCTCGCGCGCCAAGTCGATGTCCGTGCGATCGAACACCTTATCCTTCGTTACCTCGCGCTTATAGCGGATCGCCTCATTCGCAATGTCTTCGATCGCCTCGCGCAATGCGTGCTTGAGCTCACCCGACACGCCGTACGCGTGCTTGTGCGAGTTGCTATCGAGCGTGTCCACCAGCGCGATTCCTTCCGCCGGCAAAATGGACTCACGGGATGAAAGCGCGGCGACGGCCTTAAAGAGCGTCTCGTCGCGGCGGCTAAAAATCTCGCGCAGGTCGAAGCGCAACAGCGCCTTGCGGCCCCACTTGGCGCGCTCGATGACCAGCAGCTCATCGTGGCCAATCAACAGGATCCAGCGCGGTGGATGCTCATCACCGAAGACGATCTTGCTCGCCGCCGTCTCCCAGTCCGTATCGGCCATGAGCGCCGGGGCATCACCGCTCTCCGACGGCTCGAGTGGCGCGGCACTGAGCGCAGTCCATTCGTCCTCACTGACGTCGGTAGCCATCGGCGCGAGCGCGATCACGAGCGCAACATTGCCATCAGCGCCACGGTAGCATGCCAGCGTGTTCAGCACTCCGCTGTCAAACTCTTGCGACTCGGCGCGCATTTCGTACCCGAGCGCGGCCATGAATGGCTCGGCGATACTGATCAATGCGGCTACGCGATCGGCCAGCGTTCTTGCCTTGAGCACCGTCTCGCGCAGGCGCAGGTACGTTCCGGCCATGGAGCGGAGCCGCGCCGGCGGGGACGCGCTGCCATCCTCGCCCCAGCGCGCGTACAACTCCTTCAGGTCCTGTTCGAGAACGTCGTCGAGATAGTGCTGGCTGTAGAACTCGTTCGCGTTTTCGATGCCCACAAGTGGAAATGCCATATTACTTCTCGCTCGTTAGTACGGCGGCGACCGCCAAATGTGCGCGCGGCTCAATTTCCAGCGTTTCACCGACCCAGCGTTGATAGCGCGTGAACAGCGCATCAAGGTCGCGAGAGCGCTGTTCCTTTCTGTGCGCCGTGCCAAAAGCGGAGCTTGAGCCGACCGGACCGAAGTCAATCTCCAGTTGCGCCCTGTGTTGCGTGCGGAGGGAAGCCAACTTGGCCAGCTCAATGTCTGCTCGCGTTCGCATTTCGTGGCTGAAGGTCTTCTGCTTCAGAGTCATCCGCTGACGAGCATGCTCAAGCGCCGCCGGGAGAAGCGTGCGCAGCCGGCCGACATTGATCGCCGCTTCCGAGTTCGGGATATCGTCGCGACCGAGCCCCGTCAGTGAAATCACGTCGTCCATCGTAGCGGTGCCCGCTACAGTGCCATCACTTCCCATGCGAACTGCGAACCACTCGTTAAGTACGGGCTGTCCGCGTCGGTTGGGAATGAGTGCGGATACGAGCACCAGCGCCTCGCCGGCGGCGAGTCCACGTTGAACACGAATGACGGGCGCTTTCTGGCGGCCGATCACGGACAGGAGCTTGTAGTCGAGCCACTGAATTACGGGGTGGAGCGGCCACAGATACTGAATCGTTGGCCACCGCTCAGTGTCGCGAGCCGTCTTGATCGCGTGCTTCACGCTTTCTGCATTGGCGGAGAGTGAGAATACGCCGTCCTCCGGCTTCATCTCATCCGATAGCTCCCGCTTGAGGTACCGATGGAGATCTTCGTCCGGGCGAACGTGTACCGTTTTGTGTCCGTCCTCGGAGCGCGGCGCGGTGGGGAGACGATGACTGGCGTGCAGGAAGTCAAACCCCTGTTTCGCGTACTCGTAGTCGCCGCTGAACAGCGAGACCGGCGTTCGCGTTATCACTGGTGTCGGCGGTGCCTGCGAGCCTGTTGCCATCAGCGCGTCCAGCCAGTCGAGTCCCGACTCATCCGGCTGTAACGCTTTGTCGAACGCATCGGCGCCTTCGCCGTCTTCCATGGCCTTCGCGACGCGACGCGTTTCCGCCTCCTCGTCATAGAGGCCCATGAAGATGGACGGATCGCCGATGTTCTTCGCCGCTTGCTCGTCTTTCTCGGTCAGGATCTCGAGGATGCGCAAGTCGCCACGGATCTTCTCGTGCCGAGTGTCCGTACTCATGTAGGCAATGAGTGGGGTAGACGTCTGGCCGTAGCGGTCCACACGGCCGTTGCGCTGTTGAAACACCATCAGCGACCATGGGATGTCGAAGTGCACAAGCCGGTGCGACTGGAAGTGCAAGTTGAGTCCCTCAGACGCGACGTCCGACGCAATCAGGAGGCGTAGCGGAGAGTGCGTCTTGCCGAAGCTCTCTACCGTTTCGGACAGCTCCTTGTCACCAAGTTGACCATGGAGGATCGCGACCTCTCTTTCTTTGAGGCCGAGCATCGCTGGTAGATGCAACTGCAAAAACTTGAGCGTCTCGATGCGCTCGGTGAACAGCACGATACGGTCGCACGGATTGAAGGAATCCCATTTCCAGTCGGCGTCTGTCTTCAACCGTCGAACTAGCTCACTCAGCTTACTGAAGTCGTGCGGCTGAATTGCCTCAACCGCGATGCGGAACGCGTCGAGCGGAGCGAGATCCGGATGAGAGGAGTCCTTGGCACTCAGTCGCTTCATCCGCTCGCGAATCGTCTGCGCACATGCGGCCGGCGACGAGAACAGCGACTTCTCCAGTGTGGTTCGGAACAGCATCTCGGCGCCCGTTCGCCGGTCGCTGTCGATGTGCAGCTTGAGCCCGGCCAGACATTCGAACGCTGACTCTTCTGCCGCGCTCGGGGCCGCGTGGAATCGGAAGACGCGTCGTTCAGGAAACTCCTGGCGAATCTCGTCACGAACGTCGCTCTTGAACCTGCGCACGAACAAGTGCGCCACGTCGGCGCGCGTGTACTCCGCCTTTGCGGGGAGCACGGTGGGGTCGAGCATCCGCATCAGACTCGCGAAGCTTTCCGGATCTCCGCTGTGCGGCGTCGCCGTGAGCATGATCAACGCATCCGACCGATCGGACAGCAGCGTTGCCAGCCTATTATTGAGCGTCCGGTTCCCCTTGAACGAGACGTTGTGCGCCTCGTCGATCACGATGATATCCCAGTGCGCGTTCTCGAGGTGATGCCGGTATTCCGTATCGCGCTTGAGGGTATCGATCGAGATGATCGTCTTGTCGTAGTAGTGAAACGGGTTATGGCTTGCCGGAATGTCGCGGCGAATGCGCTGGATACCGGCCGAGTCGAGTCGTTTGAGTGGGATCGCAAACCGGGTCCAGAATTCCTTCTGGAATTGCTGCATCATGCTTTTCGTCGTCACCACCAGCATTCGCCGCCCCCGCCCCCGGCGCATCAGCTCGGAGACCAGGATACCCGCCTCCAGCGTCTTGCCGAGTCCGACGGCGTCCGCAATCAGGAAGCGCGGGCGGAGCTGGTCGAGGGCACGCCGCGTGGGAAGGAGCTGAAACGGCAACGTGTCCATCGCGCCCCGGTGGCCGAGTGCTACATCGGCGCTGGTAGGGATCGTCTGTCGAAGGCGTGCTTCGAGGTAGAGCAAGCTGGAGATGAATAGGGAAGACTCGTCGACCACGAGCTCAGTCTCCTCCGGCTTGAGCGGCTGAACCGCGTCGATCCTCGTGAGGAAGATCGCCTCACGGTTCCGGACGGTTTCCGAGATGCCGATGCATTGGAGTTGGTACCCCCCGACGTCGCACGGATCGGCTGTCCGGACGAGCCATTCCTCGTCACGGATCTGCACGCGAGCCCCAGGTGCGATATCTACCATTCAGGCTCTATTCTCAGTTGAATGTGGCGTCGTGGGAAAGCCGATGCTTCCAATGTGGCGCCGGACTCGGCGTTGCGCAGTATAGCTCCCGCTCTCCATTCACGGAGCGAGCGAGATCTTCAGTCGCGAGCTGAGCGCGTCAAGATCGGCCGGCGCGACGGATTTCGTCAGGTACGCCAAGAGTTCGTCTTGGCGGGGCTGCCCAAAGACCATACGATACAGGGCAAGTGAGTCTCGAAGCGACGAGAGCCTGCCCACGTCGCGGCTGAGCGGATACACCGGCACGTGACGCTCGATCGCGGCACCGCCTTCGACCGGATAGACCCAATACGGCACGAGGTCGTTCTCGTCACTGCTCCGAAGGGCCCTCGCCCGTTCGAACGTCGCATGCCACGGGTCGGCGCATTCACTGTCGTGCCATGCGCCACCATGCGTCATGGCGACATTCTTTCGGACGGCGTGCCCTTTGAAGCGATGAACGCGCCCCTCCCGCTGCTCGAGATCCACCGGATTCGAAGGAAGATTCCAGTGGATCACCTTGTGGCAGTAGAGGTGAAAATCGAGACCTTCCTGTCCCACCGAAGTTGTGGCGAGTACGAACGGCCAGAACGGTGAGTTGAATGCACGGCGCACATCGTCCGCTCGAACCTTGTCTCCCGATTCGTCGGCGCGCTCTTCGCCATACCGCATGGCGAATCGGCTCCGGATGGTGTCGGTCGTGCGAACGACCCGGCCGGCCTTTGTCGAGAAGTATCGCACGCCAATCTTCGCGCGACGAATGCCGATCGCGGCAACCATGATCTCGCCGATCCCGCTGACCACTTCCGCTACAGGCTTTCCAACGACACCCGCCTCCTCGTGCAGAAGGTGCGCGTATTCATCGACCACCGCCTGAAGATCACCGCTAACGCAGTATTCCAGACACTGCTTCCAATAGTCGCCGACACGGCCGGCTGCTCGCATACTCGCGCGAATGTTCGCTGTGGAGTCTGGCTGATTGAAGAGCGTTCGAAACGCGCCGGCAATACGCGCCGCACTATCACGCGCGCCAGCATCGTCGAGTTCCGCGTTGGACGTGACCCGGGCCAGCGAACGGAGAGCAATCGTTCCAGGCGCGCCGATAGCCATGAGCGCGAGCACGCGCAGGAGATCATGCGGTGGCGTGCCGCGTGGCGTATACTCGCCCAAGGCAGTCTTCCGGGCGCGCTGCACGAGCTCTCCGAACGCCGAATCGTCACTCGAAACCTCGTTGTCGTCTGCATCATCGACGTCACCATCGGAGTCCAACACAGCTGAGGGCTGGTGCTCGTCAGCTCCCGCTGACCAGAACTCGGCAACGTCCCGTTCAAGCCAACCCGTTGTCCGGGGCAGGTCCGCTAGCCGATCGAGGAGCAGTGGCGCTGCCCAGTACCACGATTCATCTGGCGTTGCTCGCGTCGCCGGTATGGCAGTAATTCTTTTGAGTGCCGGCGCGATTTTCTTCTCGACAATCGCAACGAGTTCGTCGACCGTAGGCTTGCGGCCCTGTTGAATGTGAAACGCTCGTCCGATCGCAGACGGGTCACATTCGCGGGCCAACCAGAACGACGGATACAAGAGCGGCAGCACAGTCAGCCCACTGACGCGGCCTTTGGTGCGACCGACCTTCAGTTGGTCGCCAAAGCGAACGGTTGCATCCGACAGATCACGTTTTTCCCCGTCCATCCCGACATACATGCGCCGCTCGACTTCGTGACTGAGAGCAGCTGCGACAGCTCTGGGCACGATGCGCCATGCTGAGAAGAGCAGCGCCTTCGTCGGCGACTTCCGAGCAACAGCGGCGAAGGGCTCACCGAGCTCGTAGTACCCCAGCGATGGGGGGAGCCAGAGCAGCTTCCAGAGACCGTCGCCCAACATATGATCGACGAGCCACTTCAAGCGACCGTGCGACGAGTTGAGCGCTTGGAAACTCGACACCGCGTCGGATGCCAACGTCGACGCCTGAGCAGCCTCCACGGCCTTCACGAACTCTCGCGACTGGTCCGTACTGTCCACTTTCTCCGAGATCGCGTCGCTGAACTTGTACTTGTCCATGAAGTTCAACAACCATGGCGACGCCTTCCAGTACTCAATCGTGTCGGGGTGTTCCAGGATCTTCGCCAGTCGCTGCATATGCACATAGCGAAGCGCATCATCCGCGCCGAGCGACACAGCGGGAGCCGGAACTTCGACCAGCATTCCGTTTCGGTCAGCGGTCACGGCGAGTCGTTCCGTGCGAACAACGACCTTTCGCAAAATGCGTTCAATGTCCGATCGAATGCCTTCGAACGTCTGATCACCGTTCTGGGCGACACGCAGTATTTCCTTACGATAGGACCTGAGCAGCACCGCGAGCCGGTCAGCCTCGGCGGGCTCTTCTGCGAGCAGGAATCGCATCGTGCGCACAAAGTCCGAGTAGTGATCCTCGTCGTCTGCCTCATCTTCACCGGTGTACATCTTGTACGGTGTCGCGGACAGCAAGAGGACGCGGGCTTTCACCGTGTCGCCCTCGTACTCGAACAGCTGCTTGGCCATTTCTCCTGCTGGATCTTTCCCATCAAGCAGATGTTTGAATCTCTGGAACTCGTCGAGGATGATAAGATCCGGTTCAAGCGCGATGATGCAGCTCCTCGCGAGTCGCTCTCGCAGTTCACCGATCATCGAGTTACGCGGCTTGGTGAGTTCTGGCGTCGGCTTGCGGACCCCACGAAACGACTCCACCAGCAACTCCACGCGCGCACGAATTGGCGACGTCGCACCCGCTTCGTCCGTCAGAGTCGCCTTATCCAGCATCGAGAGGAATCGATCGCTCAAGTCCTTGTCAACGCTCTCGACCTTCGGGAAGTCTCTGACCTGAGCTTTGAATTTGTCGACCGAAGCGTTGCCTGCGAATACGCGGCAGGCGGCCGCGAAATTGAGGTCCCAGTGCCTGATCAACAGGTGCGCGAGCAACGCTCGTTCGCGCTTGACGCCGAGATTTCCTTTGAGGTCGAGCGACGTGCCCGGAGTCAACGCGATGATGTTGACTCGGCGTCCCTTCAGTCCATGCGCGGTGAGCGGGAGCAGCGTGATCCGCGATGCAAGTGAGACGCCCTCAATACCGCGCGGCGTCAATCGACCGATGTTCTGTCGGGCGATATCGCTGTTGGAGCATAGATAGACGATGTCGATCCGGGGGACCTTGTCCCACAGGTGGTCAATCACGTGCGTGATTAAACCGCGGGCTACCATCGTCTTGCCGAGTCCCACCTCGTCGGCGAGCAGAAATCGACGCGTGGGTGCCTTATCTAAATAGAGGCGTCGAAAGACCGCGTCGAGTGATTGCCGCTGAAAGTCCTTCAGAAACTTGAGTTCATTCTCAAGCGACGGGCATATGGAGTTTGTTAGCGTCATTTGTGCACCAGACCAGTGGCGGTCCATAGCGTGTCGAATACGTCCTTCAGGCCATCCGGAAGCAGTCTCGCGCCCTCATCGGTCTGGCACAATTCGTCGAGCAGGTTCTTGACCGGGCGCAGACGAGCAGGATCCCCTGCGACGGTGCGAAGGAGTGGTTCGAGCAGCGCATCATGCTCACCGTTTGAGCTTGGCGCAAATCGCCAAGAGGCCTTACTCCCGAATGATTGTGCGAGAAGATCATCGCCGTCGACTGAAAGAAGCAACCGTAGGAAACGAAGGAGTGATTGACGGTCATGGATCATGTAACGGAGCATGCGCTCCCTTCGATTTGTGGGAGCGCCGACCATTTGAGCCGTGACGACAAACGATATCGTGTGCCGGCCAACGTTGCTCACTCCTTTAACATCAATGGCGAGAAACGCGGTCAGCGCCTCCAACGAGGTCGTGTTGAACTCAGCGCTGCAGCCAAGACCGGAGCTCAATGCAACGGCTAAGGTCGGGGCAACCGATAGTGGGCGCACAGTCACGGTGATGCTATCCGACCACGCCGGCAATGGACGTTCCGTGGTGACGAACGGTTTGAATT
>Ga0163144_10027897_pt1 | contig 10913 bp, 10 predicted proteins | sample OliLak19BULKMAT1_FD_123175 | JGI IMG/M metagenome (GOLD analysis project Ga0163144, IMG submission 123175) | Freshwater microbial mat bacterial communities from Lake Vanda, McMurdo Dry Valleys, Antarctica - Oligotrophic Lake LV.19.BULKMAT1 | ecosystem: Environmental > Aquatic > Freshwater >... | reverse complement strand
GACGCCCGCGACCTGGCGCGACTCCCGGCGGATCGTGGCCCCGATCGCGTGGGCCCCGTCCGGCCCGCGGTCGGCGACGACCAGCGTCACCAGGGTCGCGCGGCTGGTCCCGGCCCCGCGCACGACGACCGCGCGCAGCCACCCCGCCTTCGCGCGCTCGTCGTAGATCGTCGGGTTCGCGGCAGCCAAGACGCGGCGGACGGCGTCGAGCGTCGCCTCGACGTGGGGCGCGTGGGCGAGACACCCTTCGATGCGGACGAGCCGGTGCGTCCCTTCGGCGAAGAGGCCGAGGTGGATGCCGTCGCTGGTGCGGCGCGCCGTCAGGTAGGCCTTGTGGCGCCAGCCGTCCTCCCGCGGCGCGGCCACCGTCGGCGCGACCTCGACCTCGGACAGGCCGACAGCGGCGAGCGCGCCGACCAAGCGCTCGCGTTTCCACGCCAGGCGCGCGGCGTGCGAGGTCGTGCGCAGCCCGCAGCCCGGGCACGTCGCGCCGAGGGGGCACGCGTCGGGCACGCGGTCCGGCGACGCCTCGACGACCGCGGCGACGCGGCCCACGGCGAGGTGACGGCCCACGTGTTCGAGGCGCACGTCGAGCCGCTCGTGGGGGAGCGCGTTCGGGACCCGCACCGGACGCCGGCCGAGCGACGCGAGGCCCCGCCCGTGCGCGTCGCGCTCGCCGACGACGAGGCGGTGGACCGCACCGGGGACGACGGGCGCGCCCGCCGGCGGCGGCGGGGGCGGCGGCGGCGGGGCCGGCGGGGCCGGCGGGGCCGGCGTCAGATCGGTCATCGGGAACCTCCAGGGCCGGGATCCCCGACGCGAGCGGGGCGCGCGAGCCGCGCGAGGCGGGCGAACCGCGCGCGCCAGCCGACGGGCGCGTCCGCGGAGAGGCCCAGGCGGGCCCGGACGTACGCGGCACCGGGCCAGACGCGCCGCAGCAGCGACCCGACGAGCGGGCCGGCGCGGCCGGCGCCGACCGCGTGTGCGGCCTGCAGGCCCCAGGTCGCGGCGGCCTCGTCGGGCGGCCGGGCGGAGGCGGTGCGGCGACGGAAGCGCCGGAGCACCGCGCCGCGGCCCGGCGCCGCGCGCACGGCGCGCGGCACGGTGCCGGGGAACAGCGCGTCGGCTTCGGTGAACGCGGCGCGGACGGTGCCGAGGAGCCCCTCGCCGGCCACGAGCGCGTCCACGCGGTCGCGATCGAACGCGCCGCGCGCGGTCGCGCGGGCGATGCCGTGGGCCAGTTCGGCCCACCAGACGAGGTCGGTGCCGTCGTGCCGGGCGAGGTGGACCGCCTGCTGCACGGCCAGGGCCTCGGGCGACGGCACGAGGAATCCGGGGTAGCGGCGCGACGGGGTCGCTCCCTCGAGGAACCGCTCGCCGTGGCGGAGCGGCACGCCCACCTGCACGGGATCGAGTTTCACCTCCACCGTGAGGCCCCGCCCGGAGACGGGGTGCGCGAGCAGGTCGGAGAGCCGGTGGGCCCGTCCGCCCGAGGCGTCGTAGTCGGCCCAGCGGGCGGCCGTGAGCGGGTCCGACGCGAGGCCCGCGGTGGCGAGCGCCGTCCGGAGCGCGGGCGCGTGCGCCGGCGGCACGTAGGCGTCGATGTCGGAGAGCGGGCGCAGGGAGGCCTCGGCGTAGAGGGCGCCGTGGAGCGCGGCGCCCTTCAGGAGGAGGACGGGCGTGCCGGGGGCGAGCGCGGCCCCGAGGGGCAGGAGCGTGCGGGCCGCGCGGTCGGCGGTCTCGGCTGCCGAGAGGTGGGCCGCGAGGAGGAGGCGCCGTTCGTCGAGGGGGAGGCGGTCGAGGATGCCGGCACGGCCGAGCGCGTCGGCGAGCCAGGGCAGCGCGCGGCGAAGGTCGGCGGTCGCGGCGATCTCGCGGACGATCCCCCCGGCGGCGAGTCGGTCGCGCCACGCGACGAGGGTCGCCGCGGCGTCGGGCGCCAGGAACGCCCGGCGCAGCAGGCGGAGCGCTGGCGACGACGGATGGCGGGTGCGCGGCGACAACACGGGGCGAGTGTATGCGGCGCCGGCCGTTCGCACTTCGGAAGCACGTGCCCGCGTCCGATCCGAGTAGGAAGCCAGGGACGTTCCACCCGGACCGTCCCCTCGGGGCGGGAGACTGAGTCGCATGCGGACGATCGTCACCATGGTCGTGGCCCTCTCGTTGGCCGCGTGCACTTCCGGTCGCGCCCGCGGCGGTCTCGCCGACGACGGCGGCCCGCCGGACGGTGGGGGCGTGGCCGCGCCCGTGTCCCCGATGCCGGTCGCGCCGCCGTCGGGCGGGACGGGCCCGTCGCGCGCGGCGCCGGTCGTCGCGGCCGCGGGGCCCATGGACGCGGGCGCGCTCGCGCGGGAAACGGGCATGCAGGTCCAGGACCTCGGCTCGAGCGTGCTGCTCGCCGGGTCGGACGTGCGCGCGCGCTTCTTCCCCGGGACCGACCGGGTCAGCATCGACGGCCGTTCGACCCCGATGGGCGGCGTGGCGCGGCGCGAGGGCGGTGCGCTCGTCGTCCCCGCCGGCGGCGTGGACGCGGTGCGGCGCGCGTTGCGCGACGCGGCGGCCCAGCGCCTCGCGATGCAGCCCATCCCGCTGAAGTTCCCCGAGATCAAGCCCGTCAAGCCGCCGCCGTCGCTGCGGTCGGTGGACCTCAAGCCGCGGCCCGCCGCGGGCCGGCGGACGCCGGGCGGCGACCCGTCGTGGACGGCCTTCTCGGCCGCCGAGCGGCCCTGGAAGTGGATCGTCGTCCACCACAGCGACGACACCGAGGGCGCCTGCGAGAAATACGACCGGGTGCACCGCGCGAAGGGCTGGGACGGCTGCGGCTACCACTTCGTGATCGGCAACGGCACGCAGTCGGGCGACGGCGAGATCGAGTGCGGCCCGCGCTGGCGGCCGCAGATGCACGGCGCGCACGCGAAGACGCCCGACAACCGGTTCAACGACTACGGCATCGGCGTCGTGCTCGTGGGCGACTTCGAGAACGGCGGCCGGCCGACGGCGCGTCAGTCCGAGGCCCTCGTGACGCTCACGCGCTGGCTGATGGCGCGCTACGGCGTCTCGCCGGACCGCGTGCTCCGCCACAGCGACTGCAAGTCCACGGCGTGCCCCGGCAAGCTCTTCCCCTGGTCCAAGTTCCAGTCCGACATCGGCGGCTGACGTCCGGCGGGTTCTCGGCGCGCGCGCGCCGACGGCCTCGGGGGTCCCCCCCCGCGGCCCGTAGCGAATCGCGGCCGGTTCGCCGGGTCGCCCCCTGCACGAACCGGGAGAACCGAGCGGACCGGGAGAACCGGGAGAACCGGGAGCCGAGGCGTGGGGGGGGGCGGGGCGGGCCGGTCGGACGTTGCGGGCGCGTAGGATGCCGCCATGCGCGTCGGGATCGACTGGCGTCCGGCGGTTTCGGGACGGGGCGGCATCGCCGCCTACGTCCGCGCCCTCGTGAACGCGTACGCCCCGCGGTTCCCCGACGACGCCCTCGCCCTGTACGGACACCGCCTCCGCCCCGGCGCCGCCCACCGCCACGCGCCCGCCGCCGCGCGCGTGTGCGCCGCGCGACTGCCGTCCCGCGTGGCCGAGGTGCTCGCGCGGTTCGGCGTCGGCGCCGACCTCCTCGTCGGCGGCTGCGACGTCTTCCACCTGACCGACTACGCCCTGCTGCGCCCGACGCGCGCGCGGCTCGTGGCCACCGTCCACGACGTCCTCTTCGACGAACTGCCCCGCTGCTACACGCCCGGCATGCGCCGCGGGCTCGCCGCCGTCACCCGCAGGCTCGTCGCGCGCGCCGACCGGCTCCTCGTGCCGTCGCTGCGCACGAAGATCGCCCTCGTCGAACGGTTCGGCGCCGCGCCCGACCGCACCGACGTGGTCCCGCTCGGGGTCCGCCCGCTCGACCCGTCGCCGCGCGCGCCCGGACCCGCGGCGGGCGGGCGACCGTACCTCTTGGCCGTCGGCACGCTCGAGCCCCGCAAGAACCTCGCACGCCTCCTCGCGGCCCACCGCGTCGCGCTCGCCCGCGGGCTCGACGCCGACCTCGTCGTCGCTGGCGCGCGCGGCTGGCTCGACGACGACGTCGTCGCCGCGCTCACCACGGCGCCCCGCGTCCGCTGGGAGGACCGACCCGACGACCGCCGCCTCGCGGCACTCCTGCGCGACGCGACGGGCCTCGCGTACCCGAGCCTCGGCGAGGGCTTCGGCCTCCCCGTCGTCGAGGCCCTAGCCGCCGGGATCCCCGTGCTCACGACCGCCGCCGTCCCCTGCCTCGAGCAGACCCCCGGCGCCGCGCTCCTCGTCGACCCCTACGACGTCGAGGCGCTCGCCGACGGCCTCCTCCGGCTCGCGGGCGACGCGACGCTGCGCGCCCGCCTCGTCGCGGCGGGCGCCGCCGTCGTCGCCGACCGGCCCTGGACGCGCACCGCCGAAGACACGCGCACGGCCTACCTCCGTGCCGTCGCGTAGGCTCCGCCTCGCGGTGGACGCCTCGCCGCTCACGGTCGAGCCGCGCCGCGGCGTCGCGCGCGCGCTCGGCTTCCTCCTCGCGGGCCTCGCGTCGCTCGCCGACGCGGACGACGGCGTCGAGGTCGTCGCGTTCGCGCCGCGGCTGGGTGAGCGCCCGCGCGCGTTCCGTCGTCGGATGCGCGACGAGGTCCGGCCGGTCGGGTTCGACGCCTGGTACGCGCCGTGGTCCGCATTCCCCGACGTCGCGGTGCCCCTGGTCGTCTGCGTCCACGAACTGCCGTTCGTGCGCTGCGGGCCCGTCGAGGGGCGCGTGCGCGCGTGGGCCCACCGCCGCTGGCTCGCGCGCGACGTCGCCCGCGCCGCGGCGATCGTCGTCCCGTCGCGCGCGACGCGCGACGACGTGCTTGCGCTCCACCCGGAGGCCGCGCCGCGCGTGATCGTTGTGCCCCACGGGTTCGCGCCGTCGTTCGTCGCGCCGCCGGCCCCGTCCCTCGGGACGCGAGGCCCGGCCGGGCGGGCGGGCGGGATCGTGCTCGGGGGCCGCGGCCGTCGCAAGGGGCTCGACGTGTGGGCCCGCGCGCTCGTGGGGCTCACGCCGGTCGTGTCCTGGACGATCGTCGGGCGTCCGCCGCCCGGTGTGCTCGCCGCGGTGCCGCGCGACGTGCCGGTGGAGGTGCTCGACGACCCCGACGACGCCGCGGTGGCGGCGCGGCTCGCGGCCGCCGCGGTCCTCGTCTACCCGTCGCGCTCCGAGGGGTTCGGCTTCCCGCCGCTCGAGGCGATGGCGTGCGGGGTGCCGGTCGTCGCGAGCGCCGCGGGCGCGATCCCCGAGGTCGTCGGCGACGCAGCGCGGCTCGTGCCCCCCGGGGCGCCCGACGCGCTCCGCGCCGCGATCCGCGCGGTGCTCACCGACGCCGTCGCGGCGGCCGGGCTCGTCGCGCGCGGCGACGTCCGCGCCCGGGCCTTCCCCCCCGAGGCCGCCGCCCGGTCCCTGCTCGAGGTCGTGCGCGGGGCGGTCGAGAGGGGCGGTCCATGAGACCGTTCGTCGTGGTCGATGCGACGCCGTACGGCCGGGGCCCGTCGGGGGCGCGGCGTCGGTTCGACGAGCTCCTGCCCCGGGTCGCACGGCGGCGTCCCGATGCCGTGTTCGAGGTCCACTGGCCGCGCGACGGCGCGACGCCGGGCCCGAACCTCGTGGCCGACAACGTCGTCCACGTCACGACCGACGCGTCGTGCCACGGCGGCGCGCTGCGGTGGTGGCGCCGCGCCCGCGCGCTCGCGCGGCGACACCGCGACGCCCCGTTCACGCACAGCTGGGTCGACCACGGCCCCCTCGTGCGCCCCGACCGCGTCCGCAACGTCGTCACGGTGCACGACCTGCGGTTCCTGCACGGCTACGGCGGCCGCCTGCGCGGCGGGTACGGACGGTACCGGTACGGCGGCCTGCTCGCGCGCGCCGCCGCCGTCGTGGCGGTCTCCGACGCCGTCCGCGACGAACTGCGGAGCGTGTACGGCCTGCGCGACGTCGTCGTCGCGCGGAACGCCGTGGGCGTGCCGTTCCACCGCGACGCGGGCGAACGCGTCGAGGAGGTGCTGCGGGCGCGCGGCCTCGTGCGGCCGTACCTCTTGGTGGTGGGGCGCGACGAGCCGCGGAAGGCCCTGGGCGGCGCCCTCGACGCGTGGCGGCGCGCGCGGGCCGCGGGCCTCGCGTACCGGCTCGTGGTCGTCGGGGCGCCGCAACTCGCGGGCGACGGCGTCGTCGTCGTGCCGCCGGTGACCGACGCCGAGCTCGCGGCGTTGTACGCCGGCGCGTCGTTCACGCTCGTCCCGTCGCGGTACGAGGGCTACTCGCTGCCGGTGGTCGAAAGCCTCGCGTGCGGGACGCCCGTGATCGCGAGCGACATCGCGGCCCACCGGGCCCTGGCGGCCGACGGCGCGCGCGGCCTCGTGCTCGTGCCGCCGCCGTCGAGGGCCGACGACGCCTGGCCCGAGGCCGCCGCCGCCCTCCAGCGCGCACGGGGCTTCGACGCGGCGCCGCCCCCCGCCACGTGGGACGACGCGGCGGACGCGGTGGTGACGGCGCTGCTGCGCGCCTGACCGTCAGCGCGCGAGCGCACGCAGCGCGAGCTTGCGGGCCGGGCCGTCGCCTTCCGCCGTGCCGTCGTACCGCACCGTCGCGTCGCCGCGACGCAGCACCACGGGCACCTGGGCGCCCGTCGCGAGCGCGGCGATCGCCGCCTCCGCCGCCGCGACGCTGTCGGTGGGCGTGCCGCCGACGGCCACGAGCACGTCGGCGCCGAGCAGGTCGAGGGGCCCGCCGCCCGAGTCCTTCACGACCGTCGGCGCCTTCGACGCGCCGTCGCCTTCGGCCAGCGCCACGGGCTTGAGCACGCCGGCGAGCGTCGGCACCCACAGCGACATCGAGGCGGCGCGGGCCTGCCGCGCCCGCGCGCCCGCGGCGAGCGCCGCGCGGTCCGGCGCGGGGCGCGGCGGCGGGCCGTATGTCGGCGGCGCGGGGTCGTCTACGCCCGCGAGCATCCGCTCGATCCGCGCGGGCAACACGGCCGCCGGGACGACCAGGGTGGCGCCGCGGTTGAAGTGCGCGACGGCGACGCCCACGAGCGCGCCGTCGGGCCGCACGACGGGCCAGCCCGACTCGTCGGCCTCGAGCGGCGCGTCGATCTGGAGCAGGGCGGGGTACGGCCGGAACGGGCTCGTGTGCGGCGGTTGGAACATCCGCACGACGCCGATCGTGGGGATGCGGCGCTCGGTGCCGACCGTGCGCCCCGTCGCGGCGACGACGCCGCCGCGGTAGGCCCGGCGGCGCGCGTCGGGCAGGAACACGATCGAACCCGGCGTCGCGTCGGCGGCGGGCGCGACCCGCGGGAACGGGACGTCGGGCCCGGCCGACGCGACGTCGAGGAGTCCGAGGTCCCACGTGCCGTCCACGCCGCGGACCCGGGCCTCGCCGTCCACCGAAGGGACGTCGTCGCCGTCGCCGCCGAAGCGCACGCGCAGCGTCCCCGCCCCCCGCGCCGCCCGCGCGCTCGTGAGGAACCGCGCGCGTCCGTCGTGGCGCCCGACGAACGTGACGGCCCCGATGACGGCGTCGTCCGCGAGGAGGACGCCGCTCGGCGGCAGGACGCGTCCGTCGGCGCGCAGGCCCGCGCGCAGGTCGTCGAGGCGCCGCGCGGCCCGCGGTCCCGCGGCGCCGCCGCCCGCCGACGCCATCATCGGCGCGAGCGCGCGCAGCATCTCGCGGAGCCCCTCGTCGGCGAAGGCTTCCACCAGGTCCTCGGGCTCGAACTCGCCCGCCAGGGCCGACATCGCGCCGAACAGGTCGTCGATCCCGACGCCCTCGACGTCGATGCCCGCGGCGAGCGCGGGCAGGTCCTTCGCGATCCGCACGCCCGACGACGCGAACGACCCGTCGCCCACGAGGAGGATCGCGCCGTTGATGCCGACGAGCCGACCCTCGAGATCGACGAGCGGCCCGCCCGAGTTGCCGCCGAACAGCGGCGCGTCGGTCTGGATCGCGCCGACGTACGCCTTGCCTTCCATGAGGATGGGGAGGCGACGGTCGAGCGCGGTCACCCTGCCGGCGGCGACGGTGGGGCGGTGGTCGGCGTAGGGGCCGCCGGGATGGCCGAGCCCGACGACCCACGCGCCGAGCGCCGGTTCGGCGGGCGCGAACGAGAAGTACGGCAGGTCGTTGCGGCCCGTCGCGAGGCGGCACAGCGCGTAGTCGTTCTTCGCGTTGCCGGCGACGACCGTCAGCGCGGCCTCCGTGCCGTCGGCGAAGACCGCGGTGAGCGAACCGCCCTTCGCGGGTTCGGTCACGTGCGCGCACGTCAGGACGAGGCCGTCGGCCGACACGATCGCACCGGAGCCGAAGCCCTGCGGTCCGCCGGGCAGGCGGATCCGCACGCACACCGTCTTCGGCGTGGCCTCGACGGCGACGCGTCGGATCGCGGCCTCGAGGGCCTCGAGGTGGCCGCGGTCGCCCGCGGCGGCGGTCGCGCCGCCCGCGGCGGCGAGGGTCGCGAACCCGAGGAGGCCGAGGAGGGCGCGGCGGGGCGCGCGGGACGCACGGGACGGGGCGGAGGTGCGATGCATCGAAGGTCCTGCCGAGGGAGGGGACCATTCTGACCGGTCGGCGGGGGGCGGTCGTGGGCGCCCCGACGCGGGGCGCGCGCCGTCGCGGTTCAGTCGCCCGCGGCCAACATCTTCACGACGAAGTAGAGCCCCGCCGCCACCGCCGCCGCCACCAGATAGAAGAGCCAGCGCGTCCCCGCGGCGGCCTGCGACAGGTCCCAGCCGGCCACGCTGCCGGTCGCCTGCTTCTTCGAATACTGCAGGATCCGCTGCTTCACCTCGATCGTCGGGCCGCCGGCGCCACCCGCCGACCCCGGCGCCCCCTTGACCGCGCCGCCCCCCGTCCCCGACGGAACGGCGAACGGGTCGGCCGCGGGCTTGCCCCCGAGGACCTCGGTGAGGCGCGCCGGGCCTTCCTTCTTCCGCGGCTTCTCGTCGTCGTCGAGGAGGAAGCGGAAGGTGCACTCGCCGACGCGGACCTCGTCGCCGTCCATGAGCGCCTGTCGCGTCACGCGGTCGTCGTTGACGAGCGTCCCGTTCGTGGAGCCGAGGTCGGCCACCGCGTACTTGCCCGGGCCTTCCTTCCACACCTTCGCGTGATCGCGCGAGGACTTCTTGTTGTCCGGCATGCCGATCGTGTTGTGGGCCTCGCGGCCGAGCGTGACGCCGACCTCGATGGTCCACGACCTGCCCGCGACGGAACCGGACTCACCGACGAGACGTGCCATGGGGGCAGCGTACCGGCGCGGCGGCCCGGGTGGGAGGGCCGAGTGGCGCGGCCGCCCCGGGGCCGACGCCGGCCGGCGCGACCGGACGACGCGGGGCGCCGGGCCTCGCGTCGGCGACGATGGGGGCCATGGCGGACGCTCGCTCCGGCTGCTCCCCGGCCTTCCTCGACCACCTGCGCGCGCCGCGCGGCGTGGGGACGCTCGACGCGCCGACCCACCGGGGCGACGTCGAGGACGCCGTCTGCGGCGACCGGCTCACGCTCGAGTTGCGGGTCGTCGGCGGGCGGGTCGTCGAGGCGCGGCAGCGCGCGGAGGGGTGCCACGGGGCCGTGGCGGTCGGCAGCGCGCTGGCGACCCTCCTCCCGGGACGCGAGGCCCGGCCCGACGCCGTGTCGGTGGCCGACCTCGAGGCTGCGTTGGGGGGCGTGCCCGGCGCGAAGCGGCACGCCCTGCGGTTGGCGACGGACGGGGTGCGCGCCGCGCTGCGCACGCCGCTCGCGCGCGGCTGACCCGCACGCCCCTCGGCTCCGACCGCGGGCACCGCCTCGGTTCCGCATGGACCCTCCGGCGGCCGTCTATCTTGGGGTCCGTGCCCGCGCCCGGCCGCCCCTCCCCGAAGCCTCCGGCCCCCGCAACCGACGTCGCCGTCGTCGCGGCCCTGCGCGGGCGGGGCGTCCAGCCGTCGGCGCAGCGCGTCGAGATCGCGCGGGTCGTCCTCGCGGCGTGTGACCATCCGAGCGCCGACGACGTGCTCGAGCGTGTCCGCGCCCGCCTCCCCGTTGTCTCGCGCGCGACGGTCTACAACACGCTGAACCTCTTCGTCGAGAAGGGCCTGTTGCGCGCGCTGCACCTCGCCGCGGGCCGGGTCGTGTTCGACCCCAAGACGTCCCCGCACCACCACTTCGTCGATGAGGCCACCGGCCGGATCGATGACGTGCCGTGGGACCGCCTCGCGGTCACGGGCGTCGAGCGCCTGCCGGGCCTCGACGTCACGGAGTACCAGGTCGTCCTGCACGGCCGGCGCCGTCCCTGACGCGTTGCCTGGCGTCGTCCGGACGCCGCCCGCGGCGCGGGCGGCGGGTTACTTGCCGAAGAGGGAGTCGAGCGCGGGGCCGGTGGAGGCGCGGAACGTCGCGTCGCCGTCGCCGGCGGTGCTCCCGGCCGCCACGGCCTCCTGCGCCTTCTTGCGGAAGATCGCGGCGAGGCGCTTGGCGGCCTCGGAGGCGTACAGGCGCACCATGCCGACCGTCGTGCACTCGTCGAAGATCGCGGTGAGGAGCGCGCGGTCGCCGACGATGGACAGCTGGATGTTGTCGCTCTTGCCCTGGTGGTAGAGCGCCGAGAACTCCTCCTCGCCGAGGATGCGCGCCATCTCGCGCGTGGCGGCGAAGGAGCCGGCGACGAGGGCGCTGATCGTGTCGAGGTCGATGCGCTTGGTCGCGCCGCGGCTCGTCACCATGTGCCCGTCCTTGTCGATCAGCAGCGCGCACTTGGCCGCGCTCTGCTTGAGGAACGCGTCGAGGATCGCGTTGATCGACTCGATGTCGTCCTTGTAGAAGACGAGCCGGGTGTCGCGGAGGGACTTGTCGGTGGCCATGGGTCGTTCCTTGGGGGGCCTTCGGGGCGTTCCGGTCGTTC
>Ga0163144_10027896_pt1 | contig 10913 bp, 7 predicted proteins | sample OliLak19BULKMAT1_FD_123175 | JGI IMG/M metagenome (GOLD analysis project Ga0163144, IMG submission 123175) | Freshwater microbial mat bacterial communities from Lake Vanda, McMurdo Dry Valleys, Antarctica - Oligotrophic Lake LV.19.BULKMAT1 | ecosystem: Environmental > Aquatic > Freshwater > Lake... | reverse complement strand
TTTGGCAGTCACCCATTGGGTTCCCCTCTCCGCATGGCACAAATCGGCAGAACACGCCTGTTTTTCAAGGGTGTAGCGCAAATCACATGCCAAATCGCGGGAAGCTATCTGGGGAATCCGGGACTATGATTCGACGCGTATGGTTAGCTCCAGCATGTCTTGTCCTCGCCGGCGCCCTCGGCGCCCAGGCGTTGGCTCAAACAACGCCGGTTGTATGGGATGGCGGCAACGCTGAATGGAAGGCCAACAAATGGAATGGCGGACAAGACGCCAACACGGCGCTGGGCCGTAACAACGGGTCGGAAGGCCCCTTTGATATTTTCATCGGCGATGCCTCGCAGGTCACTTACGATGCGGCGACTAACGGCGACTTCCGCTTGAAGGCCGTGCCGGGGGCCCCCACCAGTTTGACGATCAACGAAGGCGCCAAGCTAACGCTCGATTCGTTCAATACCGACACCGACGGCAAGTGGTCGCAATTCGATGGCGACCTCTTTCTCGATAACGGCACGTTGAAGCGGACCTTCACCACCCCCGGGTCCACCGTCGCGGGCGGCGCCTTGATCTTAGGCTCGTGGCGCAGCTACGAGAACCAAAAGATCAAAGCCAACCTCACCAACGGCGGCCGGATCGAAAACGACGGCCAGCTGTGGTTCGGCGCCAGCGAGGATCAGGCCATTGGCCTCGACGTGGCGATGACGATCAACAACGGTCACCTCGACCTGACGGGTGGCGCCAACGCGCCGATGACCGGGTTGGTCGAAGGCGACTTGACCTTCTTCTACGATTACGACGACGGAACCGCCGCCCCCAAGGGAGAGAAGTACTCCATTAACTTTAAGGGCGCCGGCTCGATCACCGTCGACACGGCCGGCATCTACGTCGTGACGCAGGACTCGGTCGGGAATTGGTCGGGGCTGACCAACGCCAGCTACGAGGATCTGTGGAACGCCGGCATCCTGCGATCGCACGGCATCAACGGCGTCGACGGCTCGACGTTCGCTAATTTCTTCACGGTGACGGGGACCGTCGGTGCGGCCGATTACAAGGTCACCGCCAAGACCGCGTCGACCGTCACGTGGGACGGCGGCAACGACGAGTGGAAAGCCGCCAAATGGAATGGCGGGCAAACTTCCGCCGTTGCCTTGGGCCGCAATAACGGCTCGGAAAACTCCTACGACGTTGTCATTGGCGGCGGCGCCCAGGTGACCTACGACGCCGCAACCAACGGCGACTTCCGGCTGAAGTCCGACAACGGACCCACCAGCCTGACGATCAAGCAAGGCGCCAAGCTGACGCTCGATTCGTTCAACACCGACACCGACGGCAAGTGGTCGCAAATCGACGGAGATCTCAACCTCGACAACGGCACGCTCAAGCGTACCTTCACCACCCCCGGGTCCAGCGTCGCGGGCGGCGCCTTGATCTTAGGCTCTTGGCGCAGCCGCCAGAATCAGCAGATCGACGTCAATATCTCCAACGGCGGCCGGATTGAGAACGACGGCCAGGTCTGGTTCGGCGCCGGCGAGGATCAGGGCATTGGTTTGGAAGTCACGATGACCATTAACAACGGCCACCTCGATCTGACGGGTGGAACGAACGCGCCAATGACCGGGTTGGTCGAAGGCGATTTGACCTTCTTCTACGACTACGACGACACCATTTCCGCCCCCAAGGGGGAAAAGTACTCCATTAACTTTACCGGCTCCGGTTCCATCACGGTCGACACGGCTGGTATCTATGTCGTGACACAAGACTCCGTTGGAAACTGGGACGGGCTGACGAACGCCTCCTACCTGGATCTCTGGAACAAGGGAATCCTCCAGGCCAACGGCCTGAGCGGTTTGGATGGCGCCACGTTCGGAACCTACTTCAGCGTTGCCGGCGCTGTGGGCGGGGCCAACTACAAGTTGACCTCGCTCCTCACCAGTGGTCAGGCCGGCGACTTCGACGGCGATGGCGACGTCGACGGAGCCGACTTCCTCACGTGGCAACGCGGCGGATCGCCGAGTCCGCTGAGCCCTGGAGATCTTGCGACTTGGAAGGCGAACTTCGGCGCTGCGGTGACGGTGAATGCCGCTGCCAGCGTCGGCGCCGTCCCCGAGCCGACGGCTCTCTTCTCGGCCATGGTTGCACTGTGCGGCCTCGGCGTTTGGCGTTCGCGCCGCTAAGCAATCGCTTGAATGGGTAACGACGTTTAGTTCCGGGCTAGCTTCACTTGGAAGCTAGCCCGGCGCTGACGGGCCTGCTAGTCGGCGTCGCTGACGGGGGTTCACTCCCGCCGTCACCTTGGGGGGCGACGCCGGCTAGCATTTTTTATTGCTATCCAGTCGCTGAGCATTTCTTTCGCCATGCCGTTCACGATGTCGAGGAATGTCGATGTCGAGGATTGCCCTGGCTCGCGATTTGGTTCAAGGCAGATCTAGCCCCGATCCTCTCGCTCGGCGAGAGCGTTCTTAGGCGCACGTATCTCGTCGCCGACCTGGAAGCGGCGCGGCTCGGAGTGTTCAAGTACTTCGAAGCCGTGTACGCCCTGGTCATTGCGGCGTAGCTTCAACCCTCGCCGCTGTCCGAAAGTCGTGGGCTATCGCAAGATGACGATGCGCTAGACCCACAGAGGGGTGGACGATCGGGCGAAGGGGGTCGGCTACTTGCCCAAGCCTGCCAACGGCAAGGAACCTTTGACCAAAGATGCGCTGCACAGGCGCTGCAATGGCGGCGGCTCGAAGACGCGCTGGATGTCGTCGAGTGACAATCAAACAGCTAACGAAACATGCCGTAACCATAGGAACAGCAAGAGTTACGGCAAGCAGTGTCAGCAGATAGTATCATCTGACAAAGCGGAGGGCATGGGACTCGAACCCACAACCGGTTGCCCGGCACCTGAATTCCAATCAGGCCGCTAGCCATTCGCTTACCCTCCAGAAATGGCGTGAACTTCTTATGATAGAACACTTTCCAGGGTGTGCAATCCGCGATTCAGGTTGAGACGTTTCCGCCGTGGTCGACATGGGAAGCAACGCCGAGGACTCGTAAGAAAGGGCGAGGTCGATCGAATGGAAGCGCGTGGCGGTGCTACGCCATTTGCCGTGGCGACGTCGCCGCTTGGAATCGCTTCACGTCGGCTGCTGTTAGGCGGCCCCGATGGTCATTGCCGCGCGTCGCTCAGTCAACGCCACCTTGAATCAGCGACACGAACTCGGCGTTCGACTTGAACTTGCCGAGCTTGCTCGTGAGTTGCTCCATCGCATCGACGTGATGCATTGAGGAAAGCGTGCGCCGCAGCATGGTCGTGGCGTGCAGCATCTCAGGCGGCAGCAGCTTCTCTTCGCGGCGGGTGCCTGATTGCTCGATGTCGATTGCCGGGTAGACGCGGCGATCGGAGAGCTTGCGATCGAGCACCAACTCCATGTTGCCGGTCCCTTTGAACTCTTGGAAAATGAGCTCGTCCATGCGGCTGCCGGTGTCGATCAGTGCGGTGCCGACGATCGTGAGCGAGCCTCCTTCTTCGAACGCCCGCGCGGTGGCGAACAGTTTCTTGGGGATGTCCATCGCTTTGATGTTCACGCCGCCCGACATCGTAGCGCCGCTGTTGCCGACCCATTTGTTGAAGGCCCGCGCCAACCGCGTAATCGAGTCGAGCAGCAAGAAAACGTCTTTGCCCATTTCCGAAAGCCGCTGAGCGCGGGCGATGGTGAGTTGAGCCAGTCGGACATGGCTTTCCACGTCCTTGTCGAGGCTGCTGGCGAAGACTTCGCCGTTCACGTTCCGCCGCATGTCGGTCACTTCTTCGGGGCGCTCGTCGATGAGCAGCACCATGACCGCGACTTCGGGGTGATTGGTCGAGACCGCTTGGCTGATGTGCTGCAACAGCACCGTCTTGCCTGTTCGCGGCGGAGCGACGATCAGCGCCCGTTGGCCTTTGCCTAGCGGCGTGAGGAGATCCATCACGCGCGTGCTGAGAGGCTGGGCTCCGGTTTCGAGCCGCAGCCACTCTTCCGGATTGATCGGCGTCAGCTGGTCGAACGATTTGACGTTGAGGTAGTCCTCCGGCGCCATGCCGTCGACGTCGAGGATCTCGCGGAGTCGCGGCCCTTGCTGTTTGCGATGGTGCTGGACCATGCCGGAAATCAGCACGCCCTCGCGGAGGCCGAACTTTTCGATCATCGTCCCGGGGACGAAAGGGTCGGTCCGCTCGCGATTGAAATTGGTCGACGGATCGCGGAGAAAGCCGTAGCCGTTGGGGTGCATCTCGAGAATGCCCGAGCCGGCCGTCAGCGGCAAATAGTCGCCGTCGGGGCCGTCGAACTCACGGCGTTGATCTTGGAATTGAGGGCGCCGCCGCTGGCCGCCGCGGTTTTGACCGCCCCCTTGGCCCTGGCCACCGCCGCCGCCCGTGCGGTGGCGATTGCCCTGATAGCCGCCGCCGCCTTGGCCTCCGCCTTGGCCGCCACCGTTGTTGTTTTGCCGTCCGCGGAATCGACCGCCGGACCGTTGCTTCTTAGCCATGCGCGAGAAAATCCTAAATCCTGATCAGAAATGCCCGAAGGTCGGGCGGCGCCTAATGCCACGTTTCTGTGGCGTGTGATGTCTCTTCGAAATACGCAACGTGCGCGACGAAGGAGTTGATGCGCGGAGAGCCCGCGACGCAAACCTTATGAACCGCTACTGCACTTCTCCTCGTGCTCGCGATGCCGAATCGAGTCGAACGATCCAGGGCGCCTGTTCTCGCCGCAGCTAATCCTGCTGCAACGCTCCCAAATGCTTGGCCGCCAGAGAAAACATCCGACCGGCTACGGCGCTCCCGTGCGAGGGGAATGCGTTTCCGTCGGCTGGCGGCGTAGCTAGCGCCGTCGATCATCGACCCCACAAATCGTCGACGTTCGTCCCAAAGTCGCGGCGACGCTGGTCGACCGTTGACTTGGCAAAACGCCTGCTAAAAACCACTGCACCCCGTGACGGCGTTCAACTTCAAGCCGCCGCAGATCGCCTCAATGCGAAGTCTGCTCGCCGTATCGAGCTGTGCGCCGTATCAAGCTGTGCACCGTATCAAGCTGTGCGAATGAATACGCGTGCCAAATTTGGCTGGAGGGGCCAACCCTGCGTGCGAGAATTCACGATCGCCCGCGGGAGCCACTCAACGGCCGCTGAACTCGGCAGGGCCTCAAACCACGTGCCCAGGAGAACAACGCCCCGTCCCCAAACCCCATCACGCCTAACAAGCCGGCGCTACGCGGGGGAGCCAAAACTGGCTTCAAGAGCCTGCAGCAAACTTGCCAGCAGGGTTCTGAACTACGCGCTAATATTAGCCACGCTAACCCCTTTGTCAAGCTGGCTTACGGTCGCCGGTCGCGTTCTCTCGGCGGCGATTTGCGGCGCTGCCGGCAGGGCGAGTCATGCTGGCGAAGGAGGGCTCGATTTCCCGCCAGTATAGATGCTGCCGTCGAGGCTTCCGGCCGACTATAAGTTGTTTTGCTGTAATCGTTTGGGTGTTTAGTGGCGGCAGCTGTTGTGGGGTTCGAGCGTCGTCCCAGCCGCTCGAACGTTACGACCGACAGACTTCCCCCGATTGGCAGAGTTCCCCAAAGTTCTTGCCGATGCCGCGCCGATATCAAGAGAGAGTAAAGCCTCGGCCGAGTTGCGCCGGAGCGTTTCACCCACTCGTCGCTCATCGCCACCACCACTGCAGCGGATGGATTCGCAATGTTCAGCCGACACGTCGCGCTTCGCGCGGGCGCCTTCGCCGCCGTCGCTTCGGTTTCTCTCCTGGCCCGGGCCCAGGCGCCGGCCACCGGAGTGAACTGGCGAACCAACATCGACGCCGCGATGGTTGAAGCGGCCCAGTCGGATCGGCTGGTGCTGCTCCACTTTACCACCCGCACCTGCGGGCCGTGTAAGGCGCTTGATCAGACCGTCTTCAATCAGCCGCAGGTCGGCGTGGCGCTTGAACAGGACTACGTCCCAGTCCGCATCGACGCCGATGTCGCCAAGGCGCTCGTTGGTCGTTACCGGATTGAGCGCGTCCCGACGGAGATAGTCGTCACTCCCGACGGTAACCCGATCGCCAGTCCCGAAATCCCGAATGCTCCGCAACCCTACGTCGATCAGTTGAAGAACTTGGCGCAGCACTTTCGGCAAACTCAACAGCAGAATTCAGTCGGCACGAACCCGGCGTACGCAGGGTTGCCAAAGACGACCATTCCCGCCGGCGCCGCCGCGATGCAAGAGACGAATCCGCCCGCGCCGCAGGCACAGGGCAATCCGTATCTGCAAACCGCGGCAAATCCACAGGTTCACGGCCAAGCTCAAAGCGTTTACGCCGCGCCGTCTCAGCAAACTACTCCGACGCAGCAAGCCACGGCGACGATGCCCGCCGCCGCTCAGCAACAAGTCGCAGCGCCGCCGCAAGGCGTCCCCGGCGCCAACGCCGCAGCCGTTGCCCAACAATCGCCTACGATGCCGGCCAACGCGATGCCGCGCAGCTACCCGTCGACCGAACCGTCGCCCGCCGCCAGCCAGCAAGCCGTCGCCGCGCAAGCTCCGCCGGCAAAGAAGCCTGAACAAACCGATTTGCCCGCCGGCTCGCCGTCGCTCTGCTTCGACGGTTGTTGCCCAGTCACGCTGAAGACGCTCAACCGATGGGCTTATGGCAACCCGCAGTTCGGCGCCGTCCACCGCGGTCGCACCTACCTCTTCACTGGCCCGCAGCAGCGTGAGCAATTCCTCGCGGCTCCCGACTCCTACAGCCCCGTCTTCGCCGGTAAAGATCCGGTGCTGCTCCTCGACAACCAAGTCTCGCAAGACGGCTCACGGTCGTTCGGCTTCAAGTACGGCGAAGAGTTCTACCTCTTCTCGTCGAAGGAGACGATGGAGAAGTTCAAGGCCTCGCCGCAAACCTACGCCGCCGGCGTTCGCCAAGCGATGAGCCAACTCAACACGACCGATGGCGTCGTTCGTCGCTAAAGCTGTTCGAGCAGCGAAATCCGCGGCGGAAACGAGAACCTTTGACCGCGCCGGCCAATGTCGTCTAAGCTCCACTCTAGGAGCCCTTTCGGCAACAACTGCCGTCGGCTAACTGGACCAAAGACTCAGTCTGTTCGCGGTCGTGCGGCTCGAGCGCTCGACACTTCCCGTAGACTGCAGGACGAAAGGGCTCCCTTCTTTCGCCTCTCCGTGAAGAGTTGCATCAAAGCCACCGGCTCTGCCGATTGACGAAGTGCAAATCGAGTTTGCCAACCGCAGTAGAGTCTGCCGCGGACTCGTCCACCGGCGAAGCCGGTGGCTGTAATTCGTGGAATCCCAAAGCTGCCGAGGGGTCTACTGGTTCTTCAGCGCCCGCTGCAACTGAATCACCCGCGCCCGCACCTCTTCCATATTCGGGTTGAGCCTCAGGGCCCGGCGGAACGACTCCAGCGCGGCGACGAGATTATGCTGCATCTCGTACGCTTCGCCCATGACAGCGGCCGCCTGGAAGTGATAGGGATTGATCTCCAGCGCCTGATGACAATCGCGGGTCGCCGCGTCGTATTGGCCCAGGTGAAAGTAGGCCTTGCCGCGTTGGAACCAACTCTGGGCGATCCAGGGGGCGTCTTGAATGATCTTGCCCGCCAACATCGACGCCCGGTCGTAGTCGCCGTCGTCGAGTTGCTCGCCGACCGCGCTCAGCCGCCGCTGGTGAATCGTGAGTCCCACGCGGCTCCAAACCAGCCCGATGGCATGTTCCGCCAGCGTTCGGACGCCGCGGTCCAAATCGACCATCGCCCGGCCCAGCACCGAATTCGACTGATAGTCGCTCAACCGGCCCAGCGCCAGCACGGCGCCCCGCCGCGACATCCGCTCGCCATTGAGCGCGAGCCGTTCGAGCGTACCGATAAAGTAACGCTCCGACGTCAGCCGGAGGAATTGGGCAATATCGTGGTCATCGAGGTACTGTTCGAAAAAATCGACCAGCAACGGACCCTGGCGAAAATCGTCACTCACGGTAATTTCCGCTGCAAAACAGAGGAGAATGGATCGACCTCGTTCATTGGCCGCTGCGAACATGCAAGCGATCAATCGAGGCGATATGGTCAGTGTAATTGCAATCTCCATTTGCTCAACGAGAATGTCAAAAAGGGGCAAATGGCCTCCAACCCTCACTTGACGCGGCGCCTGCGGCAATTACCCGGTTGGCCTCCTTCGTCTTGTTCGCAGCGATCCGAATTGATGAGCAGCCTCTCCACCCGATCACGACTTTGTTCGACGCCGCGGATGCGGGCTGCAGCGAGCATTCTGTGGGTCGTCGCCGTCGTGCTCGCATCCTCAGCGCACAGCGCCGAATCGAAAGCACTGCGGCAACTCGCGAAGTCCGCGTCGATCACTTGGCAGGAAGTTCCGTTGGGTACGGCGCTGGAGCGACTCGCCGAAACGCAGTCGCTCGCCATCTGGCGTGATCGACGGATTGATCCCAATATGCCGATCACGCTGACGGTCGCTGATCAACCGATCGCCGACGTCTTCGCCGCGCTTGGCCAGCAAGCGGGCGCGGCCGCCGTGCCGTTCGCCGGCGTCATCTATTTCGGCCCACAGCAAACCGCGGAGGAACTCGCCACGCTCGCCGCCCTCGCGCGGCAACCGCTGGCGAAAGCGCCAGCCGCGTCGCGCACGCGCTGGCTGAAGCCGCAAGCCTGGTCCTATCCCCGCCTGAGCGAGCCGCGGCAACTTCTCATCGAACTCTCGACGTCGGTCGGCGCAAAAGTGAAAAACGAGCACAGCGTGCCGCACGACCTTTGGCCGGCGCGTGATCTTCCGGCGATGGCCGCGATCGACCGGGCCGTCCTGTTGCTCGCCGGCTTCGATCTAACCTGTCGCGTCTCGAAGGATGGCAGCCAACTGCAAGTGACGCCGATTGCCCGGCCGGTCGCCGTCACGCAGGAATACCGCGTTCCCAACTCGCGATCGGCGGCCTTCAGCGCCGCCGTTGCCGAACTGAGTGACGCGAAATCGACAGGGGAGGGGAGTCGTCCGACGGTCACGGCTCGCGTCGAAGACCATGAACGTCTGCGAGCCACCCTGTCTGGCCGCCCGACCGGCGCCGTGGCAGCCGCCGCGGCGATGCGAACCGCAGGCGAGAAAGCGTCTGGCAGCCCGCTTGAGGATCGCCGCTTCACGCTGACGATCGAAAACAAGCCGCTCGCGCCAGTTCTTAATCAATTGGCGGCGCAGCTCAATCTACAACTGGAATGGGATGCCGCCATCCCCGACGCCGCTGCCGGCCGCAACGCGCTGGTATCGTGCCGAGTCGAGAAGGCGAATCTCGACGGATTGCTCAAGGCGCTGCTGAAACCTGCCGGCCTCGCCTTTGACCGTCAAGAAAGCCGCGTCTCGATCCGGAAGCAGTAGCAACCGGCGCCGGTTTTACGCCCGCATCAGCCGCGCGAGCTTTTCCTTCACTTCGCTCTCGATCTTTCCCTTGAACATTATCGCCGTGAACGGAATCTCGCCCGTGACGGCCAGCTTCTGCTCCAGCGCCTCGATGGCTCCGGCGATCTTGATGCCGAAGGTCTTGAAGCCGAAGTTCAGCGTATTGCCATTCCAGGCTTGTTCAAGATCGCTCACTTTGTCGCCGTACTGCGCTTGCAGCGAGTCAATGAATCGCTCCAGCCGCGACTTCGCCTCTTCGGCGGTGAACGTGTGAGGAACCTCGAGAGAAAACTTCGGCACGCCAGCGCTCCTGCGATAGTCCCCCTCCCTCGCAGGGAGGGGCTAGGGGAGGGATTTCTAAGATAAAAGCCCCCGGCTCCGCCGGTGGACGAACTGAAGATAGACTCGTTTCGCAAATCGTCCACCGGCGGAGCCGGGGGCTTCTACGGACAGGGAATCTTACGCAGCACGGCTCGCTCAGTTTAGGCGCCGCGCTCGAAGCCGAACGGAAAATCCCTCACCCGACCTCTCCCTGCGGGGGATGAGGAGCCAGCGCTACGCCTCAAGATCATCGAGATCAGTCCGATCATGGCCATGCCACAGCGGCAGGCCCGCGCGGACTCGGGCGGCGAGGACTTCCAACTTTTCATCGGTCCCCGGCATGGCGCGCGTTGCGTCAAATCGACGCTCTTCGATCGTTTCGGGTTCGAAATCCCATTGGCCTTGCTTGATCGCTTCCAACACCGACTTTGGCACGTCTTGATCTCCCCCCACACGAAATCCAGATGAGATCCACGACGGATGGTGACCGGCGTCCTCCGGGACGTCTGCCCGTCAATATGGCGGAACCGCGCGGGGTGTCAAGGAAAATGGTTAGCCGCCCAAAAACTCCCACGCAGCGCTAAAAAGCGTCCCAGCCCGCGACGCCCATTTAGCCCCGCCGCTCGCGGCGGGTTCGCGGGGCAAGCCCCGCGGCTAAATGGTTCCAATGTTGTGGAGTAGTTGTCGTAGCGCCGCTACATGCGATGCACAAACCGTGCCGGCGCGATCGCCGCCGCAGGCCGCGCTCCGCACCGCGACGACGTCGATGACCTCCAACGACAAATCCGCAATCGCAGCCGAAGTGAGTCGTCCCGCCGCTGCTGTGGTGACTCCATGCTGTCGCACACGCTGAAAAATTGCACTCAGTTCCGCGGCGTCGACGCATTCCAGGAGCGTCCCGCTCCGCTTGTCGAATGTGTCGATCAACAGCCATTGACATGGAGCGTCGATGGCCAGCGCGGCGACGTCTGCCGGGGCAGGGGAGTGCGCGGCCGCATCATCGGCGTAGCTCACGGCGACCAGTTCCTTGCCGGCCGCCGCGATCTCACATTGCGCCGTCAGCCAAGCGTCGCGCCACGACTGATCGCGACATTGAGCGAGCCCCAGCTTGAACTGGCTGATGCCTTCGAGCTGCAACAATTCCCGCGCACCTGCAGTCGACCAATCAAGCAACTCGCCCGCGGCCGCCG
>Ga0163144_10027895_pt1 | contig 10914 bp, 11 predicted proteins | sample OliLak19BULKMAT1_FD_123175 | JGI IMG/M metagenome (GOLD analysis project Ga0163144, IMG submission 123175) | Freshwater microbial mat bacterial communities from Lake Vanda, McMurdo Dry Valleys, Antarctica - Oligotrophic Lake LV.19.BULKMAT1 | ecosystem: Environmental > Aquatic > Freshwater >... | reverse complement strand
AGCTATCCTAGAAAGCCTGTTGCGAGCGTGCACGGCGAGGTAACGCAGCGATGTAACGTCGCGAGTTAACCTGCTGTGCTGTATTCAAGTGCTCGCGATCCTGCCATTCCAACTCACCTCTAAGGACACATGATGCATAAAGCCATGTCTCAGTTTCTCGTTGCCTTCGCGATTCTCGCGGCAGTAAGCTCAGTAGCAACTCCTACCCGAGCGGACGAAGGTGTAAAGTCAGCTCTCGAAGGATTCAAAGCCCTCTTCAATGGCAAGGATCTCTCGGGCTGGCACGGTCGTCCCCACCTCGATCCGCGCGAGTGGGATAAAATCGCAGCGGAGAAACGCGCTGAGTGGACCGAAGATATGAAAGCCCACTGGACCGCCAACGACGGCGCACTGGTCAACGATGGGCACGGCGTCTACCTCACAACCAACGAAGAGTACGGCGACATCGAGCTATTCATTGATTACAAGACTGTCCCCAAAGCCGACAGCGGCATCTATCTTCGCGGCACTCCTCAAGTACAAATCTGGGACAGCAGCGAGGAAGCTAAATTCAATCTGGGTGCTAACAAAGGAAGCGGAGCGTTGTGGAACAACAGCGCCGGCACGCTTGGCAAAGATCCGCTGGTGCTCGCCGACAAGGCCTTTGGCGAATGGAATACATTGCGTATTCTTCAGATCGGCGCGCGGACCAGCGTTTGGCTCAACGGCAAACAAGTCGTAGACAATGCCACCATGGAAAATTTCTGGGATCGCAAATCGCCCCTGTTCGCCAAAGGTGTCATCCAATTGCAAACGCACGGTGGCGAAATCCAATGGCGAAATCTTTTCATTCGCGAGATCGGTGGTGAAGAAGCCAACAAGTGGTTGCGCGACCACAGCCAAGGTGATTTCAAGTCGCTGTTCAACGGCAAAGATCTAAGCAACTGGAAAGGCGAAGTTGAAAATTACGCAGTGGTCGATGGCGCGATCCAGTGCAAGACCGGTCACGGCGGAGTACTGTACACCGAGCAAGAGTACAGCGACTTTACAGTGCGCCTTGAATTCCTAGTTCCCCCTGGAACCAACAATGGTTTGGCGATTCGTTATCCTGGCAAAGGCGACACTGCATACGTCGGCATGTGCGAACTTCAGGTGCTCGATAACAGCTCACCGAAGTACGCGAAGCTCGACCCGCGCCAGTATCACGGTTCAGCCTACGGCATGCTTGCCGCGAATCTCGGCTACCAACGACCCGTCGGCGAATGGAACTATCAAGAAGTCACCGTCAAGGGCTCGACCATTCGAGTCGAACTGAACGGCACCGTGATTCTTGACGGCGACGTTTCGAAAGTGACCGAGTACATGGCGAACTCGCCGCATCCCGGCAAAGATCGCACCACCGGATACTTTGGCTTCGCCGGTCACAACGATCCAGTTCGCTTCCGCGCCGTCGATATCATGGCTCACTAAATCATGGCTCACTAAATCCAGCCAGCCGCTTCGATTCGAAACGCTGCATAAATATCTGCCGCAAGCAATTCTTGCGTCTCGACTTCAGTGGCCGATGTGAAAACATCGGCCACTTTTCTTTTAAGGCATCTAGCACCGATTCCAAAGCGTGATGACTGTAGCGAATGCAGCGGCTAGAACCGACTTTTGGTAAAAAAACATGCACAACCGCTCCGCCGCAGAACCGCTTTGCGCGCTTCCGAAGCATTTTTTACCCTATCTTAACAATGCCCATGAAAGAAATTGTTCGCTCTACGGCAGCCGCTTGCCACAACCAAAACCTATCGATTGCGTCGCCCAAGCATCAGTCTTCATCAGAGCATTGATGAAGACCAGGGGAATACGTTGATACCACTACCACTTAGCCGAACGCAGCTCGCTGAGAACTTGACGAAGTTCTTGGCAGATCGCCATTTTGAGTGCGCAGAAATTTTCGAAAATGCTCGCGACCACTGGCAATCCGCAGTTGCATCGTTCATGCAAGTCCACCCACATCTCGCGGACTGTCAAGAAGCAATTAAACATTGCGTTCATCGAATACAACAGCCAAAACATCCGCCATCTCATGCAATCGGTATTCAACTCGACCCGCTAAACACCATTTCCATCGCTACCACACTCGAGTCCGAGCTATTGGTTATTGTCATCCAGCAAGGTCCTATCGCTCTTGCAAACACAGCGCTCGATTGCGCTCTCGAAGCTTGGTTGTTGAGCGAACGCGCTCGGGAAGATCAGTTGCGGTTGGACCTAACCACAAAGTTGATCGCTCAAAGTCAGAATGAGAAAACATGGCTCCGCAGCTTCGCAACCAGCATCGGTGCGATCAACCGCGCAAACGCGGCGAATACCATCGCGCAGGGTATCTTCGAACCACTTCGTCACTTGATGCTCGCCGAATCGCTGTTCTTGATCGTCGACCCAGCCGAGTCGGAACGTAGCGGATTGCAAAACTGCAAATTCGGCACCTGCTCAGTCGACTTCGAGCAAGTACAAGCGGCCGCTGCTGAACTCCGCGATCCCGCTCGCAAAGTTATCGTGCTTCGCAATCCCGGAGTCGAAGGAGTCTCAACGCTTATCGGAGCCAAAGTCGCCATCGGTGACAACGTGCTTGGATACTTAATTGCAATCAATCGTCAACCGCAACCGGGCGACTCGAATCGCGATGAGACTTTTGCCGATGTAATTGGTTTGATTGAAGAAGCCGCCACGTTATTCGCAACCCAAACACAAAACATTCACTTGGTACTCGAGAGCCATCAATTGGTTCTCGGTGCGCTGCATGCGATGAGCAGTGCCATTGACGCGCGCGATCCGTACACGCAAGGTCATAGCGAACGCGTTGCCAGACTTGGTTACGAGATCGCGAAGATTCTCGGCATTTCCGAAACCGCCTGTCAAGAAATCTACCTCGCCGGTTTGCTCCATGATCTCGGCAAGATCGGCGTCCCCGATCATATTTTGCACAAAGCCGACGCGCTTACCAACGAAGAGTTCACGGTCATTAAGCAGCATCCAGAAATTGGACATCGCATCATCGAGCGATTGGGTAAACTTCATTTCGTTCTGCCTGGCGTCCTTTATCATCACGAACGCTGGGACGGCAATGGCTATCCGCACGGCCTCAAACAAGAATCCATTCCGCTGATGGCTCGCATACTCGCCGTCGCCGACAGTTTCGATGCCATGACCAGCTCGCGTCCTTATCGCGGCGCGATGCCAATCCAAAAAGCTGCAGCAGTGATTCGCGATGGCGCTGGCCAACAATGGGATACCGCCATTGTTGACTGCTTCGAAATTTGGCTTAACCGCACGCTACCAGCCCATCCCATCGGCGCGCCGCTGGAAGCCGAAGATCTGCTCGCCAACGGTGCACCTTTCGATAGTATCTCGCAAGTTGTAATTGCGCTCAATCTGTAACACGCATCTACGATTCCTCACCCAAGCTCGGACCACCGAACAAGGGACGATTGTCGTCGAATTCCGTTGAATACAGCGCCGCCTGAAACGCCGTCCAAGCCAACATCTGGCAGCTCGCTGGCTCTGCGATCCGGTCCAATTCCGTAAGCCTTAAAAAGAAAGAGTCGTCGAGTCCCTCGAACTCATCAACCGACTTCCCTTCACAGTATTGAACTAGCATCGATGCCGGCCCTTCGCAGTACACACAACCTTGCGAATCAAACCAAGCCTCTTCGATAAGCCTGTGAGCATCACCCTCGCGCCTCTCAACCACGCGCTCGTCGATTCGCAACTGCATCGAAACGAAATGCCGCGAGCCGGGATCGTGCGCCTGCGAACCATGCGTCGCACGTTCACAACTACCGCGATGATACGGGTCTTCAAAATGACTTTGCAGTAGAGCAGGAATTGCATCCATCAGTTTACCGAATCACTTGTCCGTCTTCGGCGCTGCTTCAGCAGTGATCGGACGCCACTTCAAATTGCGCACCTGAACTTTCGACTGAAATGCACAGTAACCCAGCGGCCGATTGGCGAGCACTTCTCCCCGTACGGAAAATTCATGACCTTCGATTTCTTGTTCGACTACTTTTTTGTCGTCAATGAACGCCAAGATCGCTTTGTCATCCACTCGAACTTTAAATCGATACCACTGATTGTTTTTGAAGTCCATAAACTGCGTGGTCGAGTTCTCCGATGCATCGAAACCATCGACACTTGAAATACCCAACACACCACCACCCCAACCACCCGCGATAAAAGAACAATGTTTTTCGCCAACCGGAAAAGTTAGCCCGCAAAGAAAATCGCTTCCCTCAATTCGCTTGGCCTCCAACTCAATTTCAAAATTGGTCGTTGGGAATACACGCTTGTACGTAATCCCAGTTAACGGATCCCCCATTTCCATCGTCAACACATGCTCGGCCACCGCGACTTTGCCTTCGCCGCCATAGTTAGTCGCTTCCCAGCCAGCGAGCGATTTTTCTTCAAGTAGCGGCTTCCAAGCGTCTTTGTCAGCCGGTTTCTCATTGGCTTTTGTATCGGTTTTTGGCTCAGACTTGGAGTCTGCTTTCGACTCTCCCGCTGCGGCCGTCGTCGCCGCAGGTTTTGCGTCAGATTTTACTTCGGGTTTCGTCTCTTGAGCGAACATCGCAGTGTTCAGCAAAACCAACAAAAAAGCGGCCAGGGCAAATGAATTTTTCATGAAAGTCTCCAAAACTGCGATTTTGCGCAGAAAGCTAAGCTAGGGATGGCGATTGTTGAGGTTTTTGTCGATGAAACTAAGGGCGGTTGGCTTTACTGAGCTAGAGTTTTCTCAAATGGTGTGTCACCTGCTCTTCCTCGGCGTTCGTCGGTTTCATTTAACATCCAATGTGGTCCAATTATGCTGGGAATGCAAGCGCGAACGGTAACTGCCAAAACCTCACTGGAAGCACGGCTTGAATTGTTACCAATCAGCCCACCCATTCAAGGTTCGCGGCCTGAAATCTCGCTGACGGGCAATTTACGGCAGGGCAATTTACTGACGGGCAATTTACGGCCAGTCATTTTACGGCCAGCCGACTGGTCGAACTCGGTTCGTTTATTCATGAGCATTATGCGTCTAGCTTCGATCGTTTTGCTTGCTTACTGGGCGTTGATCTTCTTCGGAACTCATATCCCGAGAGCTTCGATGCCCAGTTTGAATGCGTCCGACAAAGTTTATCATTGCGGCGCCTTCATGGGGCTGTCCTTCCTGCTCTGCTGGGCAATTCCATCCAGCCGCTTCAGTCTCGGCAAGATTCTTATCCTGACCGCTTCGATCGCTTTAGTTTACGCAGTGCTCGACGAATGGACTCAGCAATTTATTCCCGGTCGCACCTGCGACATCTGGGACGTCGCTGCGGATTCAGTGGGAGTTGCTCTCGGGCTGCTTGCCTACGTGATCGCACGCCCCCTGGTTCGCCGCCTCAAATGGGCGCAGCGAGTGCTAGCTCCGAACGCCTAGGGTGCCTGTCGGGTGGCCCCACTTGCCAGAAGCTGAGCGCAGATTACTAAAGAGCAAAATATCGCCTTGCAGGATTTGCTTCCAACCTGTCGCGTTCCACTGTTTTAAAGCGCATCCCCGGAGCGGGTTTAGCAGCTAAGGCTCAACAACTTTCTGTCAGCCGTCCCGCGACTGAGGAGGTAACGTCTTTTTCAGGGAACTCGACGGTGGTATAGTTTCACATTCTTAGGCATTTGTCCGGCGGCCTTCGGTCACCGTCAGCTTGCCGACTCTTTCAATATTTCAGCCGAGCAAGCATCGAGGTTATTCATTGCAGCCAACTGATTTACCCACTGAGAAACCATTAGCCACGTACACCATCCGGCCCGCTACCGAAGGGGATTTGCCGAGCGTGATGGCGTTGCTGCGACCGTTTATCGAGCAGCGAAAATTGCTGCGACGGACGCGAGCTGAAACGGCGGCTTTGTTGCCGACCGGGTTTGTCGCCGAGTCGGAGGGGGAAGTGGTTGGTTTCTCGTCGGTTGAAATCTATTCCCGCAAGCTGGCTGAGATTCAGTGCTTGGCGGTCAAAGATGGCCACCAAGGCCAGGGGCTAGGGAGTGATTTAGTTCGCCGCTGTGTCGAGTTGGCTCGGCAACGCGGTATCATGGAAGTTATGGCGATCAGCAGTTCAGAGAAGTTCTTGCACAATCTGGGTTTTGACTATTCGTTGCCAGATCAAAAGCGAGCTTTATTTTATCAGTTACGTACCCGCGAAGATCTTTATCGAGAACGTGAAGGCACCGATGATTAATTCCCGATTGAGTCGTCGTTTCGGGTTGTCGGTTCTCCCTTTCATTGTATTGTTCACGATGTTGAGCAGATTGCTTCCGCAAGTTGCTGCGCAGCAAGTTTCTAGCGATCAGGTGTACGTGGACCCGACGATGTGGTCCGGCGTGTTGCTTCTGCAATCGGGGTTGATGGCGGCAGACGCAGAGCTCCAGCAAGTGGATCGCGAGCTGCTTTCGGCTGCGCTTTCGTGGAATGGCCGCGGCGTGCTGCTAGTCACTGATCCTGCAACGAATGCGGCTCTCGATCGGGCAGGCGATTTGGCGGATCATGAATCCAAAGTGACTCGGTTGTCTAGCGCGAAGTGGCGCGAGCTGCTCGATGATGCGGATGCGGTTAAGAACTGGGGAGCGAGCGCAGCGATCTGGATCGATACAGATCGAGTGGGGGCTGCAGCGATCTTGAACCTCGAGTCGGCCGCGCACCAACGATTGGTCAAGTGCATTGAAGGTGTGCTGGCGAAAGGTGGCTTCGTGCGAATATCCGGTGACTTGCGTTGGCTGGGTACCGATCGAGTTCGAAACCGAACAACGTTGCTTGCGAACTGTTCGATACAGCAGTCGAGCGATGATGAAGCAGCGGAAGATGTTGCAGCGGATGCGGCCTGCGTGCACTTGAAATTGCTTGACCGCATGCGCTGTGTTTTGGCTAAAAGACAATTGGTGAATCTGACCAAAGGCCAGTCTCTGAGCGTGACGCTGGGCGCAACGGAGCATTACGCTGCTCCGCTCACTCAGTCGTTAAAGGAACGTCAGTTGATTGATTGGGTGCAGTGGCAGCGTGCGCTGCTGGAGCGTCAACAGCCTATTTATCCTGACACCGATCGTGTGAAGCATGTACTTGCTGGCGGTTCGTTAGTGATTGGTGGTGGAGGTGGCATGCCGGAAGATGTTTGGAAGCGTTTTGTGGACTTGGCAGGAGGCGAGAACGCTCGCATTGTGATCTTGCCAACTGCGGTGGAAGACCCGAGTGCAGAGCCCGGCTTTGAGGCTCGCGTGATGAAGCAAGCGGGTGCTGAGCATATCGTAATGTTGCCTCAGATTGCTCGTGATGATGTTGAAGAAGCGGCGTTTTTAAAGGAGCTTGATCGAGCGACGGGGGTTTGGTTTGGTGGCGGTCGCCAGTGGCGATTCGTGGATGCGTATTGGGGAACGGCTGCGTGGCCGCAATTGCTGGAGGTTTGCAAGCGAGGTGGGGTGATTGGCGGAAGTTCTGCGGGGGCGACGATTCAAGGTGATTTGTTGATTCGGGGCGCGCCGTCGGGGAATCAAATCATGATCGCCGATGGCTATCGACGCGGGTTGGGATTACTGCCGGGTGTGGCCATTGATCAGCACTTTGCACAGCGCAGTCGTTTCAAAGAGTTGGAAAACTGCCTCGCACCGTATCCTTCGATCTGCGGTGTTGGAATCGATGAGCAGACGGCGTTGGTCGTCACCGGCGCGGATCGCTGCGAAGTCTTGGGCGTTGGATCGGCTTGGCTGTATCCAAGTTACGAAGTCAGCGAGAGCAATAAAGCTGACTCGGCCAGCCGAGCTGCGATGCGGCAAGAGTTTAAATCGGGAAGCGTCTTCGAGTTCAACGCCCATTAGTTCAGGGCCGACTAGCTTAACGCCGACTAGTTCAGGGTGCCGAATTAGGCATCTTCTTTGCCTGACAATTCGAAGACCGGTTCGAATGCGTTGGCAAATTCGTAGACATCATCAAAATCTTCGCGGCGGTCCGAGTCGGATCTTTTCATGTGCTTGATGCGGATCAAGTTGTACACGATCTCGCCGAAGTCGCCGGTGCGCTGGACTCCCCAGTTGTTCAGCACCGTCAGCGCCATGTAGCCGTACTGGTCGAGAGCGTATTGACGAATGGCTTCGCAGAGTTGCTGGCCCGTGATGTGATGCTCGCCTTCGGATCCTTGCGCGGGCATCTTCAATGTCTCTTGAGCGTAGGCGAGAGCTTCGCGAACGAACTGGTAGGCTTCAATGTGGTAGCGAACGTCTTGTTGAAGCAATTCGATAATCGGATGAATCTTGTCGCTCATAGCGTTTCACCTTTGTGGCAAGTCGCGCGGCACAGCCACGCATCAGTTCGTTTATTACTCTGGTCGATCTTCAGTTATGTCATCGTCGCGCGGATCAGGCTGGTTGCCACGACGGATCACGGACAGCACGTCAGTGGCGTGGAGCATGACGCGTCGGTTGTCTTCCATCTGAACCAGCAGTTGTTGCGAAAGCAATTCTTGTCCAAGCACTCGTCCGCGACCTTCCGCCGTGACGATGTCTGCGCCGACGCGGGGCATCTTTTTGCGGTTCTCTTCATAGACATCGTATTCGTATCGCAAACAGCACTTCAGTCTACCGCATCGACCCGATATTTTATTTGGATCGAGTGTCGCTTTCTGCAACTTCGCCATTTTCATCGAAACAGGAGGCATTTTCATCAAAAAGCTATTGCAGCAAACCGGCTTGCCGCAGTCGCCGTAGTCCGCGAGCAGTTTCGCTTCGTCGCGGACGCCGATCTGTCGCATTTCGACGCGAGTTTGAAATTCGTGCGCCAAGCGTTTCACTAGCTCACGAAAATCGACGCGATCTTCGGACAAGTAATAAACCACCATCCGTTCACCGCCAAAGACTCGCTCGATGTCGACGAGATCCATCGGCAGATCCAGTTCACGAATCACATTGAAGCAAACATCGGCTTCTTCGACGCTTTTGGTAAGCAAATGAGCGTATTCGTTCTCATCCTCGGCGGTCATTTCGCGTTGAATACTGCCACCAGGTGGGTCGTCCATGGCCGCCAGAGCACGCGGGTCGGCATCGCACAGGATTTCGCCTGTTTCAAGCCCACGGGCAGTCCGCGCGATGACTCTTGCTCCGCGATGAAATTCGTCACGCGACTGCATTACATGCAATGTGCGCATGGTTCCGCAGCGGACAACGTAACTGGGCATAAGCGTTTTCGGGAAGAATCAGGTGAAAAGTGAATTTGCGTAGTTCCCAGTTTAACCCCTTGTCGCCTCGCAGGGTAGTCGCCGGGAGTAGTCCGATGTCAAAGAACCGGAGGCTCGCCCCCTACCGCTACAATCGAAATGCGGAACTTAGTTCGGGACTGTCCCTTAGGTTAATCTCGGAGGTCGAGTTTGCAGCAGCCAAAGTCAAAGACCTGCTTGGCACTGCGGTTCTGTAGGATTTGCGAATTGAGTTTGTAGTAGGTGAACTTGCCGTCTTTTTCAGAAAGCACGATGTCGGCGTGGAACAGGACTCGCAGATGGTGAGAGGCGTTTGAGATGTCAATTTCCAGTAGCTCTGCGATATCTGAGACGCTCAGCGGGCCAGCTTGGAGAGCACGCACGACTTGCAATCGAACTGGGTCGCCAATGGCCTTCAAATAGTTGGCGCATCGAGCCGCGTCTCTCGAATTGTTTTCAGCCTTGGATTCGGTCATTGCTTTCTCTTGCGATTTCAGGTCATCACCGAATGCGGCAATCTCGCGACCGAGTGACTCCTGCGAAAACTTATTGTCCAGTAAGGTTCGCTTTCCTGCAATCCAAGGACTCACGCGTACTGGTTCGTACGGGCGGAAATTTAGTTGGACAAAGCGGTCGTTGAGCTACTTGACATCCGGTCTTGACGATGGAACACTCAAACGATCGTGCGAACGTTCGTGTAAAAAAGTTGCTTCGGAGAGTTCTAATGCGAAGGTGTCGGATATTAAAGCGTGGCTTTACGCTGGTTGAGCTGCTGGTGGTGATTGCGATTATTGGAATCCTGGTGGGGCTGTTGTTGCCAGCAGTGCAAGCCGCCCGCGAAGCTGCGCGGCGCGTGCAGTGCACGAACAATATTCGGCAACTCGGATTGGCCGCTCACAATCACGAATCGGCGATGAAGTATTTGCCGCCGGCTTACCGAGGCAAGCAAATTGGCGGAGCTCCGGGGTACTTTGATCTGTGGGGCACGGTCGCGCTGCTGACGCCTTACCTCGAGCAGACCGCGGTCTACAACTCGATCGATCTGTCATTGACGATGTATCAGTTGACGTCACCCTTTGGCATCCAAGCTCCAGTGGCCGTTGTTACGAAGGTTCCTACGTTTGTCTGTCCGAGCGATAAGGCTGAATCGGTATGCAGGAACGCTTACGCCATCTCAGGCGATTTCGCGCCTTCGAACTATGCATTTTGTTTGGGGAGCGGGACCAGTCGTGGCCGCACCGGTTGGCTCGGATCGCCTTGGGATGCTGACGGCGTGTTCTTCGCTCAATCGAGAGTCAAGATGACAGACATTAAAGATGGAACGAGCAACACTGTCGGAGCTTCGGAACGCTTGCTGGGTGAAGGCCCTGAATCGACAACGTTGGCGTCGCGTGCGGAGTTGAGGCCGCAAACGATGTTCGTCAATCCGGGTGCCGAGACGAACGATGCGAATTGTGGCAGTTCACTGAGGGTCAACTTCAGTCAGAGGCGGATGTACACCTGGGTTGCTGGGGAGCCGCGATGTACGAGCTACAACCATTACTACGCACCGAACGACAAAGTGAATCCTGATTGTGTTGCAAATTTTACAGGCTCAGATCCGGTGACTCGCAGTTCCGGGCACGGACTGAGCACGGCCAGGAGTCGGCATCCTGGTGGCGTGACAACTTGGTATTGCGATGGTAGTGTTCGT
>Ga0163144_10027894_pt1 | contig 10914 bp, 9 predicted proteins | sample OliLak19BULKMAT1_FD_123175 | JGI IMG/M metagenome (GOLD analysis project Ga0163144, IMG submission 123175) | Freshwater microbial mat bacterial communities from Lake Vanda, McMurdo Dry Valleys, Antarctica - Oligotrophic Lake LV.19.BULKMAT1 | ecosystem: Environmental > Aquatic > Freshwater > Lake... | reverse complement strand
TGCTTTACTTCCCGTTATATTTCACGGCGGTCGCCACCCTGGCGGTAGCCGAAGGACTGCTGTGGCTCACCCGTGGTCAGTTTACCCTCCACCAATGGGGGCTGGGTGCGAAGGATCTCCTGCGGGGATTGCTCCCGATTTTAGTGACGGTACCCGTCATCATTCCGCTGATCAACTATTCTAGATTGTTTGAAATAAGCGCGGACTTTTCCCGGTAATTTCAATTCGATTCCCAGGTGTTCTTTAACAACGTTTCGAACGTGCTAAGTCACCTGCAACAGCATGAATTTCTACTGCTGGCCTTGTTTGCAAAAGCGTGCCTATTTGTGAACCGCAGCCATTTTCTGCAACGCAAGGAACCAACGTCTACCGGGGCCTGGGTACTCAGCATGACGCTGCTTGCCTTCACGTTAATCTACCTCTTTATTATTTCGAGGGTGCCATTTTACGTGTTTATCCGGTATTTTATTCTCATCATCCCCGTTTTGAATCTGAGCATTGTACTCGACACGTTCTTGCTATTCGGGCTGTTAAATGCAAAGTATAGCAACGCGCAGGTTCTTAAATACAGCTGTGCGGGCATCGGCGGTTTGTTATTTCTGCTCACGTTCGGCACCAACGCCCCGTACCTGGAAGGCAAATTTTACGAAGCCACCCATCCCTATCAAGGGCCGCTCGATGCGGCCATTCCTTACCTTAAAAACCGGTTTAAAAATACCCGTGATTTGCTAGTTGCTACCAATTACGAAGATTCAAGCCTGATGTATTACCTCGACTGCAACATCGCGGTTGGCTTTTCGGGAATTCACAAAACACGGGATTCCACGCGGGTACCCGACATTATTTTTTATCGAAAATCGTATGGTAACCATTCAGGGGTATTCAACTACTACTTGAATAAAACGAAGTATGAACGAGTGGAATTTTCGATTGTCGATACTCCCGTCAACACAATTTCTGAATTAAACTTTCCGGGTGCTTCACACCAGTTTAAAACGCTTTTTACTAAGAATAAACAGGAACAGGTTCATTTGTACATTAAAAAGTAAGGCTGTTTTTGAGACACAGGCCGGTGTTCGCTTACCGGTCTGGGAAAACGGTGGTGAATGTTCTTGCTGGAAGCCTGTCCATTTTTTTCCCCACCTCGCCAGTCAATCCTTCTTTTCGCAGCAGCAACTGCCTGGCCCGGCTTTTTTAGAACGGGGTGCAGATACGTTGAATTTCATCACACTTTTAACCCCTAAAGCCATGTTACGCTGGACTGTCATTTTCCTCGTCGTCGCCATCATTGCCGGGATTCTCGGCTTCGGTGGCATTGCCGCCGGTGCGGCTGGTATCGCCAAAATTTTGTTCTTTGTGTTCCTGGTGCTGTTCGTTATCAGCCTGATTTCGGGGGGATTTTCACGGGGCCGATCCGGCTTGTAGTGCCACGGACATCGGTTAGTTTTGCACCCCGTCCCGAGTACTCGGGACGGGGTTTTTCATGGAAAATATTCAGGAAATTTTCGAGAAGACGGGGGGCTGCTTCGTCACACCCGCGCTTGAACTGGCTGAAAAACTGGCCCGCATTAAGGCGCTGGTGTTCGACTGGGACGGGGTATTCAACGACGGCGTGAAAACCGAAGCGGGCGGCAGCACCTTCAGCGAGGTGGATTCGATGGGTACCAACCTGCTGCGCTTCGGCCTGTGGTTGCAACAGGGCCGGATGCCAGCCGCCGCCATCATCACGGGCGTTCACAACGGGCTGGCGCTCGATCTCGTGAACCGCGAACACTTCCAGGCGGGCTACGTGCAGGCCAAGCACAAGGTGGCCGTGCTCGAACATTTCATGAATCGGCACGGTCTGCACCCCTCCGAAGTCGCGTTCTTTTTCGACGATGCCCTCGATCTGTCGGTGGCCGCCGTGGTAGGCGTTCGGGTGTTGGTGAAACGTTCTTCCAACCCACTCTTCACGAAGTACGTGCTGGAAAATGGCCTCGCCGACTACGTGACCGGTCAGGAAAGCGGTCGCTTCGCCGTGCGCGAAGGCTGCGAACTGTTGCTCGGGCTACTAGGCCGCTACGACGAGGTGATGGCCGAACGCCTGCGCTATTTCCCCGTGTACGACCAGTACTACACCGCCCGGCAGGCCCTCGTGCCGCAACTCTGGCGCATCGATAACCAGGTCATCAACCCCTACCTGGCCGAAAAAGCTGTGGAAAAAGCGACTCAAAACGCTTACGCTCCGCCACCCTCCGATTCCCCAAACCCAGAATGATTTTAGGAATTATCCCCGCCCGCTACGCGTCCACGCGCTTTCCAGGTAAACCGCTGCTCGACATTCAGGGCAAAAGCATGATTCAGCGCGTAGTCGAATCCGCTCAGCAGGCTACAAAACTCGACCGCGTGGTGGTCGCCACCGACGACGCCCGCATCGCCGACCACGTACGCGGCTTTGGCGGCGAGGTGGTGATGACCCGCGCCGACCACCTCAGCGGGACGGATCGATGTTGGGAAGCCTATCAGGTTTTCGATTTTCAGTTTTCAGCTTATGGTTCAACTGAAAACCGAAAACTGATAACTGATAACTACATCCTGAACATCCAGGGCGATGAGCCTTTCCTAGACCCGGCGCAAATCGATGAGTTGGCGGGAATTCTCGACGGGGAAGTCGAACTGGCTACGCAGATGATCCGGGTCGATTCGGCGGAGGTGCTGCACGACCCCGGCGAGGCAAAAATCCTGCTCAACGACCGCCGGGAGGCGATTTATTTCAGTCGCCAGGCGGTGCCGTTTTTGAAAGGAATCGACCCGGCGGCCTGGCACGACCACTTTCCGTATTACCGCCACGTGGGCATGTATGCCTACCGGGTGGACGTTCTCGAAAAACTGACGCAATTACCGCCCTCCCCGCTGGAAAAGGCCGAATCGCTCGAACAACTCCGCTGGCTCCAGGCAGGCTACCGCATCCGCCTCGTCGAAACCCAGCACGACAGTCACTGCATCGACACCCCCGACGACGTGGCGAAGGTGCTGCGGTTGATGGGGCGGAGTTAGAGATTGGGTAAATGGGTAATTGGGTAAATAGGTAGTTGGATAATTCAGGTGCCCCTTTTAAGGTTTCCTTAATTCCTCAATTCCCCCTTTTTGCAAGCTCCCGCCTTTTCCCCTACTTTTGACCGTTTATCCCCCTACTTCCGACGCCCCGACCCGTTCCCTTCATGCTCAACCTTGTACTCTTCGGCCCTCCCGGTGCGGGCAAAGGCACCCAGAGCGAATACCTCATCCAAAAATTTGAACTCGTTCACCTGTCTACCGGTAATTTGCTCCGGGCCGAAATCGCCCTTAGCACCGCCCTGGGCCTGGAGGCCAAACGGCTGATGGACGCGGGCCTGTTGGTGCCCGACGAGGTAGTGATTGGCATGATCGACAACAAGCTAAAGGAAAATGGAACCGCCGCCGGGTTCATCTTCGACGGCTTCCCCCGCACGGTGGCCCAGGCGGAGGCGTTGGACGAGTTATTGGCGAAAAACGACACCGCCATTACCTGCATGGTCGCCTTGGAAGTGGACGAGGAGGAACTTACCCGCCGCCTGCTCGAACGCGGCAAAACCTCGGGCCGCCCCGACGACCAGGACGAAGCGCTCATCCGCCGTCGGGTGACGGAATACAACGAGAAGACCCGCCCCGTGGCCGATTACTACGCCGCCCAAAGTAAGTTTAGCGCCGTCAACGGCATCGGGGCGGTGGGCGAAATTTTTAAGAACATCTGCGCCGATATTGAAAAAACGAGGTAGCTACGGACTGAAGTCCGTAGTCCAATTCGCGTAGTCTGGCCTTATAGCCGGTGCCTCCCCTACGGACTAAAGTCCGTAGCTACCCTTCAATGCTCTTCAACTCGCTCAACTTCCTGGTTTTCTTTCCCACGGTGGTGGTGTTGCATTTTCTGCTGCCGCACCGCTGGCGCTGGGCGATGCTGCTGGGGGCGAGTTGCTACTTTTACATGGCCTTCGTGCCCGCGTACATCCTTATTTTGTTCGCCACGATTGTCATTGACTATTTCGCTGGGTTGTGGATTGAAAACGCGCAGGGTGTCCGGCGCAAGCGCCTGCTCATTATCAGCCTGGTCTCCAACCTCGGCATTCTGGCCTTTTTCAAATACCTGGGTTTTTTTACGGAAAACATCGCTGACTTGCTGAAAGCCATCGATCTGCCTTACCCGGCGGCGCTGGCGACGGCGGCGTCCAACAAGGTATTCGTGGGCGTACTGACGCTTTTTGGGCAAAACAGCGTGTCGTCTTACACGGAAGCGATGAGTATTTTGCCCATCGGGTTGTCGTTCCACACGTTTCAGGCCATGAGCTACACCATCGAAGTGTACCGGGGCAACCAGCGGGCCGAGCGGCATTTTGGGATTTACGCGCTGTACGTGATGTTTTTCCCGCAACTCGTGGCGGGCCCAATCGAGCGACCGCAGAACGTGCTGCATCAGTTTCACGAGAAGAAAACCTTCAATGCCACCCGCGCCCTCGACGGCCTGCGCTGGATTTACTGGGGTTTGTTCAAAAAAATGGTCATTGCCGACCGGCTCAGTCAGTTCGTCGATCCGGTATTCAACGATCCCAATCCCGAAAAGTACGGTGCCTTAGCCACGGCTGCGGCGACAGTGGTCTTCGCCATCCAGATTTACTGCGACTTTTCGGGCTACTCCGACGTAGCCATCGGCACGGCCAAAGTGATGGGCTACAAGCTGATGGAAAACTTCCGGCGGCCCTACCTGGCCACCAACATCCAGGTGTTTTGGTCGCGCTGGCACATTTCTCTATCCACCTGGTTTCGCGATTACCTTTACATTCCCCTCGGTGGCAACCGGGTGAGCCGGGGTCGACGCTATTTCAACCTGGCGGTGGTGTTTCTGGTGAGCGGACTCTGGCACGGGGCGGCCTGGACTTACCTGGTCTGGGGAGCGCTGCACGCGGTGTTTAATTTGGGAACGGTTGCGCTGCGCGAATCAGGGCGGGTGCGTCTACCCGAACGTTGGTGGGCCGACGCGCTGGGCATGGTCGTTACGTTCGGATTGGTGAGTTTCGCCTGGATTTTTTTTCGCGCTCACTCCCTCCACGACGCGCTGACGCTGGTACGCACCCTGGGCACCTGGCGCGGCTGGAGCGTGGAATGGAACAGCCTGGAGTACTGGACTCTCCGCACCGGCGACCCTAAACCGCCCTACCGGATGCTATTTTCGGGAATCGGCTTGCTGCTGCTCGGCCTGGGCGATTACTTGATTGAGAAAAAGCGCGACCGCCTTCCCGGCCCCACCCTGCGGATGCTCCGCCCCGCGCTGTACGCCGCGATGGTCATTTTTTTCCTGCTCTTCGCTGTGTTCGACAGCGGGAAGCAGTTTATTTATTTTCAGTTTTAAGCAACCCTGACGGTGGCCATAAACCCCTCCAGTAGTGGCTAACTCTATGAAAAACCTCCTCTTATTCCTCGCCTCCCTCCTCGGCCTCGCCTGGCTGACCGAGCGGGTGCTGGATTTTGGATTGAGCCAGAATTTCGATTTCAAAAGTTCGGCGGTGGCTTCGGGTAAACTCCGGGCGGAGGCGCTGTTTCAGGGTTCTTCGCGGGTGGCGATGATGCTCGACCCACAGATTTTCGAGCAAAAAACGGGACTGGATACCTACAACCTCGGCCTTAACGGCAACAGCATCGAACACCAACTAGCTCTACTCCACCTCTGGCTCCAACACAACCCCAAACCAAAGGTGCTGTTTCTGGAAATTTCACCGGAATACCTTCAGCAATCGAACCTGGGCTTTTACTCGTTTTACTTCGTTCACCAATTGCGCGAGCCGTTTTTTGAACGCGTTGTCCGACAGAAAAATCCCGAATTACTGCGGGCCAGCTACGTGCCGCTGCTCAAGTACGCGCTCTACAACCATACGCTCGTGCCCGAAGCCCTGGCCGGGTTAGGCCGCTGGCTAAGGCGCGGCGCGGGGGAGGATGACTTAAAAAAAGGCTTTTCGCCCTCGCCCTTCGTCCACTTCGACGACACCTTCGACCGCTTTCGCGCCCTCAATCCCGGCGGCTTCGTGGCCGAAACGGACACCGGCAAACTCAACGGCTTCGGGCGCTATTTTCGCTACGCCAATGCCCAGGGCCTGCGGGTGGTGGCTTACGAAGCGCCCCTGCTCAACGAATACCTGCGCCTGCACCGCAACCGCGCGGCCCAACTCGCCCGCCTCGATTCGCTCTGCCGGGCCGAGGGCGTGCCATTTTTGCACCTTGACACGACCGGTTTGGGCCGCGACCGGCGGTATTTTTACAACGCCAATCACCTCAACGCCCAGGGTACGGATCGGTTTACGGCTGAATTAGGCCGCCACTTCAACGCCATTGTGCGGCCTGGCGGAAAGCCGACCCAACCCCGCTCTGCACTCTAAACCCCGTTGCTGCATGAACACCCCCGCGCTTCTCGATCCGTTCCCCTACGCTGAACGCGCCTTCCTGCACGTTTTTCAGCGTGCCGGTTCCGAACGAATCGAATTGCTCTGGCAACTCGGAAGCCTGGCTTTGCTCACACTCCTGATTGGCCTTACCGCCGGAGCGTGTTTTGGGTGGGGCCTGGTTCGGAAAAGGGCCTGGCTTCATTCCGACGTTTTTTTCATGACCACAGTAGCCCTGAGCCTGCTGCTCATCCGGTTGCCAGGCATCTTTTCAGGTCCTCAATTCCCAACCGACGAAGAAGAATGGATGGCCTGCGCCGCCACCCTGGTCGATAACCCTCGCTTCTGGCTGGCTGTGGATGCCAGCACCAGCGGCCCGTTGGTGGTGTACCCGCTGGTGGTCATTCACTACCTCGGGGCTAGCCTCAGTGACCTGAGTGTCCGGTTGTTTTTGGTGCTGGGGGTGCTCATTCCGGCCTTGTTGCTGGTATACCGCGCGCTGGTCAACGCCTTCGGGGTGGGCGTAGCCCGGCTCGCACTCCTGCCCGGCCTGGTGGCCCTTTGCTTTGCCAGCGGGCCGGGCAATTACATCAGCACGCCTTATAACGGCGAGCACGTGCCCATGCTGCTGTTTGCTCTGGGGTTGCTCCTTTACGTTCGGTTATTCATCCAGCGGACGGGCAATTTGGTGCACCTGACACTACTGGGCACCGTGCTGGGGATGCTGCCCTTCGCCAAGTTGCAATCGGTTCCCCTGGGGCTGGTGTTAGGGGTAGCGGCCCTTCTAAACGGGTGGGCAGGTTCCAAGCGCCTGCGCGACATGGGGTTTCTGCTTTTCGGGGCGGTTTTCCCTGCGCTCCTCGTGGCGGTTTACCTGACTACCGCCGGAGCCTGGCCCGATTTCTGGGCGTCTTACATTCAAAACAACCTCACCTATGCCACCCAGGCCGGTCTAAACGCGGCCCGGCCTCCTTTGGGGGAGGTGGTGCAAAGTACCCTCGTCTTTTTCGGCAGCGTGCTCGAATTTTCTTCTTTGATTTACCTGGGAAGCATTCTGCTGTTGAGCGTTCCTTTTGGCTACAGAGTGTTCCTTCGCCGCCTTTCCCTCCCCCAGCAGCAGGGTCTGCTACTGGGTTGGTGGCTGATGCTGGCGGCCCTCGAAGGCGTGATTCAACCCATGAGTTTTTTCGGGCATTACCAGTTTTTGTTAATTTTACCGATTATTTTCCTGCTTGGAGCCACGTTGGAAACGGCTTGGAGTCTGTTTGTCGGGAGTAAAAAAGCCCTGTTTGTCCTCCTGACAACGGCTTTTGTTGGGTACTCAGCGGGGGTTTGCCTTCTGCGGGGCGTTGACGAGAACCCGGCCACTGGCCAAACCGATGAGGTGTCAGTGGCCATTGCCCGGTACGGCAGGCCCGGTCAGAAACTAGCCGTGTGGGGTTACGCCAACACGCTTTACCTGCGCAGTCAGATGATTATGGGGACGCGCAACGCGCACACGTACTACCAGCTAAACGGACGCACGGGCCAGGCGTCCTACTACCTTGACCGGTACGTGCGCGATTTGCGTCAGCAACGCCCCCCAGTGTTTGTCGATGCCGTGTCGCCGGATTTTGAATCGACGTTGTCGTTTCGAAAATCCTTGCTCGACCGGCGTATCGAACAATTCCCGACCCTCCACCGCTTCGTTGCGACTCATTATTCGCTGAAGGAGACCATCCGGGGGGTGCGTATTTTCGTTCTCAACGGGCAACAGGCACCCATTAGGCTTTCTCCCAACTCCCCATGACTTCCAACTTCATCGACTACGTAAAAATTTGTGGCCGCTCCGGAGCGGGCGGGGCGGGTTCGTCGCATTTCCGGCGCGAAAAGCACGTTCCCAAAGGCGGGCCTGATGGCGGCGACGGCGGGCGGGGCGGGCACATCATCCTGCGCGGCAACGCCCAACACTGGACCCTCCTACACTTAAAATACCAGAAGCACGTTATTGCGAGCGGGGGAAAAGGAGGCGAAGGTGGACGTCGCACTGGGGCGCAAGGCCAGGATGCCATCATCGAAGTGCCCCTGGGCACAGTCGTGAAGGACGCCGAAACGGGCGAAATCATCCTCGAAATCACCGAGGACGGCGAGCAGGCCATTCTGCTTCCGGGCGGACGGGGCGGGCTGGGCAACGACCACTTCAAAAATTCCATTCAGCAGGCCCCGCACCACGCCCAACCCGGCGAGGCAGGCCAGGAAAAATGGTACGTGCTAGAACTCAAGGTGCTGGCCGACGTGGGCCTGGTGGGTTTTCCTAACGCGGGCAAATCCACGCTGCTGTCGGTGCTGTCGGCGGCTAAACCCGAAATTGCCGATTACCCCTTCACCACGTTGGTGCCCAACCTCGGCGTGGTGGGCTACCACGACTACCAGTCGTTCGTGATGGCTGATATACCGGGGATTATCGAAGGGGCCGCCGAAGGCAAGGGCCTGGGGCTGCGGTTTTTGCGCCACATCGAACGCAACGCCATTTTGCTGTTTCTCATCCCGTCCACGACCGAACACGCCGGGCGTGAATACGAAATTTTGCTCAACGAACTAACCCGGTATAATCCGGCCCTGCTCGACAAGCAACGCCTCCTGGCCGTATCGAAAGCCGACCTGCTCAACGATGAGCGCCGCCAGGAACTGAGCCTCGAACTACCCGCCGACGTTCCGCACCTGTTTATTTCAGCCGTGGCCCAGCAGGGCCTCGGTGCCCTCAAGGATTTACTCTGGAACACGCTTAACCGCCCTTCTCAGGCGATTCATTCCGACTGGGACGAAGCGCCCGGAGCCTGAGTTTTTGGCGGCTTGCCGCCTGATTCGTACTTAACTTATTCATATGCAGCAGTTAGTCAAATTCTGGGGAATCGGCTTTTTGGTTCTGGTTTCCGCCGCCGGTTCCTTTTCACAGATTCAGGTCACGTTTCCCACCGACCGGGCTGTGTTTCAGCGCGGCACCAACAACCGGGGATCCATTTCCATTGCGGGTAGTTATTTTGATGCCGTCGATCAGATTCAGGCCAAAGTCACCCCCCTCCAGGGCGGGACGTTCAAGGACTGGACCACCATCCAGACCAACCCGCAACGCGGCAATTTTCTGGGTACCCTCGAAGTAACCGGGGGCTGGTACCGGCTGGAAGTGCGGGGCCTGCGGGGCGGTGCTCAGGTGGGGCCGTCGGCCTCGGTCGACCACATGGGCATGGGGGAGGTATTCATTGTGGCCGGGCAATCCAACGCCCAGGGCGTGGATGTCGATGGGGCACCTGCTGTACCTGACCCAGCCGATGACCGCGTGACCTGCGTTAATTTTGAAAATCGGGGCACCAACTCGATAGACTACCCCTTTCCCCAATTCAGCCGGATGCGCGGCGGTTCCAACCTGGCTCCGCGCGGTCAGTCGGCCTGGGCATGGGGGCCTCTCGGCGATCAACTCACCTCCCGTCTGAACGTACCCGTATTGTTTTTCAATGCCGCCTGGTCCTCCACCCAAATTCTCGCCTGGAGTGAGAGTGCGGCCGGGCGACCGGGACCTAATAATTTCTGCCAAAGTCCTGAATGCGTGGCTTCTGGGCAGAATAATTATCCATCGGGCATGCCCTACGCCAACCTGCGCCAGTCGCTCAATTACTACGCCTCGCTGCTGGGGGTACGAGCCGTACTCTGGATGCAGGGCGAAACGGACAGCTATCCCGTTATCACCAGCAGTGAGGATTACAAGCAACGCTTGAAGTTTGTCATTGAAAAGTCGCGCAACGACTGCGGGAAGAATATCTCCTGGGTGGTATCCCGAACTAGCCTGTCTTACGATTTCAACGTCAACCAACCCGTCACCAGTTTTCAGGTAACCAATGCCCAGTCGCAGGTAGTCCAGGAAATGGGCAACGTGTTTGCAGGGCCATTCACCGATGAGATTCAGGTGCCCCGCCGCGATAAACTGCACTTTACCGCCGACAATGTAGGTTTCGGACAAACGGGTCATCAGCGCCATGCCCAGGCCTGGAGCGATGCCCTTAACAGCGATTTTTTCGCCAGTTCACAGCCCCAATCGCCACAGGGCCTGATTCCAACGGCGATTAGCTGTGCCGGTACCAGCAATTATACCCTCAACATCGCCGGTAATGAGGCCCGCTGGTCGAACGGGCAACAAGGAAACAACATCACGGTTGGGCGCGGCACGTACTACGGGCAGGTGCGGGATGGGTCGGGAAACATTTTCCTTTCGCAGCCGGTGCTTGTCCCGCAGCCGCTCATCAACATGGAGGGTTCTTCTGAGTTTTGCCAGGGCGGCAACGTGAAACTCGTCGCCGATTCGCCCGGCCCCGTTACCTGGAGTACCGGAGCCACCAGCCGGGATATTACCGTCACGACCAGTGGCACCTACAAGGTCATTTTCCGCGACCAGGCCGGGTGTAACCTAGAGAGTTCGCTTCAGGTTACCGTGAATCCCCTGCCCGACAAACCCCGC
>Ga0163144_10027893_pt1 | contig 10914 bp, 9 predicted proteins | sample OliLak19BULKMAT1_FD_123175 | JGI IMG/M metagenome (GOLD analysis project Ga0163144, IMG submission 123175) | Freshwater microbial mat bacterial communities from Lake Vanda, McMurdo Dry Valleys, Antarctica - Oligotrophic Lake LV.19.BULKMAT1 | ecosystem: Environmental > Aquatic > Freshwater > Lake... | reverse complement strand
CGCTCGAGCGGGTGCGGGCGGTCGCGGCGATCTCGGCGCCGCTCGATCTCGACGCCGGCGCCACCGCCATCGGCAGCGGCTTCGGCCTGCAGGTCTACACCCGCATGTTCCTGCGCTCGATGAAGCCCAAGGCGCTGCGCAAGCTCGGCCAGCATCCGGGGCTGTTCGACGCCGAACGCTTGCTGCGGGCGCGCGACCTGCGCGCCTTCGACGACGTCTTCACCGCGCCGCTGCACGGCTTTCGCGACGTCGCCGACTACTACGCGCGCGGCTCGGCCAAGCCGCGGCTCGCCGACATCCGCATTCCGGCGCTGGTGCTCAATGCCCGCAACGACCCGTTCCTGCCGGCCTCGGCCCTGCCGCGGCCGGGCCAGGTCGGCGGCCAGGTCACGCTCTGGCAGCCGGCGCACGGCGGCCATGTCGGCTTTGCCGGCGGCGGTTGGCCGGGCGATCTCGGCGCCTTGCCCGAGCAGGTGGTGGGGTGGCTCGACCAGCATCGCTGACGGCTCGGGCGCCGGCTCACAATCGGCCGATGGACCCGATCGTCGCCGCGGCGCTGAAGAAGTGGCCGAACGTGCCGCACTGCTACGGCTGGCTTGCGCTCGACGCGCGCGGCGACTGGTACATGCGCGACGACCGGATCCAGGCAGCGGGGCCGTTCCCGAAGGTCAAGGGCAGCCGTATCGACCACGAGAAGCTGCGCGAGTTCATCGCCCGCAACTACGCCGGCGACGACGCCGGCGCCTGGTTCTTCCAGAACGGGCCGCAGCGGGTCTACGTCGAGCTCGAGGCGGCGCCCTGCGTCTGGCGGCTCGCCGCGGCAGCCGGGCAGGCGCCGGCGATCGCCAGCCACGTCGGCGCGCCGGCGCGGTTCCGCTCGGCGCAGGTCGACGAGCACGGGCGCTTGTTCCTCGAAACCGACGCCGGCTACGGCATCGTCCACACGCTCGACATGGAGGCCGCGGCCGACGCGGTGGAGCGCGGCCTCTGGACGCCCGAGCCGGTGGCCTTCGCCGGCCTGCCGGCGCGCTTCGGCTACCGCCTCAGCGCCGCCGTCCCGGCGATCCAGCCGCCGTAGAAGACGGAGTCCTGCGCCGCTGCAGGGCTTCGCGAACCGGAGGGACGTGAAAAAGCCGGCGCGAGGCCGGCTGTTCCGGGGCGAAGCGCGTCGCCTACTTGCCGTTGGCGACCATCCAGCCGACGACGGCCTTGATCTCGGCGTCGCTGGCGGCCGAGCCGCCCTTCGGCGGCATCGCGCCCTTGCCCTTGATCACGCTCGCGGTGAGCGCGTCGATGCCCTGGGCGATGCGCGGTGCCCACGCCGCCTTGTCGCCGATCTTCGGCGCGCCGGCCACGCCCGCGACGTGGCAGACGGCACAAGCCTGGGTGTAGAGCGCCGGCGTGGCGCCGGCGTCGGCCTGGGCGACGACCGGCGTGGCAGGGGTGGCGGGGGTGGCGGGGGTGGCGGCGACAGGGGCTTGCGGAGCCGCCGTGGCCGTCGCCGTGGCGACCACCGGGGCCGCAGGCGCGGCGCCGCTGGCGGCGGCCGTGGCCGGTGCCGAAGCCCCCGTCACCGGGGCCGGCGGCTCGGCGAACCTGGCGCCGCCCTGGTTGGCCAGGTGGACCACCGCACGGGCGATCTCGTAGTCGCTGAAGTCGCCGCCGCCCTGCGCCGGCATCTGGCCCTTGCCGCCGAGCGAGGAGCGGAGCAGCGCCTCGAAACCGGTCTTGATGCGCGGCGCCCAGGCGGCGACGTCGCCGAGCTTGGGCGCATTGAGCGCGCCGCTGGCGTGGCAGGCCGTGCACTGCGCGGCGTAGACCTGCTCGCCGGTCTTCATCGAGGCGACGTCGGTCGAGTCCTTGATCTCGACCGTGCCGACCGGGCGGATCCGCTCGGCGATGCTCTTGGGGGCCTTCGCGTCGCTGCCGGCCGAGGGACGGTGCTCCGAGGTCACGTACATGACGAGCAGGACGATGCCGACGATCGGCACCACGAAAGCGTAGAGAACCGCGAGGATCAGCTGCTTGGGGGTCTTGATGGGGCCTTCGTGCGGGCCGTCGATCTCGTTCGGTTCGTGCGCTGCGGTCATCGAGTCCTCGGGAGCGTGTCGTGCGGCGCGAAGAAGCGGCATGCGCCGCGCAGAAATGCGATTCGCGCCGAACCCGAAATTATAGGGCCGCGTCCTCGGGCCGCTCCTCGGGCGAGCGAGTCTTCAGGGAGCCCGTTGGTAGAATCCGTCCCCGCTGCGCCCGTAGCTCAATGGATAGAGTACTGCCCTCCGAAGGCAGGGGTTGCAGGTTCGATACCTGCCGGGCGCACCAAAATTCTTCGAGCGCGTGATCGTCCAGCGCAAGCCGCACCCGCCGATCGTTACCTTCCGTTCAGTTGCCTGCGTTGGATGGTGGGCAATGTTCCGGTGCTGGCGCGCCGTTTGTGAACCGATTGTCTAGTGCGCTAAACGCGCACCGCCGTCAGTGCGAAGGATCGAAGCTAACTAAGACGAAGCCTAGCCGTTGCAACTGACTAAGATCCCTTGAAACGACCTCTCGTACGGAGGGTCAGCAACATCAATCCGATGCTCAACAGGGCAAGTACCTCGGGCTCGGGGACGGGAGTCGTCACCGCAGATAGGAATGCACCACTGTCACTGCGGAACGTTACGCCATCAGGGAGTTGCAAGCGAAGAAGCGCCGTATTTCCAAAATCGACCGCGACGTTTGGATGCCCCACGTTGTCAAATAGCAAAGCACGCAGATCGAAGGTGGCCTCCCAGTGATCCCCCAAGTCTTGCTGACCGACCAAGGTGAACGAGTCAGAGAGCAGTTGGGAATAGACCCCGGGTAAGGTGTACTGGGCGGCGGCATACGCGAGCTCAGCGCCTTGGAGCGATAGCACTTGAAAATTGGCTTGGACTATGTCGCCGCCTACGCCCCCTAAGATCGAGCCGTCGACCTGCATTGATAGACCGACGTCGATACTGCTCAGTGAGCGAGCAAAAGACACGGTGATCTGATCCCGGAAGAAAGTCGTGCTGTAGTAGGTGTCGAACGCCGCACTCGTGGTCGGGTTGGGATCAAATGATGTTCCGGTCACTCTGAGGGCACCTGTAGCAAGGTCGGCGCTTGCGGCGGAACTCAGGGTGGAACCCTGGTACCCGCCTGAGACCGCCGCACTTGAGCGAACGCTGCCAAACGTCTCGACCGATCTATAAGGGAAAAACGTGTCTGGAAACTGCTTTTCAGTAACGCTGACGGAGCCCGTATCTGCATAGGATCCTGCCGAGGAAAAGGAAGCAGGCAGGCTCCCGTACAGTCGGAAGGAACCGGTGGTCAACGAGACGGTGCCCGAGCACTGCGCGAACCCGTTTAACTCCGCCACACCCGCGCAGGTTCCCGCCAGAGAAGCCAATGGCAACGGCAAAGCGCTGAGTGCCAGAACGAACGGGAAGCCTCTCAGCCAGTGCCATCTGTGGCGCCCAGTCGGGGAAGAAGGCGATGCGATTGCCAAGCCATTGGTGACCCAGGGTTGCGCGTTCATCTTGGTCCCCCGTCAGGTTGTGAAGATGAGTGTAGGGCGAGTTGCGCGCCGCAGAACACATTCTGAGAGCTGGTCGTTGATCTGAACGGACCCCGATTGTCTTTAGGTGGACTCTGCGGGCAGGCTGCGTCGGCCGAAGGCTTCGAACCTGTTGGCCGCGATGGGCCGCACACGCGCGGGCGATGTGAGCCATTGCGTTTTCCAAGCCAACGGCGTGACGGCGGCCTGGTAGATGGCGTGAACTGCGGCTTCGTGTAGACCATACCGGCGTATTGAGCCAAAGCCAGTTTGTGGAGCAAGAGGGGCTCGTACACACTTGTTGGAGGTTCGTTACTGCCGAGCGCGCCACTCCTTTGCTGCGTTTCTTCGCCGGACGCCCGAGCGGACACGGGCCTGCGATGCCCGTGTGATACACAGTGAGCATGACTTCCCAGACCCTCGTTCTCGTCACCGGTGGCGCCGGCTTCATCGGCTCCAACTTCGTGCTCGACTGGATCGCCGCCACCGGCGAGCCGGTGGTCAATCTCGACGCGCTGACCTATGCCGGCAACCGCGAAAACCTCGCTTCGCTCGACGCCGACCCGCGGCACTGCTTCGTCCACGGCGACATCCTCGACCGGGCCCTGCTCGACGAGCTGCTCGCCCGGCACCGGCCGCGCGCGGTGGTTCACTTCGCCGCCGAGAGCCATGTCGACCGCAGCATCCACGGCCCGGCGGCGTTCGTGAAGACCAACGTCGAGGGCACTTTCACGCTGCTCGAGGCGGCACGCCAGCACTGGTCGAAGCTCCCCGACACCGAGCGCGCCGCGTTCCGCTTCCTCCACGTCTCGACCGACGAGGTCTATGGCTCGCTCCTGCCCGACGCGCCGGCCTTCGCCGAGACCCATCCGTACGCGCCGAACAGCCCGTACTCGGCCAGCAAGGCGGCGAGCGACCACCTGGTGCGCGCCTGGCACCACACCTACGGCCTGCCCGTGCTGACCACCAATTGCAGCAACAACTACGGCCCCTATCACTTCCCCGAGAAGCTGATCCCGCTGATGATCGTCAACGCCCTCGCCGGCAAGCCGCTGCCGGTCTACGGCGACGGCATGCAGGTGCGCGACTGGCTCTACGTCAAGGACCACTGCGCCGCGATCCGCGAGGTGCTGGCGCGCGGCCGGGTCGGCGAGACCTACAACATCGGCGGCTGGAACGAGAAGCCCAACGTCGAGATCGTCGACACCGTCTGCGCCCTGCTCGACGAGCTGCGGCCCGACCCGGCCGGCCCCTACCGCCGGCTGATCGAGCATGTCGTCGACCGGCCCGGCCACGACCGCCGCTACGCGATCGACGCCCGCAAGATCGAGCGCGAGCTCGGCTGGCGCCCCGAGGAGACCTTCGAGAGCGGGCTGCGCAAGACGGTGCGCTGGTACCTCGACCATGCCGGCTGGGTCGAGCGGGTGCAGACCGGCGCCTACCGCGACTGGCTCTCGACCAACTACAGCGCCCGTCCGGCCACCGAAGCGGGCCGGCGCGGCGCCGTCGCCGGGTGAAGATCCTGCTCTTCGGCAGGAGCGGCCAGGTGGGCTGGGAGTTGCAGCGCGCACTCGCCCCGCTCGGCGAGCTGAGCGCGCTCGACAGCGACGAGGCCGACTTCGCCGCGCCCGAGTCCCTGGCCGCAGTGGTGCGCAATGTCCGACCCGACGTCATCGTCAACGCCGCGGCGCACACCGCCGTCGACCGGGCCGAGGCCGAGCCGGCGCTGGCCCGCCGCATCAACGCCGAGGCCCCCGCCGTCCTGGCCCGCGAGGCCGCGTCCGCCGGTGCCTGGCTGGTCCACTACAGCACCGACTACGTGTTCGACGGCAGCGGCGACACGGCGTGGAGCGAAGACGCGCCGACCGGCCCGCGCAACGTCTACGGCACGACCAAGCTCGAGGGCGAGATCGCGATCCGGGCGAGCGGCGCGCGCCACCTCCTGTTCCGCACCAGCTGGGTCTACGGCACGCGCGGCGGCAACTTCGCGCGGACGATGCTGCGCCTGGCCGGGGAGCGCGACCGCCTGGCGGTGATCGACGACCAGATCGGCGCGCCCACCGGCGCCGAGCTGATTGCCGACGTCACCGCGCACGCGATCCGCGCCGTCGTCGCCGGGGCGGCGCCCGGCGGCACCTATCACCTCGCGGCCGCGGGCGAGACCAGCTGGCACGGCTACGCCTGCCGCGTGATCGAGACCGCGCGCGCCGCGGGCGCGCCGGTGAAGGTGGCACGCGAGGCCATCGCCGCCGTGCCGAGCAGCGAGTTCAAGACGGCCGCCGCGCGGCCGGGCAATTCGCGCCTCGACACCACGAAACTCCGCCGGGCCTTCGGCCTGACCCTTCCCCCCTGGCAGGCCGGCGTCGACCGCATGCTCGCCGAGCTCCTGACCTGATGGAATTCCGATGACCGCAGTCAAGGCCCGCAAGGGCATCGTTCTCGCCGGCGGCTCCGGCACGCGCCTGCATCCGGCGACGCTCGCGCTCAGCAAGCAGCTGCTGCCGGTGTACGACAAGCCGATGGTCTACTACCCCCTCTCGGTGCTGATGCTCGCCGGCATCCGCGAGGTGCTGCTGATCAGCACGCCGCAGGACACGCCGCGCTTCGAGTCTCTGCTCGGCGACGGCTCGGCCTGGGGCATGTCGATCTCCTATTGCGTGCAGCCGAGCCCCGACGGCCTGGCGCAGGCCTTCATCCTCGGCCGCGAGTTCGTCGGCGGGGGCCCGAGCGCGCTGGTGCTCGGCGACAACATCTTCTACGGCCACGACCTGCAGGGCCTGCTCCAGTCGGCGGCGAGCCGGCCGCGCGGCGCGTCGGTGTTCGCCTACCACGTCAACGATCCGGAGCGCTACGGGGTGGTCGAGTTCGACGCCGGGCGGCGGGCCCTCAGCATCGAGGAAAAGCCGAAGGCGCCGCGCAGCAACTACGCGGTGACGGGGCTCTATTTCTACGACGAGCAGGTCTGCGACATCGCCGCCGACATCAGGCCTTCGGCCCGCGGCGAGCTCGAGATCACCGAAGTCAACAGCCGCTACCTGGCGCAGGGCGCGCTCGCCGTCGAGATCCTCGGCCGCGGCTACGCCTGGCTCGACACCGGCACCCACGACTCGCTGCTCGAGGCCGGCAGCTTCATCGCCACGCTCGAGAAGCGCCAGGGGCTGAAGGTCGCCTGCCCGGAGGAGATCGCCTACCGCTCGGGCTGGATCACGGCCGAGCAGCTGGAGGTGCTGGCGGTGCCGATGCTGAAGAACGGCTACGGCCAGTACCTGAAGCGCGTCCTGAGCGATCGCGTGTTCTAGCAGGCGGCTCGCTCAGGCGCCGGCTTCGCGGGCGATCGCCGCCGGCACCTCGATCGGCATCTCGAGCAGCATCTGCGCCATGCCCTTGCCGAGCGGATCGAGCCGGTGCGAGGCCGGGCCGCCGCCGTCGAGCGCGTCGTGCAGCAGGAAGTTGATCGCGCCGATGCCGGGCAGCCAGAAGCGCTCGACCTCGCCCTGCATCAGGTAGGCGAACCAGTCGCGCACCCGCGCCGGCGTGAGCCGGTCCCAGAGCAGCGGCAGCCATTCAGCGCGGCGGGCGACGACGCCGATGTTCGAGAGGTTGCCCTTGTCGCCGCTGCGCGCCCAGGCGAGGCGGATCAGCGGCAGCGTCGCCGTTTCGGCATCGGCAGCGCCGGCCGGCCAGGGCGGTGGCTCGGCACGGGCGCCGCGGTCGGGCAGGTCGCCGCCGTGCAGGGCGATCGCGACCGGATGGCGCCGCGCGTCCAGCGTGAAGCTGGCCTCGACCGCGCTCTTGGGCAGCAGGAAGGCGAGCGGCCGGATCAGCGGCGAGACGCTCGGCCGGCCGCCGCCCGGGCCGGTGGTGCCGGGCGACCACGAGGTGCCGGCGGGCGCGATCTCGCGGGCGAAGATCTCGAGCGCGCCCCGGTCGGCGTGATCGGCGACGACCCGCATCATCACCTCGCGCGCCGCGCCGGCACGACCGTGCGGCCCGTACGAGGCCTCCGCGCCGAGCACCTCGACATGGGTGGTGCTGAAGTCGGCGAGGCCCGCCTCGGCGAGCAGCGACCGGGCGCGCTCGAGGATCGCCTCCGCGGTGCGTCGCGCCTTGGCGACCGCGTCGATGCCGACGATCACCAGCGTGCCCGCGGCGCGAAAGCCCTGCATCGCCGTCGCCGAGACCTTGTAGGCGTCGGTCGGCGCCCGGCCGCGCGCCCCGGCGACCCGCACACGACCTTCGCCCTCGGCCTCGATCGTTACCTCCCGGAAGTCGCAGATCACGTCGGGCAGCGCATAGGCCCCTGGATCGCCGATCTCGTAGAGCAACTGCTCGGCGACCGGCGCGCGCGCGACCAGGCCGCCGGTGCCTGCCGGCTTGGTCAGCGTGAAGCTGCCGTCGGCCCGGCAGTCGACGATCGGATAGCCGATCGTCGCCCAGCCGGGCACGCTCTGCCAGTCGGTGAACAGGCCGCCGGTCGCCTGGCAGCCGCACTCGATGATGTGGCCGGCCAGACTGCCGCCGGCGAGGCGATCGAAGTCCGTGTCCGACCAGCCGAACTCGTGCATCAGCGGCCCGAGCGTGACCGCGCTGTCGACGCAGCGTCCGGTGACGACGATGTCGGCGCCGGCGGCCAGCGCCTTGGCGATCGGCACCGCCCCGAGGTAGGCGTTGGCGCTCAGCACCCGTTCCGGCAGCGGCCGGCCGGTGAACATGTCGCGCTGGCCGGCGGCGATCAGGTCGCGCAGCTGCGGCTGGATGTCGTCGCCTTCGACCACGGCGATCCGCAGGCTCAGCCCCTCGGCCTCGACCAGCCGCGCCAGGGCCTGGGCGCAGCCGTGCGGGTTGATGCCGCCGGCGTTGCTCACGACCTTGATGCCCGCTGCGGCGATCTCCTTCAGCACCGGGCGCATCGCCACGTCGACGAAGTCGGTGGCGTAGCCGAGCTCGGGCTTCTTCGCCCGGGCGCCGACCAGGATCGCCATCGTCGTCTCGGCGAGGTAGTCGAACACCAGGTAGTCGATCCGGCCCGAGCGGACCAGCTGCGGCGCCGCGACCCGGCTGTCGCCCCAGAAGCCCGAGGCGCCGCCGATGCGGACGATCTTTTCGCGGGCGTCGGGGGTCTCTGCCATGGCGCTATTCTCGGGCCCATGACCGCCGCTTCCGCTCTGCCCCGGCGCTTCGCTTCCGTCGAGGAGCTCGAAGCCTTTCTCGCCACCCCGAGCCCGGCGCTGGTCGCCGAGATGGAGGCGATCGACGGCGATCTCCTGATCCTCGGCGTGGCCGGCAAGATGGGGCCGACGCTCGCCCGGCTGGCGAAGAACGCCACGCCGTCGCGGCGCGTCATCGGCGTCGCCCGCTTCAGCGATGCGGCGGTGAAGGAGCGGCTCGAGTCCTGGGGCGTCGAGACGATCGCCTGCGACCTGCTCGACCGGGACGCGATCTCTGGCCTCCCCGACGCGCCGAACCTGATCTTCGCCGCCGGCCACAAGTTCGGCGCCAGCGGCAACACGCCGCTCACCTGGGCGATGAACACCTGGGTGCCGAGCGTCGTCGCCGAGCGCTTTCGGGCGTCGCGGATCGTCGCCTTCTCGACCGGGAACGTCTATCCGCTCACCCGCGTGGGCACGCCGGCGCCCACCGAGGCGAACCCGCTCGGGCCGATGGGCGACTATGCGCAGTCGTGCCTCGGCCGCGAGCGCATGTTCGAATACTTCTCGGCGCGCTACCGCACGCCGGGCCGGATCTTCCGCCTCAACTACGCGATCGACATGCGCTACGGCGTGCTGTTCGACATCGCCTCGAAGGTGAAGCGCGGCGAGCCGGTCGACGTGACGATGGGCCACGTCAACGTCATCTGGCAGGGCGACGCCAACGAGCAGGTGCTGCGCTGCCTGGCGCACTGCACGACGCCGGCGACGCCGCTCAACAGCACCGGGCTCGAGGCGCTCTCGGTGCGCGCGCTCGCCACCGGGCTCGGCGAGCGGCTCGGCGTGCCGGCGACGATCGTCGGCCGCGAGGCCGACACGGCGCTGCTGTCCGATGCAAGCGAGGCGGCGCGCCTGTTCGGGCCGCCGTCGGTGCCGATCGGCACGATGCTCGACTGGGTGGCCGACTGGGTCGCGCATGACGGCGCGAGCCTCGGCAAGCCGACCAAGTTCGAGGTCCGCGATGGCACTTTCTGAAGCGCAGGCGCAGGCGCACGCGCACGCTCAGGCGCCGGCGCAGGCGCAGGCGGAATCGCTGCGGCTGGCGTCGCTGACCGAGCGCGACGTCGACGTCGGCCTGGCGCTGTCGGATGCGGCCGGCTGGAACCAGACCGGCGACGACTGGGCGCTGTTCATCCGCCACGGCCACGCGATCGGCCTGCGCGACGATGCTGGCCGCTGGGTCGCGACCGCGGCGGCGCTGCCCTATGGCGGCGACCGCGGCTGGATCTCGATGGTGCTGGTCGCGGAGGGCTGGCGCCATCGGGGGCTGGCGAGCCGGCTGATGGACGCCTGCGTCGCCCACCTGCGCGCCGCCGGGGTCGTGCCGGTCCTCGACGCCACCCCGGCCGGCGCCGCGGTCTATCGGCGCCTCGGCTTCCTGCCGGGCTTCGAGATCGACCGCTGGGAGCGTCGGGGCCTGCCGGCCTCGAGCGCGGCGGCAGCGCGCGCCGGGGCGGCGTCCTCCTCCGCCGGCATCCCGCGGCCCGCGAACGCGGCCGACCTCGATGCCCTCGTCGCCCTCGACCGTGCCGCGACCGGCCTCGATCGCCGCCTCCTGCTCGACAGCTTCCTGAGGCGGCCCGACACCCGGGCCTGGCTGGCCGGCGACGGCCGCGGCTTCGTCGTCGCCCGCGCCGGCCGCCGCGCCACTCAGATCGGGCCGCTGGCGGCGCCGGACGATGCCCGGGCGATCGCCCTGCTCGACATCGCCATCGCCACCGCGTCCGATGACCCGGCCCGGGCGATCTTCCTCGACCTGCCCCGCGCCCATCGACCGGTAGCCGAGGCGCTCGAGCGTCTGGGGTTCGTGCGCCAGCGCTCGTTCGTCCGCATGTCCCTCGGGGCGACCGAGGCGCCGCGCCTCGGCTCCGGGAGGCTCGTCCTCGCCGGCCCGGAGTTCGGCTGATGGCCGCGCCGTCCCCCGCTTCCCGCAGCGCTGCCGGGCTCGACGCCTGGCGTGACATCGACGCCCTGCGCCGCCGCCTGCGCGAGGGTCTCGCCATCCCGGCGCATCCGCTTGCGCTCGACGCATCGCGCCGCCTCGATCCGCGCCGCCAGCGCGCCCTGACCCGCTACTACCTCGACGCCGGCGCCGGCGGCCTGGCCGTCGGCGTGCACACCACCCAGTTCGCGATCCGCGAGGCCGGCCTG
>Ga0163144_10027892_pt1 | contig 10914 bp, 8 predicted proteins | sample OliLak19BULKMAT1_FD_123175 | JGI IMG/M metagenome (GOLD analysis project Ga0163144, IMG submission 123175) | Freshwater microbial mat bacterial communities from Lake Vanda, McMurdo Dry Valleys, Antarctica - Oligotrophic Lake LV.19.BULKMAT1 | ecosystem: Environmental > Aquatic > Freshwater > Lake... | reverse complement strand
AGATCGTAAGGGCGCAAATGCGTTGGCAGGAAAAGACCGGGAGCCGCCTTGAAGCAACGAAGGGATTTTTCCATTTGCGGGTGATTTGCGCTTTTACGATTGAGTATTTGCGAAGGCAGGGAATTCATTGAACTCCAGCTCGGAACAAATGCCCAATTCCCGCCCGAACGTACCGTTCGGTACGGGCGGGGAAAATATAAAGTTGAAGTTAACAACTGAAAGCCAAATTTATAAATATCAGCCCGAACCACTGCTGATATTAGTACATAGCCGATGTTACAACGTCCTGCTTGCAGCCATACTTTTGTTGTACGCTGTTTTATTTGAAGATTCTTTTGTCAAATGGGAATTTGTCGGTTGCTATAATTTTTATTCGCTTGAAATCTGGGTGTCTAGGATTAATAAGCAAATTATAATCTCCTTGAGTTACTGCTGATGGAATTTGAAGGACACAAAATTTATTGTCAGCAATAAACTGGTCACCTATTGTTTGTGTAGTTGAAGGGTGAGGAAATGTATTCCAATTAGTTGGTAAATCAGAGATATTTAATTTTTGAATTGATATATTGTCTGGAATAAAAATGGTAATCATCATATAGTCACTTGGTAGGGTTGCTAAAGTAAAATGGACAGCTACTTCAGCCATTGCCAAAGATCTATTACTTGCAGTATATATAAGTTCTACTCCAATTGAATTCCATCTTGCTCCTTTAAGTGCCCCACCTTTGCCTGACAATGTCGCTGCAAATTTTTCTCGTGATAACCTGTATGCTTCCATTTAGGATAGTATTCCGTAGTTAATTCTTGTTAATTCACTAATTACCAATTCCTTTCCGTATGAATCTTTTAAAAGCTCTAATGGTTTCAAATTGCCTAATGAAAAATTTGGTGTTGCTAACCATAGTTTAAATTTTTCCATATCTCCAAATACATCAAGCCCAACATTAGTAACTTCTGCCATTTCAATTATCTTCTCTGATTGAATAGATTTAAAGCTCTTTGAAGTTTGTTTATATCTGTGAAGTGATTTTGTAGAAATATCTAAAAAATCCGCCCAATTATCATCAGTAAAAGGTGTGAAGTGTTGAATTAGGTTAAAAAAAGAATAAGGTACACCCTCTCTGATTACGAAAATCATAAGCATTTTATTAGAGAGGAAGTCTGAATAAGTGATATCCTTTGTCGTAGGCATGAACTTTCTGTCAAAGTTTGAACGCTTAAGTATATTCGAAATTTCTTTATCAAGTTTAGATGTAATATTTGTTGTTACGGTTGCCATAATATTTAAGTTTAGACACTTGTCTACAAATTTAAGACAAGTTTCCAAAAATCAAACTTTCTTTTTTATTAATTATCAAGAGATGAAGGGTGTCGAAAAAAATAGCAGCCAACAATAAATTATGCGCCACTCCCCAAAAAACCAAATTTCCCAAATGGTTGATTTTCAAATCCTCTCATATCACCTTTTTCCCAAATATCATCAAGAGGGCTGGTAATGTTTACCAACTTTTCCCGGCTTACATGCAGGTAACGCTCTTTTGTAAACGGAAACCTCCGGGGTTTTGCTCTGTATTTCTATTGCATAAACATTTTGATAAAAACCCCGGAGGTTTTAGCAACTAATTACTCGAAAAACCTGCTTCCTCTGCCACCGTTAATTCACTGTAATCTTTTACCACATTATACAATGTATCCCTTTCAACGGGTTTGCGTTTAACCTGTTTAATGAGTGCTACTAATTGTTCGGTTGTCATACTTGGTGTTTGCTCTTCACTGCCGGCCATGCTGTAAATCCTGGTAGTATCATCAATGGTTCCATCAATATCATTTACACCAAAACTCAACGTCATTTGTGCATTGTGTCTTCCCAGCATGGGCCAATAGGCTTTCAGATGCGGAAAATTATCGAGGAATAATCTTGCAACCGCATACATTTTCATGTCTTCCACCACCGTGCTTTCATGTATATAACTCATATCATTATCCTTGTTCCGGAACTTCAGCGGAATAAATGTTTGAAAGCCCCGTCCGAACGGGTCATCCGGGCGGGCTTTTGTTTCATCCTGCAACATTCTTAACCTGTTCATATGATCAATACGGTGCCAATATTTTTCAATATGTCCGTACAACATGGTGGCATTACTATGTATTCCTAACTTATGCGCTGTTTCATGGATCTTTAACCAGCCATCTGCATTTACTTTATCGGCACAGATCTGTTCACGGATCTCCGGGTGAAAAATTTCTGCACCACCACCGGGTATAGAATCCAACCCGTGACTGATTAAAATTTTCAATCCTTCTTCCACACTCACTTTTGCTTTGCGAAACATATAATCGTATTCAACAGCAGTAAATGCTTTAATATGTAAACCGGGGCGATGTGTTTTAATGGCTTTCAACAGGTCAGCAAAAAACTGCAGATCCATTTTCGGATGCACACCACCTACAATATGTACTTCTGTAACAGGAATACCATCATACTTCTGTACCATGTGCAACATCTGTTCAATACTCAGTTCCCATCCTTCATCCCGTTTTGCATAGAGTTTAGAATAAGCACAAAAATTACAACTGAACACACATACATTGGTAGGTTCAATATGAAAGTTGCGGTTGAAATAAGTGGTATCGCCATGCATGCGTTCACGTACATGATTGGCAAGTGCACCTAAAAAGGGGAGACTTGCTTTTTCAAATAACAATAAACCGTCTGCTTCTGTAATGCGTTGTTGATTGTAAATTTTATCAGCAATGGTTTTTAAACCAGCTTCTGTTGTGTTGCTCTGTAACAATGCTTCAATTCCTGTTTGCATAAAATTTATTTTAATATTCCGGTTGGTGGGGACAGCAACCGGGGCTATGTTTTTTAGACCTGACAGGTTCTTTTTTCCGCTGTTCAATATTTTTTGAGCTGTTTCGTTTCAGGAGGCAAAACCTGGCAGGTCTCAAAAAGTATGCAAAATAAAACAGCGTAACCATTGTAAAGTTACGCTGTGATCAGGAAGGAAAATGATTTCCGTCAATTAACTTTCACCACTTTGATGGTTTGTGTGGTTCTTGCCCTGTATACGATCTGAACAGTATATACACCGCTGCTCAAGCCTGTGAGATCCACTTCAAAGTTATTGGGGCCAAACATTGTTCCCGGTTGCCCCAGTGCTATTTTTCTTTGCCATACCAATTGCCCCATGTGATTATAAACATGGATGTATTCAATATTTAAGACCCCGGGATAATGCTGTAAGTAAAACTTATCCTGGAATGGATTGGGCACAGCCAATAAGCCTTTTGCTTTGAGGTTCGGGTTGACATTTTTTGTGAACAGTTGTATATCATCAATATAAATATTGTTTTCATAATTAGTGATATTCCGGATAACGGCCTGTATGTTTTCTGTATTGCCATTGGAAAAATCGCCCAGTAAAACAGAATCTTTTCTCCATTGTGTTGCTGTTGGAATAAAGAAATGATCAGTGGCTATATTGCCTGTTGTAACCAATTCTTTTCCCCATTTTTTATACACACTTGTATAAGTAAGACCACAATTGGATGTTACCAATACTTCTAATGTATCCGTTGGGTTGTTGGCAAGATCGGGCATATTAAATGTTGCTGCTGCCACCTGGAATACAAGGAAGGCAGAATCTTTTCCTTTAACCGGAATCAATGGCGAAAACATCCAGTCGATAGATCCATTCACATTATAATCGAAGTTGTTAATGAACATGGAAGCATTGCCTGTTTTTGCTGCAGTGCTGGTGCGTTGCCATGTGATGCCTGCATCGGGATTAATGCGTTGCCAGTTATTGGGAGGAAATGTTGGGCTTTCAAATCCTTCGCTGTATGGAAGTGTAACTAGTGGATAAACGATACCGGCAACACGGCCCGTATCATTTACCGGTTTCTGATCAGCAATACCGTTAGGGTTAGATGTATACACAATGAAGTTGGCATTGGTGCCGGGATTCAGGGTCATTGTGTTGAGTATGATATCTACCGTTGCTTGAGGTGCAAGATTGCCCGTCCAGTTGGTAACAACTGCGGAGCCTGCTCCGAAGCTTGCAGTAATGGTTAAGCTGGTAATAGTAGTTGTTCCAACATTTTTAATAGTGATAACAGGTTTGTATGCACTGCTGCACGAAAAAATAAGTGAGCTTGTATTGCCGCATAATTCATAAAATGGGTCTCTGAATTTTTCAAAACGTACATCCCTGTTAAACGTTGTTACTGCTGTACACCCGTTTGAAGTGGCGAGTGTCTGCATCCAGGGATTGGCCAGCAGAATTGCTTCCATCCGGTTATATTGCTGGGGTGTGTACATCAGCATGGCACGGTCATCAACATAATCCATATAGTTCATCCACATAATACCAGGAGCAGTGGTTGTACATGCATCTATTATAACACTGTCGGCAGGAGGTGCTCCAAAAGTACATTTGAATTGTTTGGGTGTATCGTTCATACCATCATCATCGGTGCAGCTTTGCGTGCCATCGCAATTGTTGGGCCCCCAAATATGATTGAGATCAAAAAAGTGACCAATTTCATGCGTGGCTGTTCGTCCGAGATTAAAAGGAGCTTGTGCCGTACCGCCTCTGCCAAAAGAACGGAAACTGTTTACAAAACCTCTTTCAATCAAAGGCTTTTCAGCCAGGGGGTCTGCTGCAAAAAAGGAATAACCAAGAAAACCTGTTGGCATCTGGCTAACCCATATGTTGAGATATTTGGTAGGATCCCATGCATCACTTCCTCCGTTGCAGGTAAATTTTACAGGGTCGCTAAGACCCGGAATAGAAATAACTGAAGATGTAATTCTTACAATACCATTGGTAGCATCGCCTCTTGTATCCCTGCGGGCCAAACAAAAACGAAGATTGCCTTTTCCATAAAGCGGTTTAAAGGCGGCAGGTATTCTTGTTGAATCGGCATTTAAGCCTGCAAAGTCTTCGTTCAATACATCTATCTGCGATTGTATTTGAGCATCTGTTACAAGAGATGGGTTTAACAGTACTACATGTACAACAACAGGTATGGTATAAATTGCATAGGGTCGCAATGTAAGTTTCAACTGCTCATAAGCTGCTACTATTTGTTTTCTGTTGAGTTCGATCCTTTGTCTTGCATCAGGATGTTTTTTTAAATATTCATCCAATACCGCCTGGGTACCGCAACGTAGAAAGCTGCCTTGCTGAACAGGAGGGGTAACCGCTTTTTGTTTTTGGGCCGATGCTGTAATCGTTAATGCCAATAAGAATGGTAGAATAAGAGTGCCTTTCAAAATCTGCATAGCTGTTGTTAAGAATGTGAATGTACGAACAAGACTTAAAAAATGGATGTTTAAAACAAGACAGTTCCCGATGGTTTAAACGCTGCCTTTAAGAGGATAAACTATGAACGGTTCACTATTGTTGTTCTGCAAAAACAATTATCTTTCCTTTTCAAACAAAATGCATTTTCTGATGAGTATAAAGTTGCGTCTTACGGTAATGAGTTTCCTGCAGTTTTTTGTTTGGGGTGCATGGCTTATTACAATTGGTACTTACTGTTTCAATGCCAAAGGTTGGACGGGGGCACAATTTGGCGCTATTTTTTCAACGCTTGCACTTTCATCTTTGTTTATGCCTGCGTTGGCAGGGATCATTGCCGATAAATGGCTGAATGCAGAAAAACTATATGGCATTTTGCATATACTTTATGGTGTTGTCCTCTTTTTTGTTCCACAGGTGAACGATCCGGATACACTTTATTATGTCATTTTCGCAGCGATGATCTGTTATATGCCCACCATTTCATTATCCAATTCAATTGCCTATACCATTTTAAAAAGCAACCATTACAATGTGATAAAAGTGTTTCCTCCGATTCGTGTGTGGGGAACGATTGGTTTTATTGCAGCCATGTGGGTAACCAATCTTACCGGGAGCAAAGCAAATGCAAACCAGTTTGTGATTGCAGCTATATTCGCTATTCTGCTAGGCATCTATTCGTTTACATTGCCCAAATGCCCGCCACAAAAAACAATTGCAAAAGATGCATCATTCATTGAACAATTAGGATTGAATGCATTTAAGCTCTTTGCAAATTACAAGATGGCCTTGTTCTTTATTTTCTCAATGTTTTTAGGTGCTGCTTTGCAACTGACCAATATGTATGGTGATTCTTATTTGAATGATTTCAGTTTGATTCCTGCATATGCTGATTCATTGGTCGTAAAGTACTCCACCATCATTATGTCCATCTCTCAAATTTCTGAGACATTGTTTATTCTCACTATTCCTTTTTTCCTGAAACAATATGGTATTAAGAAAGTAATGTTGTTTTCCATGTTTGCATGGGTATTACGTTTTGGATTATTTGCTTATGGTAATCCTGCAGATGGTTTGTGGATGATCGTTCTTTCCTGTATTGTATATGGAATGGCGTTTGATTTCTTTAATATTTCGGGTTCACTGTTTGTTGAAACAACAACTGATTCCAAAATACGATCAAGTGCACAGGGTTTATTTATGATGATGACAAATGGAGTAGGGGCTTATCTTGGAAGTAAGATCAGCGGATATTTGATTGACAACTATTATATTTTGGCAAATGGATCAAAAGACTGGCAGGGTATCTGGCTCGCTTTCGCTATCTATTCATTGGTAGTGGCAGTTGCATTTGGTTTGTTGTTCAGGCATAAACATGATCCGCAGGCGCTTGAAACGGTACATCATTAAAATAAAAGAGCGGATCATTGATCCGCTCTTTTATTTTACAACTCTTTTTTGCTTTTGAGATTTGTTCATTAGTTGATTAAATACCCGTCAACGTTTCTACCGACTCAACGTTACAAGCTGCTGTCAGGCTGAGCTTGTCGAAGCCTTGCTGAAAAATATACCAAAGCTCAATGGGTATCACTACAGTTAATTCTTCTTCACTTCTTTCGCCCATGCATCTTTCAATGAAACAGTGCGATTGAAGATGAGTTTATCTGAAGTCGTGTCTTTATCCAAACAATAATATCCTTTCCGCATAAACTGAAAACGATCTGTTTGACTTGCATCTTTAATGGCAGGTTCTGCATAACCTGTTACAACTTTTAATGAATCAGGGTTGATATAATCTTTAAAATCGCCTTCTTCACTTGCAGGGTTTTCAACTTTGAACAAACGATCATATTCTCTTACTTCCACTTCAACAGCATCGGCAGCATTTACCCAATGCAACGTGCCCTGTACTTTTAATCCTGATGTATCGCTTCCGCTTTTACTTTCAGGAATATAGCTGCAATGAATAACAATGATATTCAAGTTAACATCTTTCACTATTTCATCGCATTGAATAATGTAAGCACTTTTTAAACGCACTTTTTGTCCCGGTGCGAGGCGGAAAAATTTCTTCGGAGGGGTTTCCATGAAGTCATCTGCTTCAATGAATATTTCACCACTGAACGGAAGTTCCCTTGAACCGGCACCTGCATCTTCAGGATTATTTTCTGAACTTAATTGTTCGGTTTGTCCTTCAGGATAATTGGTAATGATGAGTTTGATGGGATTGAACACCACCATTCTTCTCAATGCAATCCTGTTGAGATGTTCACGAATGCAAAACTCCAGCAATCCAAATTCAATGAGGTTATCTCTTTTGGCCACACCGATCTTATCACAAAACTCACGGATGCTTTCAGGTGTATAACCTCTGCGCCTTAAACCACTGATGGTGGGCATTCGTGGATCGTCCCAGCCTGTAACATGATCTTCATTCACCAGTTGCAACAACTTGCGTTTGCTCATGATGGTATAATTCAGGTTCAACCTTGCAAACTCATATTGTTTTGATGGAAAGATATCCAGTTGTTCAATACACCAATCATATAATGGACGATGTGGAATAAATTCCAATGTGCAAATGGAATGAGTAATGTTTTCAATGGAATCACTTTGGCCGTGTGCAAAATCATACATCGGGTAAATGCACCATGCATCGCCTGTGCGGTGATGATGTGCATGTTTAATACGGTAGAGCAGGGGGTCACGCAAATGCATGTTGGGGCTTTCCATATCAATTTTTGCACGCAACACTTTTTCTCCATCCTTATATTTTCCTGCACGCATATCTGCAAACAGTTGCAGATTTTCTGCTGTTGATCGTTCACTGTATGAATTGCGGATGCCCGGTTGTGTATGTGTTCCTTTTTCTTTAGCAATTTGTTCGCTGCTGCTGTCATCCACATAAGCCAATCCTTTTTCAATCAACCTCGTTGCAAAACCATAAAGTTGTTCAAAATAATCAGAGGCATAAAATTCATTGGCCCAGTTAAAACCCAGCCAATTGATATCTTCTTTGATGCTGTCAACATATTCGGTTTCTTCTGTAACAGGGTTCGTATCATCAAAGCGAAGGTTGGTTCTTCCGTTATATTTTAACCCCAGTCCAAAATTGAGACAAATACTTTTTGCATGACCAATATGTAAATAACCATTTGGCTCAGGAGGAAAACGTGTAAGAATGGTTTTGTACTTACCGTTCTTCAGGTCTTCTTCAATAATTTCTTCAATAAAGTTTAAACTTTTCTCTTCACTCATGCTTTCTTGTAATTGAGGTGCAAAAATAAGGGTTCTGGGTAAGCGGTGGGTAGGTATGCCATACTTCTGCCATTATGCTTAATTTCAGTAAGTGGTAATAAGTATGGCATACCTGTGCTTGCAGCTTTATTGCAATACCTGCAAACTCTTACTGATGATCTCAACGCATTCACTGATCTGTTCTTCAGTAATAACTAACGGTGGGGCCAAACGTATTTTATCACCATGTGTGGGCTTGGCTAATAAACCGTGCTCTTTCATCTCCATACAAAGATCCCATGCCGCATGCGGATGATGATGTTTGATGATGATCGCATTCATCAGGCCCTTACCTGTTACCAAACTGATAAAAGGAGAGTTGAGCGCCCCCAATTCATCCCTTAGTTGTTGACCTAATATTTCTGCTCTTTCTGCAAGATTTTCAACTTTTAAAACTTTTAATGCTGCTATTGCTACATAACAGGCAAGGGGATTGCCTCCATAAGTGCTTCCATGTTCACCTGGTTTAATGGTCATCATAATTGCATCATCAGCCAACACTGCACTTACAGGTAATACTCCGCCACTTAATGCTTTGCCGAGGAGGAGAATATCAGGACGAATATTCTCATGATCACAAGCCAGCATTTTACCGGTACGGCATAAACCGGTTTGTATTTCATCCGCAATAAATAACACATTGGCTGCTTCGCAATATTGTTTAGCAGTTGATAAATAACCATCATCAGGCACTACTACACCAGCTTCACCCTGTATGGGTTCAACTAAAAAACCACAAACATGTTCATCTCCCAATGCTTTTTTCAACGCTTCAGGATCGTTAAAAGGAATTACCTGGAAGCCCGGCATATACGGACCAAACTTTAAATAGGAACCCGGATCGGTACTGAAAGAAATGACGGTGCTGGTGCGGCCATGAAAATTATTTGCACACACAATGATCCTGGCTTTGTTATCAGGAATGCCTTTTACTTCATAGCCCCATCTGCGTGCAAGTTTAATAGCTGTTTCAACTGCTTCAACCCCTGTGTTCATGGGCAACACTTTATCATAACCAAAATACTGAGTAATGAATTGTTCATATTCCCCCAACAGATTACTGTGAAATGCACGTGATGTTAAAGTGAGTTTTTGCGCCTGTTCAATCAATGCTGCCACTATTTTTGGATGACAATGACCCTGGTTTACGGCAGAGTAACCGCTTAAAAAATCATAATAACGTTTACCATCGGTATCATATAAAAAAACACCTTCACCTCTTTCTAATACCACCGGTAATGGATGATAATTATGAGCTCCGTATTTTTCTTCTAGATTGATATAACGCTGAGCATTTGCCGAAACGGAAATTGTTGTATGCATAAAAAAAGCTGAAAATGAAAAAATAAAAAGTGAAAAGTAAAATGCAAAAAGTCACCTCCCTAAGGAGGTTTAGGCTTCTTATCCTCGATGATTGAGGAGATCAAGATTCAACTGGAGAATATGTATTGCCTTTTGCATGAGAGCTCAAAAATACTTCCTTACTTTGAAATAATAAAATTGATGTTTTTATGAGTTATACAGTGCCTGCACAAACCCGCATTGGTCATGTCCATTTAAAAGTATCGGACCTGGAGCGTTCCTTATCGTTTTACCGTGACTTATTAGGATTTGTAGTGATGCAACAATACGGTTCCCAGGCTGTTTTTATTTCTGCAGGCGGGTATCATCATCATATCGGGTTAAATACCTGGCACAGCAAAGGAGCGGCACCAGCGCCCATCAACTCGCCGGGTTTATATCATACTGCCATTGTTTATCCAACCCGTAAGGATCTGGCTATTATCCTGAAGCGTTTAATAGATGCAAAATATCCATTAACGGGAGCTTCAGATCATGGAGTAAGTGAAGCCATTTATTTGGATGACCCCGATAAAAATGGTGTTGAATTATATTGGGATAAACCGAAAGAATTCTGGCCGATGGATATAAATGGGAAATTATCAATGGTATCGGAGGCCCTGGATATGAATTCGTTATTGCAATTAACCGGCAATTAAATGAGCTTGCAAAAATAAGAAGGTGGAAATAAAAGTACAGGTTTAATCTCCTTGCTGAAAAGTCCAAATACCGTACTGCCACTTCCCGTCATGCTTGCATACACAGCGCCAGCATCATACAGTTGTTGCTTGATGCTTGCAATCTCCGGATGGGCTTTGCTCACCGGTTCTTCAAACTCATTCAAGAGTTGATCTTTCCAGGTTGAAATGGGTTGTTGGATGATATCTCTTAAGTCAGGCCGCTCCAAGCGGCCAGACGCATCAACATTTTGCTCATTGTCAGGCCGCTTGGAGCGGCCTGACAGATT
>Ga0163144_10027891_pt1 | contig 10914 bp, 14 predicted proteins | sample OliLak19BULKMAT1_FD_123175 | JGI IMG/M metagenome (GOLD analysis project Ga0163144, IMG submission 123175) | Freshwater microbial mat bacterial communities from Lake Vanda, McMurdo Dry Valleys, Antarctica - Oligotrophic Lake LV.19.BULKMAT1 | ecosystem: Environmental > Aquatic > Freshwater >... | reverse complement strand
AAAGCGGTGAAGGGCGCTGGTTGCTCCCATGCTGTACATCGCACTTGCCATGGCAGGCCCCGTAACCGTGTCCATGTTGCTGCTGATAACGCCTAGCTTAAGTTTCATGCCGCAAAGCTCCGTAGTGGTGTCTACGTCTGCTCTAGACTTAATCATAGAGAACTTTGGCGTCAGAAGAACATCGTCGAAACTGAGAAGTGGGCTACTCATATTGGACCTTTATTATATAAGGTTAACAGTGTTACTTCAAGCTGTCTTTTACAAATCAGTAGGGATCTTATCAACAAGGTCTAAGTTATTAGTGGAGTGGGAGTGAGACGTAGATTCAAAACTAAACCCGAGCTTTATTGCCACGACGTTTAAAAATTGCTCCTTATTGTAAGTGGTAGAACTAGCCTCTTCTACTGCTCGCATGATATCTTTTAAGCTGAGGTTTTTACGAGTTTCTTTGATTTCCCAGTCATCAGCCAACAGCTCATTTGGCCCTACGATAAAAATAGAGTCGTCGTCCCATTTTAGATTGTCGCCTCGAACATCAATCCAATTGACGTAGGTGTGCCGCTTAAAGCTTAGTCCAGTTTTAATAGCGTCCTGTAAGGTCATGCGCGAAGCCCCAGAGTAGTAACAAAATCATCTAGTCGATCCGAAACGCAGGTGTTAATTTCTTCTGGGGTTGCGGTGGGGTTATCCTGGGTACACTTCACTTCAAAGTAAGTAAGCACCTGTTCTAGGTTAACTTTGACTTCTAGGCTAACCGTTCCCTTGTGCTCCACTTCAAGTGGGGCGCAGCAGGTAAAGACCAGTAAGATGAATAAAGCTATGTACTTCACGTTATTCGCCTTTATCCGCCAACTGTGCTAAGCAAACGGCAATAACGCTCTTTTGGCGCTTGTCTACTTCTTTCTTTCCAGCGGTGACGGCTTTAATAGATTCCTTAAGCCCTTGATATGCCTCATTAGATTCAAGCTCATCCGATACCTGCTGCATGGCTTGGTTGGCCTCAACTACCCGTTTCTTAAGCTCTGGGGAGTCCATAGCTTCCATCTCTTTTACCGTCTCAATGTCCAGGTTCTTCAGGGCTGTTTGTAGTTTCATACTAATATCCTATCTGCTTAATAGCTAAAGTTCAAGTTTTTTAACAAAGTACGCAACGCAGAAGCTTTGATCCAGAAAGATGCGAAAGGTCTTTAAAGACACGCGGCGTCTAACAGACTTGCCTCCCCAGTTAACCAAGGTGGCGTAGTTTTTGTTAATAGCGGACACGATGCCTATATGAGCTACTCCATTATCCAGTTGATCGGCACCCAGGATAACAAGCTTCTTTTGTTTAATTGCTTTTTTGAGATCGGACACCGTAGGTAACTGAAGCTCTTCTACTGAGATAATGGGCAGGTGACCTACCTCGTAAAGTAGGTACTTTGAGAGATACTTCTGGTTGACGCCAAATTCTTTTTTGTACTTAAGAGACTTAGCGATATCTCCCCATTTAGCTTTAACTTTAAGCCAGCGGTGCAGGTTGACAATCGCTATTACTCCACAGTCATCTTTTCTAGTTTGCTTAATAAACATTATTTAGCCTCTGCCCAGTTAGATGCAATAAGGGGTTCTGCAATCAGAGGTACAGAGAGCTTTGTGGTGTTCTCCATGCAATCCTTCATGATAGCTTTCACTTGTTCTGCCTGATCTTCTCTTGCAATGCACGTCAGCTCATCGTGTACTTGAGCTACAATTTGAGCGTCGATGCCCAGCTCTTTGAATTTCACACTCATTGCAATAGCTGCTTTGTTGACCACGTAAGCAGCCACGCCTTGAATCCTAAAGTTCTTGGATAGGTTCAACATGCTCTTGAACTTCCAGGCTAATTCTTCTAGTCCTTTTTGCTTGGCCCATCGTTTATCTAATAGCTTCTTACCGTAACTTTCGTAAAGACGTTTAGCCTCTGGAAGATGGCGTATCCGTCCAAACTTTGTTTGAACAAAGCCTTGGCTGCAAACCATCCTGTTACACTCGCCCATATAGCTTTTTAATCCTGGGTAAGCGTCAAGGTAGTCGTCAATAATAGTTTGAGCTTCATCGTAAGATATATTTAACAGTTTTGATATCCTCCCAGATTCGGCTCCGTACACCACCGCAAGGGCCACGCAATTATGAACTCTAATATTTGAAGCATAGAACTCATGTACCCCTTCTACAGTAATGTCGTAAACTAGACGTTCTTCTTGAGCTTCTATGAACTGTTTAAACTCGGGAGGGTGTTTTTGATTTGGGTTAGCTCTTAGGGTTGAGTTACGCATAGACTCTACTGCTTCTTTTTTTCTATCACACACAAGGTAATTAGAAAGACCAAGCTCTGCGGCTGCTTTAATTCCTTTTTTAGTAAAAATCAAAAGAAAGTAATAGCGTGAGTAGGTTTTATTCCAATCTAACCGAGTTACAGTTTCTATTCCAATATCAGATAAAAGCTTATACAGATCAGAAATTAATTGAAAATCTTTAGATGCTATAGCAATGTCAGATGTTTTTTTAGCGGCGCTGTACTTTAAGTACCCGTCCGTATCTAACAGACCTGCTATAAAGCTAAGTTTAACTTGTAAAGGAGAATTAAAAACAAAACCTTGAATCTGTAGATTTTTTCTTCCCTTTTTAGTGTCTTCTGAAACTTTAAATGCCTTAAAGGTTGATTGAAATAAGTTTGTAAATTCGGTTGAGTAAAAATTAAACACATCTATAGGTTTATACTCAGCTCTTTTTTCCAGTCTCTTGGAAGACTTCCATCCATAGGCTTCTACTAAAGAAACCCATTTATTTGTAACTTTATCCTCAGAGAGACCACAAATACCAACATAAGAGGATATTAAATGAGAGTTATGACCTCTTTTAGAATTTCTTTCTATGTTGGTATAGCTCCCTACACCATCCCCCAAAAACGCACCTAGAATGTAGGCCCAATTTTCATCAAACTCCAAATAAGTGTAAGGTTTATTTTGTCCATTTTTAAGGCTTGCAGACGAATACACCGATAGTTTTTGAAGCTCTTGTTTATTATCAGATGACTGCTTTACTTTGACCCCTTCTCTATTAATAAACTTAGACGCTTCTTCAAAGCAGCTCTTACTTGTATTCCATATCTTATGGTCCGGGGTGCAACCTAAGAAGCCGCGATTGGTAGCGAAGATACCTACTTTAGAAACTCTCTCTGTTAGCGCCACTACTTTTTTATAACCGAAAGAAGTCTGAACAAAGTCTCCGACTCTGACATCTTCAATTGATTTTACTCCCTCTGAGGTGTCTACTTTTGTACCACTTACAAAGCATTTTGCTTTCTGACGTAACTCTGGGTGTTTCTTTTTTACTTCGTTTGCAGTGCAATCTAGCTTCCAAATGTTCTTAGCAATAGACCCGTACAAATCTTCATTATCAAGGTAGACCTGCTGCAGCTTTACGTCTCCACAAGCTTCAGCAAAGGCTCTTGGTTCCAGCTGTGAATAATCGGCATTAACGATCTTATATCCTTCAGGAGAGATGAACCCCTCTTTGATTGCGTTGCCGTATCTAAGGACAATCTCCGACAGCCCGGAGTCTTCTTCTTTGACTCTGGGTATGTTTTGGAGGTTTAAGGACTTAGATGCATACCTTCCTGATGGCGGGCCGAACTGGATAAACGTAGAGTAAATCACGGCGTCGATTTGCTTTTCTAAAATGCTCTCTATGTAAGTAGACTTTAGCTTAAGTAGCTTTCTATAATCAGACAGCTTTGAAACCCAACTGTACTTGTTTTTCATTGAGTCAAGGAAGTCGTCATCTACTTGGGGGTCGCCTGTCTCCGTTTTACTTAGGGGTTCTTCTTTCAGCTTAGTAAAGAATAACCACTTTAGATGGTTGTTGGAGCTGATGTTGAACACCGTAGTGACTCCTTCATTCTGCTGAAAGAACCAAGCTCTTTTCACACGATCGGCGACCGCCTCGTTAATCTCGGCTTCATTCTTAATCCAGAGAAGGAACTTCTGTTGGTCGTAGGTTTCTGCGACTATTTTACTAAGACCTGCGGCTGCTAAACTAGGTTTGCCTGTTTTTCCCGTTGGCAAGGTCATCCCGATAAAATCGGCATATATCTTTGCAAAGTTACCTGCGCGCTTTACAAGGTAGGTTTTATCTAAGTGTGCTTTCTCTAACTCTACAACAACACCGGCTAAGTCGAAGTTAATGTCTTTTAGTAACTGAACCATGTCCTTAGAGATGTCTGCTTCAAGCTTCTTAAAGTAGGCCACGTCCACGTTAAAGCCACGTTTCTTCATAGGAATAGTGACTTCCCTATAAAGAGGCATAATCTCTTCTTTGTAGAATAGATCGGTCAGGTTCTCTTCGGAGAGTTTCTTTTCAAAGATATCAAACAACATGCGGGTTAGAATGGTGTCGTACCCGCAGTATTCCCCGAGTACATCAGTGTCCGCCATGAACATTTGCATACTAGCCTTAGTAGTTTTGCCACCGTTCTTCTCAATGTTTTCGTACAAGGCTTCCTGAGCTTTATCTGCCCAGGCACCGAGATACTTGACGGCCACTTCCTTTAGAGCAAACGGGCGCTCCTCGTCTACGCTGTGTTTCTGTAAGATAGTGTCGCTGTAAACGTAGTCGGTAAGGTCAACGTTCCAGTTATAAAGGAAGATAAGAACGTCAAAAATGATGTTGTGGCCCACGAGCTTCTTAGTTTTACACAGAGAAACCACCCAAGCAATAATCTTAGCTTCCTCTGAATCAGACCACCACTTGGTGGAGTCTTTTTTCCTAATAGGGATGTAGAAAGCCTCGTGGTCCTCAAAGCAAATACCAATTCCATACGCCTTAGCAGTTTTCTCAATAACTCCGTCCGTCTCTGTATCTACTACAATGATGGGATAGTCATTTGATTCTACGTGCCTACGGAAAGACACAATGTCCTCCCAGGTGTAAAGAAAATGTACTTGTTTGTCTTGATTCATTTATGCCGTCATTTCTAGGGTCAAGTTTGATCTATCGGCTTCTTTCTTCTTAGCTACGCCGTGAAACGATATTACACCATTTGCATCAGTATATACACGGATATCTGTAAAGTTATAGTTGGTCAGCATCTTTTGCAAAGCCTTCTCGAAAGGCAGCTCTGTAATTTCATTCCTCCAACGCTCAAATTGGGTAACGGATAACTGCTGTGCGCCGTTTAGCAAGTCGATCTCTACCGGGTTATCTCCTAGTTCACTAAGCCCCTTAATAGTGTCTTCCTCTGTCCAATGAGACACACCTAATTGGTTAGTAGCAAAAGACACAGCAGCCTCTCGTGCCTCAATGTAACCGGCCATGTAAGCGCCCGTATCAACCGCGTAGTAGTCCCACGCTTTTGCAAACGTCTTGGCGTGATCAGTTGCCAGCTTTTCGTATTTCTTAATTGTAGTTTTCATTACCAGCTATCTCCTGATTTGTTTTTATCATCCGACTTACGCTTACGAAGTTCATACAAAGAATCTCGTTCAGAGTCCTCTAGGCTAGCAATTTTACCTGTCAGGCCCTGCCAAGAAAAGTCTTTGCTAAACAAAGGACCGTTTCTGTTCTTAAGACAAGTGATGTTAAAATACTTATCCGTTTCAGGACGCAAAGGGTCAAACCCTGGACGTGAACAACCTAACAGCAAGGTTAGACTTTGTACGATGGCGCTGCTTCCTTTGACCGAGTTGAAGTTAGTAATCTCATCGGCAGGAGAGCAATACTGCTTAGCTGGTTGGAGGAGGGTCAAGATGCAAACCTCCTTGTCGTTTGCAATTTGTCGTAGCCGCTGAGCTACAATAGCAGACGACGCCGTGCTGTCGCTTTGGTCCGTTTGGATTAGCTCGTTATAGTCCACGATAACTAGCTTAGGTTTACGGCCAAGCTTCTGCTCAGCCTCCTCAATGGTCAGCTCAAGCTCTTCAATGGTTTGTCCTGATTTAAAACAAAACTGCACGTTCTTGTATTTAAAGTTGAGCCTCTCGATGTACTCGGAAACAAGACCTGGGTCTTTTTTAAATGCCGTGTAGATGTCGTCCTGGTTCATCCCAGACTCCCGTTGCAACATGCGCATGTACAAGGCGGAGTGAAACATGTCGTAGGAATAGAACAGACAAGGGACATCGGCCATGCTGTTGTGTTCGAGGATCTGGAGAGCGCAGCTTGATTTACCTACTCCTGGAGGAGCCAATAGGCCGTTGCTGGTTCCCACCATGAGCTTCATGGCTTTGTCTAACTCTGCGATGCCCGTGAACAGGACGTTGCTTTCATAGCTTTCCGTATACGTCTTAAACAAGGTAAACACTTGTTCGGTCGTGATCAAACTATCCGAGTGTTTGTTTACGCATTTGTGGTTGTCCAAAGACTGGCAGTAGTCGTAGAGCCAGTTACCCTCTTGGCGGCAAGTGTATTGCCCGCCTTTCCAATTCTCGGCATAAACTACTTTGACGATGTTATCCCAAATCTCTTGGTTGGAATACTTCTCCTGTCCGGTAAGGGCCGTTTGCTTTTCGATGACACCTTTTAAGATGCGGTAGGTATGCTCCGTATCAAATCCTAGATTACGGTAGGTAGCGGCAAGCACCATAAGGGCGCTGTTGCGCTGACCTGCTCCGAAGTGGCCATTCTGAAGAGCAAAGCGGCAGTTGGTCAGAAACTTAGGCTTGTTCTCCATGCTAACGTCGGAGTCCGTTACTAGTCTAATAAGAGGCTTAACGTTGTCTTTGGCTGTTTTCAACTTTGACACCTCGACGGGTAGGTTTACTTTGTTAGGAACGTGCGTATCAATGGAGTAATTACGGGACTTCTGTTTAATCTCATCAATAGAAAGAGTGTCTAGCTCTTCCAACTCTAATCGGGTTTTGTATAGCCCTGAGCCTTTATGAACGGAACCTGGGGCGCGAACGATGCGTGACGGGTTGCTCACTACAGCGTCGTAGCTCTTTAGTCCTTCAGACAAGGAACGGGTAATTGCCTTGAACTGGTCAGGAGTGAGATCTTCTAAAAGGTCCACAACAATGTGTACGCCTTTGTTGCCACTCCAGTAGACCTGGATATCCTCTAAATCAAAGCCTTTCTCAATCAGGCGATGACAGAGTTGAACGGCATCGTTACGGGCGTTCTCAGGACTTGACTTGTCGTCGAAGTCAAACAGGAGCTTGTCTACTACCAAGTCTGTCATGCCAGCTACTGAGCCGGTCTTTTCAAAGATTTCTTTTTGTTCTTTGGAGTATTTATAGATGCTGACGTAAAAGTCTTTGAACGGGTCGCCCAGTTTTACGTAGTTGGAGAGGTTGTCTCCAGAGGGAATGAGTTTACCTTTATCAGAGAGGCCCACGCAGAGCCGATTGAAAAACATAGACGTTCCTTTATTTAAATTATGTGTGAAGAATAGGGGAGGCGGTAGACCTACTCTCGATTTACAGAGGTTAAGTCTACCGCCCTTGCGCTAATAAATAAAAATCCGTTTATCTTTATTAAGCTGCTGCGTCGTCAACAATCAGGAACAGTTCTGCGAGGATGTATTCGGGGATGCGGGCGATTTGTTCTTCCGTCTTGGCGGATTTGTCACCGTTCAAGGCAGTGCGGGGGTTAACTGCTTGGAGATAGCCGTTAGTTGCTTTTGCAAGCACGTTACCGGCGTCGTCCGTAACCGTAATGTGAACGTGATTACGAAACTTCTCATTCTTAGATTCAGGGCTTCCAACTTTAATAGTGTTACCGCTACCGTCTTTTTTACGCTGAATACAACCGACTCGATACTTTTTAATCATACTGCTACTCCTTCGTTTAATTGGACTTCTGCTGCAGCTTCTTCAACTGCCTTTTGTTGAACTTCTTCAACAACCTTTTCATCTTTTAGCGCGGCTTGGAAGAGGATGAACTTTGCGTTCTGAATCATCGTTCCGAGCGAGTAAAGATCATGAGCCTCTTTAGTGGTAAACCCTGGAACCTGCTGCTCCAGCGGACTTTCAATCAAAGCCTCTAATACCCTCTTACCTTGTACGCCAGTTACTTTTTGCAACTGACTGCGAAAGGTTGGCAAGGCACCTTGAAGATAATAGGCCGCTTGCATCTCTGGAGCCATTTTCTCCTCTTGAGGCGCTGGCTGTTCTGTTTGCTCTACTGCTTGTTGTTCATTGTTTTCCATATATTACCAATTCATGTTATCGTTAGATGCTGCTGCCTTAGCTGCTGGAGCTGGGGCGGCAACGGGTTCTGCTTTAGCGGCGGCTTTAAACGAGGACTTCTTCGGGGCGGGAGCTGGGGTTGCGGCGGCTACCGCAGTGGCTGCTGCCACCGCTGGCACTGAAGCTGCCAAGGGCTTAGGTGCAATGCTAACCGCAGGGGCGACAGCTTTGGGTGCCCGAGTCATTGCTGATTCGCTATCGTCATCCACGCTTGGAATAGAAAGCATCGCTTGCAGGGCGTAACGACGAGCATAGGTGACGGCACTTCCGTAGGCTTGCGGGTCATTTTGCTTAGCGCAAACAACTTCCATATCGCCGCTAATGTACTCACCGCTATCGGCATGAAGCAGCGTAGTTTCAATAACAGTTTTACCTTCACGGACAGAGGTGGGTTGAAGCACCAAGATGCCAGCGTCGTTAAGGGGTTCTTTTACCACCTCAAGCACAGAGTTGTAATCGCTGTAGCTACTCTTGAAGAAAGGGTTCTTCGCGCCTTTAACGGCACCGCCCATAGCTTTCTGTGCGGCTAGCAGAGCTTTACTTAGATTCTTAATTGATTCACTAGTTTTCATTTTATTACCTTATCCGTTAAATAGCTTAGATGCTTTGTTCCTGAAGTCAGATTGAGCTACCGCAGTTGAGTTTCCTACATCACGCACTTCATTTACCCTAGCCTTAAGCGTGTGGAGGTTATAGGATACGTCAACCAGCTTAAAAGTTCCACCACTAAACTGCAGTCCTAGTGCTTTTCCTGTTAGATAGTCGTCTTCTGACGAACACAGGCTATCTGCATCCTTATGTTCTGGAAACAAGTCAATATGCTCCAGGGACTCTTCTGCTGGCGCTAATGATTCTTCTGCTGGGTTACTTACGTTTAAGCTTTCGTACTCAAGTAGCATCTCTGCGATTGCGTCTTGTTTGTCTTTAGGGAGATTTCTGATGATAATCTCTCCTCCAAACAATTTAATGGTTCTCGGTCGCGCCATAAAAAAACACTTCACTTTCTTTAGTAGACTTAATATTAACCTAATGAACCTCATACATCAAACAGATTCTTCTTGTTTAACCAAGTCGCTATCGTCGCCCTTCCAGCACAAGTTATAAAACTTGCAAGGAGAGCCGTAGATGTTTTTGCAAATAGATAAATTCTTATACCAAACTTCAGATTTAATTCCGTTATTGGCTTCATCCAAGGCAGACAGAACTAGGTCTTGAGCTTTCTCTTGAACCGGGTTGACGATAATCTTAATTGCCGCTTCCGGGTGAATAGTGACACTCCACTCTCCTCCGCATCGCTCTTTACCTTCTACCTCTTTGCCTCGCTTGGTTACAAGCTTTACTACTTCCTTGTCGCAGGTCTTGGCGCGGCTTTCTGTTCCGTCTAGGCCACAAGCAGCACACACCTTGGTCTTGTTCTTCAGGATGTTTTTCAGGATTACGACGTAGCCTACTGCACTAAGACCAAAGGCTTCTTTGTTGACATAGTAATAGCTTAGTAGCTGTGGACTAGTTCCTGGGCTGTCATCCGTATAGTAATGCATACTGCTGGTGGTTTTATTGTCCATCAAGACAACGCTGCCGTCTTGGAGGGTCGCTATGAAGTCAAGATACTGCACTACGCTGTCTCCGGCTGGATTAGTAAGCGTGCTCTGATGTTGGATGCCAGTAACAGCAATAAACTGTGGGAGAATCTTAGCGTGGTAGTCTCTCAGGATGATGAGCGCCTTGGCCTTTAGGCTGTCCCACATGAAAGAGTTGTACTTAACTCGCTTTTCAGTATCAATCTCGGCCCACGGCTTAGCGGCTTTGTGCTCTTCAAACTCGGCTATCCAAGCCTCTTCTTCTGGGCTGAGAGGGTGAAGGTCCGTATCCAAATCCTTGGACGAAAAGAGGATGTCCGGGTTGCCTTTAAGGGAGGTGTACTTTTTATTGATGAAGCTAAAGTTCCAGTTCTTCTCAAACACCTGCTTAGCTTTATCCAAGTCTTTTGATCCGAGCAGCTCGTTTAGCGCCTGGTCAATAGCGGACCCGAAGATAAGGCTAGACCTAATCCACTTCTCCCGGTAGCCGAGACGATAGTGGTTGTAGTACATCTGACCACAAGTAGTATACGAAGAAACCTGGGAGTAACTTAGCCGTGTGTTATTCATTGTCCCTCATCCTATCAATTAAATTTACAAGAGACTCTCGTTGCTCTTCTAAACCAGAAAGAATCAGCCATCCGTTTTCTTTCTCCAGAAACGCTGGATTACTGTAGTAAAGATCAATTAGAGTATCTAGATTATCTAGATCACTCAATAGTTGATTCATCATACAAGAGTAATTCGGATTTTGTCTGCGGTCATGCAGACTTCGGCTGCCGTGCGGAAGGCTTTTGCCGCCAAGGTAAGACTCGATCCCGTACCGGCGTCGTCTACCGTCACTGCTCCCAGAATTTCTTCTCCCGTCACGGTGAAGTTCTTTGTCTTGCCGTCTTGTTCTTTTTTAAGTTTAAAGAAAGTTACTCGATAATTCATGCTGAAATCCTCTGAAAACAATTTTGGCAAGCTTTTGCCTCTTTTACAATTTCGCTTCCTTGTCCAATAAAGTCGCCTATTCCAACTACGCTGTTACCTTCTTCGTCTAGCGTATTGCTCGTGGCGTGGTAGATCCGGCACCTAGTAGACAACACGACCACGTTTTGTGATTCTTTGTGTTGCGTTGTTTTTTT
>Ga0163144_10027890_pt1 | contig 10914 bp, 9 predicted proteins | sample OliLak19BULKMAT1_FD_123175 | JGI IMG/M metagenome (GOLD analysis project Ga0163144, IMG submission 123175) | Freshwater microbial mat bacterial communities from Lake Vanda, McMurdo Dry Valleys, Antarctica - Oligotrophic Lake LV.19.BULKMAT1 | ecosystem: Environmental > Aquatic > Freshwater > Lake... | reverse complement strand
ATGGTCGGTGAGGACATGTACGCTGAGGACGCGGACGGTGAGGGCATGAACGGTGACGACGCGGACGACGCGGACGGTGCGGACATGAACGCGGAGGACATGCTCACTGAAGAGATGGACACGAAGGACATGGTCGCTGAGGGCATGAACGCGGTGGACACCATCGCTGAAGACACAGCGAGCCATGACGCTGGCACAGCGAGCCACGAGGCCGACTCGACCGGCGATATTGGACCGGCGCGCAACAACGCAGGACACGCCGACGCCAGCGCCTGACCCACGCCTCGACGCCCTCGCCCTCGCGTGCGTGAAGGGCGTCGGTCCGGTCGCCTTTCGCAACCGGATCGACGCGTGCGGCGGCCCCTCGGCTGCCCTCGAGTCGCGTGGGAGCACCGCAGCGCACGCGGCGGCACGCGCGCGCGCGCAGGTTATGCTCGACAGCTGTGAACGCATCGGTGTAGACGTCATCGTCAGCCCCGAGTCTCGCTATCCCGCGCGTCTCCGCAATCTCGAAGACGCCCCCTCCGTTCTCTTCGCGTTAGGCGCACTCGAGACCGCGCACGGGCCGACCGTTGCGCTGGTGGGCGCGCGTCGAGCAACTGCGTATGGTCGCCGAGCGGCCGAGCGACTGGCCGTGGCGCTGGCGATGGATGGAGTGTGTGTGGTCAGCGGCCTGGCCGCAGGGATCGACGCGGAATCCCACGCGGGAGCGCTGCGGGCCAACGGTCGGACCGTCGCCATATTGGGAACCGGCGTCGATGTGCCCTATCCGCGCACAAACTCTGCGCTGCACGCCGATATCGCACGTCGCGGGCTGGTCCTCTCCGAACTCCCGCCAGGACGTGCCGCGCACCCAGGAGCCTTTCCCCGTCGAAATCGACTCATCGCCGCCCTCGCCGACGTGGTGGTGGTGGTCGAAGCCGGGGTGAAGTCGGGATCCTTGATCACCGCGCAGGCTGGCTTTGCGTTGGGTCGAATCATCGGTGCTGTTCCCGGACCGGTCGACGTGGACTCCTCGCTCGGCGCGAATATCCTGCTCCGCGACGGCGCGCATGTGATTACCTCGCCCGACGACGTGCTGGCGTTGCTGGCCCTCAGCCCTCGCGCATGGAACGACGACTCGGGGTCGGCGAGAACCGCTGTCACCGCGCACCCATCATCCGACGCGGCTCCCCCGAGCTCGAGTGAGGGGCGGCTACTCGAAATTCTCGCGCATGGCCCGCAACTCGCCGACGATCTGGTGCGCGCCGCCGGTCTTTCACCCCGCGAGGTCGGCAGCGCGATCGCCACCCTCTCCTTGGCCGGTGCGGTCGACATGGATGCGTCAGGATTGGTGCGGCGGAACAATTGGCGAGGGAGTGCGCGATGACTGGGCGAACGTCCAGTCAACCGCGCCGCAGCGTGCCGCGCGTGGTAGCGCACTGCCGGTGACGTATCGCCATGTGTACGTGCACGTTCCGTTCTGCGCGCGTCGATGTTCCTACTGCGATTTCGCCATCGCTGTGCGCCGTCGTACACCGGTCGATGAGTTTGTCCGCTCGCTTGGGCGTGAGATGGACATACGATCGCAACATGACGCGCGCGCAAGACTCCTTGCACCGCAAGGCGAGTGCACGACGCTCGCGCCAGAACACCGCCGTCAGCGCGAACCAATCGACACTCTCTACTTCGGCGGAGGCACGCCGTCACGCTTGGGCGGCGATGGCGTTGTCGCTGCGGTTGACGTCATACGTTCGTTTTTCGATCTCGCCCCTGACTGCGAGGTCACGGTCGAAGCCAACCCGGAAGACCTGACCACGGATATCGTCGCCACCTGGCGTGCCGCCGGCGTCAACCGCGTGTCGTTAGGCGTGCAAAGCTTTTCGCCCGAGGTCCTGGCCTGGATGCATCGCACGCACGACGTCGCGGCCATTTTTCGTGCCGCCGACGCGCTGCGAACCGGGGGAATCGACAATTGGTCGCTGGATCTCATTTACGCGCTCCCTCCGGAAGTGCCGCGAAGTTGGAGTGCCGACGTCGTTTCGGCGCTGGCCCTCGATCCGCCACACATCTCGGCCTATGGCCTTACGGTGGAGCAGGGGACTCCCCTGGCCCGCTGGCAGGCGCGCGGCGAGGTACACGAGGCGGAGGAGGAGCGCTACGAGCGCGACTTTCTGCTCGTACACGACGCATGTGCGCGCGCGGGGTTGGAGCACTACGAAGTCTCCAACTTCGCGAAGCCCGGCATGGCATCGCGGCACAACTCGTCCTACTGGCGAAACGTGCCGTACCTGGGCCTCGGCCCCGGAGCCCATGGATTCGATGGAGAGAGCCGCCGCTGGAACGAGCGCGAATTTGCGAGATGGAGCGAGCGTGTGGCGGCGGGAGATGACCCCGTGGCCGGCGCCGAACGGCTCGATGCATCGGCCCAGGCCCTGGAAATGGTGTATGTAGGGTTGCGCACCCGAAGTGGTGTCGAGCTGCGAAAGGGAGATCTGGCGTTCATCACTTCGTGGCTCGACGCAGGATGGGGCACGGTTCGTGAAGGACGGTTGGTGCTATCGGCACATGGGTGGCTTCGGCTCGATGCACTCGTGTCTGCCTTGACTGAGCATCGAAGTCGTTACTAGGTTTAGACTTATGGCACTTCCAGAGTTGTCAGACCGCGAACGGCGGGTTCTTGAAGCGGTAATTCGGAGCTACGTCGAAACGGCGGAGCCTGCCGGATCGCGCACCCTGTCCAAGCGTTTTGGCCTCGGTGTGTCGCCGGCGACGATTCGAAATACCATGAGCGACCTCGAAGAAAAGGGGTATCTCTATCACCCGCACACCTCCGCTGGGCGCATTCCGACCGACATCGCGTATCGCGTGTACGTCGACACGTTCCTTCATTCGAGCGCGGTGCCGCAGGCGGACACCGATCGCATCTCCGAGCATCTCGCATTGCCGGGTGCGTCGGCCATCGAGGCCATTCTTCGCCGCGCGGCGCAGAGCCTTTCCATCGTATCGCAGGAATTGGGCGTTGCGCTGGGGCCGCAGCTCGACAACGCCACCTTGCAGCGTCTCGAACTGATTCGCGTGTCTAACGAGCGACTGCTGCTGGTGTTGACGCTCGACGTGGGCGCCGTGCGCACGATCTTCGTCGAAGTGGCTGGGCAGATCGCCGAGAGTGCGGTGTCGGAGGTCATGCTGGTCCTCAACGAGCGACTGGCCGGGCTCACCCTGCGCGCAATCCGCCTTTCGCTCGGCGATCGCCTGCGCGACACCAACTCCACCCCCGACGCCGCAGAACTTCTCAACGTCTTCGTGCAAGAAGGCGAGGTGCTGTTCGATCTCCCCGTGGCCGGTGACGAGGGCGGCGTCGTGCTCGGACAGGCATCCGTGCTGGCGGAGCAGCCGGAGTTCGCCAGCGGGACGGGGATGCGCCGTCTGCTCGAGCTCACTGAAACACGGGCCCATCTGGCGCAGTTACTTCGAGGGCGCTCGTCGGCGCCTGGCATCTCCATCACGATCGGAAACGAACACGGGGATCCTCGCCTCGACAGCTTCACCATCGTGACGGCCGAGTACCGGGTGGGCGCGCTTTCTGGCGTCATCGGAGTAATCGGGCCCACTCGCATGCCGTACGACAAAGTCATCGCCTTGGTGCGCCACACGTCGCTTCTCGTGTCCGACATTCTTCACTAGCCTAACGAGTCACATGGCCGATTTTTACACCGTGCTCGGGGTCTCTCGCGAGGCCTCGGATGACGAGATCAAGCAGGCATACCGCAAGCTCGCCACCAAGTGGCACCCCGACAAGAACAACGGGGCCAAGGCGGCGGAAGAAAAGTTCAAGGAGATCACCGAGGCGTACGACGTTCTGCGCGACGGCGACAAACGTGCCGCGTTCGACCGATACGGCGAGGCGGGCCTTCGTGGTGGCGGTGGCGCCGGCTATCACCACGTGGACCTCTCCGAGGCGCTCAACATCTTCATGAAGGATTTCGGGGCGTTCTCCGGCCTCGGCGATTTGTTCCAGCAGGGCGGGGGGGGGCGGCGCTCGAACTCCGGCCAGCTACGACCGGGTCAGGATGTCAAGATCACGGTCGAACTCACGCTGGCCGATGTCGCCAGCGGGGTGACGAAAACCTTCACCGTCAAACTGCTGGATGCGTGCGAGAAGTGCAGCGGCACCGGCGCCGAGCCGGGCACCAAGCCGCAGACATGTCATACCTGTGGCGGGTCGGGCGAGGTGCGGCGCGCCCAGCGTTCGTTCTTCGGACAGTTTGTCTCGGTGGTTCCGTGCCCCATGTGCTCGGGCGAAGGCGTGGTGGTCTCGTCGCCGTGCAAGAAGTGTCGTGGTGAAGGGCGAGCGAGGGGCGAACACACCATTCCTGTCCAGATTCCGGCCGGGGTCGCTTCCGGGCAGTACATGACGCTGCGCGGACTGGGGAATGCCGGTCCGCGCGGAGGTCCGCGCGGCGACATTCTGGTCGTGTTCGAAGTTGCCGACGACGCGCGCTTCGAGCGCGACGGCGAGGATCTCTATACGGAGGTCTACATCTCCTATCCGCAGTTGGTGCTTGGTGCCGACATCGATGTGCCCACGGTGAGCGGAAAAATGTCGATGCGCATTGCCGCCGGAACGCAGAGCGGCCAGGTGATTCAGCTGCGCGGGCGCGGTCTGCCGCGCGTGAATTCGTCGGGAGTGGGCGACCTGCACGTGCGGGTGCAACTCTGGACGCCAGATTCGGTGTCACGCGAGGAGGAGGAGTTGCTCCATCGACTCGCAACCCTGCAGAGCGCGGTGCCCGAGCAGGCGAGGTCGAAGGGCTTCTGGAGCAAGATGAAGGAAGCGTTAGGCGCGTGAGCTGGACCTCGCTGCGCGTCCATCCGGGAGGCCGGCGTGACGAGGTCTCGGCAGCGCTTTTCGCCGCCGGGGCACAGGGCCTTCACGAGGACGGCAGCACCTTCGTGACCCACTTTCCGCCCGAAGCCGACGTGGCTGCCGTGCTGCGCGCCGTGCAGGCGGCGGCTCCCGGCGTGTTGTGTGAGACCGCGATCGCCGAGCCGGTTGACTGGTCGGTACACTGGCGTGACAAGCTGCACGCCCACACGCTGGGGCGCCTGACAATCGCTCCTGTCTGGCTGGCTGCGGGGTACGACCCGGCAACGACCGTGGTCATCGATCCTGGAATGGCGTTCGGCACCGGCGATCACCCCACCACGCGCGGCGCCGTTCGGCTCCTGCAGGATGTCGTACGACCAGGGCTGGTGGTGGCCGACCTCGGGGCCGGCAGTGCCGTCTTGTCGATTGCGTGCGCCAAGCTGGGCGCGTCGCGCGTGTTCGCCGTGGAGTACGACGGCGATGCAATCTCCAATGCGGAGGCGAACGTCCTTCGCAATAGTGCCGACGCTGTGGTCCACGTGTTCGAAGGCGATGCGACGGTGCTACTTCCCCTCGTGGCGCCAGTGGATGTCATCGCGGCGAATATCATCTCGTCGGTCCTGGTAGAACTGCTTCCCGCTATGCTCTCGGCGCTGCGCGCGGGCGGTGCGGCGGTGCTGGCCGGGATTCTGGTCGAAGAGCGCGACACCATGCTCGAGGCCTTCAGCCCCGATCACTGGCGCGTGGTGCGCGAGGATGTGGAGGACGTCTGGTGGAGCGTCTCGATCGCGAAGGTCTAGCCTCGTTCTTCGTCCCCGACGAAGCGCTGGCCGCTGGAGTCTCTGTATCGTTAGGCGACGACGTGCTACATCATGTGCGGGTGCGTCGACTTGGCGTCGGCGTTCGCATCGCGATGCTTGACGGGCACGGGCGCCGCGCAGTCGGAACCCTGGTTCGCCTATCCAAGTCGTCCGTCACGGTGGACGTGGAAGCGGTCGAGGCCACATCTCCCTTACCACCCGTGCATCTGCTGGTGCCCATTGCCGACCGCGATCGCATGTTGTGGCTGGCGGAAAAATGCACGGAATTCGGCGTCACCAGTTGGCGTCCGGTGCTCTATCGCCGCTCGCGCAGCGTGAAGCCGCGCGGTGAGGGCGTCACCTTCATCAGCAAGCTCAAGGCGCGCATGGCGTCGGCGCTCGAGCAATCTGGCGGCATGTGGCTGCCCGCGATGTACCCCGAGGCGACGCTGGAGCGGGCGGTGAGCGCACTGCCCGACGGGTCGAAGTTCGTGCTCGATGTCGCCGGTGCTCCGCTGCTCTCGCAGCGTATCGTGGGGCCGGTGACTATCGCGGTCGGTCCCGAAGGTGGATTAGAGGAGGAGGAGTTGCAGCACTTCGAGCGTGCCGGCTTCGTGCGTTCCGCGCTGGGCGGGCACACCCTTCGCTTCGAAACGGCGGCCCTGTCGGGACTCGCGATCGCTCGAAGCGCACTCTTGTTGGCGGGTTCACACGATGGCGTCTGACTGTCTCTTCTGCCGCATCGTAAGCGGCAGCGTTCCCGCTACCCTGCTGGCCGAGAATGCACACTGCCTCGCCTTTCGCGACCTGCATAGCCAGGCGCCCGTGCACGTGCTGGTCATTCCGCGCGAACATGTGCGATCGCTGAACGACCTGACGTCGGCTGCCCTCATCGGTGAGGTCATGTTGATGGCCGCTGCGGTGGCTGCAAGCGAAGGGCTGGCCGAATCCGGCTATCGAGTCGTGCTCAACACGAATCGGGATGGCGGGCAGACGGTCTTTCATCTGCATGCGCACGTGCTGGGTGGACGCGCGATGCACTGGCCTCCCGGATGAGCGCTTTCTATTCTTCGCACGCATTGTACAATGGGTAGCCCACGCTATGTCTGATTTACTTTCGCGCGTCCAGTCCGACCTCAACTCAGCGCGCCGCGCGCACGACGGGGCGGCGACGCTTCTGCTCGGCACTATCGTGTCCGACATCAAGAATCGAGAAATCGAACTCCGGCGCGTTCTGGTCGACGACGACGTCATCGACGTGCTGCGTCGTGGCATCAAGCGTCGCCGCGAATCGATCGAAATGTTCACCAAGGGGAATCGCCCGGACCTTGCGACTACGGAAGCCGCCGAGGTCACGCTGCTCGAGCGCTACCTTCCGGCGCTGGTCGCGGCCGACGAAATTCGCGCGGCTGTTCGCGCGGCTGTTCGCGCGGCCATCGCCGCAGGCGCGACGAATATGGGAGCCATCATGGGACAGGTGATGCCCGCGTTCAAGGGGCGCGCCGAGGGTGGCCAGATTAGCGCCATGGTGAAGGAAGAAATGGCGGGCAACGGGTAGGCGCCCACGCGCGTAGGTACCTTCCGCGAGTATGAACCGTCACGCGCTTTCTGTCCTTCAGTTCGACAAGGTCCTCGCCGTCGTTGCCGGCTACGCGTCATCCGCGTTAGGCGCGGCGCGCGTCCGTGCCCTCGAGCCCACGGCAGACCTGGGCGCCCTGGAGCCGGAGCACTCGCGCGTGTCGGCCATGCGCTCGCTCGTCACGAGCGACGATGGTTGGGCGCAGCAGCCCATTCCCGATGTCGAACCGCCGCTGACGCGTCTGCGTGTGGAGGGAACGACGCTGGATGGACGCGAGCTGCGCGACGTGGCCACGCTGCTGCGCTCGTCTCGCCTCACGTCGGAGGCGCTGCGCAGTCCCAAACGCTCACCGATGGCGTTGTCGGTGCTGTCGTCGTTGCGAGAGCGTTTGGTGACCGAGCGCAAGTCGGAAGAGGACATCGAGCGCGCCATCGACGACGACGGAAGCGTGCGCGACGATGCCTCGCCGGCGCTGCGGCGCGTGCGGCGCGAGTTGCGGAGCGCGCAGGGTGAACTGGTCGCGCTGCTGGAACGCGTCATGTCGCGCCTCGAGTCGCATTGGCAGGTCCCCGACGGTTCGGTGACGGTACGCAACGGCCGGTACGTGATTCCGGTGCGCCGCGAGGGGCGGGGAAGCGTGGGAGGCATCGTGCACGATACGTCGGGTACCGGGGCGACCCTGTTCATGGAACCGCCCGCCGCAATCGAGGCGTGCAACCGCATTCGCGAGTTGGAGTCGGACGAGGTACGGGAGGTGGATCGCATTCTCCTCGCCCTCAGCGATGCGGTACGTCCGCTGCAGCCGCTCCTGCGTGAAACGCTCGAAGCACTGATCGTTCTCGATTCGATCTACGCCAGGGCTCGTTATGCGGTGGTCGCGCGCTGTGCGCACGCCCGGATGCGTTCTGCCGGAAACGGCTTTCGGATCAAGGACGGACGACACCCGCTCCTGTTGGCGCAGGGCATCGACGTGGTGCCATTTGATCTGGCGATGGAACCGGGAGAGCAGACCCTTCTCATCTCCGGCCCCAACACCGGTGGCAAGACCGTGCTCCTCAAGGCGCTGGGGCTCCTGTCCCTGATGGTACAGTCGGGAATCCCGGCCCCGGTGGCCCAGGACAGCGACATCGCCGTCTACGACGATGTCTTTGCCGACATCGGCGACGAACAGTCCATCGAGGCGTCGCTGTCTACGTTTAGCGCCCACCTCAAGAACCTGGGGGAGATACTTCGCTCGGCGTCATCGCGTGCGCTGGTGCTGGTGGATGAGCTGGGGTCGGGTACCGACCCGCTGGAAGGCGCGGCATTGGGCGGCGCGATTCTCGAGGACCTCACCACGCGTGGGGCGATGACGGTGGCCACCACGCATCTCGGCGCCCTCAAGGAGTTGGCGACCGAGGTGCCGGGGGTGATCAACGCGTCGCTGCAGTTCGACGCGGTGGCGCTGGCCCCGACGTACTATCTCATCAAGGGGATCCCGGGTCGTTCGTATGGCATCAGCATCGCGCGGCGGCTGGCCCTCCCCGAAGGCGTATTGCGGCGGGCGGAGGAGCGCATTCCACTGGTGGAGCGCGACGTCAACGCGCTGCTCGCGTCTCTGGAAATTCGCGACAAGGCGCTTACCGACCGGGAGCGGGAGACTGTGGCGTCACACAGCGAGGTGCTGGAGCGTGCGCATCGCCTGAGTGAACGAGAGAAGGTGGTGCGCGAGCGGGAACGATCGGTGGAGCGTGAGTCGAGAAAGGATGCGCGGAAGTATCTGCTCGAGGCGCGCAGCACTGTCGAGAAGACTATTCGCGAGATCAAGCGCGCGGGCGAGGAATCGTTGGAGGAGGTGGCGCGCGAGGCCCGGCAGCGGGTGGAACAACTCGCCGCCAAGCAGGGCGAGCGACTGGAGCAGATCGACCGCGAGGAGTCCCGGCAGCCGAGGCAGGCGCCCCGCGTGCGGGACCACGCGCCCGTAGCGGCGGGCGACTACGTGGAGGTGCTCCCGCTGGAGGGCAGGGTGGCGCGGGTGCTGGAGGTTCGTGCCGATGATGAGGTCATTGTTGCGTTCGGTGTGATGAAGATGGCGTATCCGCGCGCCTCGTTGCGACTGGCCGGTGCGGACCAACGTCCGGCGGCCATGGCGGTGGCCTATCTGGGTGATGCGCCAGAGGTGCAGGCGGCGACGGAGATCGATCTCCGCGGGCTTCGCGTGTACGATATCGATGAAACCCTGATGCAGGCGGTGGACGCGGCCATTCGCGCCGACTTGCGTTCGGTGCGCATCATTCACGGCAAGGGAACGGGGGCCCTGCGAGACCGAGTGTCTGAGATGTTGCGCAAAGACACCCGAGTGAAGAGTTTCCGCGTGGGTCTCTGGAACGAAGGTGGAACGGGCGTGACGCTCGTGGAACTGTGATTCCCGACGAAGAAGTGGAGCGCGTCCGAGAGACGGCGGACATCGTGACCATCATCGGCGAGTTTGTTCCGCTCAAGGGACGGGGGGGAAACTACCGCGGTCCATGTCCCTTTCACCAAGGGGTGAACCGGAATTTCTCGGTCTCGGCGCAGAAGAAGTTCTATCACTGCTTTGTCTGCAAGGAATCGGGCGATGTGTTTTCGTTCCTGCAGAAGCGCTTTGGGGTTGACTGGCCGACGGCGGTGCGCATGGTGGCGGAAAAGAGCGGCATCGAGTTGCACGAGACCAAAGCGAAGCGCGAAGGTCCCGATCCGCGCGAGCCCCTGTGGGAGGCCAATGCCGCAGCGCAGATGTACTTCCAGCGGGTACTGTGGGACGACCCGCTTGGGGTACCAGCGCGCGAGTATCTCGTCTCGCGCGCCATCACCCGCGACGTGGCCGATCGCTTCGGTCTGGGCTTTGCGCCGCGCGAGATCGGGCTCATGCGGGCCTATCTCGCCACGCTCGGCATCGACGACGCCGTCATGCTGGACGCCGGGCTCCTGGCCAAACGCGACGAAACCGAGGAGCCGAGGCCGCGGTTCCGCGCCCGGCTCATGTTTCCCATCCACGACCAGTCGGGTCACATCGCTGGTTTCGGTGGCCGCCTCATTGCACCTGGCGAGCCTAAGTATCTCAACACCGGCGAGACGCCGGTCTACACGAAGGGGAAACTCCTCTACAATCTGTACCACGCGCGCAACGCCATCCGTCGCGACGAGCGCCTGATACTCGTGGAGGGGTACTTCGACGTGGTGCGGTTGGTGGCGGTCGGCATCGAGACGGTGGTGGCGCCGTTAGGCACCGCGCTCACCACCGAACAGGCCGCGCTCGTGGTGCGCTACGCGAAAAATGTCTTCGTCCTCTACGACTCCGACCAAGCCGGACTCAAGGCCACCTTCCGGGCGGGCGATGAGTTGCTGGCCGAGGGCGCGACGGTGCGCGTGGTCACCCTTCCCGACGGCGAAGATCCCGACTCGTTCGTGCAGAAGCACGGGCGGGAGTCGATGGAGCGAAGTCTCAAAGAGGCCATCGACGTCTTCGAGCGCAAAGTGCAGCTGCTCGAGCGCGGTGGCTGGTTTGCCGATCTCACCCGGCGCCGAGCCGCTGTCGATCGGTTGCTTCCCACCATTCGCGCCACGCGCGATCCCGTGTTGCGCGACATGTACATCGGACGCGCCAGCCAGGCCTCGCTGGTCGACCGGGCGGTGTTGGCGCGTGAGGCAGACGATGTGCCATCGCT
>Ga0163144_10027887_pt1 | contig 10915 bp, 9 predicted proteins | sample OliLak19BULKMAT1_FD_123175 | JGI IMG/M metagenome (GOLD analysis project Ga0163144, IMG submission 123175) | Freshwater microbial mat bacterial communities from Lake Vanda, McMurdo Dry Valleys, Antarctica - Oligotrophic Lake LV.19.BULKMAT1 | ecosystem: Environmental > Aquatic > Freshwater > Lake... | reverse complement strand
TGCCCCGCCGCAGAAGCCGCCGCTCGTCGAAGAAGGCTTACTGCGCAACGAATGGTTCGAGGTCTCGATCAACGAGCAGACCGGCGGGATCGGACACGTCCGCTTTCACGATCAGCGAGCGAAACGTGTCAGCCAACAACTCTCGTTTCGCTTCCCACGCGAACGAACAGTCGGCTCGGGCGACGACGCTTACAAAACGCAATACGCCGAGATGCGCTGCCGCAATCGTGAGATCGTCTCTCGCGCGCCGACGCGCGGTGAGATCGCCACGGTCGGCGATATCATTGACCCGTCGAACGACGAACGGCTGGCGACCTTTCGCCAAGTGACGCGAGTCTGGCGTGCGCGGCCCGTCGTTGAAATCGACATCGAACTGAGCGACCTCAAGCTGCCCGATGGCGATCCGTGGAACAACTATTTCTGCCTGCGGTTCGCGTGGCACGACAGCACGGCCGCCGTCACGCGCAGCGTCCTTGATGGCGCGCAGGCTTTCGCGGGCGAGCGATTCGAATCGACGGGCGGGATTGAGATCGCGTCGGAGTCGGAACGGACAATCATTGTGCCCCACGGACTGCCGTTCCACCGCCAGACCGGCCCACGGATGCTGGACACGCTGTTGGTCGTCGCCGGCGAGACGGAGCGCAGGTTCCGTTGCACGGTGGTGCTGGATCAATCGTATCTGCTGGAAACGACGCGCGACGTGCTGTCGCCGGTGTTCGTGCAGCCGACGACGTCCGGGCCGCCGCGGTCGGGCACGCAGGGATGGCTGTTCCATCTCGACGCCCGCAACGTGCAGTTGCTCAGGCTGCTCGATGTGGAGAATCCCATCACCGAGGACCGCGATGAACCGGAACCGTGGCGGACGCTGTCGGGTTTTGCGGTGCGGTTGCTGGAAACCGAGGGGCGATCGAGACCGGTCAAGCTGCGGACGTTCCGGCAGCCCGTGTTTGCCCGCACGCGCGATCTCCGCGGCGACACGCGCCGCGAACTGTCCATCGACGGGGACACCGTGCTGATCGACATCGGCCCCTACGAACTCGCCGACGTGGAACTGCGGTTCGCGGCGACGTAATGTGGAGGGGTCAGTGGTCTGTTTTCGTAGGGTGGGCTGTGCCCACCATGTCTTTCCGACTTCGCCGCGACGCCTCGTGCAATGGTGGGCACAGCCCACCCTACTTCAAGAGCCTTTCACACCATGATTGTGACGATCGACGGGCCGGCGGGGACGGGGAAGAGCACGGTCGCCCGTTTGCTGGCCGATCGGCTGGGGTTCGCGTTTCTCAACACCGGCGCGATGTACCGTGCGGTGGCGCTCGTTTGCCTGGAGCGCGGGGTGGCGATCGCGGACGTCGACGCCGTCGGCGCGATTCCGGGCACCATCGACATTGCCTTCCGCGACAATCGGCTGTGGCTCGACGGCGTCGACGTCAGCGATGCCATCCGCGCCGCCAAGGTCACCGAGGCCGCGTCGCTCGTCGCGTCCAACCCGCGCGTCCGTTCGCAGCTCGCCGATCTGCAGCGGCGCTGCGGGGAAGGCGTGAACCTCGTCACCGAGGGCCGCGACCAGGGGACGGTCGTGTTTCCCCACGCCGAATGCAAGATTTTTCTGACGGCGTCGCCCGAAGAGCGGGCTCGCCGGCGGCAGCAGGAACTCCTCGCGCAGGGACAGGACGTGGCGTTCCACCTCATCTTGGCCGATCAACGGCTGCGCGACGATCGCGACGAGACGCGCGCCTGCGCTCCGCTGCGTCAGGCCGCCGATGCCGTCGTCGTGGACAGCTCGACGCTCTCGGCGACCGAGGTGCTGGACCGGCTGGAGCAGTTGGTGCGGTCGCGGATGTCGTCCACGTCGATGTGACCCAATCGTGACAAACGTCATAACCGTTGCGCACCGAATCTTTCACGAGGATCGCATCACAACCGCTCTTGCGAGCGCTCCGGGATCGTCTAGCCTGAATGTGGAAACCTGCGGCGGCCAAGGCCCGGATGGCCATTCGATCACAGTCTGAACGAACGGGGAAAATTGCGATGAAACGAACGATGCTCAGTCTCCTGGCGGCGGCGACGCTGTTGTGCGCCCGCGACGACAGTCTGATCGCCGGGTCCAAAGGAAAACTGTGGAAGCAGTCCGCGTCGTGCGCCGCGCCGATGGCCGCGGGATGTTACGGCCCGGTCTGCTCGGCGCCGGGGTGTTATGGACCCGGCTGCTTCAGCCCCGGTTGCTTTGCGCCGTCGTGTTCCGCGCCGCAGTTCGGTTGCAGCGGATGCGCTGTTCCCGGCTGTGCGATGCCGTTTGATGCCGGCTGGTCCGCCCCGCAGTCCTTCGGCGGCTATCCCAGCGGCCCGGTTGTCGGCGGGGTGTCGATGACGCCCGCGTACTACGCCCCGATGGCCCCCATGCAACCGACAATCCCCGGCATCCCCCCCGCGGAAGACATCGCGTGGTAGACCAGAAGCCGCAGGATAGCATCCCGCGGCTCTTTTCGTTGGAGTCCAGCCTTTAGGCTGTCTTCGCGATGGTCTTTTTGACTGCAACCAATGCCGACGAAAAGGCACAGCCTAAAGGCTGGACTCCAACAACCCCCATCACGCAACGGGTTCCGATGGCGTCGCGGCGGACTCCCCGCGCGATTCCGGCGGCAACGCGATTCGTTGCGTGCCGACCAGCACCGAGCTCCAGCTCACGACCAGCGGCGTGCCCGCGGACGAGAACTCGCGGATGATCCGTCCGCGATCGGCTGCACGGGTGCCCGCTGGTGCGAGCCGCATCGCCCGTTCGATTTCCTCCGGGGCCAGCACGGCGTGCGTCACACCGGCGGCTTCCAGCCGCTTCCAGTAGCCGCCCGTCGAAAGTTCGTGGTAGCGCAGGTCGATTTTCTTGCGCGCCTCGTCGGGCAACTCGCTGCCGGCTTCGTCGAGCAGAAATCGCTTCGTGATCCAATCCACCCGCCCGATGAGCGCCCGCGGGTTGTCTTCGAGGTCGTCGAGCACGGCCGCCCAGCGGGACAGGATGTCCCATGCCTCTTCGGGGATCTCCGGCTGGCTATGCACGTACCGCCGGCAGGCGTTCAGATACCAGCGTTGAATCTGCACCGCGGTGAGCGCCCGGCCGTCGCGCAGCGGAATCCGTTCCCGGAGCGCACTGTCGCCGCTGATCTGATGCAGCGTCCGCTTCCAGCGCCGCGGTTGGGGCACGGTGGTGATCGTGCCGGCTTCAATCGCTTCGATGACGAGGGCCGTCGCGCCGATCCGCAGGTATTCGGCTTCTTCGCAGAGATTGGAGTCGCCGATGCCGATCTGCATCCGCTGGCGCTCGGACATGAGCTGGGCATACAGATGCGGCTGCAACAGGCCGAAGAAACAGAGCTTCAGAAACTGGCCGAGTCCGAACAGCGGGCGGTCGAAATCGACCAGCAGATGCACGTATTTGCGATTCCGCGACGTCGCCTTTTCCGCGATGTGGAACCGCCCGTCGGGGGCGATCCAACCCGCGCCGGCCCAGACCATGCGCGACAACAGGAACGGCAGCAACCGGTCCTGCGTGCGGGCCATCCGCGTGGTCGCGAACAGGGCCGACAAGGCCCCCGCGAGCGGAATCAGTGCGACCCGCAGGCCGAATTCGAGCAGCGCTTCCACCCACGCGGGCAGCCACGGATGCGTGCCGTGCCCCGTCAGCCAACTGCGATGGCTGAGCCATTGTTGCCAGTGGATCGGTCCCGGCATCAACCGAATCACCTGCCGAATGATCGCGAAGATCAGCAGATTGACCAGCAGCAGCGTCAGGAACAACGGCAGCACGACGAACACGATCAGCAGCGCGAGCACCGCCATGATCGCCGTCGCGCCGCAGCGCCACAGCGTCAACCGCCAGCCGGTGGCGAGAACGGCTTCGTAGTTCTCTTGCGCGCCGTACGAGCGACCGGCGCTGTCGCGGCAGTTTTTGACGAGAAAGAACTCGCCCGGTGCGGCGTCCGCAGCGGCCTCGCTCAGCAGGCGGTCGAGCGCCCGCTGATGGGCCAGCAAGTCGCGCGGGCTGCGGCACTCCGGGGTGCTGCCTTCGATGAGTCCTACGCCGCTGGCCGGCCGGCGGGACTCGAACCAGACGGCGGCCCCGTTGGCGAGGAACACGCCGCGTTTGCCGCACCCTTCTTCATCGGCCCCGGCGACCGGCAGCCGGGCGCTCAACTCCTGAGCGAGCCGCTCGAACAGTTCGCGATCCGTCGGCCGGTCGGCGCCACGAGCGCCGTGATACCGGACGGCGTACTCCGTCTCCAGCCCGAGCAGGCGATCGAACATACCGTCACTATTCGCCGCCGAGCGGCGTCACAACTTCCGCGAGGTACTGAAGCGTGTCGATGACGGCGTCCGCTTGAATCGCGGCCAGGACAGTTTCCACCACAGGAGCGCCGGCTTCAATCACGACGGCAGGCTCGACAGCAAACTCGTTGGGCTGCATGGATGACTCCTTCAAGCGTTCCGGAACGCAACTCCAGGGGCATGGTGTCGGCCCGCACCATAGAGCGAATGATCTCTCAGCAGCATACCGTCGCCAGGGGCGAAAAGAAAAGACCCTGTTTTGGGAATTCGCGCGCCGCTCAACATCCGGGCAGCCCAGGGATTGCTATCCCTGGGCTTCTTCAACATGAAGTTCTAGTCTGTTGGGACTGAGGGGAATTCTTGTCAATGCACTGGATGGGATGATGGCACCGGAATCGGGTCTCTCGGCGCCTTGGCGCGAGCCAGGCTGGATCGAGCAGTCGCAACGGATCCTGGACTCCTATCGCCGCTGGCTGGGTGTCGAGCTGGTGCCGCGGACGGGATCGGCTGCGGACGATGCGGCGGCGTTGTTTGCCGCTCCGTTCGTAGTCGTGTCGCATGGGACCGAGGCCGACCCGATCCTGAATTACGGCAATCGGCAGGCGCTGGACTTGTGGGAGCTGGACGTCGCGACGCTGCTGCAGACCCCGTCGCGACTGACCGCAGAACCGCTGCACCGCGACGAGCGGGCCCAGTTGCTGGCCCGGACGACGCGCGATGGCTACGTGGACGACTATCGGGGCATCCGCATCAGTCGCACCGGCCGGCGGTTCCAAATCGAACGGGCGGTGGTCTGGAATCTGGTCGCCACGGATGGAGCCTATGCCGGCCAGGCGGCGACTTTCACCGAATGGAAAGTTTTGGCGTAATGACCCTGAGAACGGGACCGACATCGCAGGCGTGCTCTCGCCACGGTCTTGCGTTCCAGTGCCAGTGCTGAGGCGATGGGCAAGTCCTGACGAAAAACTGGTCATGTCCCGCTGAAGATGGGCTTCGGGTTCCCGAAAGACGACGGGAAATTCCTGCGAAAGTCGTCATCACCCGCCTGGAATTGGCCGGACGAACAAAATCCGTGCGGTCGGCATTGCGGTTGCTCTAGCGTGATGGCCTGCCCGCGATCTGAGCTTCTCTTTCCGCAGCGACTCCGTTCTGGGAGCGCGCGTGTCAAGGACCGGCCATGGCCTCCGTATTGACCGCCCCCGTAGCTCGCCCCGTCGAGGCCCTGGAGTATTTGCTGCTGGGCGATCTGCTGGCGATTCTGGAAGACGCACCGGGGGTCATGACCAGCCGGTGGTTGCTGGCCCTCCTGGACCGAATTCTGTCGATGCGGACGGAAATCGTCCTCAATCCCGCGCTACCGCGGGGCGAGTTTGAACCGACACCAGGTCTGTTGATGGAATCCGCGCCGGAACTGATCGTGACCCTGCAACGGTTGCGCGACCGGGTGGCGATGCGAGTGTCTTATCAACTGCTGGCCAACGACGTCCGTTGCGAACTGAGGATGCTGCTGCGCAGCTTGAGCCATCAGTAACGCGCTTCACTGATCTCCCGCGGGGCGGCCCTTTTTCGTGGCATCCAGCCGTTCGCGAGACCGGTCGACGAAGGGTTTCAACTCCTGGTTGTCGGCATACAACGTGACGATGCTGTTCCAGGTGTTGCGGGCGTCGAAAATCTTGCCGCGTTTCAACTGATCCTCGGCGCGGGTCAGGGCTTCCGTCAGGAATTGCTGGCGGTCGAGTTTGTTGCCCCCTTCGGCGGTGATCTTGGCGATCTCCCGTTTGGCGATCAGCACGTACACGCGCTCCTCGGGCTGGGACGAGAGCAAGTTGACCATGCTCTCGTAGATGTCCAGCGCAGAAATCCGGTCGCCAAACCGCTCGAACTTGTCGGCTTCCAGAAACAGCCGCTCCCCTTCGGACTTGGAGGGCCGAATGCCGCGGTTCCGCGCCTGCTCGACGGCGAAGTGCATGTCGGCTTTGTCGAGCAACTCCTGCGCACGAGGGGCATGTTTACCTTCGGGGAATCGCGTGAGCAGCTCGGGCAGGTATTTGTTCTTGGCGTCGACCCATTGCGTCGGATCGTCGTGGGCCATCAGCGATTCCGCCTTGGACAACAGCGAGTCTTCACCCGGCGGCTGCAGCGTCCAAGCCACGCCGCCGATCAGCACCAGCAGACACAGTCCCAGGAACCACAGCCGTTCGTAGAACGGCGTCTTGTCCCGCTTCTTCTTGCGTTTCTTGCGCAGCGGATTGCCCGCGGCGTCAATCCCGCCGGCGGCCGCCGTCTTGGTGGCCGCTCCGCCCATCGTCGCGCCCACGATGCTCGCCTGCTGCGAGACTTTTGTCATCACCTCGTCGATCGCCACCTGCAAGGCGAGCGCATCGTAATACCGCTCTTCCGGCTCCTTCTCCAGCAGGCGAAACACCAGCTCTTCGACCCAGATGGGGATGTCGGGCACCAGCGATGTTACCCGTGAGGGTTCTTCCTGCAGGTGCATCACCAGCAGTTCGCCGGCGTTGTCGCTGTCGAACGGCGTCTCGCCGGTCAGCATCTCATACAGCACGCAACCCAGGGAATACAGGTCGGTGCGACGATCGACGGGCGGCTTGCCGCGGATTTGCTCGGGGGCCATGTAGGCATACGTGCCCACGGTCTTGCCGGCGGCGGTGAGCGCGGTGGCGGTGGTGTCGCGGGCGATGCCGAAGTCGGTGAGTTTGATCTTGCTGTCGGGCGCGATCAGCAGGTTCGCCGGCTTGAGATCGCGGTGAATCACGCCGGCGGCATGGGCATGCTCCAGCGCCTCGGCGATTTGACGGGTGTACGCCAGCGCCTGTTCCCAGGGGAGCCTGGTGCGCTGCTTGAGCAGCGCTTCCAGCGAGCCACCCTGCACGATCTCCATCGCGTAGAACCGCTGGGAGCCGACCTTCCCTCCGCCGTAGTAGCGGACGATGTGCGGGTGTTGCAGCTTCTTGAGGATGGCGATCTCGCGCTCGAACCGCTGCTGCACCTGCGGCGAGTCGTTGACGTCGGGGGACAGCACCTTGATCGCGCAGGGCACGCCGGTCTTGGTGTAAACCGCGCGGTATACGATCCCCATGCCACCGGCGCCCAGCCGGTCGCCGAGTTCAAAGGGACCGATCATCCGCTTCGGCATGGAGGAATTCCACGATCGGGCGTGTCAGGGACGAAGGAGGATACAGAAACTCCATTTTGTGCCGCCGTGCCCGCCGCCGCAACCGCGCAGGGTGACGTTCGTTCGAGTTTCCCGCCGCACCGCTGTATCATCGCCGGTCCAATACTTAACGACTTCGCGAACGAGAGCCCGAACCGATGAAATCCGCCTGTTGGTTGTCGCTGCTGACTTCCGTTGCAATCGGCAGCGTGTGGATTGCGTCCGTGCGAGCCGAGAAGCCCTCCGCGACGTCGGCGGGGTTCCCGTTCACGGCCGACGACTGGCCCGGCTGGCGCGGACCGTCGGGAACCGGGGCGGCCAATCCGCAGCAGTCGCCGCCGCTGGTCTGGAGTGAGTCGCAGAACGTCTTGTGGAAAGCGCCCATGCCCGGCCGTGGACACGGTTCGCCGACGGTGGTGGGTGATCACGTCTATCTCGCCGCCGCCGAGACCGACACGGAGGTGCAATCGGTCCTGTGCTTCGACCGGCGGACCGGGAAGACGCTGTGGCAGACTCCGATTCATCGCGGTCACTTCGACAAGAAGGGGAACGCGAAAAGTTCACATGCGTCGTCGAGCGTGGCCTGCGACGGCGAGCGGCTGTTCATCAACTTTCTGAATCACGATGCCGTCTGGACCACCGCCCTCAGCCGCGATGGCAAAATCCTGTGGCAGACGAAAATCGCCGACTTCGTCAATCATCAGGGCTTCGGTTCGTCGCCCATCGTCTATGGTCCGCTGGTGCTGGCGTCGGCCGACAGCAAGGGCGGAGCCGGTCGCGTCGTCGGGTTGGATCGCGCCACGGGCGATACGGTGTGGTCGATCGAGCGGCCCAAGCTGCCCAATTACACGTCGCCGGTCGTGGTCAATGCCGCGGGCCGCGATCAGATTGTGATGATCGGCTGCGACCTGGTGATGGGTCTCGATCCGCTGACCGGGAAGACGTTATGGCAGACGCCGGGTTCGACGGAAGAATGCGTCACCAGCACCGTCACCGATGGGCAACTGATCTACACCAGTGGCGGCTATCCGCGCAATCACGTGTCGGCCATTGCCGCCGATGGGTCGGGCAAGGTCGCCTGGCAGAACGGAGCGCGGGTCTACGTGCCGTCGATGGTTGTGAAGGACGGCTATCTGTATGCCGTGCTCGATGCCGGGGTCGCCATGTGCTGGAAGGCCGACACCGGCGAGGAGCAGTGGAAGGGCCGGCTGGGCGGGACGTTCACCGCGTCGCTGGTGCTCGTGGGCAACACGCTGTTCGCCATCGATGAATCCGGCCGGACGTGCGTCTGGACGGCGAATCCGAAGGAATTCGAGTTGCTCGCCGAAAACCGTCTCGGCAGCGAAGCCTTCGCCACTCCGACCATCTGCGGCAGCCGGCTGTATTTCCGGGTCGCCGCGCAAGTCGACGGCAAGCGGCAGGAAACGCTGTACTGCATCGGCGCGGGAAAGTGACCGCGGGACGGTTCCGTTGTCTTCGTAGGGTGCAGTCGAGGCTTTGCGAGGCTCACCCCGTTGGAGTCCAGCCTTTAGGCTGTGTCTTTCTCTTCGCTCGGAAAGATGAAGAGCAGCCTAAAGGCTGGACTCCAACGAAGAGGGTGAGCCTCGAGGACTAGACTGCACCCTACAAATCATCCCTTGAACCTACGTCACTTCCTGGACTTCGTCGCCGCCTTCCCCTTGGCGGACCACGTGTTCTTCAAACGCGGCTCGTTGAGCGTTTTGTCGCGATCCACCGCCGCGCCGGAGAAGCTGTTGCCGGCGAAGCGGCTGTTGGTTGTGCCGTTGTTGAGGGCCTTGATCCCGACCTCAGCGGCTCCAGTGAACTGGTTGCCCGAGAATGAGACTTTATCCGAGTTGGCGTTCCCCGAAGCGCCGCCGATGAGCACAAACGTCGTCACCTTCGTCTTGTAGTCGAAGGTGTTGTTCTCGATCTTTGCCCGCGGCCCGCCAATGATCACCAGTGGAATGCCGGTCTGGATGATGGGGTCGGGCAGATCGGGCAACTGATTGGTCGTCACAGTGTTGTCGGTGAAGACGACATCCGGTGCGCGGCCGATGAACATCACCCGCGTGACGTCGACCAGGTTGTTCCCGGTGATCTCCATGCCGAACCCCGGGATGTCCGCGCCTCCCGAATTCTTGCCGGAGAACGACAGCGAGAATGCCAGCGACACTCGTTCGAAGTGATTCTTGTAGACCTTGATCTGGCCGGGCAGCACTTTTTGGTTCGAATCGGCGTCGAGCCCGAACCCGATCGGCGAGTCGAAGACATGACAGTCGCGGATCTCGATATCCGTGGTGGAGACCGCCCCCAGCGTTCCCTGCTGCACGGTGAAGGCTTTGCCGCCGTCGAACCGGCCCGGCTTCAGCACGTAGGGCAACTTGCGGACGGTGACGTGCTCGACCAGCACATTCGCCGTACCGTTGGTCATCGAAATGCCGTTCACTCCCTGCGTTTCGTCTTTGGTTGTCTTGACCGCGGTGATGGTCAAGTTGCGGATCGTGAGGTTCGCGACGCCGTTCAATTGCAGGACGTCGAAGCCCCGGGCGCTCGTGCCGTGGATCGTGGTTTCCTCCTCGCCGGCCCCCTCAATGACGAGGCCGTTGAGATCACGATTCTGGGTGATCTGGCCGTTTTGCCGGAGTTCGGCCGGATACGTCGTGAGCGAAAGCGTTCCCGGCCCGATACGGCAGATGCCCCCCTTTTCGATGGCCGCCTGAAGGCATTTCGAGAAGGCGTCGTCATCCGGCTGGTCGTCGGACAGGTTGGCCCCCTGCTCCGTCACGTCGAATACCGGCGGGTCAGCCGCGGGGATCGGCGACGCCGCGGCCAACAGGGTCATCCCGAACGTCAACCAGACTCCGGTGGATTTTGTCATCGACCGATTTCCTGAAAGCGCATGGCCGACCGAGTTACACGGTCAAATCGCACCGTGCCCATTGGCCAAAGTTCTCTTCGATGTCGACGCTCAATCCGTCGACGTGGTGTCCCGACCGCGCACGAATGACTTCGCGCAGCCGCTCCGCCATCCAGCGGGCGATCAGCTCCGCCGTTGAGTTCGCGACCGGCAGCAGCACGCAGTCTTCGCGCGGAAAGACCCACCGGCGCTCTTCAAATCGCACGGTGACTTCGGCATCATCGGCAGTCACATGAATCCGCGGATGCCCCGTCGGCAGCAGCATCCGATGATCCAACTCCGCCACCAGTTGCTGTGCGGCGTCGCGCAGCGCGATGAAATCGAATACGTAACCGTTCTCATCCAAATCGCCGGTCACCTCGACCGCCACGCGCCAGTTGTGCCCGTGCAACCGTTCGCACACGTTGCCGTTGAACGTGATAAAATGGGCCGCGCTGAAGACCAGGTGGTCCTTGGTGACGCGGACGCGGAAGCGATCACTTGGCGTGGTCATGTTTGCGATTTCT
>Ga0163144_10027886_pt1 | contig 10915 bp, 8 predicted proteins | sample OliLak19BULKMAT1_FD_123175 | JGI IMG/M metagenome (GOLD analysis project Ga0163144, IMG submission 123175) | Freshwater microbial mat bacterial communities from Lake Vanda, McMurdo Dry Valleys, Antarctica - Oligotrophic Lake LV.19.BULKMAT1 | ecosystem: Environmental > Aquatic > Freshwater > Lake... | reverse complement strand
TCACCTGGATGCTGCCTCGATCCAAGATTCGCATGACCGTCGATTGGCCGTGGACGGTTGGAAGCAGACTCACACGAAGATCATAGTGCTTGCCTTGGAGATTGATCTTAATACGACCGTCCTGGGGTCGTCGCTTCTCGGCAATGTCAATGGATGCCATGATCTTGAAGCGGGAGGTCATCGAGGCAAAAAGGCGACGTGGAACCTGATCGCGTTCGACCAGGATGCCGTCGATTCGATACCGGACCCGAACTCGATCTCCGAATGGCTCGATGTGGATGTCCGAGGCACGCTGGGCCACCGCTTCCTGAATGATCAGATTGCAGAGCTTCACGACCGGGGCATCGGAGTAATCGTCGTCCGCTGCCTGCTTGGAAGCTTCTGTCTGGGTGAAATCGATTGCGGTATCTGTAAATTCGACCAGCATGGAGTCCATCGACTCCGTTTCAGTTTGGCCATAGTGCCTGTTGATGGCCTCGCGAATTTGCTCGTGGTCCGCCAGAACCGGCTGCACGTCTTTGTTCAGAATGAACGTCAGCTTCTGGATCACGTCGTAGTTCGTGGGATCCGAAGTGATGAGCTTCAGCACGTTCCCCTCAAGCGACAGGGGAAGGACGACATTCTCTCGTGCGACCGATTCTGGAACGAGTTCGATAACCGCCTTGGGAATCTCGACTTCTTCCAGGTTCACGAACTGCAGGTTGTGGAACTCCGCGATGGCCTGCATCACCTCGGCCTGGGTGACATAGCTCGATTTGACCAATGCTTCCTGGAGCTTGACGCCGGTGCTGTTTGCCAGGCGTTCCGCTTCTTCGAGCTGGTCGGGGCCGATCGTGCCGTTACGGAGCAAGATGTCAACGAAGTCGCCGCGCGATTTGGCCATGTGTTAAGCTCCGGTTAAAGAATCGATCTGGAAATAGCGGATCATGCCGGCCGATGGGCTGGAGTACGAGGAACCACACTCAGGTGGGTTCGGGCGAACCGGCACGGGACGAATGTCATCGGGACCTGGGACTGCGCAATATCGAAAGCGGCATCGGCTTTCATCTCTCATCAAGTTACGTCCCGGAGGGTCTCTGTTGCAAGGGAAAAACCGGTAGAATTCGCTTTGTAATCTGAAATGTCCGAAGTTTGCCTGCGTTTGAATTCACCCATGTGGCCACGGCGGGTTGAAAGCATTTGCCCATCGCCATGTTCCATGAAGCTGGCGAACTGCTATAAAGAACTTTCCCACCAGCCCGCCACCGAATTCAAAAAAACGTTCTCACCATGCGTACACAAATTTCGCTACTACTTTGCCTTTGCTTCCCGATTCTGCTGGCTGCCCAGCCTGCAAAGGATAAAGCCTCGACCTCCTCGAAGGTCAGCTACTACAAGGATATCCGTCCGCTGTTTCAGCAGCATTGCCAGGGTTGCCATCAACCCGCGAAGGCCGGCGGCGGCTACGTGATGACCTCCTATGCGGACCTGCTGAAAGCAGGCGATAGCGAGTCGAAAGGTGTTGTCCCCGGAAACCCGGCGGCGAGCCTGCTCGTCAAGCTTCTGGGCGAGGTTCAGGGCCGGGCACGCATGCCCAAGGGAAAAGAACCGCTGGCGAAGTCGCAACTCGAACTGATCGCGAACTGGGTCGCGCAGGGTGCGATCGACGACACACCTGCTTCCGCGAAAGCTCCACTCGTCGATGCCGAGCATCCACCGGTTTACGAGCAACTTCCAGTCATCACCGCCATTGCCTACAACCCGGACGGCCAGCTGTTAGCTGTAGCCGGCTATCACGAAGTGCTGCTCCATAAGGGTGATGGCAGTGGCTTGATCGCCAGACTTGTCGGTCTCTCGGAGCGAATTCAATCCCTGGCTTTCTCGCCGGACGGAAAGACGCTGGCAATCTCGGGAGGCGACCCGGGTCGCTTCGGCGAGGTTCAACTGTGGGATGTTCAGAAGCGAACTCTCCGCCAATCGATTCCGGTTTCCTTCGACACGGTTTACGGGGTGAGTTGGTCCCCCGATAGCAAGATCGTGGCCTGCGGATGCTCGGACAACACTGCTCGGGCCTTTGATTCGGTCACGGGTAAGCAGGTACTCTTTCAAGGGGCCCACTCCGATTGGGTGATGGACACGGTCTTTTCGCAAGACGGCAAACACTTGGTTTCCATCGGCCGGGACCGCTCCGTCAAGCTCACCGAAGTTGCCACGGATCGGTTCATCGACAACGTGACTAGCATCACGCCCGGTGCCTTGAAGGGTGGGTTGCTCGCGCTGGACGTGCGACCGGGGAAAGACACACGGGCCGAACAGGCCGTGAAGGTGGCAATGGCCGTCGCCCAGGCTCGAAGCCTGCCCAGCTTTGGCTCGGTTTTGATTGCTGCTCTTCCACCAAAAAAACGAATGTCCGTCGTGCCACCGGATGCGAAAGATGTTCCCGCCAAGGTGTACGATGAAATTCTGGTCGCCGGCGCGGACGGCCTGCCCCGGCTCTACAAGATGCATCGTGAGGTGAAACGAGTCATCGGCGACGATGCGAACAAGATCCGCGACTTTGAAAAGCTTCCTGGCCGCGTGTACGACGTGGCGTTCAACAAAACCGGTCAATACTTCGTGGCTGCCAGCAGCCTGGACGGCGTAGGCGAGGCTCGGGTATACGAGACCGATACGGCCAAGCGTGTTTCAATCTTCGAGGCGGTGAAAACACCGGTGTACTCGGTGGCCTTTAATCCGGAAACAAACCTCGTTGCCACGGCCGGCTTCGATGGGATGGTTCGACTGAGCGACCCGATGACAGGCAAGCTGGTGAAGGAATTTGCGCCTGTAGTTGTGAAGCAGAAGTAGATCGTACAAGGTCTAGCTATGAGGCAGCAAAGAATGTCGAGGAGCTTCGCTTGATCGATCTTACAGTTTCCGAAACTGTGCCAGTCCCCGCTGGAATTTTACGGGCAAGGGCGGCGCTCCGCAGGGATCTACCCTCCCTGTTGGTTAACCGCCGGGCAAAGGGCAAATGGACTTGCTATAGCGGCGACTCCAGAATCGGAGTTGGCAGGGACTATTTCGCCCTTGTCGACGAAGTTGTAAGACGCGGAATTCCGGACGGGGAATATGTGATTGAGAGAATTGAACCAGGTGCGGGCAGGGACGAAGAGTATGAGATCGAAAGCCGCAGCGTGTAACCCATGCCCCGCCTCTTCGACCGCTCTCCGTTCCCTGCACAGCCCTCTGAAGTCGTCCGTGGCCACGAACGGATCCGCTTGAGAGCCGATCAAATCGTGCTCTGGGTAAGCCTGACTCTACAGCGAGAGAGGAATGCGAAACCCTCGATTGTCCCGTTCCCCGCAATTCTCGACACCGGCTTCAATTTCACCTTTTCGATACATGAGCGACACTTAGCCGAATGGTCGGGCCTGCGGCTGGATACGCTGGTCGACCTCGGGACAATTCGTGATCGCGGGCAGACGGTACCATAGCGTGCGGCGAATATCTGGGTGCATCCGAATATTCGGCACCGTCGCGAACACTGTCCAATTCAAACTGCCTCACCCCTAGCATCACCCCGTGGGATCGCCGTCTACGAGGGCTCCGAGTTCCCACGGCTGCCGATCTTGGGGCTCCGGGCCATTGCGGAGAACGGATTGATTCTGTCGGTGGATGGAACGAGGCGAGAGGCTACACTCCGAAAGCCCATCAGATGGTGGCCATGGTGATCGGTCTTGTCGCCTGACTTGGCACACTGTCCCCGTATAATAGAATTCTGTTAGCAGCCCACCTAAGCATTCAGCTTGTAGTCCAATACCGAATCTGCTCGCTGTCATCGACGTGCCTATTTCCTTAAGTCCTTGCTTGCAGACATCTACTCGGGACGCATGAAGCTCAGCGAGCAGCTACTTGCAGATCGAACTCCACGACAACATGGAAAGCCCTATTCGTTGGGAATCAAACACTGGTCGTGAGTTCTGCCTGCCCGGCCGGTGGTGACAAACGATTCGAACAAACGGAGTCGGTAATGAAAGCACTCTCCACGCTCTCGACGATCATCTTCCTCGCGGCCGTCGCTCAGGCGGCCCCGGGTAAGCTCGAATATAACCGCGATGTCCGGCCGATTCTGGCGGAAAATTGCTTCGCCTGTCACGGCCCCGATAGTGCCGCGCGCAAAGCGGATCTGCGCCTCGATCTCCGAGCCGAGGCCATCAAGTCCGAAGCATTGGTGCCTGGAAAGCCCGAGAAGAGTTCGGTCATCGAGCGCATTATGACGGTCGACCAGAAGGAGTTGATGCCTCCGCACAAGACGAACAAGAAGCTTTCGGTTTCTCAGAAAGCGATTCTGAAACAGTGGATCACTGAGGGTGCCGAGTATCAGGCCCACTGGTCGTTCATCCCTCCATCGAAAGTTGCTCCGCCTGCCGTCAAGAACGAAGGCTGGGTCAAGACGCCGATCGATCGCTTCGTCCTTGCAAAACTGGAAGCGGCGGGATTGGCACCAGCAGCCGAGGCCGATCGCCGCACGCTGGCTCGAAGACTTTCTCTCGATCTCACCGGACTGCCGCCAGCGCCGAAAGAAGTTGAAGCATTCGTCAACGACAAGTCCCCCGAGTGGTACGAAAAGTATGTCGATCAACTCATGAAGTCGCAATCGTGGGGCGAGCATCGTGGCCGCTATTGGCTCGATGCGGCACGATACGCCGATAGCCACGGCATCCACTTCGACAACTATCGCGAGGTTTGGTCGTACCGCGAGTGGGTCGTGCGGGCACTGAACCAGAACATGAAGTTCGACCAGTTCACGATCGAGCAGCTTGCAGGCGATTTGTTACCGAAGCCCACTCTCGATCAGCAAATCGCGTCCGGCTTCAATCGCTGCAACATCACTACCAGCGAAGGTGGAGCAATCGATGAAGAGTACCTTGTCCTTTATGCTCGCGATCGAACGGAGACTGCCTCGCAGGTGTGGATGGCCCTGACGACCGGCTGTGCCGTTTGCCACGATCACAAGTTTGACCCGATCAGCCAGAAGGATTTCTACTCGCTGTCCGCGTTCTTCAACAACACCACCCAGCGAGCGATGGACGGCAACGTCCGCGATACTCCGCCGATCGTGTTCGTTCCGAAGACGGAAGACCGGCCGCGTTGGGATGTCCTCTCGAAGGAAGTGGAAGCGATCAAGGCCAGGACCGAGGCCCGCAAGAAGGAAGCCCGTGCCGACTTCGACAAATGGCTGGCGGCCGTGAAGGTCGACGAACTCGCAACCAAAGTGCCCACTCAAGGCCTGGTTTTGAACGCCCCACTCACAAAGGGAGAGGGGCTCACACTCGACTTCATCGTGGCCGGGAAACCCAAGGCCATCACGCTGAAGGATGGCTTCATCTGGGACAAAGGGCATACGGCCGCAAAGGCGTTTAGCCTGAAGGATGGCGGCACTGCGGAACTTCCCGAGGCCGGCGATTTCGACACCAAACAAAAGTTCTCATTCGGCACGTGGGTGAAATTTCCCACCCGCGGGCAGGTCGGTGCGGTTTTCTCACGCATGGACAACGGTAACGACTATCGTGGCTGGGATCTGTGGTTCGAGAACGGCAAACTCGGCACGCACATTATCCATAAGTGGCCTGAGAACGGCCTCAAGGTGCTGACCAAAAACGCACTCAATCCGGCGAACGACTGGCATCATGTGTTCGTGACCTACGACGGCTCCGCGAAGGCTGCCGGCGTCAAGATCTATATCGACGGTGTGCTCCAGCAAACCGATGTGATGATGGACACCCTGAAGCCCGAATCGACGACCAAGACGACCATGCCATTCAAGATTGGTCAACGTGGAACGGACGCGCGATTGAAGCAACTTCTGCTCGAAGACATTCGAGTGTACGACCGGCTTCTCACCGGTCCGGAAGTCGAGAACCTGGCCAAGGCAACTCGTGCGCTTTCGATCGTCTCGAAGCCGGCCGACAAACGCGATGCGAAAGAGAAGGACGAGTTGTACGCCTGGTGGCTCGTCGGCATGGATCAGCCTTATCGCGATCTGTCCACAAGCCTTGCCACGGTTCAGGCCGAAGAAGTTGCCATCAAGTCGCGTGGCACCATCGCTCACGTGATGGCCGAGCGTAAAGAGCCCGGAATGGCGTTCATCCTGAATCGCGGCGAGTACGATCGCCGCAAGGACAAGGTTTCTCCGGACGTGCCGAAATCACTCCCCGCGTTGCCTGCCGACATGCCGAAGAACCGTCTCGGTCTGGCCCAGTGGCTACTGAAGGCCGAACATCCGTTGACGGCCCGCGTGACCGTCAACCGCTTTTGGCAGGAACTGTACGGCACGGCTCTAGTTCGCACGGCAGGTGATTTCGGAGTCATGGGTGAACTTCCCTCGCATCCGGAACTGCTCGACTGGATGGCCATCGAGTTTCGCGAGGGGGGCTGGGACATGAAGAAGTTTTTCAAGCTGCTCGTCACCTCCGCGACATATCGGCAGGCGGCCATCGTGACGCCCGAGAAGAAAGAGAAAGACCCGCAAAATCGGCTCATGTCGCGAGGCTCACGCTTCCGCATGGATGCCGAGATGATTCGCGACTACGCCCTCTCCTCGAGTGGGTTGCTGGTGAACAAGATCGGCGGACCGAGCGTGAAGCCCTATCAACCGGAAGGCGTGTGGGAGGCAGTCGCGATGATTGGCAGCGACACCCGCAATTACAAGAACGACACGGGCGAAGGGCTTTATCGTCGCAGCATGTACACGTTCTGGAAACGTGCCGCCCCGCCAGCTTCGATGGACATTTTCAATGCTCCCAATCGAGAAGTTTGCACGGTTCGCAGAGAACGGACCAACACGCCACTCCAAGCGTTGGTAACGCTGAACGACCCACAATATATCGAGGCCGCGAGAACCCTGGCCCAGACCGCCATCAAGGAAGCCGGCGAAAAGGTTGAGGCAAAGATTGACTTCATCGCCAGGCGATTGCTGGCACGATCGTTCACGGCCGCGGAGTTAGCCATCGTGAATGCGAGCCTGGCTGAATTAATCGCCGAGTACAAGGCAAAGCCTGCCGAGGCGAAAAAACTGATCGCCGTCGGCGATTCGAAAGCTGATCCGATGATCGATGCCTCGCTGCTTGCCGCGTGGACGATGCTGACGAATGAGTTGATGAATTTAGACGAGGTGCTGAACAAGTAACGTGAAGATCATGAGGTGGGTTGGCGCGATCATGTCGCGATACGACGAGAGTACTCGGCGGAAAATAGCGATTCCGACAAGCTCTCGCGTGGACTGGATGGCAAATCGTGGAGCGATCGTTGGACGGCCGGCTCGAAGCGGGGCGGATCTATCTGAGTGGCGAGGGACACATGTACTGCGTTGGAGAGAATTGAGGTGGTCAAATCGGCCGTGGACTGCAGGGAAGAATCAAGGTGATTCTGTTTTGATCACCCGCCTCATGAAGTGGACAATGTTGCCGTAGAGACCACCCGAGACGTCATTCGGATCATCATGCTCTATGTCTTCGGCTCCACCCATTTTGCTCGTCCATTTACCATTCCTTAATTGGCGAGCCGCATGAGTATAGAAAAGCTGACTGCTGATTCCATACAGGGCGACTTTTTCAAACCCTGGCTCAATACTTCCGTCGTTGCAAAGTTCATACTCGATTGCCGAGAGAGCGTTCACGAGCGAATCGATGCCCACGGCACTCGCATCAGCGGGGATTGGCCAGTGTACTCCGGGTTGCCACCAAAAAGTGGTGTCACCCGTCGCCCAAGCGATGCAATTGTAGTCTGTCGTAGCCAGACTCGTGATGCGATGGTTGGTTGCCGTAAGCCGTGGAAAATCCGGGCCTATCATTGCGGATAGACTCCAGAAGACTGGCCCCACTCGATCCAGGCCCGTGCCATTTCGCGAACATTGCCCGCGGACTCCGCTGGCACTGGATTTTCACCGGTAATTGCTTCGAGCGCCCAGAACCACTGATTCGGTTCGCATTCAAGCTCGGCAAGAATAAAGGGAACGACAGCAGGCCCCATGCCGATGATTCGTTGATAGGGACGCATGAGTGCCATTTGCGCAGTGTTCGACAGGTACCGGCTCTTGGATTTCCACTCGGTAGCTAACTGGATGAACGCGTTCCCGATATCGACAGGAACCTTGGGGCGTTCGGCAACTGATATGCTCATCACCAGCCCTCCAATTGGACTCGATAGTAGTATTGCCCCAAGGGGAGCAATCGCTTTCAATCCACTGAAACCCGGATACCTCAAGCCGCCGGCACCGTCTCCTGCGAAACGTGGTCCGTCGGCTTCAATCGGGGCCGAACTTGCCGAAGGGCGATGCGGTTGATGACCTGCAGGAATGCCTGGGCACTGGCCTCGATGACGTTCGTGTTCACGCCGCGACCGCTGAGTTTGCGGCCGTCGAATTCGACTTCAACCACGGCTTCGCCCTGGGCGTCGAGGCCCCCGGTTACACTGCGGACGCGGTAGTCGCTCACCTTCAGTTCGATGCCTGTGCCGCGCTGAATCGACTTGAGCACCGCATCGACCGGGCCATCCCCCACGGCCGGTTCGCAAACTGTCCGGCCATCTTGGTGCTTCAGCGTAACCGCGGCAGTAGGTGGAACGCCGAAGCTTGCGCTGCACGAAAAGTTCACCAGTGTCCATACCTCCATCGTGCCGCTGTGAAGTTGATTCTCGACGAGGGCTTCAATGTCCGCGTCGTAGATGATTTTCTTACGGTCGGCGAGAACCTTGAAGGCCTCGAAGATCCGGAGCACCTGGGCCTCGTCGGTTTGGTAGCCGAGATCCTGGATCCGCTGTTTCAACGCATGGCGGCCCGAATGTTTGCCGAGAACCAGATCCGTACTGGGAATGCCGACATCTTCCGGCTTCATGATCTCGTAGGTGCTGCGGTTCTTCAACATGCCGTCCTGATGAATGCCGGCCTCATGAGCGAAAGCGTTTTGGCCGACGATCGCCTTGTTCCGCTGGACGTGCATGCCGGTGACCATTGACAGCTTGCGGCTCGTGGGAACTAACAATTTCGTGTTGATACCGGTGGCGAGTTTGTAAAAGTCTTGCCGCGTTTGAATCGCCATCACGATTTCTTCGAGAGCGGTGTTGCCGGCCCGTTCGCCGATTCCGTTGATCGTACACTCGACTTGGCGAGCCCCTTCCATCAGGGCGGCGAGACTATTGGCGACGGCCAGGCCGAGATCGTTGTGGCAGTGAACGCTGTAAACAACGTTCTCCGAACCACGAACGTTTTTCTTCAAGTACCGGATGATGTCCGCGTAGTGCGAAGGAACCGCGTAGCCCACGGTGTCGGGAATGTTCAGCGTGGTCGCGCCCGCTTCGACCGCCTTCTCACAGACCTGGGCCAAGAAGTCCAATTCCGTTCGGGCGGCGTCTTCGGGAGAAAACTCGACGTCGTCGCAATATCCCTTGGCCCGTTTCACGCTTTCCACTGCCCGGCGAATGATCTCGGCGGGCGTCATCTTCAGCTTGAATTCGAGATGGATGGCACTGGTCGCCAGGAAGACGTGGATGCGTTTTTTCGGGGCGTCCTTCAAGGCGTCCGCCGCTCTGTCGATGTCGGCCGGGTTGCAGCGCGCGAGCCCGGCAATGATCGGTCCGGGGACTTCGCGAGCGATGGCCTGAACTGATTCGAAATCGCCGGGCGACGCGATCGGGAAGCCGGCCTCGATAATATCGACGCCGAGATCGCGCAACGCCCGGGCCATGTCCATCTTCTCCGCGAGATTCATGGAGCAGCCGGGCGACTGCTCGCCATCTCGCAGAGTCGTGTCGAAAACCAGGACGCGGTTCGGATCGGTCGGCATGATAAATCTCCCATCAACGAAAACGGCCCCAGGACTTTCAAGGTCCGAGGGCCGGTTTAAGTTCGCTCAAGGCGGACGACGGTCGGGACCTCTAGGAAGGTGGAAGTAGAAGCGGAAGTCGAAGGAGGTCGTTCATTGTGTCGTCCAAATCTCTTTTTATCACTTTAGAGGGCAATCTCAGAAAAAGCAACACGGCTTCGGCTCGGTGACGATGGATCATTTTGTGAAGCCTCCCGAATGTTATTTACTCGCCGCCAGCTTGAACTCAAACCCCAATGTCGTGGAAAGCCGGTCCAGAACGTCGGACCGAAGCGTTCGTTCGCCCGTCAAGAATTCATCGAGATGAAGTGGCGTCACGCCTGCTCTTGAAGCAATATTGGTGAGCGAAATCGTGCTCGCATGAATCGCTCGGCGAATCTCGGCACTCAACGTTGGTTCGTCTTGTGCTTCGCGACGCAGTTGGTCTCGCACTGCCAATTCCGGCAACTCGTCGGCGACTTGTGCGCGAGCCAACACGAGCCGATCTTGTTCAGCTTGGGTCAACGGACGGCTTATCCTTCGTGCTTCTCGTTCGCTCATGGAATCAATTCCTCGTGACCGCCTCATGCAAATTCAAAATCACCCGCGCCACCGAAGTCCAGGCCGCGAGTTCAACGGCATCCACATCCTTTGGTGCAGGAGCGAGGCCGACAGCGAGCAGTTTCTTCGCGCTCTCCGGATCCTTCTTGAACTCGGCGAGATGCTTGCCGACGAGTGCCTCAAGGACCTTGATTTCCTCGGGATTGGCATTCCGAGACAGGGCCCGTCGGTAGGCCGCATTCAGGCGTTCGCTGGTCGACTTGCCTTCCTTGAGGACGTTCGTTGCGAACACTCGCGAGGTTTCCACGTAGGTGGGGTCGTTAAGAAGCACAAGTGCCTGCAACGGCGTGCTGGAACGCGGCCGGTCGTTGGTGCATTCCTCGCGGCTCGGCGCATCGAATGCCGTCAGGCTCGGATGCGGGAAACTTCGGCACCAATAGGTGTACAGGCCGCGACGATATTGATCTTCGTTCTTGTCGTGCTGCCAGGTGCGTTGTGGGAAGTTCAGCATCGCCCAGTAGCCATCCGGTTGA